>ERZ1643251.72-NODE-72-length-183784-cov-17.093300_pt1 | contig 183784 bp, 148 predicted proteins | sample MGYA00579261_ERZ1643251 | MGnify/ENA primary metagenome ERZ1643251 (study PRJEB29033, sample SAMEA4952267) | chicken gut metagenome | biome: Broiler Chicken; feature: Gastrointestinal Tract; material: Caecum | place: Ireland | collected 2018 | study: Broiler... | reverse complement strand
TCGGTAGACTTTTAATTTAAAAAAGCCTCCGCTGCGCTTCGCCGCCATCACATCGGCGGAACCAAAGTATTCAATTGTCAAATTTTTGTTTTGTGATGGAATCGGTAGACTTTCAATTTGAAAAAGCCTCCGCTGTGCTTCGCCGCCATCACATCGGCACACCATAAGTATTCAATTGTCAAATTTTTGTTTTGTGATGGAATCGGTAGACTTTTAATTTAAAAAAGCCTCCGCTGCGCTTCGCCGCCATCACATCGACCGTAAATATTCAAATATCAACGATGATAAATTAATTTTACCAGAACAATTAAAAATTTCCAGCAGAATTTTTTCAATAACTGATAATTTATGTAAATTTTATGTAAATTACTGTTCAAAATGCCACTTAGGGCTTTTAATTGTAAGTAGTCTGGATAAAATTTTCATGAAAATATCACCGCTTACAAATTTTAATATTACAAAAAACAGGTCGCAGCCGGTTTTCAAGCGTGCACCGAGCCCCGACATAATTGTCGATGAAAAAGGCACAACTGAAGAGCAGGACTACGAAAACACCATAAGGCGGGCAAAAAACTTCCTCGGAATTGCCAATCTGGCGCTTATTTTGCACCAGTCGAGCTTCCCCGTAAAGAAAAATGACCTTTTTGCCGGCTCCCACATTGATTCTGCTGCTGTTGAGGTCAACAAATTTTTAAAACTTCACGGTTTTGACTCAATTCAGCTCGGGCCGCCCGGTTTGACCAGGCTTTCGCCTTATAATTCGGGCGTAAACTCGAAAAACTACCTCTATGCGGACATGGAAAAGCTTTCGACTCCTGCTTATGCGAGAATCTTGCCGGAAGCAGCGATTGAAAAACTGCTCGACAGCATAGATAAAGACAGAATTTATGAAAAAAACGCCGACCAAACCCGCTTCAACAGGGCTTTTTACGTGCATGACAAATTATTTGCGCTTGCTTATGACAACATGATTAAAAAATCAGCCTCCAAAGACGCTCAGGCAATGAAACTCAACGCCGAATTCAACTCATACAGGGAAAAAGAGGGCGCATGGCTTGAAAATGATGCGATTTTTGAGCATTTTAAAAAGAAATTCGGCATGGATGATAATTTTTTCGACTGGCCGCAAATGAACCGCAACCTTATAAAATACAAAAACGACCCGTCCTCGCCATATCACGAAGAAGCGCTGAATTACATCTCAAATATTAATAAAAAGCATGGCAGAGAGCTCGAGATTTACAAGTTTAAACAGTTTATTCTCGACAGACAGGAGCGTGAATTCATAAAAGAAAATCCTGACAAGCTAAACTACATTACAGACGCAATAATAGGCTTTTCGCTGGCAGATTACTGGTCGAATCAGGACGCTTTTCTTGAAAATTACAGAATCGGCACGCCGTTCGGCGGTGAGGGCATGCCTGTTGGCGGAACCTGCAGGGGGCAAAACCAGACATGGGATATTCCCGTTTTGGACCCGAAAAAACTGTTTATAAAAGATGAAAATGGCAAAATTACCGGTCTTGGCATTGCCGGAGTTGTTCTTAAAAATAAATTTGAAAAATTGCTCGATACTTATCAAAATATAAGAGTTGACCATGTAATCGGCTTAATTGACCCGTGGATTTATAACAAAAATAATGTAGAAATCCACTACGGGCGCTATGAATACGAAGATAACAATGTTCCCGAGCATATAATCTACAAAGACGCACATGGCGCAAACATAAGCCAGATGGGCAAACCAAACGTCTATAATGCGCAGGAAAAAGGCTGGGACAGCAATATCACCCGTGAAATCAACAAAGAAATCGAAAATATGCCCAATATCGACCCTGACGGCGATTATGCGAAGATTCTTGATGAAATTTTGCTTCCTTTGATGGCAGAAAAGGGGCTTGAGGTTGAAGATGCGGTCTGGGAAAGCCTCGGGTGCAATACGCCAAAGTTTGATGAGGTTTATTCTAACCCAGCACGCCCGCTTCCGGGAATAAGTTCTTCATATCAGTACCAGCTCGAATACCGACCGCGCAAGGACTGGATGATGATTGGCAGCCATGACAATCCGCCCTTTGCGAATGTTTGTACTGATGAATTTTATAGTGAAAAGGCCGGAAACGGCGGAATAATGAATGGCGCCTACCTTTACGGCAATCTTTATCCGGAAGCAAGCAGCGAAAAGCGCCAGAATCTCATTGATAACCTGAAATGGGACAGGCGTGCACGCGTGAAAGCCAAATATGAAGAACTTTTGCGCTTTGGCGAGAAAATTCAGTTTATGTTTATGGACTTTTTCGGGCTGGACAAGACTTATAACTATGCCGGCACCCAGAATTCCGACAACTGGAAGCTGCGCCTCAAAAAATCTTACAAAGAAGACTATTACAGGGCGCTGGCATGGCAGCCCGGCGACAAAGGCGTGAATAACGTTCCCGTGAATATGCCGGAGCAGCTTAAACGCGCGGTGATAGCCAAAATCGGCACCGGAGGCGGTGATTTTGCGGAGCAAAAGCCGCTTATCGACAAACTCGAGCATTATGAGCAGGTTTTGAAAGAGAAAGGTTAGGTTTTTCTAAACAGCAAACCTGAAATGCACAATATCGCCGTCTTGAACAACATAATCTTTGCCCTCAAGGCGCGTGAGCCCTTTTTCTTTAGCTGCTGTGTAGGAGCCGCAGTTTACAAAGTCTTCGTACGACGTAACTTCGGCGCGAATAAAGCCTTTTTCAAAATCTGTATGGATTACGCCTGCAGCCTGCGGAGCTTTTGCGCCGGCGGGGATTGTCCACGCTCTGACTTCGATTTCTCCGGCGGTAATGAAAGTTCTGAGGTTCAAAAGGCGGTAAACCGACTGAATCATGCGCTCAATCCCTGAATTTTCCACGCCCAGCTCGCTCAAATACTCTTTTTTCTCCTCATCGCCGAGTTCGGAGAGTTCGGCTTCAATTTTTGCAGAAATCGTCACTACTTCTGCGTTGTGGGTTTTTGCGTATTCTTTAACCTTTTCTACGTAGGCATTTCCTGTTGAAAGGTCGCTTTCTGAGACATTTGCTGCGTAAATAACCGGTTTTGTTGTCATAAGGTGCATTAATTTTATCACCGGCAGCTCATCTTCTTCAAAATGGTCTTTAACGTTGATAAATTTCCCGTCTTCAAGCAGTTTTAAGAGTTTTTCAACGATTGCAAGCTCGGCGATTGCTTCTTTGTCGCCGGTTTTTGCTACTTTTGAAAGCCTTTGCTGGCGTTTTTCAAGGCTTGCCATGTCCGCAAGCGCAAGTTCCGTGTTAATTGTTTCAATATCGTCAATTGGGTCAACTTTTCCGGTTACATGGATTGTGTTCGGGTCGTCGAAACATCTTACGACCTCGATTATTGCGTCGGTTTCTCTGATATTTGCAAGAAACTGGTTGCCCAGCCCTTCGCCTTTGCTTGCGCCCTTAACGAGGCCTGCAATATCCACGAATTCAATCGCAGTGGGGACGACTTTGTCGGTTTTTACGAGCTTTTGGAGTACATAAAGCCTTTCATCCGGCACAGTAACAACGCCCACATTCGGTTCTATGGTGCAAAACGGGTAGTTTGCGCTCTGTGCGTTGGCTGTTGAGGTCAGCGCATTAAATAATGTAGATTTTCCAACATTCGGTAGTCCGACAATCCCTGCTCGTAACAATTTTTTCCTCTTTTCGTGTTTAAATTTTTTCTATTTTACGTCTTGTTTGATGACAATTAAATTGTTCATAATTTTCATTGCGCAGGTCGGCAAAACAACGTCGTTAAGCCCGTTCGCAATGCTGATAATGCTTCCGGCTTTGAGAATGACCTCTTCGCCTTTGTACATAAATTTGTAGTCTTCCTGTCTGTCTGATCTGATGGTGATTTTGTCCATTTTTCTTCTCCTTGTGACTAAATAAAATTATACTAAAAACCTTTTTAAAAACAAAACCCCAAAAGTATATTCTTGTTGAGAAATTGTTTTTTGCTTTGGCGAAAAGTCAAGGGTTTGGATTTTCCGTTCCGATTCCTCCGGCATTCGTCGATAAAATGCGGAATTTTTCGGATTTTAGAAGCCTCCCCCATAGTCACTCCAAATCCAAATTCCAGACTTTTCTATATAACGCTTTTTCCCACAACAAGCGAGGGAGGCGGATGTTTACTTTAGAGTGACTATGGAGGAGCGGTCAAAAAGCTCGCAAAGTAAGCAAAGAAACTACGCATACCGCGGGGGAATCGGAACGGCAAAGTAAACATCCGCCTCCCGGCCCCCCAAAAAAACAAAAAAAACAAAAAACCACCCCCCAATTGTCAAAAACAAAAAAACATGTCAAAATAATATTACTCTATACAGGTATCTATTTTGTTCCTACATTATTTACTAACGGGAGAGGCGACTCGAACGCAATGCAGTAAACCTGCCACGCAGCAGGAAACGGATTTGCCTAGGCACTCACCCACCTGCGAGACTCGCAGGTAACAAAATCGTACTTGTATAGGGTTTTTTATTGTAAAAATTGTAAATAAATTTCAAATTTGCGCAATTTTTTCCCAAAAAATGCGTTTATATAAATGGAAGTGTTATAGTGAAGGTTTAACGCATGCTCGATCTGGCAGTATTTCTAAAAGCAGCTACATTCGGGGGCAGGAATGCCGACAAAGTGGTGAACGGCTCAAACGGCCACCACGATGAGGGTCGTGTGTTCGCAACAACCGGACAATTGACCGCAGCAGGCAAAGCAGCGGCAAAACTGGACAATGTTCTGGGAAAAAGCGCGCAGGCTGCGATTGATATTATGTGCAAAACCTCTGAACACAACAAAGTTCTTGATTATGCGGTAAAAGGCGCAAACTGGGCAAGCAAACACGTAAATCCGCTGCTTGTCGGGGCTGCGGGATATCGGGTTATCACTGCGGATAAAAAAGATGAGGCTCTGAAAAAAGAAGTCTGCGGCATGAGCGCAATGTTCGGTACAGAAGCGCTTATGAAAGAGTTTTTGAACTCAAAATATTTAAAAGACGTCCACTCGGGCATGAAAAATAAATATGCAAAGGCTGCTCTGGCTGTAATTGAGGGGCTGGGCTTTGTTGCGGGCTCAATTGCCGGCTCCAGCGTCGGATACAAGGTCGGCGAGATTTATGTTGACAAAACCAACAAGAAAAAATCCGCAGCTGTTGAAGATTACAACAAAATAGTTAATGAAATAGACCGGTTGAATAAAATTGTTCAAAATTCCCCTAAAGACAAAGATGAAAAGGAACTCTCCGCAGCAGATTTGGGCAGCGTGCTCGTCAGAAAAGATGTCATTGCTTAACCTGCCTATGATATGCTAAAATTGGTTATAATTTAGCGTTAAAAGAGAGTTAAAATGGGTCTGTTATCATTCTTGTTTAATAATAAAAAGCCAAAACCCGATTTGGACATGCTTCCTGACGCGGTTCTGGTGGTTGCACCGAACGGGGAAATTACTGATTATAACGAAAAAGCCTCGAAAATTTTTACTTCCGAAACGATTGTGAACTCGGAATTGCTGGATTTGTTCGACGGCGGTTATAATATGGTCTGCGACCTCGTGAAAACAGGTGCGGGCGCTGTTGTCCGCTCCAGAATCAATGAAGATGAGCAGTTTTTTGAAATCAGCGCGGCCCGTTTCGGCGAAAAAGGCGATATTATCGTCGGGGTTCGTGATGTTTCCGGCAACCAGAAAATGTTAAACAAGCTTATTTTTGAGCATGAATATGTAAACAAAGTTACAAAGGAAAAAAACTCGTTTCTTTCAAAAATAGCCGGAGAATTGACCTCCCCGCTGCACTCGATAAACGGATTTTCACAGGCGCTGCTTGAGGGGTTGGGCGGTGAAATTTCTGAGAAACAGGAGAAATATTTAAGAATTATTAATAAAAATTCAGCCCAGCTGCTTGATTTAATCTCTAAAATCGTTGATTATTCAAAGGTTGAGTCGGGAATTTATGACTATGAATTCAAAAATTTCGATTTTGTTGACCTGATTACGAAGATTTTCAATGATTACCGCACAAAAGCAGAGGAAAAAGGGCTTGTTTTGACGGTTGATTTGAACAATCTTCTAAAACGCAACTGCTTTAACGATGAAAACCTTATCAAAACCGCATTGTCGCTGCTTTTGGACAATGCAATCGCTTCGACTCAAAACGGCGCGGTAAAAATTGAGGCTTCCTCGCCTGATTTGGAATTTTTGGAGATTGCCGGCTTTCCGATTGCCGAAAGCGCAAATGACAAGTCTTATTTGATGATAAAAATCACGGATTCCGGCACAGGGCTTGTGGAAAACGAGAAAGATACAATTTTTAACCCGTATATTGACGTAGAAAAGGCAATAGCGAGAAAATCACTCACCAGAAATGTCGCAATGGGGCTGGTTTACAACCTCGTCCGCCTTGCAAAAGGCAAAATCTGGGTCGAAACCGAATCATTAAAAGGGACTTCATACACATTTGTTGTTCCGTCAGAGAGGCTGGAAGTCTAATGGCACAGGTTACGCTTAAAAACGTTGTAAAAAAATACGACGCGAAGACAATCATCAACGATGTTTCGCTTGAAATCAAAGATAAGGAATTTCTGGTGCTTGTTGGCTCGTCAGGGTGCGGAAAATCCACGATTTTGAGGATGATTGCGGGGCTGGAGGAGATTACTGCCGGCGAAATCTATATCGGTGATAAATGTGTAAACAATGTCCACCCGAAAGACCGTGATATTGCTTTTGTTTTCCAGAGTTACGCGCTTTATCCGCATATGACGGTTTATGAAAATATTGCTTTTCCTTTGAAGATGAGGAATTTTTCAAAAGAGGAAATTGACAGAAAAGTCAAAGAAGCTGCGGAAATTCTGGATTTGACCGAATATTTGCAGCGAAAACCCAAACAGCTTTCAGGCGGTCAGCGCCAGCGTGTTGCGCTCGGGCGTGCAATTGTCAGAAATCCCAAGGTTTTCTTGATGGACGAGCCGCTTTCCAACCTTGACGCAAAATTAAGGGTGCAAATGCGCTCGGAAATCAAAAAACTCCACGAAAAACTGCAAACAACTTTCATTTATGTAACCCACGACCAGACCGAGGCGCTGACAATGGGCGATAGGATTGTTGTTCTTGATAAAGGCGTTATTCAGCAGGTTGACAACCCCGAAAATATCTATTACAACCCCGACAACATGTTTGTGGGCGGCTTTTTGGGCTCGCCACCGATGAATTTTATTCCTGTAACGCTTGAAAACGGCAAGGTTAGGTTCAATGAAACCGATATTGCGCTTAACAGTGAGCAGATTGCGGCGCTGAACGGGGAAAAGGATTTTATTATCGGAATTCGCCCTGAAAAAACGGATATTTTGGATTACAACTGTGAATTTGTCGCAGATGTGGAAATTTCGGAAATGCTCGGCAGTGAAAAAATCGTTTATTTCGCTATAAACGGCGCAAAATGTTCTGCAAAGCTGGATGCACAGAAAAAATTCGACAAAACTGTTGATTTGCATTTCAACACCAATGATTTTCTGTTTTTTAACAAAGAAACAGGCGCCAGAATAAAATAATTGGCTTATTCGCGGATGGTTTGCACAATATGCTCGTAACACTCGCAAAACGCGCGCACAATAACGGGGTCAAAATGGCTTCCGGAGCCTTTTTTTATCTCTTCAAGCGCTTCTTCGTAATTATTTTTTTGCCTGTAAACCCGGTCGGAAATTATACTGTCAAAAGCGTCGCCCACAGCGATAATTCGGGCGCCAACGGGGATTTCTTCCCCTCTTAAACCCGCAGGATAGCCGCTTCCGTCGTAGTTTTCGTGATGGCACTTAATAATTTCCACGACATCCTTGAGCTGCTTTATATCTTCAAGGATTTTTACGCTGTAATTTATATGCTCCTTGATTTCGTCGTATTCTTCCTGCGTGAGGTCGTCAATTTTGTAAAGTACATCGTCTGAAACCCCTATCATTCCAATATCATGGAGCATTCCCGCAAGCTCGACTTTTCCTATATCAATTGAAGAAAGTCCGAGCTTTTTAGCGATTTCCGTGGAATAAAAAGTTATACGCTTACTGCGGCCCGAGGTGTAGGAGTCTTTTGCGTCCAGCGCACCCATTATTGCCTTGATTGTGCCGGCAAAAAGCTCTTTTAAATCCACAATCAGCTTGTCATTGTCATGTTTTAGCTGGAAAAACTCCAGTGCAGCGGAAACTATGAGCTGCAGCTCCTCCGGATTGTACGGTTTTTTAACATATCTGTAAATTTTTGCGTAATTGATTGCGTCAATGAGAATATTCGCATCAGAATACGCCGTGAGCAAAATCCTCATCATATCGGGATGTTTTTCGCTTGCGCGTTTTAAAAATTCGACTCCGTCCATCTCCGGCATTTTGTGGTCTGAAATTACAAGCTGATAATCCTTTTCATCCATCATTTCGAGCGCTTTAAGGGGCGAAGTTGAACGATCAAGATTATACGACCCCCTCAAAGTTCTGTATAAAAGCGAAAGGTTGTCTTCTTCGTCATCTACGAGCAATATGTTGTATTTTTCATCCATCTGATTATGTTCCCATTGTCAAAGGCAGCGTGAGCGTGAATTTTGTGCCTTTTCCTGCTTCTGATTCGATTGAAATGTCGCCGTGGTGGTTTTTTATAACCTTGTAGCTGATTGCCATGCCTAGTCCGGTGCCCTGTCCGACCGGTTTTGTTGTATAAAACGGGTCAAAAACCTTGGCTGCTGTTTCTTTGTCCATTCCGCATCCGTTATCTTCAAATTCTAGGACGATTTTGTCCTCTTTTTTATGCAGCCTTATCCAAATATCGCCTTTTTCCTTGATTGCGTAGGCTGCATTGTCCAGAATGTTCATAAAAACCTGATTCAGCTGCCCGCCGTAACCCTCAATATTCGGAATATTTTCGTCGTATTCTTTGTGAACTGTGATTTTGTTTTTAATTTTGTTGTGCAGAATGTTGAGCGTTGTGTCGATTTCTCTGGGCAAATCAATGCTGTTGACCACCGCTTCTTCAAGTCTGGAGAAGTTTTTCAGGTCGAGAATGATGTTTTTTGTGCGCTCTGTGCCTTCCTGACAGCTTCTTATCAAATCGGGCAGGTCTGTAGCAAGAAAATCCAAATCAATATCTTCTTTTAGCTGTTTTATTGCCGCTTTGTGCTCGTCTGTAAGGTCATCATTGAATTCAGAGTATTTTTCGATTACGTCCATCAGGTCTTTTGTGTAATTTTTAAGGTGAATAAGGTTTCCGTAAATGAAATTCACGGGATTGTTGATTTCATGCGTAATTCCGGCAACAAGCTCGCCTAAAGAGCGCATTTTTTCGCTGTGAACCATCATTGCCTGGGTGCTTTTCAGCTCTGTGTATGCGTTTTCGAGTTCTTTTGTGCGGTCTTTAACCTGCTGTTCCATTGACTGGTAAAGTTCTTCCAAAGATGCAGCCATGTTGTTATAAGAAATGATGAGCCTGTTTATTTCGAGGTAATTCGTTGGTTCAAGACGGTGCGAGAAGTTCCCTTTTGACTCAACAAGGCTCTTTACAAGCATATTTATCGGTTTTATAAGGATTTTTGCAACAAGATTTGAGAGGAAAAAGCCCAAAAATATAAATATAATAACCATTGCGGTCATATTTTCAATCAGGATATCAAGCCCCTGTTTTACAATGGGCTCGGAGTAAAACCCGATGGTTATTGTTTTTGCGCCGCGCTGCCCCATAAGATAATAAATATTTGCGTCGTTATTTTTAGTTTCCTGCTTTTTGCCGAACCTTGACTGGCGCGGTTTTTCGCCGAATTGCTCCGGAAGCTTTATTTTTGGTGATTTGTAGAGGATTTTGCCCGATTCTGTTTCTTTAACTGTCAGATTCGCAATCAGTTTGTTATAAATCATATTTCTGGCTGATTTATCGAGCATTGTGTAATTGTCTTTGTCAATATAATCGCTTACCACCTGAAGAACGGTCGTATAGATTGAATCATTAAGGCTTTTTGTCTGTTTTGTGACCTGTTTTGTGAGATTGTCAACGAACAAAATTGAATACCCTGCAATGCACAAAACCATAATTGCAATCAAAAGGCTGGTTAAAAGCCCGAACTGGGTGCTCAATTTAGTTTTAAAGTTTTTAACGTTTTTTAGCATTTTGTGACCCTATTTGAAAATTTGACCGGAACCGCCTGTGCTTTCGTTACCTTTGTCAAAAATTTTGCCGATAAAATAACCGCATGCGCCCGCGCACAACGCCGCCGGTGCAATTATTGAAAATCCGCTGATTAGCCCGTGAATATCGGGCATTCCTTTAGAAAATATGAGCGCTCCGCACAGCAATGCCGTGAATGAGCCTAATATTCCACTGATTTTGTGCTTGTAAGTTAGTTTTCCTGACATGGTGGTTATTTGTTCGTGTTTTCTATGTTTTTCTTAAAGCAGTACTGAACTATTGCTATTTTATCAATATTTTTTAATAAAACAAATCGTCCGGATACTATATATTTGCCGTTTTTCTTTTTGTCGTCCTTGGAAATCCTTATCGGGCGCAAATAACAGCTGATTTCTGTTCTTCCGTCCAGACTGAAAGAAATCGTGTAATCTTTTTCCATATCCGGCTGTTTTGCCATCTCTATTTTCATTCCGCCTGCGCTTATATCAATGCATTTGCAGGTAGAATTGTCATCTTTAATTTTTATTTCCCTGTCCAGCGGAATTCTTGTATATTCACGGCGCTGGAGCAGTTCGTAGTCTTTTGCTGTTTTGATTTTGAGCAGATTTTCATTAATTTCCTCAAGCTCCGATGAAAAATAAAGCATACCCGCGTCAACAGCCGCAAAAAGTTCTACATTTTCGCCTGTTTTGTAATATTTCAAATCCTCCTGCGGGATTTCGACCTCAAAAAAGTCTTTTAAAGCCCTTTTAATTGTGCCTTCTGCCGCCCCCTGTACATCCTGAGGGAGAATGCTTACTTTTTTGTTCTTTTTCAACAGCGTTTTCATATTAGCCTTTCGATTATTCTTAATTTAGTAACATTAAACCTTTGCCGGAGCTGCTTTTACGACGCCTACCGATTTTGCCTTAACATTGTTGCTGATTTCATTATACGACATTACGGCAATTTGCGGATATGTTCTTTCAATAAGGCGCCTGAATGGCAATCTTATTGGCGAAGAACAGAGAATTACGGGCTGCGAGCCTGTTGAGGTGATTGCTTTCTCAAGCTCGTAATTTAAACTGTCCAAAAGCCGCCGCGTAAAGTCAGGATCAAGCGTAAGGCTGTTTCCATCGGGGCTTAGACCCTGCGCAATCGTATTTTCGGCGTCAGGCGACAGCGTAACTGCCAGAAGCTCGCCCGTATCTGACAAATTCTGCTTGCAAATCCCCCGCGCCAGCGCTGAGCGAACCTGCTCCGTAAGATAGTCGGTATTTCTGCTGACTTTTGACTGTACGCTTGTGACCTCCAGAATCGTCTTCAAATCCCTCACAGAAACGCGTTCTTTTAACAAATTCTGCATAACCTGCTGGATTTCGCCCACAGAAGTGTCTTTCAGCAGGTCGTTTACGTAATCTTCCGACACTTCTTTTTTCAAATTCTCCAGTAACTGCTGAACATCCGAACGTGTAAGGATTTCCGAGGCATTTTTCTTGATAACTTCGGTCAAATGGGTTGAAATCACCGCAGATGGGCTGACAACTGTATATCCGTATGTTTCGGCGATTTCTTTGTCCTTTTCTTCAATCCACAGCGCAGGAAGCCCGAAAGCCGGCTCAATCGCGCTGATTCCGTTGATTCCTAGGTCATTATCCGTGCCTGCAGCGTTCATTGCAAGGCTTCTTTCCGGATAAACTTCGCCGTTTTCAATAGGAACACCCTTTAATTTAATCTGATATGTGTTTGGCGGGAGTTGTAAATTGTCTCTGACCCTTATTGAGGGCAAAACTATCCCCAAATCCAGCGCTGTCTGGCGTCGAATCTGAGCAATACGCTCAAGCAAATCCCCGCCCTGTTCCGCATCGAGCAAAGGCACGAGCCTGTATCCGATTTCCATTTCTATGGTTTCTACGTTCAAAAGTTCCATAACGCTTTCGCGCGAGGCTTTTTTCTTCTTCTTTCCGACGCGGTTTTCCAGATTTTTTGTTTCTGCCTCGGCTTTTTTTGCAATTTCCGCCTTTTTATCGGCTTCTTTTTTCTTGTTGTAGGCAAGCCAGCCTATAGTCATTGCAACAATCGTAAAAGGAATTGTTGGCATTCCCGGAACGAGCCCCAGAACGAGCAAAAGCCCCGAAACTATCCCGAGAACCATCGGATTTGTGAACATTTCGTTGATAATATCGGCGCTGAGCGAATTGTCCTGTCCGCTCGCACGGCTGACAATCAAACCGGTCGAGAACGAAATCAAAAGCGCCGGAAGCTGTGAAACAAGCCCGTCGCCGACCGTCAAAATCGTATATGTGCTCAACGCTGTGAGCAAATCCAGTTTCAGCTGCCACATTCCGATGATAAAACCGCCGAAAATGTTGATAACAGTGATGATAATCCCCGCTGTTGCGTCGCCTTTTACGAATTTTGAGGCACCATCCATTGTTCCGTAAAAATCCGCTTCCCTTTCGAGCTTTCTGCGGCGGGCTTTTGCCTGTTCTTCGTTAATCAGCCCCGCATTCAGGTCAGCGTCGATGCTCAGCTGTTTTCCGGGCATGCTGTCCAGTGTAAATCTTGCGGAAACTTCTGCGACGCGAGTTGCACCGCCCGTGATTACCATAAAGTTAATGATTACGAGGATTACGAATATAATGAACCCGACAACGTAGTTGCCTCCGACCACAAATTGCCCGAAAGAGTTGATAACCTCACCGGCTGCGCCTTCCAGAAGAATCAATCTGGTTGAACTTACGTTCAATCCGAGCCTGAAAATCGTTGCAATAAGGAGGATTATCGGAAATGAGGAGTATTCAAGCGGCTCTTTTATAAAAAGGCAAACCAGAAGAATGATAACCGAAAGCGAGATATTCAAAGTAAGCAAAATATCAAGCAGCATAGGCGGCAGGGGGATAATCATCATGGCGATAATTATGACCAGCCCGACAGCCATTATCATATCGTTATTTTTTAATAAGCTTATTATTCTATTCATTATATTTTTTTGATAATCACTCATTATAATTCTAGCTCATATCGCCTATTTTTTCTAATCCTTAACGCTTCTTAACGCTAAAGTTAATATTTATGAGCTATTTTTATTGCATAATTATCAAAAATACTATTAATTTCTGTTATACAAAGAATTTTTCTCCCCATCTGAAACGGTTTCGGTTTCTTCTTCGTAATATTCTTGCGTCAGTTCCTGTTTAACAACCTTTGCGTCGGCAAGAACCTCCATAAGTTCAATATAATCAAGGCATTTCTTGCCTTTGATACCCTCTGTGTGCATTTCGATTTCACCGGTGGGCAGGAGTTTTATTTTTAATTTTTTATTCGCCATTTTTGCTCCAGTCTAATCAAGATTTACCGTAATCATTATCGAATCATCCTCAAGAATCTCTTCTTCGTCGATTTTGAGGTTCTTTTTCTCAAGCCGCTCCTTGATTTTTATATAGGTTTCTTCCTGAACGTTGAGGGTGTATTCATCGTTGATATCCTTTGTAAGTTCTGTTGTTTCGCACAATTCGGGGCATAAAATTTTCATTGTGTAAGGCAATGCGCTGTCAGTACGGTAAAATTCAATCTCTATATTGTCCAAAACCGCTCTAATCGTGCCATCTTCATCAACAATATCCGTAAAACCGTGTTCTTCAACGGTTTTCATTAATAAATCCCTGTCCATAAACGCAGTCGGGTATTCACGGCAAATCAAATCGATTTGCTCCTGCGAAATTTCGCCATTGTTTGCTTCGAGCGATTTTTTGAGCCGTTTTTTCATCTCATCGGTGCTTTCTGTTGAAGCAAGCGTTATTGCTGTCTGCGCTGCACCGTATAAAAGCAAAAACGGAACCAGTCCGATTGTACAAGACATAATTTTCCTTTCTAAAAGTCCAAAGCCCTGCCGCCGCGGGTTTTTTCAACCTCTTTTGACTCCTGCGGATGTTGTTCTTTGTAGTTTGTCAGGTCTTCTTTCTTTGTTGCCGCTACTGCGCGGACATTTGCCCAGGCTCTGAGCGTAAGAATTTGTTCTTTTTGCGTGGTCGAAAGCGGAACAGTATTTTTTATTGTTTTTTCCAAATCGTTGAATGTGAGCGCCCTGTTTTCAAAAAAGGCTTCATAAAGCGCTGAAATCACAACCTGCTCAATCTCCGCGCCGATAAATCCCTCGGTCATCGACGCGAGTTTTTGCAAAAGTGTGTTGTCTATCGTGATTTCTCCTGCAATTTCATTGTTTTTGAGGCGTTTTTTCAAATGAAGCTTAAAAATCTCTATACGCTCATTGAAAGTGGGGATATCAACAAAGAAAATCTCGTCAAAACGCCCTTTTCTTAGTAATTCCGGCGGCAAATTGCTGATGTTGTTTGCTGTGGCGATTACAAAGACCGGCGCCTCTTTTTCCTGCATCCAGGTGAGGAATTGGCCGAAAATTCTTGAAGAAACTCCGCTGTCATTGCCGGAATTCACGCCGCTGAGCCCTTTTTCAATCTCGTCAACCCACAAAATCGACGGCGCAACAGCTTCTGCGGTTGCGATTGCGCGGCGCATGTTTTCTTCGGAGCTGCCCACGAGGCCGGAAAAGATTTTGCCCAAATCCAGCCTTAAAAGCGGCAATTTCCAGATTGCGCTCATTGCTTTTGCGGTCAAACTTTTTCCGCAGCCCGGAACACCCGTTATAAGAACGCCTTTTGGCGCGGGAAGAGAGTATTTTTTAGCTTTTTCAGACCACGAATTATTTCTTTTTAAAAGCCAGCTTTTCAGATTGTCCAGCCCGCCGATGTCGTCGATTGTGAAGTTTGTACGGACAAATTCAAGGATTCCGGTCTTTTTTATGACCTGCATTTTTTCATCCATGATTATATTTATGTCATTTTCATCGACTTTGCCGTCATTTACCATTGCGAGCGCAAATGCGTTTTCCGCTTCCTGCATTGTCAGCCCCAGCGCTGCTTTGCAGAGTTTTTCTTTTGCTTCGGGCGTGAGGGTTTCGGTTTTTACCTTTTTGTTTTGCGCAAGCATGCTGTCGAGCTTCTTTTTAATCTCCTCAAGCGCCGGCAGCGGGAAATCGCAGATTGTAATGTCTTTTTGGAGCGTTTCGGGGATTATTGCTTCGGGTGCGATGAAAAAAATGTTTTTTCTTACTGCGCTGACCTTTAGATCCGGCACCAAATCACGCAGTTTTCTGACCAAATCATAGTCAGGAGCGCGATTTTTCATCCCGAAATTCACATGAATGTCATAAAAAATAAAAATCGAATCTTTGTCATGTTTTTGGACAAAATCCAGTGCTTTTGCGGGATTCGAGGTTCCGGCAACCGGTTTTTCGGTTTCGTCGTTAATAAAACCGTTAGTTTGCGTCCAGATATAAATTTCACGAGGGAATTTTATCAGTTTTTCGTTGTTCACAATGGCGCGAAGCATAGCTGTGGCGCGTTCTTCCTCGTAGGTTGTCAAATAAATATAGGGAAATCGGGCTCTTAAAAGGTTTGCAATTTTTTTATTTAACATATTTCAACTCCGTAATTTTTAGTGTTTTTTCGCGTTATAAGCGAAATTGAGGCTTATTATTCCCTGAAGAATGTTTCAAGGGGGGCAATTTATGATATTATAGGCTATTTTTCGGGCTCTGTAAACACAAATCCCGCTTTATTGCGTCAAAATCACCCATTCCGTTCATAAAAACAAAACCGTTTTTTTCAATGCGGACTTCAATTTTGTTTTTGTAATTTTTTATTTCTTCCGCTGAATATCTGTCCGTGAGAAAGATATATCGCTGATTTTTCGACCCCACCCACGGGCGAGAAAGGTCAAAATTCTCTTTTTCAAACCCTCCGTCAATCAAAAGGTCTGTGTATTTCAAAAGTGCCTGAATATCTTCATTTTCGGACTTTTTAAGCTCCTCAAAAGTGTTTCCCGTAAAGGTGAGCACGGAAAGCCCGAGATTTTGCACCTTTCGGGCAAGTTCTGCAAGCGGTTTTGCCTGTTCAAAAGGTTCTCCGCCCAAAAAAGTTACACCCTCAATCCCTTTTTGCTCCTTTATGAGAAAAAACAGCTCATCGACGCTCATAATCCTGTTTTTTCGATGGCTCCAGGTAGATTTTGCAAAACATCCGTCACAATGCCGTGAACAGCCTTGCACCCAGAGGCAGAATCGCTGATTTGGACCTTCTGCGTTTGTTTTATTCAGATATTTATAGACATTGATTTGCATTAAAGGTCGATAATTCTTTCTTGCTGTGCTTTTTTGACTTTTCGCATGTTTATTTTCTTTGCGCAGATTAAATTTTTCAGCTGTTTTTGAAAATGCGGTTTTATTTTCAATTCTGTGAAAAGTTCTTCAATATTTTTAAAAGGGCGCTTTGTTTCGCGATAAAGTATGATTTTTTTCGCCATAATTATGTTTATCCCGGGGAGCGCCGTCAATTCAGCCTCCGAGCAGCTGTTTATGTCTATTAATCCGTCATTGATATCGAGAATTTCTCTATTTTTGAAATCTACTTTAACAATTTCGGTTTTTTCTTCTTTTTTAGGCTTTTTGGGGGTGGTTTTCTGCTCTGGTGGTTTGTTTTCAGGTTTTATTTTATAGGGTTCTTCTTTCACCGTGGCAACTACCTTGAGTGTGCTCAAAAGCCCGTCATAAGTTGTATTGTAGCTGAATAATTCCGCCACACTGTCAAAAACTTCATCAATATCAACCGAAATGTCGAGAGTTGTTGCGGCCATTTTTCGCCCATGCTCGTTGTAGTGCAAATTTATTAATGTGAAAGATTTTTTCCTTGCATTCATTGAAAGTGAGCAATTTTTGTTTGAAAGAGTGTGATTTGCGAAGATTTTTTCGTAGGGTTTTAAAAAAGGTTTGGCAGTCTGGAGCGCTTTTATTCTGCGGTTTCGTTTCCCGAAAATATTTCTTATAAAATTTGTATTATTTTCCCTGTCGTTGAATACAGAACGGTAATTTGCGCTGTTAAAACTCACCAGTGCAAAGATTATTCCGTATATTAAAGTAAAAATTAATCTGAACATTTCGCTCCGTTTTTTAGATATTTTCTGCCTTTTTGCCCTATTTGAAAACCGCTGTTTGTATGAGATTAGTCACCGGAGCCGGTTTTTTGACGGAAATATTTTTATGCTAAAATTATTTTATAAATAATTTACAGAGGAATGAATATGCAAGAACAAAACACGACACAGGGCGCCATCAGAGCCACAAGAATTCAAAAACTGGCTGATTTGGCGGACAAGGGAATCAATCCTTACCCTTATTCATTTGATAAAAACGCAAGCGCAAGCAAATTGCAGGAAAAATACAAAGATTTGCCGGCGGGCGAAGAAACCGATGACGCTTATGCCGTTGCAGGCCGCGTTATGGCGATGAGAAATACCGGTATGTTCATTGATTTGATGGACGATTCGGGAAAAATCCAGATTTTCTGCCACAAAGAAAATATGGACCCTGAAAAAATTAAAACCCTCAAACTCGTGGATATCGGCGATATTATCGGCGTTTACGGAACAATCAGAAGAACTCCGCGCGGCGAATTGAGCATTAAAGCGACGGATTACAAAATCCTTTCAAAATCGCTGCTTCCGCTGCCTGAAAAATTCCACGGTTTGACCGATGTAGAAACCCGTTATCGCCAGAGATACGTAGATTTAATCATGAATGAAGATGTGCGCTCGACTTTCAGAAAAAGAAGCCTCATTATCCAGAAAATCCGCGAATATCTTACAAATCTGGGCTTTTTGGAGGTCGAAACGCCCATGCTCCATACTCAGGCAGGCGGTGCGGCTGCAAGACCGTTCATTACGCACCACAATGCGCTTGATATGGACATGTATATGAGAATTGCGCCGGAATTGCACTTGAAAAGGCTTCTGGTCGGAGGTTTGAGCGAAAAGATTTTTGAAATGAACAGAAATTTCAGAAATGAAGGCATCGATACCCGCCACAACCCTGAATTTACTATGATTGAGCTCTATCAGGCTTACGTTGACTACAACGAAATGATGGCGCTTATTGAAAATATGGTTTCATCGGTTGCTCAGGACGTTCTTGGTACAATGAAAATCACTTATCAGGGCAAAGAAATTGACCTCACACCGCCATGGGACAGAAAAACAATGGTTGGCGCGATTGAAGAATACACAGGCATTGATTTTGGCGAAATTTTCACTGTAGAAGACGCGCGCAAAAAAGCACGTGAAATCGGTATTGACGCGGATGATTGCGAAAACTGGGGCAAGGTTCTTGATTTAATCTTTGAAGAACGCGTAGAACCCAAGCTAATCCAGCCTACACACATCATCGACTATCCTCGCGACATATCACCGCTCGCAAAAGTCCACCGCGACAATCCGAGATTGACAGAAAGGTTTGAAACCCGCGTAAACGGCTGGGAAATCTCGAACGCTTTCTCCGAATTGACCGACCCGATTGACCAGAGAACGAGATTTGAGGCTCAGGCAAAGGCAAAAGCGGCAGGCGACGAAGAAGCAATGGAAATCGACGAAGATTTTATCACCGCACTCGAATACGGAATGCCTCCCGCAGGAGGAATGGGTATCGGAATCGACAGGCTGGTAATGCTTTTGACCGATTCGCCCACAATCAGGGATGTTATCGCATTTCCTACTATGAGAAAGTTATAATCATCGAAAAACGGGAGATTTTATCCCGTTTTTTTATGGTTTATGGAACGGTTTTCTTTAACCAAGCCCTTACTCCGGTCCTTTCCCTTAGGAGAGGGAACCTTGTTGATGGGAAACGTTAATTATTTGACTACGCCCGCAAAATTTGCCATTATAGGGCTATGAATTACATCTGGTTTTTTATAATTTTCATTTCCATAGTTTGCGCGGCTTTTACGGGCAGAATTGACGCGGTTGTGCGCGCAGTGCTTGAGGGGGCGCAAAAATCAGTTGAGGTGGCGCTTTATCTTGCGGGAATTATGGCTTTCTGGCTGGGAATTATGCGGATTGCGGAGAAATCAGGCGTGGTTGGGTTTATTGCAGGACTTTTGACCCCGATAGCCAGAAGGCTTTTCCCCGAAATCCCTGAGAGCAGCCCTGCAATCGGTGATATTGCAATGAATTTTACCGCAAACGCCTTCGGGCTTTCAAATGCGGCTACTCCGATGGGCTTAAAAGCAATGGAGGAGCTGCAAAAGCTTAATAAAGAGAAAAAATCCGCCTCAAACGCTATGTGCACGCTTCTTGCGATGAATACGGCGGGTTTTCAGATTGTGCCTGCGACTGTGATTGCGGTTCTGGCGTCATTCGGGGCGAAAAACCCGACGGAAATTGTGCTTCCGACGTTGATTGTTACGACATTTGCGTTTGTCAGCGCGCTTGTGATTGTAAAAATCCTTGAAAAACTCACCCCGCCGCAAAAAGAAACAGGGGGTGAAGAATGCTGAAAACCGCGATTAACCTGATTTCTGTCTGGATGATTCCTGCAATAATTTTGATTGTTTTAATCTGGGGATTGCTCAAAAAAGTGCCTGTTTACGAGGTCTTTGTGGATGGAGCAAAGGACGGGCTCAGGGTTTCGGTGAATATTTTGCCGTATCTTGTGGCAATTATTGTTGCTGTTTCAATGCTGCGCGCGTCAGGGGTGATTGAGCTTGTGCAGGGCGCTTTTTCGGGCATTTTTGAAATGCTGAAAATCCCTGCGGACATTTTGCCGGTGATGGTTGTTCGTTCGCTTTCCGGGAGTGCGGTTTTGGGGTTGTTGTCCGATATTGTTCATAATTTCGGGCCGGATTCTTACCCTGCAAAGCTTGCTGCGGTGATGGTCGGCAGCTCGGAAACGACTTTTTACGTTCTGGCGGTATATTTTGGCTCTGTGGGGATAAAAAAGTTCAGACATGCGCTTCTGACGGGGATTCTGGCGGATTGCGCGGGGATAATTGCGGCAATAGCCGTTTCAAGATGGCTGTTTTTGTGAAATAATGGTGCAAAAGGAAAAAACGATGTTCAAAAAAGCGCTAATATGTTTTATAATGCTCGGTTTGACGGTATTTGCCGGCTGTAAAAATATTAAAAAAGAAAATGACCAGCTCACGGCAATAAAAGAACGCGGACGGCTTATCGTAGGGGTAAAATATGACTCAAAACCCTTTGGCTACGTTGATGAAAAGGGAAAACTTCAGGGTTATGACATTGAACTGGCGCATTTGATTGCAAAACAGCTGCTCGGGAACGAAAAAAAGGTTTCTTTTAAGCAGGTGAACCAGCACAATCGTATTTCCAGGCTGAATTCGGGCGAAGTTGACATGCTGATTGCGACGATGACCGTTACGCCGCAAAGAAATAATATTGTTAAGTTTTCGGTGCCTTATTACACAACAGGTCAGGCTGTTATGGTCAGAAAAACCAGCTCCATCCGCTCTATAGGCGAATTAAACGACAAAAAGGTCATAACCGTCTTAAATACAACCGGTGAAAAAAATCTGCGCTATTTTGCGCCGGAAGCGATTGTTCAGGGATATCGCACCTATGAAGACGGCTTTAAAGCGCTCCAAAACAAGCAGGCTGAGGCCATGACCGCTGATGAAGCGCTGCTTGTGGGGTTCACTCTGGATAACAATGCGTTCAAAATCCTGCCCCAGCGCTACACTAACGAATATTACGCAATTGCGTTCAGAAAAGATTCGTCTTCGGACAGTTTGAAGAATGATATTGATACAATTCTTCTTTCTTTCAGAAAGGACGGCACTTTGAACCGGTTGAAACATAAGTGGATTCCAACTTCTTTTGAAAACGAAACGAAAATGAAAAAACTCCTGAATGAAACCCCCCGCTACAAAGGAAAATTCAATAAAATTTAGAACGCAAAAAATATAGCTTAAGAAAAAAGTTGCTAATAAGCTATGAAACTGCAATTACGGGCATTTGTGCAAATCATTATAAATAATCATTGCCGCAGAAAGAAGCGCGTCAACAGCGGTTGAAAACGGCGGTGCGTAGGTCATGTCCAGATTGAACAAATCCCCTACTTTCAGATTTGCGGTGATTGCTGACGCAACCGTGTTAATCCTTTTGTCCGCGTCGCCCTCGCCGATTGCCTGCGCGCCGAGAATTTTCTCGGTTCTGCGGTCGGCAACGAGTTTTAGGGTAATTGCCTGCGCTTCGGGCATGTAGCCTGCGCGGTCTTTTTGCGAAACCGTTGCGCATACCGGCTCAAACCCGTATTTTTGCGCGTCCCGTTCGTTTAAGCCTGTAAAAGACATTGTTAATTTCATAAATTTCGTCACAGAGGAGCCGAGAATCCCCGGAAAAGCGTCATATTCGTTTGCAATATTGATTGCTGCGCAGCGGCCCTCTTTATTTGCGGAAGACCCGAGGGGAACCCATACATGGCGTCTGGAAACAACATGAAAATTTTCAATGCAATCTCCTGCCGCATAAATATCTTTTATTGAGGTTTCCATGCGGTTGTTTACGCGGATTGCGCTGTTTACGCCGAGTTCAATCCCCGCATCTCTTGCGATTTCCGTGTTCGGCACTACTCCTGCGGCCACAATTACCATATCTGCGTCGAAAATATTTCCCGAAGACGTTATAACTTTCCGAACCCTGTCTTCGCCCTGAAAAGTGACCACGCAATCAGATGTGACAATATTTACATTGTATTTGTCCTTTGTTATTTCAAGAATCTTCTCCCTGATTTTTTCTGAAAAATCTTCATCAAAAATCGGCAAAATATAAGGCGAACTTTCAACAAGTGTCACGTCGAGCCCGTTTGCAGCGCAGGCTTCGAGCATTTCTATTCCGATATAGCCTCCGCCGACGATTACTGCTTTTTTTGATTCTTTTAATGCGTTTTTTATGTTGATTGCGTCCTGAAGTTTTCTCAGAGTGAAGACATTTGAAAGGTGCATGTTCTGAATTTGCGGTATGAAAGGGCGCGCACCTGTGGTTATGGCTAATTTGTCATAAGAAACATACTCGGTTTCGTAGGTTTTTGTGTCCTGAACAATGATTTTCTTTTCTTCGGGGATGATTTTTACGCATCTTTTGTTAAGATGGATGTTTGCGCCCTTTTCTTCAAACTGCTGTGGGGTGCGCACGATGAGTCGTTCCGGATTTTCAATCAGCCCCTCAATAAAATACGGCATTCCGCACGCCGAGTAAGAAATAATATCTTCGTCGGTGTACAAATCAACCTGACTTTCAAATTTTGTTGTTCTCAGGAGCTTTGCCGTTATTTTCGGGCCGGCTGCGCCTCCGCCTATGACTACAATTTTCTGTTTCATTCCTTAATTTTAATTATCGGGTTCGTTTTTTTCATTAGCCTTTTTTCTAATATAAGGCGGCAGTTGGGGGAGGTTGTTTTGGCGCTGGTCAGTGAAAAATTGGCTTTTTGCCCGGGCGGTAAAGTTATAAATATATATTTTTAGGACCGGAACGGGCTTCGCCGCTTTTACGTTCCTAAAAATATATATTTACAACTTTACCTTTGCGAGAGGGAGGATGGGGATTGTGCAATTTGGTTTTTGCAAAAAAGCAACCCCTGCCTGCGGAAGATTTGAACAAAGCTGCAAAAAACGGTAAAAAACTAAAACAACGATTGCTGGGATTGGCTGATTTTGTAGCCCAGATGTCTGTAACCTTCGGGCGAAACGCGCCTTCCTCGCGGAGTGCGCTGGAGAAAACCCTCCTGCAGCAAAAATGGTTCGTAAACATCTTCAATCGTTTTCGTATCTTCGCCGAGCGCTGCTGCAATTGTTTCCAGCCCTACGGGGCCGCCGTCATATTTCTCGATTATCAGCGTAAGCATTGCTCTGTCGGTTGTGTCGAGGCCGGATTTGTCGATATGGAGCGTGTCGAGCGCTTCTGTTGCGGTATTTGCGTCGATTTTTCCGTTTGCTCTGACCAGCGCGAAGTCGGCAGCGCGCTTTATGAGGCGGTTTGCGATTCTCGGGGTTCCTCTTGAGCGTGAGGCAATCGTTTTTGCGCCGTCAGGGGTGATTTTTATGTCGAGAATTTGGGCTGTTCTGCTTACAACAGCGGAAAGTTCATCGATTGTGTAAAATTGAAGCCTGTGGATGATTCCGAATCTGTCCCTTAACGGCCCTGAAAGCGCGCCGGCTTTTGTTGTTGCGCCTATAAGGGTGAATTTTGGGATTGGAACACGCAGGGTTTTGACGGTTTGGCCTTTTCCCGTGGTCATGTCAAGGTAAAAATCCTCCATTGCCGGATAAAGGATTTCTTCGGCAACTTTGTTAAGTCGGTGAATTTCGTCAATAAACAGGATTTCGCCGTCTTTCATTGACATTAAAATCCCGATAATATCTCTCGGGCGCTCAAGCGCCGGTGCTGACGTGATTTTAATTTTTGTGTTGAGCTCGTTTGCGATTACGCCTGCTATTGTTGTTTTTCCAAGCCCCGGCGGGCCGTAAAAAAGCAGGTGGTCGAGCGGCTGTTTTCTCTTTTTTGCCGCTTCTATCGAGATTTTCAGGGTATCTTTCAGTGCGGATTGACCAATATATTCGTCGAACTTTTTCGGACGGATGTTATTTTCAAAAGATTTGTCAAAATCCGTGCTTGCGCGCTCCAAATCCTTGCTTTTTGCGGGAAGATGGTGCGTTTCTGCTTTGTTTTCGGGCTTTTTGGGTTTTAATTGGTCATCATCTGAAAATATTGCCATTGGTTTCTCCTTGGTGATATTTTATCATAAAATCGGGCGGGGGGTGGTAAAAAGAGGTTGATTTCACTTTTCCGTTCCGCTGTCTTGAAATCGAACGCTGCGGGCTCCTGAGCGTAGCCCTCCGCAAGGAGCGTTCCCTTCGGTCAGCTCCGTTCGATTCCGCTCCTCCGGGCATTCGACGTTAGAAGCTTGATACGAAGTTTTTAGAGCCCTCCCCCATAGTCACTACAAAGTAAAATCAACCTCTTTTTACTTCGTGAAACCCAAAATCCATACCAACTGCCAATTTTGAGAACCAGAAAGGAAATCCACTTTGCAGTGACTATGGGGGAGGCTGCTTAGCTCCTCAAAAATACACTTTTTCCGAGAATCAGCCGGAGGAATCGGAACGGAAAAGTGGATTTCCTTTCTGGTTCGTCCAACCAACAATTCCAATCCGCTCTAATGCAAAAATCTCACATAAATATAAACCGAACTCAAAACCAGCGATACAAAAGTAACTCCGGCGCCGTATTTCAAAAACCTCATGAACGAAATCGGATAATTGTGCGCGTCAGCTGTTTCCGAAACGATAACATTTGCCGCAGCTCCGATAATCGTAAGGTTTCCGCCGAGGCACGCGCCTAAAGATAAACACCACCACAATGGATGTGCGTAAGCCGCCCCCTCAACAAGCTGAATCTGGTAAATCATCGGCGCCATCGTTGCTGTGTAAGGAATATTATCTACAACGCCCGACAAAATGCCCGACGCCCACAAAATAAGCATTGCCGCAGCTGATTCCGAGCCGCTCGTGACATTGAGAATCCAGTCTGCCATGACTTTTATGCCGCCGGCTGCCTCAAAACCGCCGATGATGATGAAAAGCCCGATGAAAAAGAAAATTGTGTTCCATTCAACGCTGCGCAGAATTGTTTTCGGCTGCTCAAATATCAAAAGAAACGCCGCTCCCGCAAGCGCAACAAGATATGACTCAATATTTGTCAAATCATGCGTAATAAAGCCCAGAACCACCAGTCCGAGCACGATTGAAGAACGCAGCGCAAGCTTTTTGTCCGCAATTGTATTTGAATTGTCCAGATGTTCTATTGCTTCCATTTTTTTCGGGTCGGCAGCGAGCTGTTTTCTAAAACAAAAATACAAAATAGTCATATTTACAACAAAAATAATCGCAACAATGCCCGTCAGCTCCTGTAAAAACGTCAAAAATGAAAATCCTGCCTTGCTGCCGATGATTATGTTCGGCGGATCGCCAATTAGCGTCGCTGTTCCGCCGATATTGGACATGAGAATTTCCATTATCAAAAAAGGAACCGCGTTTATGTCCAATTTCTTTGCAACAAGGAAAGTAATCGGCATTACAAGAATAACAGTGGTTACATTGTCCAAAAACGCAGACGCAACCGCCGTAAAAATCCCCAGAACCCACAAAATCGCAACCGGATGACCTTTTGTTTTTTTCAAAAGCCCGTTCGCTATCCAGCTGAAAATTCCGCTCTTGTTTGCGATGTTTACAATTATCATCATGCTTACAAGCAAAATAATTACATTAAAATCAACAAAATTTATAAAATAATTCGGGTCAATAGGCCCATGACCTTTGTGCTGCGCGAGCAAGCCCAGAAAAAGCGTAAAAACCGCACCAATCATTGCGACCGTAACTTTGGATATTTTTTCCAGCGCAATAAATACATAAGCTACCATCAAAATCACTGTGGAAACAGCCAGTGCATTGGCATGAACCCAGGCGAAGATATTTTCCATAATAAAATCCTCTCAATTCTCTAAACCGATTTTACCGTATTCAATGCGGGTTGTAAAATTTTAATAAAAAGGGGTGTGCGGGTTTTGACTTTTGATATTGTCTAAAATATTATAGATAAGCTATGAAAATTTCTATTGATGACATAAAAAATGCCAAAAACAGCGCCCTGCTTGTAAAATTCGACGAAAATGTCGATGGAATCAGCACAGATGGGCCTGTTCATGCAGAAATCGTTTTTTCTGCTTTCGGCGGCTGCATTAACGCAAAAGGCAAAATTGTTGCAAATGTTAAGCTGACTTGCGACAGATGTTTGAAGGAATTTTCTCAAAAAATCGAAACGGACGTTGACGAAACTTATGTGCTGGGACGCTTGAATGACGGTTCTTCTCACGAAATCGAACTTAAAGACGGCGACTTTGTCACTGATTTGTGCGGCGAGGATGAAATCGATGTAGATGATTTAATTTATCAATCCGTAATATTAAATATTCCAAATCCGTCTGTTTGTGATATAAATTGTAATGGGGGCGCTCTCGTCGAAAAATATACCCACAAAGAAGAGTCAGATCCCCGTTTGGACGTTTTTAAAAATATGAAGATAAAGAAGGAAGAATAAAATGGCAGTACCAAAGAAACGTACAGGTGCATCAGCACAAGGACACAGAAGATCTAACTGGAAAGCAACAGTTCCTGAAACTACTACCTGCCCTAATTGCGGCGAATTAGTTTTGACACACACTGTTTGCACGGCTTGCGGCCAGTACAAAGGCAAAGTTGTTTCCAGAAAAGCAGAAGGCTTTGTAGAAACAGTTGAAGAAGCTAAAAAACCTGCTAAAGCTAAAAAAGCTCCTGCAAAAAAAGCTAAAAAAGCAGAAGCTCCCGCTGAAGAGGTAAAAGTTGAAGAAACAGTTGAAGAAGTTAAAGCTGAAGAAACTGTAGAAGCTCCGGCAGAAGAAGCTTCTGAAGATAAAGCGGAGTAAGTAAGTATTGTTGGACGAAAGGGAGCAAAAAACGCTCCCGCCGCCCGGCATCTCCTGATGGAAACGGAGATTGACTGAAAAATACTTAGGGAGAATGAAAGAAGTATGACGAGGATCGCTATTGACGCAATGGGCGGAGACCACGCACCGAAAGAGATTGTTGCAGGTGCTGTTTGGGCTGCTCAGGAATATGATGTTGCAATAGAGCTGGTTGGGAAACAGGATCAGATTGAACATGAGCTTGAAAACATTAAAAGATACGGCATTAGATGCACAAGCCCCAATGTTCCTTACAGAAGAATCAGAGTAAATGTTGACAAACTCGACATAAAAATCACCCATGCCGAAGAAGTAATCGAAATGGGCGAGGCGCCCGGACAGGCAATCCGTAAAAAGAAAAAATCTTCAATTGTTCTCGCTGTAAGCGCAGTTGCTAACGGCAGTTCACAGGCTGTTGTTGCCGCAGGTTCCACAGGCGCTGCTATGGCCGCAAGTTTGTTCGGTTTGGGCAGAATTCAGGGTATTGAAAGACCTGCGATTGCCACAACGCTTCCGACAATGAAAAATCCCGTTATTCTTATCGATTCCGGAGCTAACAGCAATTGTACGCCCGATATGCTTTACCAGTTTGCGGTAATGGGCGAGGCTTTTTCCAGAGGCGTTTTCGGAAATGAAAACCCGAGAATCGGAATTCTCAATATCGGCGAAGAAGCCGGAAAAGGCAACGAGCTTGCGCAGGCTACTTACAAGCTTTTTGAAGAAAATCAGGACAAATTGAACTTTATCGGAAACATTGAGGGCAAAGAGTTCTTTTCGGGCAACTGCGATGTTGTTGTTTGCGACGGATTCGTCGGAAACGTTGCCTTAAAAGCGATTGAGGGCTCTTCAACAATGCTTTTCCAGATGATTAAACAGGAATTTAAAAAAGATTTTCTCTCCATGTTAATCGGACTTCTTGCAAAACCTGCGATGAAGCGTATTTACAAGAGAATCAATTACGAAGAATTCGGCGGCGCGCTGCTTTTGGGGGTTAAGGGCATAACCGTAATTTCTCACGGCAGAAGCAAAGCTTATGCAATCAAAAACGCAGTAAGAGTGGCAAAAGAAGCCGTTGAATCAGAAGTAAACAAAAAAATATCAGAATTTTACGAAGGATAGATTTATGTCATTAAATTTAATTCCCGTTATGATTGCGGGCGTGGGATACGGAGTACCCGAAACAGTAATTACAAACGATGATTTGACAAAACTCGTTGATACAAGCGACGAATGGATTACCACAAGAACGGGTATCAAGGAAAGACGCGTTGTTTCAGGTGAAGAAAATGCCGTAACCCTTGGCATAAAAGCAGCACAAAATGCGCTTGAAAAAGCAAAAATGAAGGCTGAAGATATTGATTTAATAATCGCTGCGGCTTCGGTGCCCGCTCATCCGTATCCATCCACTGCATGCGAGATTCAGGCTGCAATCGGGGCGGACAAAGCGGCGGCTTTTGACATTACTGCGGCTTGCACGGGCATGATTTATGCGATGAACATTGCAAAATCCTTTATTTCTTCAGGAATTTACAAAAATATTCTGCTAGTTGCGACCGACGCAAACTCAAAATTCATTGATTGGTACGACAGAACCAGCTGCGTGCTTTTTGGCGACGGCGCAGGGGCGTTTGTATTGAAAGAATCGGTCGACGGCGTGGATGATATCATCGCGATGGATATGCATTCAAACGGAAAAGACGGTGATTTTATCAAAATGCCGATGAACGGTGAAAATTGCCCGCTGGTTGAGCCTTGCGAACAGAAAAAACAAAAAATCGTTATGAACGGGCGCGAGGTTTACAAATTTGTTGTTACAACAATGCCCGAATCTATCAGCAACTGCCTTGAAAAAGCCGGTTTGACGCCGGATGACGTGGATTATTTGATTCCGCACCAGGCAAATTACAGAATTATCGAGGCAATGGCGTCAAGATTGAATTACAGCGACGACAAAATCATCGTTAACCTCCAAAAATACGGAAACACCTCGGCAGCTTCGATTCCTCTTGCAATGGCAGAGGGCATTGAAGAAGGTAAAATCAAGCTCCCTTGCAAAGCTATTTTGAGCGGATTCGGCGCAGGTTTGACCTGGGGAACCGTTATTGTAAGGCTCAGAGAGGGCATTGCTTAATAGAAATTAGCCTCCTGAACTTGTTTTCAGGAGTTCCTGCGCAGCAGGTTAGGATTTGAAAAAGGAGAATTTTATATGGGAAAAATTGCGTTCGTATTCCCCGGACAGGGCTCACAATCCGTCGGCATGGGTAAATCTTTGTACGAAACTTCTGCAAAAGCTAAAGAAATTTTCGATAAAGCCGATGAAGTTCTGGGCAGAAGCATTTCCAAAATGTGTTTTGAGGGGCCTGAGGAGGATTTGAAGCAAACAATCAACACCCAGCCTGCTATTTTGGTCACTTCAATTGCGGCTCTGGAAGCTTTAAGAGAAAAAACAGGCGTAAAACCGGATTTTGTTGCCGGACACTCGCTGGGCGAATATGGAGCGTATTATGCGGCGGATGTGGTTGATTTTGCGACTGCAATGAAATTAATCGACAAACGCGCACGCGAAATGAACGACGCAGCAACAAAAACCAAAGGCGCAATGACCGCGGTAATCGGTATGAGCAAAGATTCAATTCTTGATGTAATCGGAAAAGTGGATGGCATGGTTTCTGTTGCAAACTACAATTCTCCCGCGCAAATTGTTATTACAGGCGAAGCCGAAGCGGTTGCAAAGGCGAACGAAGCGCTCAAAGAAGCAGGCGCAAAAAGAGTTATCCCTCTGCCGGTTTCAGGCGGGTTCCACTCTATGCTTATGGAAGAAGCGAGCGTTAAATTTTCTGAAATTTTGAATGATTGCGAGATAAAAGACGCGAAAATCCCTGTTTTCACAAACGTTGACGCTGAGCCCACTACATCTGCAATCAGATTTAAGGCGAAAATGACCGCTCAAATCTATTCTTCCGTTATGTGGACGCAGACTGTCGAAAAAATGGCCGCTGATGGAGTTGATACGGTTGTTGAAATCGGGCCGGGCAAGGTTTTGGCCGGGCTTGTTAAGAAAATTAATCCGGCTTTGACAGTTCTTAATGTTTATGACGAAGAAACATTGAACGCTGCGGCTCAGGCGCTTAATAATTAGACAAAATTACTGAAATATATTAAAATTGCGAATCAGAAATTAAGGAGAAAATTATGTCAGAAAAAAAAGTTGCATTGATTACAGGTGCATCCCAGGGTATCGGTAAAGTTACCGCATTGAAACTCGCAAGCTGCGGATATGATATCGCTATTAACTACATCGGACGCGAAGATGACGCTAAAGAAGTTAAAAAAGAATGTGAAGCTTTCGGCGTAGAAGCTGAAATTTTCGAATTCGACGTAACTAACGTTGAGGCTGTAAATGCAGGCGTAGAAGCCATCCACAAAAGATTCGGCAGAATCGACGTTCTGGTTAACAATGCCGGAATTACAAAAGACGGTCTGTTCCTGCGCATGACTCCCGACCAGTGGAACGCTGTTATTAACATCAACCTGACAGGTGCTTACAACGTAACTCACCCTGTTGTAAAAATCATGATGAAACAAAGAATCGGCTCAATCATCAATATGTCAAGCATCGTTGGCGTTATGGGCAACGCAGGTCAGGCTAATTATTCCGCTTCAAAAGCAGGTTTAATCGGGTTTACTAAGTCACTGGCTAAAGAATTGGGCTCAAGAAACATCCGCGTGAACGCAGTTGCGCCCGGATTTATTAAAACTGCAATGACCGAAGGGCTCGATAACAACGAAATCTACCAGCACATCCCCTTGAGGAGAATGGGCGAAGCTGAAGATATCGCAACTGTTATCAAATTCCTAGCAGAAGACGCTACTTACGTGACCGGACAGGTTATCGGCGTTGACGGCGGGCTGGTTGTTTAATAATTAATTGATATTTGAAAAAAGCCTCTTGTTTTCAAGAGGCTTTTTTGTTGGTTTTGTATTTTTTCCTTAAAATTAATACAGCATTTTATCAATTTTCGTTCTCAGCTCAGAACATTATACTTTATTTGTGTAATTTCTATTCTTAGCTCATCATACATTTTCTTTTTTGCTGAATCAAGTGCTTTTTGGGCTTTTGCTACTTTTTCTTCGTATAAACTAATCGGTCTTTTCGAATAAACCTCGTTATGTTTTGCATAATTTACAATAGCATTCAGCGTATCCAGCCCTTTATTTCCAGTGCTTTTTAGTGTGTATTTTTTGTTAATTTTTTCGTTTTCCAACGTGAGAACTTTGTTATCCCTTACGTGGAATTCAATAAAATTATATTTTTTTCTGTCGTGAAAAATACCATAAAGGGCATTTATCAATTCAATTCCTTTTTCTGGGTGAGCTGAATCAATATATAAATTGTTTTCTGCATAATTCAGTGCTGATCTGTATTCTGCGTTGTCTAAAATGCATGATTTGAAATTGACATTTTGGCTGCTGTTAAAGTTGCGGTTGATTGATAACATTTTAATATCCTCTTTTTTCACTGTTTGCTTAAAGTTCGTAAAAGCGCTTTTTTGCTAAAATTCCTTATTTTTATGAAAAACTGTTACTTAATTTAATAAATTTAGCGGGTATGCTTTATTCTGATGTAAAAAAACATTAAATGTGCTTATTAATGCTTTACAAAATTGCATATTTATATTGAAATAGTATAATAATAATGAAAAACACGTAGTTAATTAAAAAGAGGAAAAACACAAATGAGTACAGTTCTGGACAGAGTTAAAAAAGTAGTTGTAGAACAACTTAGCGTTGATGAAGCATTGGTTACTCCTGAAGCATCTTTCACAGGTGACCTCGGTGCTGATTCACTTGATACAGTTGAATTGGTTATGGCTTTTGAAGAAGAATTCGGATGCGAAATTCCTGATGAAGAAGCTGAAAAAATCGCAACAGTTCAAGACGCTGTAAACTACATTGAATCTCATTCATAGTTTAATGTAATATTTCCCGTTTTTCGGGATATTAGCAGAAAAAGAATTATTGCGGGGAGCATGGCTGTAAAATTTATAGTCTTAAATCCCCGCAATTTTTTATCAGACGTTGGAAAAAGGTATTATAATTATGAGCAAAAGAAGAGTTGTCGTTACGGGCATGGGGATTGTTTCACCCTTTGGCGTAGGAAAAGAACTTTTTTGGAATAGCCTTGTAGAGGGAAAAAGTGGTATTTCTACCATTGAGCGTATTTCTCTCGACGGGCATACGGTTCATATTGCGGGCGAAGTGAAAAACTTTGTGCCTGAAGAATATATGGACTCAAAAGACGCTAAAAGAATGGACAGATATACGCAGTTTGCAATGGTTGCTGCTGATGAGGCGATTGCTGATTCCGGCATTGTTGCGGGTGAAAATGTTGATCCTTACAGATACGGCGTAATTGTTGGTTCTGCTGCGGGCGGATTTGATACATTCGAAAAACAGCACCACATAATCATCGACAGAGGCCCGACAAAATGCAGCCCGTTCACAGTTCCTATGATTATTGCTGACATGGGCGCCGGCAGAATCTCTATCAAACATGGCGCAAAAGGCGTCAACAAATCAATTGTAACTGCATGCGCAACCTCTGCTCATTCAATCGGCGACGCTTTCCGCGCAATCCAGTGGGATGATGCTGACGTAATCGTTGCCGGCGGCGCAGAAGCTGTCATCACAAGGCTCGGTATCGGCGCATTCACAAGCGCAAGGACGCTTTCTAAACACAATGATGAGCCGCAGAAAGCTTCCCGTCCTTATGACAAAGACCGTGACGGTTTTATCATGGCTGAGGGCGCAGGTGTGTTGATTCTTGAAGAACTTGAGCACGCAAAAGCCCGCGGTGCGAAGATTTATGCGGAAATCGTGGGTTACGGACAATCTGCTGACGCTTACGACATTGTTGCTCCCGCACCGGATGGCGCAGGCGCTGCAAAAGCAATGGAACTTGCGATTAAAGACGCAGGTTTGAAACCGGAAGATGTTGATTATGTCAACGCTCATGGCACAAGCACCGGATTGGGCGATATTGCTGAATCTCAGGCTATTGCAAGGGTTTTTGGCGACCTTTCCAAAAACAAAAAACTCAAAGTCAGCTCTACAAAATCAATGCATGGCCACATGCTCGGTGCAACAGGCGCTGCCGAGTCTATTGTTTGTATTGATGCAATCAACACTGGCATTATTCCCCCGACTATCAACCTTGATAATCAGGATGAAAAGGTTGCGAACCTTGATTATGTACCCCATAAGGCGATAAAAGCCGACGTAAAAGTCGCTGTAACGAATTCGTTCGGTTTTGGCGGGCATAATGCAACTCTTATTTACAAAAAATACGAATAGATGTTGGAAATATGGAATAAATTAAAAAAGAGGCTTCAAATGCCTCTTTTTTTTTTTTTATGTTTTCTACGCCATTTTCCTTATAAAAGGGGCTGGAAAAACCCCGCGTTCGTTACAAAAAGGCAGAAATTTCCATTTGGAGTGACTATGGGGGAGGCTCCATACGGCGTTAATCAACGCATTCTAATAATCGCGTAGCCGGAGGAATCGGAACGGAAAATGGAAATTTCTGACTTTTTGTCAATCCTCCTTACGCTTTTTGGGGCCTTAGCAAATTTATGCCGTCAAATTTATATATTTTGCAGAACAAACGCCGTCGATTTTTGCTATTTTTTCGAGCGTTTCCGGGGCAACCTCGGACTCAATGTTGATTATCATTAAGGAAACATTGTCATGCTTTGAGGATTTTTGCGCAACATTCATCCTGCTGATGTTTATGCCGCTGTCGCCCAGAACTGCTGCGACTTTGGCAATCATTGAGGGCTTGTTTTCATGAGGAACAAGCATCATGTGCTTTTCGGGCTCAATACTTGTGTTGTATTCGTTGATTTTGACGATTCTTGGCAGCCCCTGTGCTATCAGAGCGCCGGAAACTGTGTTTTCTCCTTTGTCTGTGCATAATTTGACCGCAATTGAGCCAATGTAGTCACAGCTTTTTTGCGATTTTGAGGTTTTAACGTCAAGCCCTTTGTTTTTGGCGATAATCGGGGCATTGACGTAGTTTACATCAACAAGAAATGAGCCCAAAACGCCTTTTAAAATCGCTGTTTCGAGCGGAGAAACATCCAAATCAGCAAGATTTCCGTTGACCGTAATTTCTATTGACTTCAAATTGCCCTCTGCGCTTTGCATTGCAAGCTCTCCGAGGTTTTCGGCAAGCGTCATGTATTCTTTTACCGGCTCAAGCTTTTGCGGCTTCAAAGAGGGAATATTCACCGCCGCGCGCGCAGAACCGCCCGAAAGCACCTCTTTAATCTGCTCTGCCACGTCGATTGCAACATTAAGCTGGGCTTCTTCTGTGCTTGCGCCAAGATGCGGGGTTAAAAGAATGTCGCCTGTGGTCTTAACCAGCGGATTTTCAGCAATATTCGGCTCGCCCTCAAAAACATCAACTGCTGCCTGCGCAACCTGCCCTGATTCCAGCGCTTCTTTGAGCGCTTCCTCGTCAATAATCCCGCCTCTGGCGCAGTTTATGAGCCTTACGCCTTTTTTCATCAATTTTATTGTGTCTTTGTTGATTAAATGCGTGGTTTCTTTTGTTTTCGGGGTGTGAACCGTTATGTAATCAGGCTTTGGCCAGAATTCTTCAAGGGTTTCCACATATTTTGCACCGGATTTTTCCACAACTTCTTTTGAGGTGTAAGGATCGCATACAAGAACCTCCATACCGAGCGCCAGCGCGACTTTCGCAACATGCGAACCTATTTTCCCGAAGCCGATTATCCCGAGAGTTTTATGAAAAACCTCATGACCCGTGTATTTTGAGCGTTCCCAGCGCCCCTGGGCTGTGGTTTGGGCTGCTTTGGCAATATTTCTCGACATTGCAAGCATTAGCGCGATTGTATGCTCTGCTGCGGCATTTGTGTTGCCGTCGGGCGAGTTTACGACGATTATGCCTTTTTGGGTTGCTTTTTCAACGTTAATATTGTCAACCCCCACGCCTGCTCTGCCTATAATTTTGAGATTTTTGCCCGCTTCAAGGACTTTTTCTGTTACTTTTGTCTGGGAGCGCACCATTAAAGCGTCGTATTCGCCGATGATTTTGCATAATTCATCTTCGGACATTGTTGGGAGTATCTCCGCCTGAGCCGCTTCTTCGACGATTTTTTTTGCTGTTTCGTTGATTTTGTCCGTGATTAATACTTTCATTATGCCCTCCCGGTGGATTAAATTATACGCTTTCGATTATACAATATTTTTGAGATAAATGCATTGTCATTCCTGCGACCCTGAACCAAGTTCAGGGTGACAGCTCAGAATCGTCATTCCGAACTTGATTCGGAATCGCCGGATTGAAGTCGATGTGCCTGTACTAAGCCTCTGAAACGATTTCAGGACGACGGCAGGGGATAATTGCAGACAAAGCAAAATTAATATAACTTAAACTTTTGTTTTTTATTTATGAGTAATTTAAAATATTATTATGGTTAAAGACTACACAAAAAAGTGCGAAATAACAAAAATCCGTGAATTCGTCTATGAGCGAATGAACGCTTCTACTGTTTCTATGGAGGCTTTTGCGCTCTACTGGGTTGCTATGGAGAATAATTTCTTCAACACAGGCGATTTTTCGCTTTTTGAGCGCTTTTTCAGCGATTATTTGACCATCCAGAACAACGGTGTTGTGCCTGATGAAGACGCTGTTGCGGAAAATTTCGTTAAATATTTCAACAAAGCTTCCCGCTTTCAAAAAAAAGAAATCATACTGCGAAATATTTACAGATATTCGGTCTATTTTCTCAAACTCGAGTTTTCTAAAATTTCAGATGATATGATTCGGGAAAAAGTTGAAATCATCAACGCTTACGGCGCAAAAGACGCATATCCTTTCCTCATGGAGGTTTTTGAGGATTACGATTATGCTCATATCAATAAAAATATGCTTATGGACATCCTGAATACCGTAATCGGATTTATTGAAGACAGAAACAGCCTCGAACCCCTGCAAAAAGCGGTTTCTTTCGCCGGTTTGAGCACTGAAATAAACAAAATGATGGTCTTAAAAGACTATGTGCCCAAATTTGTTGTTGAAGAACAATACGAAGAAAAATCTGCTGTCTAATTCCCTTGAAAATAACACCTAAAACATGTTAAAATCAGGATAAATAACATCCTGAAAGGTGGTTGGTGTTTTGAAAAAGATGAGAATAAATATTCTTCAAACCCCCAAAAGTCTTGCTATGACTGCATTTGAGCCCATGGGGGGGGGGGGCTGGTAGATTAGCCTTTACTTTGGCCGAGGCATTGCTGACGCTGTTAATAATTTCAATTGTAGTTGCATTGAGTACCTCCGTTGTAGCTAAAGTGAACAAAAAACTAAAAGCTAACAACATGACGCATTACTGGTACTGCACGCGGAGCTCTTTCGACGGGGAGCATGTTTCCGGAACTAATTTTGACCCGTCACCGGGCTCTCATGGTGCGAATGGTTGCCTTTTTACACCGCCTAAGGGCGCGCATAAGTTTAATGTTACAGTTATCGGCGGCGGAGGCGGCGGTGCGTCGGGGTATTCTCTTCTTGATAATGTTCAGGTCTTTACCAGAGGTAAATATACTTTTCGCCCGCATACAAGCGGACAGTATTATATGATTCTCGTAGGCGGAGGCGGTGGAGGCGGCGGCCACAACTGGAAATGCGGAAACGGGGATCAGGGCGGCCGTTCCGGAGCTTTGATTGCCGATTATTTCGAGCTTACCAAAAATACAAACTATACATTAGAGGTTGGCGAGCACGGCAGCGGGGCAAGCGGCTCTCACTCCGGAGGCTCTGCCGATTCTACAACATTCTCTGGCGGCAGTTTAGAGCTTGTTGCCGGCGGGGGCGGCGGCGGAAGACGCAGAACCCCGAATTTCCCCTGGGGATGTAGTAACAAGGGCGGCGGAGACCCCGGTAAATATTCTCCCAGGACAGTCAATGGCCAAGATGGTTATAAAGATGGTGGAAGATATGGGGGATACATTCTTTACGACCAGTTTATGGAAAAATACCGCAATCTGGAAATCGCTAATAAACTACCATCCGGTTATAAAAATGCCGGTTGTGGCGGCCGCGGGCTTCAAAGTGATGGTACGGATGGCTGTGATGGAATTGCTTTGATTCAGATTTTGCGGGTTTATGGCGGCGGCGGCGGGCAGCCGGGCAGCGTTTCATTTGCCCAAATCAAAAATCCTCCTGAAGAAACTCTGGTTGTCGCCGGCAAGGGCGGAAAAGGCGCTGCAACTATGGATACAGATGGCGGTTCCGGAACCGCGTCAAGATTCGGTACAAAAGTGCTTGCTGCCGGCGGAGAGGGCGGCAATTCCAGAGCGCTTGCAAAAAATGAGTTTATAATCGACGGCGAAAATGGTTACAAATCAATGATTCCTACGAATTTAGTCGCAGAATATACTGTTTCTGAAATAGCAGCGGGCGGAACATATAATACCCCCGGTGCTGATGCTTCTACGCCCGGAGCAGGCGGCGGCGGAGGCGGTTCAAACGGCCAAACCGGTGAATGGGCGGCGGGTGGAAATGGCGCACCCGGAATCGTTATTGTTGTATGGTAAAAAAGAGGAGCCTTTAAAAGCTCCTCTTTTAGTTTTTGATATTTTGAATAATTTTTTATTCTACATACATCAAAACCTGCCCGTATTCAACAGCCTGCCCGTCTTCTACGCAGATTTTGGTGACTTTTCCCGAAACTTCTGATTCGATTTCGTTCATATGTTTCATAGCTTCAATAATACATACAACCTGTCCTGCTGAAACAAGCGAACCTACTTCAACAAAAGGTTTTACTCCCGGAGATGGGGACTTGTAGAACACGCCGACCATCGGAGATGTAACAGGTGAACCTGCCGGAACTTCTTCTTTTGGCTGCTCAACAGGAGCCGGCGCAGCTGCCTGCGCTGGTGCTGCTGCGGGCATAACTGCCTGCGGAAGAACCGTTTGTGCGGTTACTACCGTGTTTTCTTTCTTAATAACGATTGCCTTTTCTGCTTCTTCAAGCGTTAATTCTGATAAATTGCTTTCTGAAACCAGATTGACAAGTTTTTCAATATAATCTAATTCAAACTTCATTGCTTTGTCCTTTATTTTGTAGTCCTTGAGCGGAGTTGCCGGAACTTCTGAAAAAATTTCCCCTGAATTTATTAAAAAGGGAAAAATCCTTATTTTTACGCTCTGTCGAGGTATTCGTTGGTTCTTGTGTCAACTCTGATTCTGTCACCGTTAGAGATGAAGAACGGAACGTTTACAACTGCGCCTGTTTCAAGGGTTGCCGGTTTTGTTCCGCCCTGAGCAGTGTTGCCTTTTTCAGCCGGAGGGGTGTCAACGACTTCAAGCTCAACGTGATTCGGGATATCTACGCCGATAATACGTCCGTCATGCATAAGAATGGAAACTTCCATATTATCTTTGAGATATTTCACGCCGTCGCCGATGTGAGCAGCCGTAACAGCGAGCTGTTCGTAAGATTCGTTGTCCATCATAATATAATCGTTGCCTTCTTTGTAAAGGAACTGCATTTCGCGTTTGTCCAAAGAAGCTTTTGCAACTTTTTCGCCGGCTCTGAAAGTTTTTTCCAGAACGTTTCCGGATTCGACGTTTTTAAGCTTTGTTCTTACAAAAGCTGCGCCTTTTCCGGGTTTTACGTGTAAAAATTCAACAACAGACCACAGACCGTTGTCGAGTTCAATAGTTAATCCTGTTTTTAAATCATTTACTGAAATCATAGATTTTCCTCATTTTCTGATGTTTTGGATTTTAACACAAAAAACGAAATTTTCCAATAATCGGGCAAATTTGTTTAGCTGAACCCCGTTTTTAGCGGCGTTCATTGCCGCGCAACAGCAAAAACGCAATCTAGCCGAAAATCGGCGCGTCTTCCTCTAAAAAATCCCCCAAATCGCAAATATACGCAGCAGGTTTAATCGAGCCGTTATTCCCGAAAGGCTCAAAACTCATAACGTTTAAATATTTCTTTGCGCGGCTGACCGCTACGTAGAAAAGCCGCAGGGCTTCGGCTTCTTCGCGCGGTTTTTTCCAGATTTCTTTGTATAGCACGGCTTTTGGGGTTGTTTTGTCGTTAAATTTGTTCAAAATCAAGCCGAATCCGGGTTTTTCGCCGAATTGCATGTCAAAAGTCATTAATCCTCCGCCCCCGAAAGCCCGCGAGGAGGAAGAAATTGCGCAAACAAACACATAATCAAATTCAAGCCCTTTGCTTGCATGAATCGTCAAAATCTGCACTGCGTCGGGCTCTTTTGCCGCAACAGACGGCAGCTCAAAGCTTTTGTCCTTTGACATCCGCTCGATGTAGTCCAAAAACGTTGCTGCGCTTACATAATCGCCTGTTTGCATAAAATCTGCGAGGATTTTTTCAAAAACAAGCAGCTCATTTTGCGCTTTATAAAGCTCAAATTCGTTCAGCTGCGGATATGGCTTAATTTCAAAAACAAGCTTGTAATAAAGCTCCAAAAGGTTGTCCGCAGTGCTTCTTGCGTTCTTTACGGTTTCAAAAAGCGAGCTTGAAAATTCAGCAATTTCACTTTTTTCAAGCTTTTGTGCAGCAACGAAATATTTTTGCGCTAAATTGAGCTTTTTAAGCTCCTCAAACTCCATTTCCTCAAGCAAAACCTTATCCAGCGCGGTTTTAAACCTGTAAATCTGCGCCTCGCTGAAATTAATCTTCAAAATGCGAACAAAAGCGAGCTCGTCGTTGATATTTTTTGCAAGCCTCAAAAGCGCAGTCACATTTTTAATCACCGGGCTCAAAAAGTAGCCCGTGTTGACTTTTTTCAGGGCGGGAATGTCCTTTTTTTGCAGATATTTCTCCAGCAAATCCGCCTGAGCATGAGATTTTACAAGAATGGCAAAATCCTTGTAATCAGCGCGGTCGCGCTCTTTCAGTTTCAAAATTTCGTCGGCAATGTGCTTTGCCTCGCATACTTTTTGCTCATGAGCGTTCTCAAAACCCTCAACCGACGTGACAAAAACGTTGTCGGGGCAGGGCGGACGGTCGATTCCCGCAAAAATCTTTTCATCTTCAAGCCCGAGCTCTTTTTCCGTAACAAAATTCACCGCATTGAGCACCTCGCTCGTCGAACGGTAGTTTAAAGAAAGATTTATCGGCTCAAACTGCCTTTTGTAGCGCTTTTCCGCGTTTTTGTGAAGAACTTCGAGGTTTTCCATCACCGCATGACGAAATCCGTAAATTGACTGTTTTCTGTCGCCCACAAACGTCAAATTCGGCGCCTGCGGATTGAGCAAAAGCTCAATAAGCTCCAGCTGCGCGCCGTTTGTGTCTTGAAATTCGTCTATGATGATATGTTTGAAAAAATCCTGATAATAAGCCCGAATCAGCGGATTTTCTTTCATAATTGTGATGGTTTTGTTGATTAAATCGTCAAAATCCGCCAAATCAGCGCGTTCAAGCTCATTCTGGTAAATTGCATAAATCAGCGCAATGAGTTTTGTCAGATGGATTTCGATTTCTTCGATTTCTTTCAAATTCTCGGGAAATCCCTGCGCATAGCCGTACTCGGAGGCTTTTCGTTTGCCGAATTTGTCCAGAATCACCTTTGTGCTTGCGATTTCGTCAAAAACCCCTGTGTCAAAATCGCAAAAATCGTCCGTATATTCTTTAAAATGCTCGCTCCAAAACTGCGCGTAATCTTCTTTTGATTCAAATTTAAAAGGCGTGTTTTCAAGAACCAGCGAGAGCCTTTTTATTGATTTGACGGATTTTTCGTAAAATTCTTTCGGTGTAAGTCCGAGTGATTTGATTTTTTTAATAATTTCTGAAATTTGCGCAAGAATCGAGTCAATTTCCTCCAGCGAAGCAAGGTTTTTCAGGCTTTCAACCCCCAGAATCGCCCCGTCAATCCCCAGATTTTCACAAATTTCTTTGAAATCTTTAATTTGTTCAACTTCGCCGTAGCGTATGCGTTTCAGGATGTTTTCGTAAAGGTTTGCGAGGGCCGTTTCCTCCGCGAGCTTGAAAGAGGGCGAAAGCCCTGCGTCAATTGAGTGTTTTTTCAAAATTCTGCTGCAAAAACTATGAAAAGTCGAAATCCACAAATCCTGATTGCCCGCGCCAGCAGCCGAATTCTCAAGCTCGGAAATAATCCGCCCTTTCATCTCGCCCGCTGCTTTATCCGTAAAAGTTATTACAAGAATCCGCTGTGCAGCGTTTTCTATGCCCTCGTTTTCGAGTTCCAGCACCAGTTTTGTGAACCTTTTTGAGATAATTTTTGTTTTTCCGGTTCCTGCGCCTGCAACGATTTTTGTGCAGGATTTGCAAGGGTTCAGGACGGCTTTTGTCTGCTGCGGGTTGAGTTCTTTTATTAAATCTTCAATCATTCGTCCTCCCTGCGGTCGCAAAGGCACGCAAATGTGCATTCTGCGCACTGAAAATCGTCGGCGCAGGCAAATTCTTCGCTTTCTCTGATTTTGTCTATAACTGTTTTTTTGAGGTTTTCCAGAATTTTGTACCTGAACATTTCTACTGTGTCAGCGGGCGCAAAATCGCTCCTGTAACCGCCGTGGAGGTTTTTTGGCCTTATGTATTCAAGCCCGAGTTTTGCGACTTTGCCTTTAAACTCCGCGAGATTTTGCGCATTCTGGCTTGCGAGGTAATAAATCGGGATCTGGTAGTCGTATTTTTTCTGATAATCCTCAATATTCAACGGTGCACGCCCTGTTTTTGTGAAAAAATTCACTCCGTATTCACTTAGCGCGTAATTCAGGTCATTGTCTTTGTTTTTGCCTGTTTTGAAGTCAATAATCGAAAATTCACCGTTTTTTTCGAGCATTGCGTCAATTCGCCCGTCAAAAACCACCCCGTTTAGCTCCGGAGCTTTGAAAGAAAAGGGCAATTCGCAAAAAGCCCTGTCTGGCACGGCTGAAAACCATCCGTTTTTGTATAATTCTTCAATTGCGTTTTCAAAATTCATTTTCATTTGCGCAAGCGCAAGTTTTTCGGTTGCGCTGACAAGTTCAATAATTAATTCTGAAAAACCTGCTTCCTGAGCGGTTTGCGGGTCATTAACGGAATTAAACAGGATATCTGAAAGCACAAACATCGTTTCCCTGTTAAAACTGTCAAGATATTTGCTCAAAAACACCTCAAACACCGCATGAACGATGTTTCCGTAGTTTGCGGCGAATGTTGACTGCTCTTTCAGGTTTAAAAGCCCTTTAAAATAGTACTTTTTCGGACATTTCAAGTATGTAGAAACCGCGGAGGGGTTGAGTTTTAAAATTTCATCTTCATTTATAACTTTTTCAGGGCTCTGCTGTTTAAAAGACGAATTTTTGTATAATTTTGTGTTGTTTTCCCCGTTTTTTTCAACATATACAGGCGATTTGGCTGTTTGAAGAAAATAAGCCGACGGCGCGCAGCTTTTTTTGTCCTCAAATTTATGCGTTGAAAAATAAATGTATTCTTTTGCGCACGCACAGGCTTCGAGGAAAATAAGCCATTCGTCTTCAAGATGTTGCCCGTCCGTTTTTGTGAAAAAGCGGTATCGCGGGTGAATTTTGCCCAATATTGAAGAAAGTTTTTTGTTCCCCTCCGGCGAAAGCAGGTTTACTGCGCTGTTTTTCTGCGGAAGCGAGTTTTCGGTCATCGCGGGGAGAAATACGTATTTGAAACTTTTATGCGACCCAAAAGCGCAAATAGAAACGAAATCCCCCTCCGGAATGCGGTTTTCGCCGGCGCTTTGCGCAATTTCCGCCAGCACTTCTGCGGGAAGTTTTGTTTCAAAAATATTTTTATAGATTGAAAAAATCCCCTTTATCCGCCCTAGGATTGCGGCGAGCGGTTCTTTTTCAATGTTGAATTTTGCTGCGGTAATTGAAACGGCTTCAAGGTGTTTTTCTTCAATATAAAGCGAGTAAAACCCTTTTATGGCGCCGATTTCCTGCAAAAGTGCGGACTTTTGGCTTTCGTTTAAAAGCTCAAGGTTAGAAAACAGCAGATTTAAAAACGGCTGACCCGCGTCCTGCAATGAAAGTAGGCGGTCGCGCACAAAACTGTCCTCTAGCGTTTCTGTCAGCAGGTTTTTCAGGTGGAAATTCAGTTCTTCATTCAAAATTTCTTCGTCTGAGCGCGGCAGGCGGCGTTTTAGGGCAAATCCGTTTGTGGAAAATTCTTCCAGCCCCATATTTTCGAGGATTTTGCAGATTTTGAAATTCCTTGCGAGTGTTCGTTTGAAATTTTCAAAATTTTCGCTTGAAATCCCTGCGTCAGTGGGTATTTCAAGGGTTTTAAAGAGCCCTGCGAGCTTCTGGCGCGTATTAAAATCCCGTATAAAAATCCCGATTTCACTTAATTTTGCGCCGTTTGTGCAAAGCGTTCTGATTTTTTCGCCAATCCCCTCAATTTCGCCGAGAATATCCTCGTAAACAAAGGCTTCACGGTTTTGTGCGGTAATTTCAGGAGGTTTTGCGGGCAGGACTTTTTCATAAAGTTTTTCAAGAAGTTCAATCTGTTTTTCGCCCAATTCATTGAATTTGCTGACAAAAACGGGCTCGCTGGTTTTGTAATTTTCAATTTTATCAATATTTTCAAGCAAAAATCCGCAGGCTGACGCATTGTCCAGAAAATCGTTTTGAATCAGAATTTTTTGGTATTTTTCATAAGTATTTATGATTGGCAAAAGTCGCTCTTTATCGGTTTTTTCGAGGTTTTCAGCCGCATTGAGCAATTCTTCTGGCGGGATTGAATTCAGGGTGAAATTTGAAAAAATTGTATGCAATTCTTTAAAAAATGCGGGTGATTTCAGGAGATTTTTAAGGATTTTGTGTTCTGAAAAGTGATTTTTGCAAATTTGTGCGAGGAGGTTTTCTGCAAGATAGTCGGAAAGCAGCGTTTTTCCTAAATCAGCTTCTTTGAAAATTGTATTCAGCAGCCCCGAAAAAAAAGCAGAATTATTAAAAATCTTTGCCATTTTGCCTCCTCACAAAATTATAGCAGATAAAATTCCGCGCATAAAGGCAAATTTTATGATAAAAAAACTTAATAATTCAGGCTTTGCGGATGGTGAAATCTGCCTTTGTCTGTTATTCTGTCATATAATTTAAAAATTTTTCGGAATAATTTATAATGCAACAAAAGGAGGTTCACATGACGGGCTTTTTGAAAAGAAATTTGAATGAATTCAAGACTTTTGCGCTGAGAGGCAACGTGGTTGATATGGCTGTGGGTATAATTATCGGTGCGGCTTTCGGGAAAATTGTTGATTCCATGGTGAAAGACGTTATCATGCCGCCGTTGGGCTGGATGATGGGAAAGGTCGATTTTTCCAATTTATATCTGACTTTGCCCGATTCTAACGGCGAAATTCTCAAATACCCGTCCCTCGAGGCTGCGCAGGCGGCAGGTGCTGTCACAATAAATTACGGAATTTTTATTAACACGCTGATTTCGTTTATTCTTGTTGCTTTTGCCGTTTTTATAATGATTAAAGCGATAAATAAGCTCAGAGCCTCAAAAACCGAGTGCGCAAAAGACGAAGAATGCACGACAAAATCCTGCCCGAGATGTTTTTCTGTCATTGACATAAAGGCGACAAAATGCCCGTATTGCACGGCTGATTTGTAAAAAAAGGCCTGTATTTACCCTACAGACAAGGGATATGACTGCTGAAATCTAAGTAGTTTAAAATTTTAACAATGTAGTGTATAATAAATAAGTCGAAAGACCCTGAAACGGTTCGGTCAGGCATCGAATACAAAGTACGGAGTAGCGGCAGGTTTCGTGAAGGCATAGTTTATATAGCCCGGGAGGCTATCCCACACAGATTCAGGTAATCTTTGTTCAATTTAATAAGCTCAAAAACATCTATTCAGGTAATAGTTATGTTTTGGTTTGTTATGCCTACAAAATTTTTAAGGTAAAATATGCTTATGAAAAAATTGTTTTTAATATTCATATCATTAATATTTTTATCCTGCTCCTATTCAACTGCTCAGGAGATTTTGCACCCTATTGACAAAGCAGAACAGGAATGTATTTCAAATACCTCTGACACACAGGTTATGAACCAATGCAGTATTACTGCTCAAAATGCTTGGGAAAAAGAAATAAAAAAGACTTTGTCACAACTGAAATCAGTATTAGACAAAGAAAGCTATAAAAGTTTAATAAAAGCTCAAAACGCTTGGGAAAGATACAAAGTTGATGAGTTTGAGGCTATTGGCAACATGCTGAAGGACAAGCAGGGTACAATGTATCTGAATGTAGATAACGGGCTGAAAGTCAACATAGTTAGACAAAGAGCATTGCAACTGCAAGAATATTTAAAAACAATAAATGATTAACATATTTTACCTTAGTTTAGTTATCTAATTAAATTAAGGAGAAATTATGTCAAAAGAACATTTTGAAAAAACATTAAAATTTGTACTTCAACGAGAAGGCGGTTATGTAAATGACCCCAATGACCTCGGTGGAGAAACAAACAAAGGAATAACATACAGAACTTACAACGCTTACAGAAAAAGTAAAGGTTTGCCTCCAAAAAGCGTGAAAGATATTAGCGATGAGGAGGTCAAAGATATTTATTATAACAACTATTATAAAGCTTCGGGTGCTGATAAAATTTCTGATCCGAAATTATCTGCTTATGTTTTTGATACAGCTGTTAATATGGGTGTATCAAGAGCAAAAACATTTTTAAGTCAATCAAACGGAGATGCTGACAAATTTGAACAGCTTAGACGAGCAAAATATGATGAGTTTGTAGCAGCAAAACCCAGCCAAAAGCGATACTTACAGGGTTGGAATAACCGTGTCACCGAATTAAAAAACTTTTCAGATAAAACATTTTCTTCAACATCAACGAACAATGATTCGCAAGAAACAGGCAGCAGCCGATTATTTAAACTGGGTGTTGAAAAAAATGTGTATAATATTGATACGAGAACACCAAGTCAAAAGCTCGATGACGAAATCAGAGAAAAGTATAAATATATGAAAAATCAAAGGCTCCAACGAGTTTTTGGGAAGTCAAACAGTCCATCAGGCAACGGCCGCTGGGTCACAATAAACGGTAATCATGTTTATATAGACTAATTTTTTTGCTAACAACAAAGAGGCGGTGAAAAAATGTTCATTGCCTCTTTGTTGTTTTTTCAAATCCTTTTACAATCAAGTTCAATTAAGAAATTTTTCTCTTGCTGCTTATTCAAAATAGCGTTAATAATCAACTATGCGTTTATTGCGGCTTTCAGTTTGGTTGTTTCTGTTTGTTTTGCTTTTTTAAGGGGAGTTTTTAAGAGTTGGTGGAAAAAATGGGAAAAAATATTTTTAACAAAATTCCGGATGCCGAAAAAACAATAAAAAAAGAGCTTTTAAGCTCTTTTTGTTTAAATGGTACTCCCAAGGGGATTTGAACCCCTGTCGCATCCGTGAAAGGGATGTGTCCTAGGCCTCTAGACGATGGGAGCCTATCGGATTAAGTCCGTAGGAATAATATATCTAAGACATAAATCCCTGTCAACATATCTTTTTTATTTTTTTGTAAATTTAATTTTACACCGCGCTGCTGGTGGATTTTGTTGTTTTCTGCTATGATATTGGTATGTAAAAAAGGATTTGGGACATCCCATTCAGGGTCAAAAGGGAATAAGCGGAATATGAGTAAACCGGAAATCAATTTTATCAACAGCGTGGACGTGGATTTGAATGAAACTACCCCCATGATGCGGCAGTTTCTTGAAATAAAGAAAAATAATCATGGCGTTTTGCTGCTGTATCGCATGGGCGATTTTTATGAAACCTTTTTTGAAGATGCGGTTACGCTGGCAAGAGATTTGGAAATCACTTTAACAAGCCGTGAGGGCGGTTCTCTCGGGCGAATCCCGATGGCGGGGATTCCTGCTAAGGCTGTTGACAATTATCTGCCGAAACTCCTTGAAAAAGGGCACAAAATCTCTATTTGCGAGCAGCTTGAAGACCCTGCAACAGCAAAAGGGCTGGTAAAACGCGACGTAATCAAAACAATCACCGCCGGAACCCTCACAGAAACAAACCTTTTGCAATCAAATTCCAATAACTACCTCGCCGCAATCCTGCGTGACGGCCAAACTTACGGATTTGCATATACTGATATTTCAACAGGCGAATTTCGTGTTACACAAACCTCTTATGAGCAGCTGTTGAGCGAACTCGCCAGAATTAAGCCGTCAGAAATTGTTGTGCCTAAGGTTCCGCAAAAAATTCTGCCGTTTCAGATTGTTCCCGACGAAAAACCCGATATTGAGGAGGAAATTGCGCAAAATTACAACTGCTCGCTCGTTCCGCCGTCAGCTTTTGACAAAAATCAGGGCATGAAAAATCTTCTTGAGATTTTAAAAGTTACTTCGCTCGACGCTTTCGGATATGAGAATTTTGTGACCGGCTTTAGATGCGCTGGCGCAATTGTGGATTACCTTTTCAGAACGCAGAAAGAAAATTTCCCGAAATTTGAGCGAATTGATTCTTACAGCCTTTCCGAGTACGTTTCGATTGATTCAAATACCAGACGAAACCTCGAGCTGACGGAAACTTCAAGGGATAAATCCAAGTACGGAAGCCTTTTGTGGGCGATTGACCGCACAAAAACCAACATGGGCGCCCGACTTTTGAAAAAATGGATTCATCAGCCGTTAAAAAACATCAATATGATTCTTGAGCGCCAGAATGCTGTTGAGGAGCTGATTAAAAATACTTCTGCGCGTATAAATTTTATTACAATCCTTGAAAAAGTCTATGATATCCAGCGTTTGTCCACGAAAATCAGCAACAACAGCGCAACTCCGCGCGATTTTCTCGCTCTGAAAGATACAATCAAGCTTCTTCCCGAGCTTTCGCAGATTGCGCAGCAGTTTAATTCAAAACTTCTTTCGGCTCTTGCGGATGATTATGAAAATTTGCTGGAATTTGCCGATATTGTTGACAAAACCATCTCAGAAGACGCTCCTGTGACCATAAAAGAGGGAAATATCATCAAGGCGGGCGTTTCCAGCGAGCTGGATAACTACAGGGATTTGCTTTCCGGCGGAAAAAACTGGCTTTTAGATTACGAAGAAAAGCAGAAGAAAAAAACCGGCATAAAATACCTGAAAGTCGGGTTCAGCAAGACATTCGGATACTTTATCGAGGTGTCAAATTCAAATCTTTCGCTTGTTCCTGACTCGTATATCCGCCGCCAGACGCTGACTAACGGCGAACGGTTCATCACGGAGGAGCTGAAAAAGCATGAATCCGATGTTCTTTCTGCAGAATCAAAATCCACCGGACTGGAATACAAGATTTTCAGTGATTTGAGAGAATATTCAAAGGAATTCGTGGAACCTGTTCGTGAGGTTGCGGAAATCATCTCTGCGCTTGATGTTCTTGTTTCGTTTGCGGTTTGCGCGATTGAAAATAAGTACAATAAGCCCGAAATTCTTGATTCTAACGAGCTTTGTATCAAAAACGGCCGTCATCCGGTTCTGGAGAAGATTTTGCCGATGGGGCAGTATGTTGCGAATGATTTGAGCCTTACTGCGAACAAACAGCACGAGGAGGACACGCAGTTTATGATTCTTACCGGCCCGAACATGGCCGGAAAATCTACTTACATGCGCCAGAACGGGTTGATTGTCATTCTTGCGCAAATAGGGAGTTATGTGCCTGCGGATTCTGCGAAAATCGGGATTGTTGACAAGATTTTCACCCGTGTGGGCGCTGTTGACGACCTTTCTTTGGGGCAGTCAACGTTTATGGTCGAAATGAACGAAACCGCGTTTATTCTCAACTCGGCGACTGAAAAAAGCCTCATTCTTCTCGACGAAATCGGCAGGGGCACAAGCACTTACGACGGCGTGGCGATTGCATGGAGCGTGGGCGAGTATATTGCGACAAAAATCAAGGCAAGAACAATATTTGCGACGCATTATCACGAGCTCAACGTTATGAGTTCGATTTTCCCGCAAATTAAGAACTACAGGGTAACGATTTCTGAAAATGAGGGCGAAATTGTCTTTTTGAGAAAGGTTGTGGAGGGCTCTGCGAGCAAGAGTTACGGTATTCAGGTTGCAAAAATGGCCGGTTTGCCGCAATCTGTGATTGATAAAGCCGGCGATTTGATGACGAAAATGCAGGTTGATTACGCAAAAGACCTTTCTGCCAACAAACGCAAGGTTAAATCGGGCGTTCCTGATGTTCCGCAGCTGACGCTCGGGATTTAGCTTTTGACGGTACAGTTTTTGCCGGACAATAAGAAAACAAGAATAAAGAACAGTAAAGAGGCGTGGCCAGTTCCTGTTCTTTATTTTTACAAAAAAAAAAACCGACTTACGCCGGTTAAACTTTACCACATATTAGAGAGGAATTAGAGAGAGAGAAATTAAACTTTGTTTTTGTCCTCTACTAATATAATTCCCACTTTTTTGAATTTCTAAACGTGCATGATGTGATTTCTTTACATTTTGTTACAATTCTTGGGGGATTTTTGTGATGAATTTGTTTGGAGGGGGTGCAAGGGCGCCCAAAATGGAGAATTCACCTTTTCCGTTCCGATTCCTCCGGCTGATTGGTGAAGAAAGTGTATTTTTGAAGTGTTAAGCAGCCTCCCCCATAGTCACTACAAAGGTAAATTCCCCATTTCGGGCTATTGGGGGGATATGGCGGCGCATAGCATGAGGAATTTAAACCCTATGTCCCCAAAATGAACTGTCACGACGGCTCCTTCCCCGACTCGGGGAAGGCCGGGATGGGGAGCGGCTGATATTCGGGCTAAATGTGGCGGGTGGCAATGGGTGCGGGCTCAAGAAGCAATGCGTTGAACTTCCGGCATGGAATTTCCTGCGGAATCGGAACGAAAACAGGAAAACACGCCCGAATACGCTTTCAACGCCGTTAAAAACTACGAAAAATACTTCTCCAGCGCAGGTTTATCAAAAACCTCGATACTTTCTTTGCCATGGATAAAAATCAGGCATGAAAGCAGCGATTTAAACATTGAAAACTCGCTTAAAGAGAATTTTTTCATTAAATCTGCCATATTTTCCGCCAGAAACTCGGTTATGAGCGTTTTGTTCTTCAAAACCAGCGAAGTAAAGTAATCCAGCCCCTCTTTTGTGCTAATCCCCTCAAAATAAAGAATATCCGGCGCCTGAAACTCAATAAACCTCATTGCTTTGTCGAGATTGAACCCGATATGCTCGTTCAACTCGCACTGGTTGACGTTTTCGAGGTTGTATTTTGTTATGGACTCGATAGTCATGACATTTTTGTCCGCAGCCGGAATATCAGACAAAATTGAGTAAATCATGTGCGTTTTTCCGATTAAACCTGCTCCGCAGACAAGAATAATCCCCGGATTTTCGAGCGCATTTTTTATAATTGCAATTTTCTTCGGCTCAAGCCCCAATTCAGCAAGTTTTCTCGGAGGTTTGTAGATTTTTAGTGAAATTCTTTCGCCATGGATTGTCGGGAACGCCGAAATGCTTGCGATAAGCGACATGTCGTCCACTTTAAAGCTCAATTTCCCCAGCTGCGGCAGTTCTGAAACCGCAGGGTCAAGGTTTGCAAGCGTTTTGACCCTTGCAATAAAAGAAGAAATAAGAATCGACGGAATTTCGCCCGTAGAGTAGATTTGGGCGTCTTTTTTGAAGTTCACGCTCAGGCCGTTCGGCACATGTTCAAAAAACAGCTCATGGATGTTCTCTGTAATCGCCTGTTTGAGGATTGAGCGGATGAGTTTTTGGATGTGTTCGTCCGAAAGGTCTTCTTCGTGGAGTTCTTCGCGCCAGTCGTATTTTTTTGTGTCCGCTTCCGTGAAAATTTCGCCAACCGAGCTTCCGCTGTGGTAATATTCTTCAATTTTTTTCAAAACAGATGATTCCGACGAGATTACGGGCTCAATTTCGCATTGGGCGTCTTCTACGATTTTGTCAATTGCAAACAAATCCAGTGGATCGGACATTGCAACCGTCAAAATCCCCTCAATTTCAAACAGCGGAATCACTTTGTATTTCAGCGCGTCATTGAAATTTATATAAGAAAGGCATTTTTTGTCGAGAGAATAGTCATCAAGGTTTACGTAGGGGATGTGGAGCTTGGATTCAAGAAATTTCAGCAGTTTTTCTTCTGAAATGATGTTTGTGCTGATGAGAACCTGCCCGATATTCACATGCTGCGCTGCAGCGACCTGTTCGGCAAGCTCTAAATCTTCATATTTGATAAGCCCGTCCCTGACGAGGTCGTATTTCAGCTTTTCAAGCGTTTTGTTTCTGACAAACTCCATTTCAGGCATTTTTTTATCCCAGATATTCCCCGACTTTGTTAATTACGTCATCGAGCTCAAAAGGTTTTGTAATATATTCGTTTACGCCGGTTTCCTGCCCGATTAGCTTGTCTTCGTCCTGAGAACGGGCTGTGACCATAAGAATCGGGATATCTTTGTATTTTGCGTCGTATTTTAGCAGGCGGCTGATTTTGTATCCGTTCATTTTGGGCATCATTACGTCCAGAATCATCAAATCCGGAATCAATTCCTTGGCCATAGAAAGCCCGGTTTCGCCGTCGTATGCGCAGTGGCACTCATAGCCTTGCGCTTCGAGCATAAATTTCAAAGTTTCAACGATATCCTGTTCATCATCGACGATTAGAATTTTTTTAGCCATTATTATACCCCTGTCCCGTTAGTTTCCAACGTTTTTTCATGAAATTTTTGATTTTTGCGCACCGCTTTAAGCAATTCGTCCGCATTTTTGCCCTCCTCCGGAGCAAGCGCCGTTGAATATACTATATCATATTTTTCAGCTCCGGTCGCGTTTTGTCCAAGATGGGTTTCTATTTTCTTTTCAATAAAATTCCTTGCAAACTTGTCGCCCTCGGGAATCGAAATCAGAAGCCCGTTTTTGCCGTTTTCTGCGTAAAAAACTTCTTTTGTGTTCGTGGTTTTTCGTATTATTGAAACCTGTCCTGATTTTATTTCGTTTATAAAGGAATTTTTTGCGTTTTGGTCTTCTTCAATGTTGACCAGAAGCAGCGGTTTTGAAGCATTTAGGGCAGTTTGAAGATTTTTTTCGAGCTCAATTGTAAAAAACTCTTTTTCGCTCAAAATCGGGAGGATAAACGAAAAAGTCGTGCCGATATTCGGCTCGCTTTCGACCCAGATAAAGCCTCTGTGCGCTTCTATGAGCTGTTTTGCAATAGGAAGTCCGAGCCCTGTGCCGCCGTTTTTCCGGTTAAGCGAATTTTCAATCTGCTGGAATTTGTCAAAAACTTTAACAATATCCTCGGGCGCAATCCCAATCCCGCTGTCCGCCACGGAAACTTTTATGTAATTTTCGTAAAAAACCGGATTCTGGAGGTCGAAAATTTTCGATTTATCGACCTTTTCGAGCGGGATTGTTTCTGTTTTTATGATAATTTTCCCGTTTTCGTTTGTGAATTTTACGGCGTTTGAAACGAGGTTCGTCACAACCTGCTCAATCCTTTGCGAATCAAAATAAGTCTGCGCAATTTCCGTTTGCGCCTCGAGTTTCAGCTCGATTTTCTTTTCTTTTGCGAGATTTTCAAAGGTATTTTTCACAAATTCGACAGGTGAATTTATATCGCCTTTTTCAAACCGGAAATCCATCTTTCCTGCCTCAACTTTGGTCAAATCAAGCAAATCGTTGATAATCCCCGAAAGGCGCGTTACATTTCTTTTTGCGAGGTTCAAAAAATTGTCCATCGCAGCCGTTATTTCGCCGGTTTTTCCGCTCAAAAGGATGTCCAGCGAATTTTTTATTGCTGTGAGCGGAGTTCGGAGCTCATGTGACACGATTGAGGTGAATTCTGACTTCAATCGCTCAAGTTTTTCGAGTTTTGTGTTCGTTGCTTTGATTTCCTCGTACAAAGAAGCATTTTCCAATGGCAAAGAAACCTGTCTTGACAGCGTTTGAAAGCAGGTTGTGTCTTCCTGTGTAAATTCGTTTTCCCTGAAAACTTCAATCAGCCCGAAAAACTTTTCTCCCACGTTTATCGGGGCAAAAAGGTTGTCAAATTTGAGAATATTCAAATCGTATTCTTCAAGCGGGTGCTTTATGTTTTTTATGACCCTGATATCGTCAACATTTATCTCGTAAGGGATTTCTTTTTTGTCAAAAAGCGCTCTGTAGCTGAGAATTGCGCGCAATTTCAAAGAATGTTCCAGTCTCGGGGAAATTCCGTAAAGTGAATTAATTATCAGGTCGATATTCTTTTCATCATTGAAAATCAAGGTCGAAGAAAGCGAAAAACTCAAGCTTTTTTCCAGCCCGTCAATCATTATGTTGACAAGCTTTTGTTTGTCCAAAGAGCCGGCAAGCTGCGTGCTGGTATTGTACAAAACATCAAGCTGGTAAAGGCTTTTGGCGAGTTCGCTGTTGTTTTTTGAGAGAATATCGAGCGATTTTTTCATTTTCAGGTTTGAAAGCACCGTTGCGCTCAAAATTTTCTCATTTACGGGTTTCAAAATCTGCGCATTTGCCAGTTTCATGATGTCGTAGCCGGTATTTTCGGCATCTGCAAGCAAAAGCAGCAAAAGATTTTCCGTGTGCAAAAAAGCCTTTAATTTTTTGCACAAAATCGCCGAATCAATGGATTTTGTCCCCGCATCAACAATAACAAGGTCAACAAGCCCGTTTTCCACGCAGGAAAAAATATTTTCCTCCTCCACGGAGACAAGAGTCGTAACCCCGCAACGCAGCAGTGTTTCAGTGATTAGCTCATTTTGCTTTTCATTATCTGATACCAACAAAACTTTAGACATGGTAATATTTTAGCATAGCTTGTGTATGAGGGCTAATTTTTACGGAATATAACAATGTTTGAGAGGAAAAATAAGATGTCTGAAAAAGAAAAAATGATTAACGCGCAGCCCTATGCTCCTTTTGATGAACAGCTTGTAAAAGAGCGCCAAAATTGCAAAAAAATGTGCTTTGAGTACAATAATATTTCCCCCGAAAACCTGGAAGAACGTGAAAAGCTGCTCAGAAAACTTCTCGGGAAAACCGCAAAATCTTTCCTTATCGAGCAGAATTTTTATTGCGATTACGGCTACAATATTGAAATCGGCGAGAATTTTTATTCAAATCACAACCTCGTAATCCTTGATCCGGCAAAAGTTACGTTCGGCGACAACGTTTTCATCGGCCCTAACTGCGGTTTTTACAGTGCCCGCCACCCTCTTGATTACAAAGAAAGAATAACTTTCATCGAGGACGCAAAACCAATCAAAGTAGGCGATAATGTGTGGTTTGGCGGGAATGTTACCGTTCTTGCGGGGGTTACAATCGGTTCCAACACGGTAATCGGCGCCGGAAGCGTTGTTACAAAGGATATTCCGTCAAATGTCGTCGCTGTGGGCAACCCATGCAAGGTTCTGCGCAATTTGTAATCGTTTTATCCCTAAAATTGCCCGTTGTGATAATGTGTTTTCTCAATATCGGGTTATTATAAATATGTAAGGAGTTTTTATGAACGAAAATGTGCTGGACAGAAAAAATGATAGTCCTAAAATTGCTCAAAAGCATATTTTGCGCTACATCGAGGATTTGCAGCGCCATTTCAGCCTTACAGACAGCCAGATTATAAAAATTCTCAATGATTCAGCTGCTTCTTTCAGAAAAAAAGATACTACAAAAAAATGGTGGCAAATTTTTTAAAAAGTACTACAATTGTTATAGTTTATATAATAGGGGCACTCTGATGGAAGAAAAAGGAATTAAAGTTGACTCGGATTTTATAAATAAGCTCTACATGGCTGCCGAAAAAAATCCGCCCGAATATAGTGAAATTACGCTGGAAACGCTCAAAGATACGCTCGAGGATATAAACACGCTCATCTCAAAACTCAGGCTCAGTGCGTCGCATTCTGCTGAAAAATTTAAAGAAGTAAAGTGCTCTGCAGGCTCTGAAAATAAGCATAAACAGGAAAATGTGCTCATTATTGACGATTTGTGCATAATAACCTATCAGCTCGGCGTTCTTTTTAAAGGGCTGGGGTACAATGTCACTGTTGCAAAGGATATTTACGACGCAGTAGATAAATTCAAGAAAAATCATTTTAATCTTGTTATTCTTGACCTGTTTTTGCCCACGGAGAAAGACGGATTTATCCTTCTTGAAGAGCTTGTTAAGCTAAAAGAGCTTCAGCCGCAGAGGGTTAGAATCGGCGTTATGACGGCATCTTCAAAAGAAGAGCATAAAAATATGTGTCTTGAAAAAGGTGCGGATTTCTTTGTTGAAAAAACCGAAAACTGGCAGAAAAACCTCGTTCTTGCTGCGAATGTTGAAAAATAAAAGCGCAAAAAGCATCAAGAGCAAAGATTTTGAAAAAAACAGCTGCTCAAGTCCTGCGTAACAGCAAGAAATGTCATTCCGAACTCGTTTCGGAATCGCAAGATTTGGGTAAATAAGCCAAAATCTTGCCGCCGTAAGCGTGAATTTCACGTTCTGGCGACCCTGAACCAAGTTCAGGGTGACGAAAAGTGCGCTGTCATTCCGAACTTGCAGCTCCTCTTGTTTGCGAGGAACGAGCAATACAAGGGAGGGTGCCCTTCAGGGTATTTCGGAATCTTGCCAGCGTTAAATACCAACTTTTCACATTGGAGAGACCCTGAAACAAGTCCAGGGTGACAGAAAGAAGCTGTCATTCCGAACTTGTTTCGGAATCGCAAGGTCGAAGTGCGTAATCATTGCCCTTGATTTTTACTTAATTCAGTATAAAATTCAAAAGCGTGCGTACACCTGCGCCGGTCGCGCCTTTTGACATAATTTCGTTAATCGGTTTGTCAATAAACGCAGTACCCGCAATATCAATATGCGCCCAGTGCGCTTTTTTAACGAAATTCTGCAAAAACAGCGCCGCAGTCTGCGTTCCGCCCTGACGAGAGCCGGTATTTCTCATGTCTGCAACATCGCTTTTTAAAGAATCCTTGTATTCTTCAAACATCGGAAGCTGCCAGAGGCGCTCTCCGCCAATATTTCCGCATTTTATGAGTTTGTCGATTAAAGATTGGTTGTTGCCCATAATTCCGCTTGCTGCGCTGCCCAGAGCGACAACGCATGCGCCTGTGAGGGTCGCAACATCAATAATTACATCAACACCGAGCTCGCTTGCGTAACAAAGTGCGTCAGCAAGGGTCAATCTGCCCTCTGCGTCGGTGTTATCGACCTCGATTGTCTTTCCGTTTCTGGCTGTAAGCACATCGCCCGGCTTGTAAGCGCTGCATCCGGGCATATTTTCGCAGGCGGCGATTATACCGTGGAGCTCAACGTCCGGTTTCAGGTCTTTTATCGCATTCATCACGCCCAAAACCGCTGCTGCTGCGGACATGTCGTCTTTCATTGTGAGCATTGATGACGGAGGCTTGATATCGAGCCCACCGCTGTCAAAAGTAATGCCCTTGCCGATAATTGCGATTTTTTTGTGCGCATTCGGCGATTTGTATTGCATGTGGATGAATTTCGGAGGCTGGCTGCTGCCTTTTGACACCGCAAGGAACGCGCCCATTCCCATTTTTTCAATTTCGTCTTTTTCGTAGACGCGCACATCAATATCTTTTAAAGATTGGGCAATTTCTGCAAGTTTTGCCGGAGTAGCGTATTGAGCCGGTTCATTTGCGAGATTTCTGGCGAAATTCACCGCAGAAGCAATGATTTTACCTTTTTTAACACCGGCTTTTGCCTTTTTGCAGTGTTCTTCAACCATATCAACGATTACAACCTCGTCGATTTTCTTTTGTTTTTTGTCGGATTTGTATTTGTCGAACTTGTATCCGCCTATTAAAACGCCCTCGGTAATCATTTGTGCGCAAATCTGCGGGTCATATCCGCCGATTCCCGCGCCATGGAGGATAGAAACCACTTTTTTTGCGTTCGGGAGTTTGGCGCATTTTTTAATGATTCTTGCTGAGAGTTCTCTGAGCTTGTTTAGGGTAAAATCTTTGCTTTTTCCCATTCCTGCGATGATGATTTTTTCCGCAGGCAGTTTTCCGAATGTAGGGAGCACGTACATTGAGCCGAATTTCCCGTCGAAGCCTTCTTTTGCGATTACATAATCGGAAATCAGCCCGCCGAGAGCTATATCAATAGCTCCGGTTGCGCCCGCAGGGACTTTTACGCCCTCAAACAGGTTCACAACAAGAACATTGGCTTTTGTTTCTTCCAACAGGCCTTTTGCTACCGTAACATTCATAAAAACCTCTTTCTTTTAATCTGTATGAGAATAATTATACGCTTTTTTCCCTCCGGTTGCAAAAAACTCACAAAATCCCCCGAAATTTCAATTTTTGCCCCCTCTCCGGTGGGCGAGGGAGAATATTTGCGCCCTCACGCAGCGCCTGTTGCGGCATATTAAAAACAAATCCTCTAAAAAAGCCCTTTTCCGTCCGGAAAAGGGCTTTAATATTTGCAAAAAATCAATTACTTAGCTAGTAGTTTGTTTACTGCAAGTGTTAATCTTGATTTTTTTCTGGCAGCTGTGTTTTTGTGCAAAACACCTTTGGAAACAGCCTTGTCGCACAGTTTGTAAGCGTGATTAAGAGCTGTTTTTACAGAATCTGCCTCTTTGGCTTGAGCTAATTCAAGGGTTTTTCTGATTGCAGTTTTGATTTCAGATTTTACAGCAACGTTTTTCAATCTGTTTCTTTCTGCAACGAGTACTCTTTTTTTAGCTGACTTAATGTTTGCCATTGTTTTTTCCTTTCATAATGCATTTTAATCTGCATTGAGGATGGTGTGAGTACAATTATTATAGCCTTAAAAACTTAAATTACAACATGTCAGCGTTGACTTTTTCGTCCGCAATCCTGAAAATTTCGTCCAAGCGTTCTTTTTTGTACAAATACAAATGCCCCACAAGCGCCTCAAACCCCGTTGCAATGCGGTGAAGCGATTGATTTATGCGTCTTGCTGAAGATGAGGGGATGTTTCTGCCGCGCCGGACGATTTCTTTTTCTTCTTCTGTTAGATAAGGCTCGAGAAATTCCAGCAAATCGCACTGATATTGTGCGTTTACAAGGTTTGTGTTGAGTTTGTGGAGCTTTGCGAGGTTCGGGGTTTTGTAAATAACCTTTTCCCTTATATAAAGCTCATAAACTGCATCTCCAAGGTGCGCACATCCTTTTAAATTCATTTCTTCCATAAATAAATTTTAGCATAAAGGTGAAGTTTGTTTAAGAATTGGCTTGATTTTGCGTTGTCGGCTAAAATATTTAATGAGTATCACCATACATCTATGATATGAGGCAAAAATGCGTATTTTTAAAAGTTTTATAAATCTGTTGAGCGTGTTTGCCGTGCTGTTTTTTCAAAAGGCGGCAGTGCACGCGGCGGTTGCGTTTCCGACAATAACCGTCGGAATGGGGAACACAAATACCCCGCAGGAATTCACACAGGGCGTCCAAATCCTCGTCCTTTTGACGATTCTGACGCTCGCGCCGAGTATTTTTATTATGACAACGGCGTTTATCAGGATAATCATCGTTCTGGCGCTCACAAGGCAGGCAATCGGGCTTGCTTCGCTCCCGCCGAATCAGGTTCTTGCCGGTTTGGCGCTGATTTTGACGTTTTTTGTAATGGCTCCGACCTTTAATAAAATGAATGAAACCGCAATCCAGCCCTATATGAAAAATCAGATAACCCAGCAGGCTGCGCTGGAGCGGGGGATTGAGCCCATGCGCGAATTTATGATAAAACACACGGAAGAAAAGGAGCTGGGGCTGTTTTTGAGTATGGCGAAAATCGAAAAGCCAAAAAACTGGAAAGATGTGCCGACTTATACGCTGATTCCTGCTTTTGTAATCAGCGAGCTGAAAACAGCTTTTAAAATCGGTTTTATTATATTTATGCCCTTTCTCGTAATCGATATTGTTGTGGCAAGTATCCTTGTTTCAATGGGTATGCTGTTTTTGCCTCCGGCAACTGTTGCCACTCCGTTTAAACTCATACTTTTTGTTATGATTGATGGCTGGTATTTGATTACAAAAACGCTCCTTGAGGGCTTTATTACTTAGTTAAGGAAAAACAATGGAAGATACTCAATTTTTAACAATTATACAGAACGTTTTCATAATGATTTTGCTGCTTGCAACGCCTGTTCTTGTCATAAGCATGATTGTCGGGCTTGTGATAAGCGTTTTTCAGGCTGTTACGCAAATTCAGGAGTCCACGCTGACTTTTGTTCCGAAAATTATTGCCGGAATAATCACCCTAATCGTGCTAATGCCGTGGATGTTGAACGTTTTTGTTGAAAAAACAAACGAGCTGTTCAATTATATACAAACGATTATACATTGAGGTGCAATGAATGCAGCCTGATTTGTTAACACTGTTATCTCCTAAAAATATCGTTATTTTTGTGATTATTTTCACAAGAATAGGCGGGATGATTGCTTCGGCGCCTTTGTTTTCGCATTATCCTATGCCAGAACAGGTGAAAATCTGGCTTAGCGCGCTGGTTGCTTTTATTTTGTTTCCAATGATTTCTTCGACTATTCATATTGTTATGCCTACGGACTTTCCGGGGCTTTTTATCTACCTTTTGAGGGAATTTGCGGTCGGATTTATGATTGGTTTTATTATGAACCTCATTTTTGCGGCTGTGCAGATTGCCGGCGAGTTTATAAGTATTCAAATCGGCATTTCAATGAGCCAGATTCTTGACCCTGTGACCGGCGCAAGCTCGCCGATTCTTTCGCAAATGTTTATAATTCTTGCTTCGTTCGTTTTTCTCGCGCTGAACGCCCATCAGTGGCTTTTTGCTGCGATTTATAAAAGTTATACGGCTTTTCCGCCCGGTTTGGACTTTGTTTTTACGGGCGGGGTTGTGGAAAACATTCTGCATTTGAGCGGGCAGATGTTTTTTATCGCAATCAGCATGATTTTGCCGGTTTTCTGTGTTATGTTTGTATCAGAGGTTCTGATGGGCTTTATGTCGAAAATGATGCCCCAGATGAACATATTTATGGTCGCCATACCTTTTAAAATCTATATCGGGGTAATTTTGATACTAATGTTTATTTCTCCGACGGCGACGTACCTGTCAAATACGATTCAGTCATATTTTCAGGGCATTGTCGAAATGATGTAGCAACGGTGAGGGAAAAGTGAGCCAGGCAGCGGAAAGAACAGAAGACGCAACCCCCAAGCGACGGGAGGACGAGCGAAAAAAAGGCAATATTGCGCGAAGTCAGGATATGACTTCGTCACTTGTGCTGACTTCGGGCGTTGGTTTGTTAATCGGGCTTATGCCGATTATGCTCGAAAAGATGAAAAACCTTGCCAGATACACTTTTACCCATATAAAACCCGACCAGATTGAAACTGACAACATTTTGGCGATACTTGCGCCTTATGCAAAAATCTCGGGTGAAATTTTGATTCCTTTTCTTGTTGCTCTGGCGCTGGTTACGGCTGCAATTATAAGAATGCAGGTCGGCCCGCTGTTTGCAATAGAAAAAATCAAGCCCAAACTCGACAAATTCTCCGGTGCGCAGATTATGCAGGGGCTGCGCAAGATTTTCAACCCGTTTGAGGTGAAAAACCTTGTTGAAATGACAAAATCGCTGCTTAAAATGGGGATAGTCGGTTATGTCGGCTATAATGTTCTTAATTCCAGAAAAGACGAGCTTTTCGGGCTTGTCGGGGCTGATTTGAACACGGCTTTTGCGGTTCTGGGCAGCATTCTTGTTCACATGGTCATAAGCATGTGCCTTGCGATGTTGATTATCGGGTTTATTGATAAAAAATACCAGACTTACGAGTATGAAAAATCAATTAAAATGACAAAACAGGAGGTCAAGGACGAATTCAAAAACACCGAAGGGGATCCGATGATTAAGGCGAAAATTCGCTCCGCCCAAATGCAAATTATGCGCCAGAAAATGATGAGCGCGGTTCCCACGGCGGATGTTGTTGTTGCGAACCCGACGCACTATTCTGTTGCTATAAAATATGACAAATCCAGGGCGCCGGCGCCGATGGTTGTGGCAAAAGGCGTTGATTTTATGGCTTTTAAAATCCGTGAAATCGCCAGAGCCAATGATGTTCCGATTGTTGTGAACAAACCGCTTGCCAGAGCGCTTTACAAGCTTGTAAAGGTTGATAGCGTCATCCCTGCCGACCTTTATGTTGCTGTTGCGGAGATTCTTGCTTACGTTTATAAGAAAAACACTTCACAGCATATTGATGTGCACTAAATAGCCGTTTTTAGGCAAAAATCTTCTACTACGGCTCAGATTGTGTCGCTCTTCTTGCTATTGGCGGGAGGGGAATGATTGAGTATCGTTTGTGAGAGGATGAATAGTTGCACCCTCCCCGAGTTGGGGAGGGTTGGGGTGGGGATTGCCCCGTAGGGAAAACACCAAATAGCATTATTTTTATTTATGAAAAGATATTTGTTAAGTTTTGTAAATATGAATTTTTTGCCCCAAAACCCTTGCTATGATAGCCTTTCTAATAGAATAGAATGGAATGGAAACCTTATGTCAAAAACAGATTTTTCTTTGTTTTCATGAAAATACAGCACTTTAAAAGTAAGAAAAGGAAGAAAAATGGAAAAAGTAGGTTTTCACAGTGTAAATATGGCCTTGCCGCGCCAGTCTTTCGGGCAAAAAGCCGCATTTGAAAGGCAAAATCTTGCGCCAAAACCGCAAAATAACAGCCAAATTCTTGAATACAGCCTTGCGTCGCTCGCGGCAGTAGGCTCTGCGCTGATTATTGGTTCAGCATTGAGAAAAGGCGCGGCCGCAAAGCTTCTTGCCGCAAAAAATGAGGGAATTAAAGCTGGCGAGCTGGAAACTTTAAAAAGGCTCAAAAACCTTGATATTGCTGATTTTAAAAAGGTGGGCAGTTTCGACAAAGGAAAGGCCTTAATCGACGGAAAGCCCTATTCCGGCGTGATAAATACCAAAAATTCCGTAATAACCTATAAAGACGGCGTATTGACCAGAGCTGAGCTCTCCGATGGCACGTTAAAAGCCTATAATGACGGACATATTAACAGAATCCGCAAAGGCAATCAGATAAAAGATTTTTATACCCGAAATGACGGCACAAAAGTGGCAAGAACGTTTGTTCCTAACGATTCTTTGATGATTTCAAAAGGCTCTAGAACAGAAAAACGCCGTGAATTTGCTACTTATATAAAACCCGATGGTTCGGTACTCAAAACAAAAGAATCCTGGGGCACGATTTCGCATCCGGCCTATAAAAACGGTGAAGTTTTCAATTATCACAAAGTTGTTGACCAAAAAACCGGCAAAACCATTTCAATGACGAGCTCAAGACCCAACCGCTTTGCGGATACGAGCGTCCGTCATAAAGAGCATGTGATTGTTGACGGAAAAAAGGTTACTAATTACTATCATGACGGCAAAATCACTGCCACACAACGCAGTGAATACAATCCGGGAACGGGTGTTGTTACAATAAAAGAAAAAACATACAACTTTGACGGAAAACCCTATGATGGCGAGCATTTGACCTTGAAACTACCGAAAACAGAGGCAAAATTACGGGCTTTTGTTGAAAAAGACGGAAAAATCAAAGATGGCAGCGTTGAATTGTTTGACCAAAAAGGACATCAGCTCGTTGGTGATAGTTACATGAACCATGGCGGTTCCGTTGCGGAGGCGAGGGCTGCTATTGAAAAAGCAGGGCTTCCGTTTAGGATATAATTTTATTTTTGGAAAAAGCAGAAAGCAAGTTCGGCATGGCAAAGCAAAAAAACGTCATTCCGAACTTGCGGCTTCTCTTGTTTGCGAGGAAGGAGCAATACAAGGGAGGGGGCCCTTCAGGGTAGTTCGGAATCGCCGGATTTGGGTAAATAAGCTAAGATTTTGCCGTCGGAAGCGTGATTTTCGAGTCTTTGCGACCCTGAATCAAGTTCAGGGTGACGAAAATCGTGCCGTCATTCCGAACTTGTTTGGGAATCGCCGGATTGAAGCAAATAAGCCCAAATCTTGCCGCCGGAAGCGTGATTTTCAAGTCCTTGCGACCCTGTGGAAAACCAGACATTTTTCACAAAATCAAAGATTTTGGAAAAAGCAGTCAAACAAGTTCAGGGTGACGAAATGGGCGCTCCGTCATTCCGAACTTGTTTCGGAATCGCCGGATTGAGGTCGATGTGCCAAGTATTTGCGGCGCTGAAACGGCTGCAGGGCGGCGTTTTTTGTTCTTTTTAGGGCTGTTGTTAATTAATTGACGGCGTAATGAAAAAATCCTCCAGAACAACGGAAGTTTTTGCGGCCTGTGCGTTGTTTGCCGGCATTGCGCCGCGTTTTCCGAGCGAATATGCAAGCGCTTTTCTTATCGGGCTTTTGGATTTTGCATTTTTTTCGTCGATTTCGTCAAGCTGCGCCTTGGTTTTTGTTGTGAGCGGCACGCCCACGACTTTTCTTGAGATAGAATCGTTAATAATCGAGGTCATTGCCGTCAAACTGAACGCTCCGGCGAGGCTGGCGTTGCACATTTTTGAAAGCAGGTTGTGAACGAAGGCAAGAATGTATGCTGAGAAACTTATTCTTGAAATTTCTTGCGCAGCACGGTTTTTGGCGCTTTTGCCGGCTTCTTTTCTGTTGTCACCGCTGTATTGCATGGTCAAATTGTATGCGTCTGTAACAAGGAAAATCGTTGTGATTGCTCTGGCGAGGTTTATGTTCGTCTGTGCGAGCTTGTTTCCGTCATATTCGACGTGTTTTGCGCCGTCGGCTTTCAAAACCGAAGATTGCAGCAGATTTTCGACCTTTTTCAAATCCTGCACATCCAGCATGCCGTATTTGTTTACCTGAATCCCTGCGGACGTAATCTGCTTGTCGAGCCAGAGCAGAATGTTTTTCAACCCCTCAATTTCTTCCGTGTTTTTTTCAAGATTTTGCATATATTCTTCAAAAATCCGCACTTTTTTCTCTGTGGAACTGAGCGGGGATTCTTTCCAGACTTTGAGCGCAATTCTTTCTTCATAATAGTTTTTGAAGTTCTCGGCTTCCTTAAATCCCGGATTTTCAAGGGTTTTTGTCATCCTTTTGATACGCAGCGCTGTTTGTTTTCCCTGAAGCTTTGCCGTAAGGTCGGAAATTCCCTTTGCAGCTGATTTTCCGAGCTTTTTAACAAACGTGAACGGCACAATGACGCTTTTTGTAAGCTGCCCCCAGAAAGTTTTCTTTGTACCAATCGGAATCTCTTTCAAATCCGCTGATTCCAGCAAATATTCAAACGCCCTGTTCACATTTTCTTTGGATTTTGTGTCAACATTTTTTATAAACGCAAGTTTTTCGTCATTTGAGGTGATTGTGAGCTTTCGCAGCGCTTCAGAGGTTTTTACGGATTTTACAATCGTTTCTTTTATCTGTTCAAACCGCATTTCGTCGGCCTGTTGAACCATTGACATGAGTTGTTTCAACTTTTGCTTGTCGAACATTTTTTCAACGCTGTAATAGCCTTTGAAAGACGGATTCTGGGGAGAATTGCTGCTGAATATTGAAAATGCTTTTGTATTTGCTTTTGCGGGGGTGATTTTAGCCTTTTGTTTTTCGGGTTTCTTTGCATTGGTCAAAAGTCTGCCGATTGCGGGCAAAACGCCATTTTTCTCCGCCATTTCTTTCTCAAGCCTGTCGAGAGTTTCCTTGTCGGATGGTACAATGGGTTTTCCGACGAGTTTTCTGCCGAGAATTTCCGAAAAAGCTACGGTTGAGCCGGAAACAAAGAGCGCTGTCGGGAGGCTTTTGTTGACTGCTGTTTCAAATGTTCCGAACAAAAGGTTCTGGATGTACATGTTCAGCCCGATTCTTGAAAATTCCTGTGCAACACGCGATTTTTGCTGGGTTTTTGCTTCGGATTTGCTGCTGCTGTATCTCATTGTCGTGTTGTAGGCGTCATTTCCGAGGAAAAATGCGTAAACCGTGCCGGAAATGAACCTGTTTCCGAGCATAAGCGAGGTTGTGGAGTATTTTCCTTTGTCAGGGTCAACGACTTTGTTGCGGCGGCGCTGGATTTTGCTTTTTAGCACATCATCGGGGATTAAAAACTCCGAACCTGCGCTCCATTTTTGATATCCGCTCATTTCTCTGTAGCCGTTTTCCCAGATTTCGTGGGAATTTATCAAACCTTCGAGGCTGGTAAATTCTTTCATTACTTTATCGAAATCTTTTCCACTGCCGGAGGGATTTGATTTTGTGAAAATCTTTTTTATTCCTTTTGCGGCGGCTGTGAACGGCGAGATAAGATTTTCTGAGAATCTTTTCATTATTCCCTTTTTAGGGCGGTAATAAAGGTTGTCAATGCTGATTTTTTCAGCGATTTCGTCGGGAATTGAGTATTTTTTTCTAAATTCGGGGCTGGTTTTTACGAGCTCGACATAATCTGCGGCTATTCGGCGGTATTCTTCGTATTGTTTTGTGCTTATTGCTTTGAGTGATTTGAAAACTTTTCTGTTCAGGTCTTGAGGGATTGCTTTTATTACCGATTTTAGGGAGTTTTGTGCCGTATTAACGTTAAAACCCTTGAAAGAGATGCGCTTTTCGCGGTTTTCCTGCAAGGGTTTTGGTGTAGATATTTTGTTTGTGCTGTTCCATGCCGGCGAGTGGTATCCGGCATGATAATTTTTATTGAAATTTTTGTACTCAATCCCTTTTATCACAGCATTTTCCGAGTTTTTAAGGCGCGGCCGGCTCTTTTTGGAGAAATCCTCCGCATTATATTAAAGCCTGTAAAAAAATAAGTTGCTAGGGGCGGGGCTTTTCGCTCAACAAAAGTTTACGTAACGATTTTTGTTGTTATTAATCAAACAACCTTAAAATCCCTCCCCTCTCCCCAACTCGGGGAGGGAGCAGTCGCAGCAATACGCCGGTATTGCGCACGAATGCGGATGGGGAACGGCCCCAAACCACCTTGAAACCCTCAAATTCCCATTTTTTGCACAATCTTGCGGTGGGAACCGTTTCACTTTTCCCACCCTACTAATTAAACAACCCCAAAAACCGCTCCCCACCCCAACCCTCCCCGAGTTGGGGAGGGAGTAGTCGTTGTAATACGCCGGTATTGCGCACGAATGCGGATGGGGAACGATTCTAAACCACCTTGAAAATCTGAGCCGCAGCACTTTTTGCCAAATATCAATATCCCCCAAAATTTTTTGTATATAATAAATAAACAACCACACAACCGCGGGGGAAACTTTGAAAGTACCGAAACTTTTCCTGTTCAAAACGTTTTTTCTCATAAGCGCATTCTGCTTTGGCGGCGGATATGTGATTATTCCGTTGATTAGAAAAGAACTCGTTGAAAAACGCCGTTTCTTAAGCGAATGCGAGCTTCTGGACATCTATGCAATGGCACAATCCGCACCCGGCGCGATTGCTGTGAATTCTTCCGCATTGATTGGCTATAAACTCGGCGGAAAAACGGGCGCTTTGCTGTGCTGTCTGGGCACAATTCTGCCTCCTTTTATTGCAATTTCAATAGTTGCTTATTTTTACACGGCTGTTTTGCACAGCGTAATTGTAAACAAAATCCTTGCGGGCATGGCTGTGGGGGTTGCGGCTGTGATGATTAGTTTTATGTTTGATTTGATAAAAATAGTTTTAAAAGAAAAATGCGCGCTTCTGGCGTCTTTGATTGTTTTTTCTTTTCTTGCTGCCGAGGTTTTCAGAGTTAATGTTGCGCTGGTGCTGGTAATTTCGGCGCTAATCGCCCCGATAAGGCTTTTATGGACAAAAAATAAGGAGAAAAAAGATGATTAGTACGGTTTTTTCTCTGTTTTTAAGCTTTTTGCAGGTGGGATTGTTCAGTATTGGCGGCGGTTATGCGACAATCCCGCTAATCAGGCAGATAATCATCGAAAATCACGGCTGGCTGACCCTCGGCGAATTTACTAATATGATAACCATCTCCCAGATGACGCCCGGGCCTCTGGCAATAAACCTTGCGACCTTTGTCGGCAAAAAAATCGGCGGAATCGGCGGTTCAATCGCTGCAACTACCGGCGGAGTGCTTTCGGGGATAGTGATTTCGCTTCTGATTTACAAATGTTTCAATAAATTCAAAGAATCCCGGATTGCCGCGGAAATTTTGAAAGGGCTGCGCTCTGCGACCTGCGGATTGATTGCTTCGGCATGCGTAATGGTCGTTATAATGGCGTTTTTCAGAGATTTAACCCCGTCTTTGGCTAATCTCAACCTGCTTTCGGTTTTTGTGTTTGCGGTTTTGCTGTTTTGCGTGCAAAAGTACAATTTAAACATGATTTTAGCAATTTTCATTGCCGGAATCGCGGGACTTTTTATTTTTTAGTTTTTTAGGGGTTCGTAAAGGTTTTGGGCTTCCTGTGCGGCGATATTTCGTTCCGGAATTTCAAGAACTTTTACTTCTACGGTTTTATTGTAATGCTCTATTTTAATAATATCGCCGATTTTGAGCTGTTTTGAGGGTTTTGCGATTTGTCCGTTCACATATACGCGCCCCTGGTCGGAAACATCGTTTGCAACCGTGCGGCGTTTTATGAGTCTGGAAACTTTCAGGAATTTGTCTAATCTCATATTTTGATTTTAGCATGGAAATAATCCGGCGTAAAAAACAGGGTTTCCCCCCCCCTTCCCCGGCTCGGGGAAGGAGCAGTCGTAGAAATACGTAAGTATTGCGTACGAATGCGGATGGGGAACGGTTCCAAATCATCTTGAAAACCTCAAAATCCCCATTTTTGCACAATCTTGCGGTGGGAACCGTTTCACTTTTCCCACCCTACGATTCAACAACCTTAAAACCGCTCCCCACCCCAGCCCCTCTCGCAAACGATACTTAATCGTTTGCTCGGCAGAGTCCAACTCGGGGAGGGAGCAGTCGTTGAAACAACAAAGGGTTAGGGGATTACATTTTGTAGTGACTTAAAACCCTACCCGCAAGGGCGGGTTTTTCGGAACGGAAAAATGTAATCCCCTAACCCGCCCAAAACTTATAATCTAACCAATTATCTACCTAAAAGATGACAAATCCCTCATTTTTGTGTCAGAATTTGAAAAAAAGGACAACAAAATGGAAGAAAACGATTATAAATACTATCTGGACAACGGAATCCACGATATTAGGGACGGAAATTTTGAGGCGGGGATTGAAAAAATCAATAAATCCATAGAACTCAAAAACGACTGGGAAATCCCCTATTTCTACAGAGCTGTCGCCCATCAGGCGCTTGAGAATTTTGATGACGCAATGCTTGATTATACAAAAGCCCTCCAATTGAACGAAAAAATGACGGACGCCTATTACAACAGGGCGAGAATTTTGCTGACAAGAAAAGATATCCCCGACCCTGACGTGAAAAAAGCGGTTGAGGATTTGGAAAAAGCCATTGAGCAGGATGAAAAGTTCATTGATGCCCTTTACGCAATAGCCGCGGCGCACAAAAAGCTCGGAAATTACGAAACCGCGCTCGACTACCTCGAAAAGCTCCTGAAAATCGAGCCGGAAGCTATCCATGCACGCGCATTGAAAAAATTACTGCTCCAGAAATACCTCTAGTAAATATCACAGAATTCTGAAATGAATTCGACAAGATTCATCACCGGAATCCGGGATTTTTTGTCGATTTCAATCAGCCCCTGCCTTATTCCGAGCTCGCATGCGGGGCAGGTTGTGATGATTAGGTCTGCGTTTGTGTTTATGAATTTTTCTGCTTTGGATTTTGCTATTTTTCTTGAAATTTCAAGGTTTTTTAATGCAAATTTCCCTGAAAACCCGCAGCATTTGTCAAAATCCTCTGCTTCTTCGTATTCGGCGTTTTCAATGCTTTTTATGATTGAAATAAAGTCAAAATCCTCATGGCAGGGCTTGTGTGCGGTTATTTTTAAAGGTTTTTTTGAAACTATTTTTTTATCCTTTAAAAATTCAAGGACATTTACGGTTTTCTGCGCGAGTTTTTCGGACTTTTCGCAGGGAAAATATTTTGCATACTCCTTGAGCGCAAAATTGCATGACGCGCAGTCGGTCAGCACAAAATCATAGTCCTCAGGCAATTTTTCAAGGTTCTTTTTTGCCAGTTTTTCATATTGTTTGAATTTCCCGGCGCTCAAATAGCTTATCCCGCAGCATTCAAAGCCCTTTTCAATAATCTCAACGCCGGTTTTTGCAAATATGTTTTTCAAAGCGTTTTTTGTTGACGGATTCAGGTAATTGTTAAAACATCCGGCAAAATAAACAGCTTTTTGGTTTTTTTGCGGGGCTTTTTGTGCTTTTATCTCTTTTTCGCTTATCAAAGAATCAAGCAAAACAAGCCTTTTGGGCAAAATTCCGGCAAAAAACGAAGCAATTTTTGAAAGGCTGAAAAAACGGTATAAGCTGAACGCGATTTTTGCGCAAACCAGCATTGTTTTGAACAAAAAATACGAATCAAGGATTTTTTCAGCAAAATTTTCCCCGTTTTCTGCGTAATACTGGGCTTTTACCGCGGTGAAAATTTCTCTTGCGTCAATATTGCTCGGGCAAAAATCCTTGCATGCGTTGCAGCCCGTGCACAAATCCATGTAGTCTTTTATCCGCTTATTTAGCTTCAAATCGCCCTTTATTACGCCGTTTAGCATGGTGAATTTTGCTTTAGAAACGCAGCATTCGTTCAGCGCAGCCCTGTAAACAGGGCAAACAGACTGACACAGCCCGCATCTGGAGCATTTGTAAATCTCTTCTTCATAATCCGACAGTTTTTTCATACCTAACATTATATTCACAATATAAATTTAGTGATAGAATAAATGCAAGTTGAAAAAAGGAAAAATATCGGTCATCCTGAACTTGTTTCAGAATCGCAATGTCAGCGAGGACAACAAATTTAAAGAAAGGCAAAGATTTTGAAAGCAGCAGTAGCGGAAAATCAGCAAATAACCGTCAAAGAAGTGGAAATCCCCGTTATGGAGGGCAAAGGCGCAATCATTAAAGTGTTTGGATGCGGGCTTTGCGGCTCTGATATTGTTAAATTTAAAAACCATCCCGAACCCAGAGTCCTCGGGCATGAAGTTGTCGGGGAAATTGTGCAGATTAAAAACGGGCTTTTCCCAAAATTCAAAAAGGGCGACAAAGTTGTGCTCGGGCACCATATTCCCTGCATGAAATGCCGTTTTTGCAAAAATGAAAACTACTCAATGTGCCATCAATTCAAAGAATCCAACATTCACCCCGGCGGATTTGCGGAATATATCTTTGTTTCGGACAAACACCTGAAAAATACCGTTTTTAAAGTTCCCAAAAACCTCGACGATATGGAAATTTCCTTTATGGAGCCGCTCGGCTGCTGCGTTAGGGCTGTTAAAAGAGCCGGCGTGAAAGAGGGTACAACTTCTCTTGTTATCGGGCTCGGTTCGATTGGAATGCTTATGGGACAGGCGGTAAAGGCTTTTAAAGGTGATGTTATCGGCTGTGATTTGATTGACGAAAGGGTTTCGATTGCAGAAAACCTGAATTTTGACTGCTCGCTGAAATTTGAAAGCAATGAAGCCACCGCAGCAAAAATTAAGGAAATGACAGAGGATTACGGCGCGGATATTGTGTTTATGACGTCAGGTTCGGACAAAACACTTGAATTTGCCCTGAATGCGGTTCGTGACGGCGGCACAATCCTTGTATTTTCCTCAATTCCGACCGAAGACGGCTACAAAAACAACGATATTTACTACAGAGAACTGAAAATCATGGGCAGCTATTCGCCCTCACCGCAGGATTTAAAAGAAGCTTACGAACTTTTGAGAAAGAAAAAAGTCTGCGTAAAATATCTTTCCACTCAATACCCGCTGGACGATATTGCCGGCGCAATTGAGGACACAATCGCAAACAAAACATTAAAGGCTTATATAAAAATATGAAAATGAAAGCAATAAGATACTATGCGCCTCAGGACATCCGCTACGAGGATGTTGAGGTCAAAGAACCCGATGATAACGAGGTGCTGGTAAAAATCAAAGCCGCATTAACCTGCGGAACCGACGTAAAAACCTACAGGCGCGGCCATCCCGTGCTTATTAAGAAGGTTCCGTCGGGTTTCGGGCATGAGCTTGCCGGAATTGTTGAAAAAGTGGGCAAAAAGGTCATTGGTTTTGAGCCGGGTGACCGCGTAGTTGCCGCGAATTCGGCTCCATGCGGAAAATGCTTCTTCTGCCGGCGTCAGGAGTACAATCTTTGTGAAAATCTCGACCTTTTGAACGGCGCTTATGCAGAATACATCACGATTCCGCAAAGAATCGTCGAAAAAAATCTCCTAAAAATCCCGACAGGGCTGAGTTTTGAAAAAGCTGCTTTTACAGAGCCCCTCGCAAACGTAGTTCATGGCGTTGAGAGAACCGGAATAAAGCCCGGTCAAACTGTTGGCGTTTTTGGAATCGGGCCAATCGGGCTTATGTTCGTAAGGCTGGCGAAATTAAAAGGCGCCAGAGTTATTGCAGCGGGCAGAAATCCCCTAAAACTTGAACTGGCAAGAGAATTCGGGCATGCCGATGAGGTTATTGACCTGAAAAAATACCGGTACCCCGAAAAAATCTTCCGTTCCTTTACTGACGAGGGAAAAGGGCTGGATGTTGCGGTCGAATGCGTTGGTTTGCCGGAAATCTGGGAAGAAATGTTCAAACTGGTCAGAAAAGGCGGAACAGTGCACCTTTTTGGCGGCTGTAAGAGCGGAACTACCGTAAATATTGATACACGCAGGCTGCATTATGACGAAATAAGGGTTATGAGCGTATTTCACCATACACCGAAGTATTTCAGGCAGGCGCTTGAGTATATTGCTAACGGTGATGTTGATGTTACAAAACTTATTACGGCCAAAATGCCCCTGGAAAAAGCAAAAGAGGCAATTGAGCTTCATGAGGCGGGTAAGGCAATTAAAGTTTTGTTAACTCCTTAATTTTCTTGTTTTTACTGATAAAAACGCCATTTTTGTAAAAAATCCACTTTTTAATTGTATTGTAATGTAAACTTTACATGCTAAACTAGCAATATAAAATATCTTTCGACTTTAACCAAGTGTGAATAAATCACCCAAGCTTAAAAGAAAAGAAAATGACAATAAATAAAATACAAAATCACTCATTCACGGGGAAACTGCGTAAGGCAGATAACCGGATGAATATAGACTCAACAAAGGGGCCGCAGGTAGTTAAACAGGGCATCCGTATTGAGGCAAATTCAATCAGGGAGGCGCAGAAAAGCAAAGACGGCTTATCGTATATGCCTCAGAATCAGTATAATATTAATGATGATTTGTATTCTAAATCTCAGAGCACTGGTACAACTGCATACATGTACCATGAATCTAACAAAAAGTTGAATAATAGCAACCAGAAGACCGCGAAGATTAATTTCCGCGGTCTTTCTAATTCTGCAGCGGGCGCTGCAAAGGCTCTTACCGAAACAAGAGCATGGAAATTTTCACAAAACAGTGCTGTAAAATGGTTCGTCAACAAAGCTGCAACAAATCAGGCTGTTTTTGAGGCTTTGAACGCTCTTGTTATCACCTGCGCGCTCCGTCCTGCGGCGATACTTGCTCAAAACAACGACAAAAACAGAGAAAAGAATAAAAAAGCGGCTTCTCACTCCATAGCTTCCGGAATCATCGGCTATGGCTTTGCTGTTGCTTTATTCACGCCGGTTGCAAAAGGCTTGAAGAAAATTAAGGAAAATCCTGAAAAATATGCCAAAAGAGCACAGGACTTCTTCCGGAAAGTCGGAAACAAAAAGGTTTCAATGGAAGCTTCTAAGAGATTCGCGACCTTTACAATGCTTTGTACCTACGGGCCTCAGCTTTTCACGGCTGCGGTGCGCTCTGCTGTGACTATCGGTATGATTCCTTACATTGATAAATACCTTTTGAACCCGATTCTGGGTACAAAACCCGCCAAAAAACAGGATTCAACGCTGAAAGACCCGATGTACAGCTATTATTACCTTAATTTTACCAGCAACCCCAAAAAAACTTTCCAGAATTTTACAGGAGTGATGAAATAATGATGATAACAATGAATACAGCTTCATACAACGCTCCGAACCTTTTCAAAAAAGAAAAACAGTCTTTTAAAGGTGCTCCGAACCCGAATGTTATTTCAAGGGCCTACGGCCGTATGACTGACGGGATTGCGCATGGCGAAGGCTGGCTCGCTTCAACAAAACCAGTTCAAAAACTGATAGATTTTCTCAAAGATAAAAATTATCAGCAGCATATTGTTGCGACTGTGGGCATGGTGCTTTCAGGTTTTTATATGGCAGACACGGCGCGTTCAAAAACCATTGAAAAAGACCAGAAAATGCCTCTTATTATGAATCAGGGGATTGTTGCAGCGGCTTCTACGGTTGGCGGCTACACTCTGGACAACTATTTGACCAAAAAACTCTCAAAATTCACAGAAACTTTCAACATTGCTAATATTGAAGATAAATCAGTCCAAAACATAATGATTGATATGCATGCGAAAAAAGATAAGCTTCAAAAATCCGATATTGAAAAACTTTTCGCAAAAATCAGCAATGTTGAGGAAAATAAGAAATACAGCTGGCAAAAAGATATTGTTGAATCGTTTGAATTCAATTCCGGAATCAAAAAGCAGCTTCAGGCAGAGCTTAAAAAGTCGCCCGAAGATAGTGTTATAAAGAATGTTCTGGAAGAAATCAACAAAATCCCCAAAAAAGACGCAGAAAAACAGTTCAAAGCCAATGAAATCTTCATAAAAAACATGGGCAAAAGCGAATTCATGCAAAAGATTTTCTCAAAACATGCGTTTAATAATTCTCTGAAGCTCGTAACCAACGGCGAAAAGAAGCTTTCACAGCTGATGACAGGATTGAAAGTGGCAAAATCGATTATGGTATTCGGTTTGATTTACAGATTTATTTCTCCTGTTGTTGCAACTCCGATTGCAAACAGTATGAGTGCAAGGATTGAAAAGAAAAAAGCACAGGGGAAATAATTTCCCTAGAAAACGGTCTGTTGAAAGTTTTACCGGAGGATTGCCATAAATGCTCATTATTGCGGCGGGATGGCTCTTAAGACGGGTTTTGTTCGGCAGAGAACAGAGATTGCCTACTGGACAGCGGACGCATTTTATTATATAAATTAATTATGGCATTTTAATATTTGCCATGATGGCGAATTGCTTGAAAATTGAATTATTTTTTGCCCTGGTGGCAGGTTCCCTGAAAATTTTGATTTGAGTATCAAAATTTTTAGGGGGAGGGTACCGATCGCCACCACAATTGAAAATTAAATACATCTATTTGCCCTGGTGGCGGAATCGGTAGACGCGACGGACTTAAAATCCGTTCAGGCTCACCCCTGGTGCCAGTTCAAGTCTGGCTCAGGGCAAACTTTTAAAGGCTCTCGTTTGAGAGCCTTTAGTCTAGTAAGATTGGATAATCCTATGGCGAAAAATGACAAAATAGAAGAGCTCAGCGAACTTGTTTTGAAAGATTCAACGAACTTTCAGGCGCGCAGAGAGCTTGTTGTTGAACTTATGCAAAAAGGGTTCAACGAGGAGGCCCTTAAACATCTTTATATCCTGCTTAAAACGTTTCCTGAGGATTCAAGACTCCATTACAATGCGGCAATAGTGCTCGAGAACCTGAAAAAATACGATAAAGCCATAATTTCCTATAAAAATGCCCTGAAACTCCAGCCGGAGGAGCCGGATTTTATTTATAACCTCGGTTATGCCTATTTGCAGACCGGTGAGCTGGATACGGCGCTGCCTTATTTTAAAAAAGTGCTTGAAATTGAGCCGGAAGACGCAAACAGCTATTTTAACATGGGCTATATATTTTCTAAAAAGCAGGAGCATGAACTGGCCTATAAATGTATGGAAAGAGCCCTGCTGCTCAATAAAGAAGACCATCTCGCCTGCTTTTACCTCGCGTATGAAGCTTCTCAGCTCGGTGACGATGAAAAAGCTGTTAAACTTTACGAAAAAGTTCTGCAAATGCGCCCTGATTACAGCTGGGCGTACTTTAATCTGGCTGCAATCTACTTTAAGCAGGGGCAAACGGAGCAGGCTTTTGAATATTTAAAAAAGACGCTCGAATTTAACCCCAAAGACAATGATGCAGCGCTTGTTTTCGCAAAAATGCTTGCACAAAATAACAAACCCCAGGAGGCTGCAAGACTTCTTGAAAATGCGCTGAAAAATAACCCTTATGACGGGAATTTGCACTACGTATTGGCGCGGGTTTATAAAGAGGCGGGAAATATTGAGCTGTACGCGCTGCACCTGCAAGAAGCGGTTAAAAATCCGGATAATCTGCCTTTTGATGTTAAGTTTGTGCAAAAAGAGCTTGATAAGTTGAATTAGTTCATTTTTATCCTTCCAATCTCTTTACGGAGCGCGGAATTGCAGGCAGAAAGTCGATATGCACTAATCTTGCGACCCTGAAACAAGTTCAGGGTGACGAAAAAGGCGCACCGTCATTCCGAACTTGTTTCGGAATCGCCAGATTGAAGTAAATAAGCACAAATCCTGCCGCCGGAAGCGTGATTTTCGAGTCTCTGCGACCCTGAAAAAAGTTCAGGGTGACGAAAAACTGTAGGGTGGGAAAAGTGCAACGGTTCCCACCGCAATATTGCGCAAAAATGGGAAATTTGGGGTTTCAAAGTGGTTTGGAATCGCTCCCCTCCCGCATTCGTACGCAATACTGGGGTATTGCAACGACTGCTCCCTCCCCAACTCGGGGAGGGGTGGGTGTGGGGAACGGTTTTAAGATTATTTAATGCCAGGTGACGAAAAGCATTCCAATTATGCTGCAAAGAAACTTTTCTTCGCTCTTGCCGTAATTTCCGCTCTTTTAAATTTGAGGATTTTTTCGCCTGCAGCAATCATTTCCTGTGAAAAATGGCAATTTCTCAAAACTTTCATTGCTTCTTCATGACTTTTTGCTGTTTTGTAGGGCCTTTGCTCTGTCATTGCAGAATAAATGTCCGCCATTCTTAAAATTTGTGCTATTTTGCTTGTTGAATAAGGATTGTGGTGATCTCTGACCGCTACAGCAACAGAAGCACTGTATCCGAGCGCTTTCATGATTTCGTAGCCGAGATATGCGTGGTGATTCACAATTTTTCTTTCTTCGGGCGTCAATGCGCCGTTTTTGTTCAAATATGTAGATGGAATAAGGACTTTTCCTATGTCATGGAACGCTGCTGCGGTTTCCAAATCCTTTTTTTCTGCCTCTGAACATCCGAGCTCATTTGCCAGCGCTGTTGCGAAGATTACTGTATCTGAAATATGTCCTTTTTTAATTGTTTCCAAGTTTTTGTAGTTAATTATCATCTTATCCCCTGTGCTTCAATCATATCTACTATCTCTCTGAATTTTGGATTCTGATAGGCTGCTTCTATTGCCGTTGTCAAATCCGCTTCGTTGGGTATCTGGCCGATTGGCGTTTTTCGCGGAATCATGCTTGTCAAAAGCTTTCCGAAATTCAGCCGCTCTTTTTTCTTCAACGGATTTTCATAAACATCCGAGGGCAGCGGGGCAACTTTCCCGACCTCAACTGTAGGCTGGGTAAGCGATTTCCCTCCGTTAAACAATCCCCCCAGAGCCGGAGCCGGAGTTTTTGTTTTTGGTGTATTTTTTACATAAGCGTCGTCTACGTTGGCAAACAAAGCACTGCTTACAACCTTTTTCGGCGCAGGCTGCTGTGTTTCTTTTGAAAACGGATTTATGCTTTTGTAGTTTACTGCCGTTGTATTTGCTTCTGCTTTGTAGCTTTCCTGTGAAACAATTTTCGGCTCGACTTTGTGAACTGCCAAAATAATTATTCCTTTTCCTTCGGTTCCATATAATAATTAAAAATTTTTTCTCAACAAAATTTACTTCATGTAACAGCCTTTTTACATTTTTTTACATTACTAACAATAGGGTTTTAAAAAAAATAGAATAATTATATTATTTTTATAGCATTTTTGTTGCATTTTAGAAAAAAATGATTTATTATGAATTTAACCTGATAAAAAATCAGGGGGGGGCAGAGGGCAACAGAGAGCAGCAAGCTAAAAAAGCCCGCAAGCTCCGCCGGATGGACAGAATAACTACGGAAAGCCCCCGCAATCACCCATCCCGCCCGTGATAATGTAAAAAAGCAGAAAAAGTTCAAAAAAAGCTATAAACAAAAGAAAGAGGACAAAATGAACAGAAAATCAGGATTTACGTTGGCAGAAGTACTTGTAACGTTGATGATTATTGGTGTAATCGCAGCAATGACAATCCCGTCATTAATGCAGAATACGCAACAACAGGAATTTAAAGCAGCGTATAAGAAAGCAGTATCAATGTTGAACCAGGCAGTAAGCTTGAACTACGCATTGGATGGTGAAGATGCTACAAGCTTTACAAAAGATTCATTCTATGACCTGCTTACAAAGAGATTAAACGTAATGTCTAAAGATGACAGTGCAAAATACGTTTACACAGCTGACGGTATGTGGTTCGAAGCACAATCTTCTTACTTTGCGGTTCCCGGCGCTACTACAGCTAACGCTATTCCTTCAGGCACAACTTACGGCGACTGTACAACCGACGGTGACAAATCAAAAGCTATGTGTGCACAGGTTAAAGTTGACGTAAACGGTGTAAAAGGACCTAACAAATGGTCAACAGATACAAAAGGTGTTTATGATATGTTTACAGTTGCAATCTATCCTCAAAGAGCGGTTGCTGACGGTAAAGTCAACAGCGACATCCTTTACAACAAGTAAGAACTTGAAAAAAAAGTTAAAAAAGCGGTTATCTTTGATAGCCGCTTTTTTTGTTGAAATTTGTTGTAATCTTGGCACGATTTGTTGGTTTGTGGCATAATTAGCCTGTGATACAGGAAAAAGCATTAAAAACTATTGAATTTGATAAAGTCTTGACGCTGATGAGCGCCTATGCGGCGAGCGCTGCGGGAAAAGCGCGCTGCCTTGCGCTGAAACCCCAAGAAGACCTCGACCAAATCAAGAAAAACCTGAAAATCACGACCGAAGCCCAAAAAGCCTATTCAATGTCCGGAAACTCCCTGCCTATCGGCGAAATTCCTGATTTGTCAGAGGCTGGCGGCAAATTAAAAAACAAACTTACGCTCGGAGTCGATGAAATTCGTGATGTTTTTGCAATTCTCACCACGGGCAGGCTCACAAAAGCGTTTTTGAACCGCTTTGCGCCCGAAGAATCCTTGTTGGCGGGCTTTGTTGAGACACTTTTCTCCTCGCCGGAGCTGGAATCCGCTGTGGAAGAGGTTTTTGATTCAAAATTTGAGGTAAAAGAAACAGCCTCGCCGGAATTAAAATCGCTTTTTCAGTCAAAAAGAAGCCTTTCTGAAAACCTGAAAAACACTGCCTCCGACCTTTTGAACAATCCATCGTTTTCAATTAATCTGCAAGAGCATATCTACACCTCGCGCGAGGGGCGAATCGTTTTTGCGGTAAAAGCCGAGGCGAAAAACAAAGTGAACGGCATTGTGCATGACGTTTCTGCGTCCGGCCAGACTTTTTTCATTGAACCGCGCCAGATTGTCGAGTTAAACAACCGCATAAGGGAAACAGAATCCGCTATTGAGGCGGAAATCGCCCGAATTATAAAACGCCTCTCCCAAAAGCTCGGCGAATACGCTCAGGAGATTTTTTCTTCACGCGAAACGCTTGTGGAGCTTGATTTTATCTTTGCAAAGGCAAAATATTCGACCGCAATCGACGCCTGTGAGCCGGAAGTGACGCAGGAAAAGGCTGTTGTGCTAAAAAGCATGAAAAATCCCGTGCTCATGTCGGTTTGTGAAAATGTTGTCGAAAATGATTTTGAAATCGGCATGCCGTATAAATCAATAATAATAACCGGCTCAAATGCGGGCGGGAAAACGGTTGTGCTGAAAACTGTTGCGCTTTCAATCGCCATGACGGCTGCTGGCATGCATATTCCGTGTTTTAGCGCGAAAATTTATCCGTTTAAAAAGCTTTTTGCCGAAATCGGCGACGAACAGAACATTATCCAGAGCCTTTCGACGTTTTCGTCCCATGTGAAGAACATAAAAAACATTCTTGATAACGTTGATGACGAAACTTTTATCCTGATTGACGAAATCGCCGCCGGAACCGACCCGAAAGAGGGCGCTTCGCTTGCAAAAGCAGTCATGGAACGTTTTATTGAAAAAAACGCGTTCAGCGTTATTACAACGCACTTTAACGAGCTAAAATCCCTGCCTTTTAACAACCCTGCGTTTCAAAATGCGTCGGTTGATTTTGATGTGGAAACTCTGCGGCCGACTTACAAGCTCAGAATCGGCATGCCGGGCGCATCTAACGCTTTTGCAATCGCAAAGAACCTCGGAATTGATGAAAAAATCATCGAAAAGGCTTCAATCGAGTATTCTGCGCAGATTTCGGACGAATCAAAAATCCTCGCTTCTTTGCAGGAAAAATATACCGAGCTGAATCGCAAATCAGAAGAGGCAAGCCGGCTAATGGCGGAAGCGCAGGAGAAATTTGATAAATATAACGAACTGCTCGAAAAAACGAACGCACAGAAGCGAAAATCGCTTTCGGACTTCAAAAAACGCTACGAAAACACGCTTGCAGACGCAAAATCAGAAATAAAATCCGTGCTTGAAAGCCTGAACAAGAACAAAACGCGCGAAAATGCGCTAAAATCTTACAAAAAGATTTCGCAGGCAGGAAAAGATTTCAGCGGGCAGGTTTTTGAGGATTCAAAAGAAATCAGCACAAAATATATTGAGCTGGAAACGGTTGCTGTGGGCGAAAAAGCCGTGATTAAGGAGCTTGATCAGGATGTTGAGATACTTTCTTTGCCGGACAAGCGCGGAAACCTGCAAATCCTCATCGGGCAGCTGAAAACCACTATAAATATCAAAAAGCTGGCAAAATCTTTGCGTGAAAAAAAGACAATTACGCGCAAAAAGTACAAACTTTCCGCATCGAGCTTTGAATATTCAAAATGGAACCTCTCGCCAAAACTGGATTTGCGCGGCGAGCGGGTTGAGGACGCTTTGATTGAGCTGGAGGCTTATCTCGACAGGGCCAGCCTCGCAAATCTCACGCCCGTGCAGATTATTCACGGTCATGGCAGCGGGCAGCTGCGCCATGCGATACGCGATTATCTCGATGATTCACCCTACGTCGCAAAATACAGACCCGGCGAGAATTCCGAGGGGGGTGACGGGGTTACCATTATTGATATTAACTAAAAATTCGCTTATTTTAAGTCTTTTACTGTGAATTTTTTCTTTTCGTTTATGTATTTAATGAGTTCTGCCATATTTTTCTCTCCTTGTATATATAAAGTATATCTGTAGTGAAAAATTGCGTTTTCAGGCTGGATTCTGGTTTACAAAACTTAAATTTGTCCCAAAAATTCAATAATTTGGCTGATTTTTAAAAAAAATAATGAAAAAACTGTTGCCAAGAAATTTTTTATTGCTATAATATTTTTACAAGCTATTCCTCGGTAGCTCAATGGCAGAGCATTCGGCTGTTAACCGAAGGGTTGTAGGTTCGAGTCCCACCCGAGGAGCCATTTAAAAAAAGAGTTTCCACGATTTATGGAAACTCTTTTTTTGTTTTTTGTCCTGTTTTTGTCCTAGTCTGTTTTTTGCATAAAAAAAGGGGGCTGTGCCCCCTCAACGTACAATCTCCGTTGACAATTAATTACGCAGACTGAAGCTTTACACGGTCTTTGTAATTTAGGAGTTTTTCGTTAATAATAAGTGTATAAAGGTCTTTATATCTCTTTTTCATTGTCCTTATAGAAGTTTCAGATATGCAAAAATCTTGTTCAGTGCCGTAAACCATACATATTTTTTCTTTATTATCTGCAATATAAAAATCTGCTAAATAAGACTCTGTGTCTTTATTGTGATAAAAAATTGTAGAGGCAATATATTTGAAATTGTTTTTCACCGGTGCGTCAAAAATTGGTTTTAGCAAATAGAACAGCTTTAAATAATTCTCCCAGAGTTTTATGCGACTAAAGTAATAATTTGCCGGATTAGGTGTTAATTTGCTGGTTGTTTTGATGACATTCATATCACGATAGGTTTTTATCATAGAAAATTTATTGTCAGTCGGGTCTTCCAATTGGTATATGGAGTTTGTTTTATACTTTAAATTTGGCATGTTAGTAAATTCCTCTGTTGCAAAACATAGGTCAAGTATATAAATTTAAAGTATAAAAATAAATTACCCAACTAGGCTAGATTTTTCCAGCTAGCCCAAAATGTCATATTCAGCGAATAAATTTTTTGATTTATTCTATGTTAGTTCTGGTGTACTATTTGAGTATTTTTAATATTCCTAATAGTTGTTTTAATCTTGATACTGTATAATTTTTGATTACTGCATTTATCTCGTTTATCAAATTTTGTTTATCGAATGTTGCATTAAATGTATAGAAATAACTCACATCCTCATTGTAGAAATTTGACAACTCCAATAAGAAATCTTCTGTTAATGGACTATTTCCACGTTCCAACCGGCTTATTCTTTCTTTACTGCACTGTAATTGTTCGGCGAGATATTCTTGAGAATGCCCGTTAGATTTTCTAAGTGTTTTAACTTTTTCACCTATCAGTTTTCTTAACGTTATATTGTCCATAATAAGATTATGGATTCTGGTATAAGCTAATACCACAACCTGTCGGTTGTATAAAAGTAGAACGCAAACGTTGATTAAGAGGCTAAAAGCCAATATAAGTTAAAATATTCTTTTATAAACGTTCAATATTATTTTTAAACAAATAGGTTATATAATGTATGAATTCAAGATTTTTTTCTTGCCAAAGAAGCCAACAAATCTAAAACTATTTTTTTATCAACATCATCTAGTTTCTTGAAATATTTATTAATTTCATTTGAAAATTGCTCATTGTGGTATTTGTGGCTTTCATCATCAGTCATAAACAAATAGTAATATGGAATATTCTCAACTTTTGCAATTTTTTCAATCGTATCAAAACGTGATGAATGTTTTGCTGTTTCAATGCACCATAAAGTCTTCATTGTAATAATTACTTATTGTTATTTCCTCCTATCCAATAATGCTCTAATCAAGGTATATGAAATATCAATTTCATCATCGCTCATAAAATTCATTATACGTAAGCAATTATCAATTTTTTCTTTAGAGGTTGCGTCTTCCGCAAAAACCATGAATAATTCAGTTGGTGGAATTTCTAATCTATTACAAATTTTTTGTATGTTACTAGAATTAGGAATATTTCGACCTGTTTCAAAATTCACTACTGATTTTGTTTGTACGCCAATAACTTCGGCAAACTTTTCTTGCGAAAGATTGCGATTTTTTCTTAGTCTTTTAATGTTAGAGCCGAAAATTTTTGCAAGTTCATAATACATAGTAATAATATGATAGTTATACTACCTGCATATTTCCATATAATTTAAAGGTTGAAAACACTCTTGTTATTACACGTAAAAATAAAGGCAAAAAACACTCTTTATTTTTCTGATTTATATTGTATAATTTTATGAGCGTTTTACATTGAGTAGTGAAGATATGAGAAAAATTCATTTAAATTTTATATTGTCGTTTTGTTTATGCTTGTATAGCAGTACTTTTGCAGTTGCTCAAAATTTATCTTTAAAAAATAGTGATTTTATTAATCGAAATTATATAATTAAACCGGTAATCGTTTCAGTTGTTGACGGTGATACAATAAAAATTGACAGCTACGAAACATCAGCTAATAACCAAATCAAATATCAACACAATGATGAGCTTACAGATGAGCAGATAACAGAAAAAGGACTAAGGGTTAAACAAAAACTCATAAAAATTTTGCAAAGCCATAAAAATATCTATCTTGAAATTACAGGGGTTGACCATTATAGCAGACTTGTAGGTATTTTTTACTATAAAGATAATAACGGGAATTATATTAGTATAAATAATGAAATGATGAACACAGGCTATTGTCCGCAGTTCATTTACAAATCGAAAAGGAAATAAAATGAATATAGCTTTAGAGATGATAAAAATAATTCAAGAAGTAAAGCTAAAAAGCAGTAACCAATATGAATTGTACAATATAAAAGTCCTCATGCCTGATGTTATTATGAATGAAAACGGAGAGCGCATACAAAAAAGCTATAATAAAGTACAAAAAAACTATAATGAGTATTTACAAACTAAAATGAATGAACTCATTATTTATATGAAATTGCTTGCAAATCAAGCAATGGAAGAAAACGAGAGAGCAAAAAAATATTTTACTAAGAATTATAGAAAATACGATATAGCACTGGCGAAAATTCTTTTAAATAACGAACAATAAAAAAACTGCTCATAAGAGCAAGGCTTTTTTATTTAACCGAAAGGTTGTAGGTTCGAGTCCCACCCGAGGAGCCATTTATAAAAAGAGTTTCCAAGATTTATGGAAACTCTTTTTTGTTTTTTGTCCTAGGCTGCTTTACCTTAAATTACTGGGACAAGAAAAAAGCATGTGATAAACTTTTGAAAAGATTAACTGAAATGGAGTCAAAAAATGGATAGCCAAACGATTTTTACAATAATTGCAACCGGTATATTATTTTGTGGCCTTTTATACGGCGTTTATCGCTCTATTAAATACAATAAAAACCTTGCTGAACAAAAAAAATAGGATAGACGCAAATACGCCTGAAGATTCGGCGGGTTCTCACGATTTGCATTTCCGGATAGCTGGCATGTTGCGTAAAACAAGTTCGATTTCACGCGACAATTGTTGAGATGGGTTGAATGAGATTGTTCAACCCATCCTACTAATCTACATTTCGCGGAATATATTGACCACAATCTTTATAGTGATAAAATAATTATGTGGTCACATTCCGGGATCGTCTAACGGCAGGACAGGTGACTCTGGATCATCTAATCGTGGTTCGAATCCATGTCCCGGAGATTATAAAAAAAAGACGCTATGGGCGTCTTTTTTTGTGCGAGGATTGAAGATTTTGCGGATTCTCACGATTCGCATTTCCGTCGGAAATGCTCACTTAGTTCTACCCGTACGAGTATCCTCATCCGTAAGGCTCGTGCCGCTCGCCAACGGCTGAAGAGAATCCATGTTCCCGGGTATAAACCCCAACCTGCTAAATTTTCATCTTGATTATCCGTTTGGATTATATTATATTGGTATCATAAGTTAATTTTGGAGAAAAAGATGACGCAAATAATAAAAGTAGCATGGGAATTGAACGAAAACTCTGAAAATCGTTACCAGCTCGTATATGAAATCGCTGAACTTGCTAAAAAGCTTGTTGACGAATATCAGATGAAAAAACCTAAAGACGAACTCGGATATGAGGAGTTCAATTTTGATAACAGCATTAAAAAAGAAAATCCGATTGAGCATGCAATAATGGTTAAGGCTTCTGAGGCTGACGAAAGCAGACTCGTCGGATAAAATCGGCTTATTTTTAGATTTTGATTTGAAAAAAGAGCTCTTTTGGGGGGTAGTGGATTATATTTTTTGCGTTAAAAGCGAGTAGGAGAGGATTTGACTTTGGAGTGACTATGGAGGAGGGCTCAAAAATCCCGTCACAACACATTTAACGCGGCGTGCCCGGGGGAATCGGAACGGAAAAGTCAAATCTTCTCCTACTCGCCTGATTTTCAATGCTTTCTTTTTTTGAACAGGAAATATTTCACCTTTCCATCTAAATAAAAGACGGGCGTGTATTCTTCATTGATAAAATTGCAGATTTTTCCCGCATAACTGCAAAAATCCTCCACATCAAAGCACACATAAGGCATTGTGTTCAAAAGAAAATAATCCGGAGGGTCTTTTTTAAGGTCGCTGAGGATGTTTTCTTCGCCGAAAAGCTCTACATTGGGCGTAATCAGGTAGTAATATTTTTCATGCGTCGGGCGCTCTGTCAGGAAGTTGATTATTGAAGATTCCGGAACAGAAAGGATTTTTGCGCCCTGCGGAGTGTTTTTTTCAATGTAATTCACAAGCTCCTGCATATAACGCAGCTCTTTTTTCACATAAATCGTGCCCCTTTGCGTCGTCACCGGATAACGATGAAAAATCGTCTGCTTTATAAAAAGGTCTGTGAAATACAAAATTGAAAAAATCGCTAAAATCGTTGCTAATACGGCATTCCAATGATTTTTATCGATTTTTTTGCTGACTTTGCAAAGATATTTTGAACAAAAAATGACAAACGGCACGCTCAAAGCTGCTGCGGGGAAAGTTCCGTAACATTCCAGCTGAATGCTCGCAATACCCTTAACCGAAACCGTTATTGTCGAAGCCAGCAGGAAAATGTACATAATATCTTCTGTGCTGATTTCCTCTTTTTTGTAAATTTTTCTTCCCAAAAAGACGCAAAATCCCGCAAAAATCACAATACAAGCGATTCCGAGCCAGTCGAAAATTACAGGCTGCTGAGCCTTGAACATGTTAAAAATAACAACGCAAAAAATCAGGACAAAACCCGTGTAAAGCGAATAAAAAAGCATTTTTCGGGTAATTTTCGCTTTTAAGCAGTTTAAACCGTATAAAACGCCGGAAAGCGGCAGAAGAACGGCAAAAAGCTTTAAAAAATCAATAATTGAAAATTTTACAAAAAAGTTGTTGTAATAAAGCCCGTATCTTACATAAAGATTCTGAAAAGACGGGGTTTGTGAAAGGTTGTGAGCGTATTTTCCCGCCTCCAGAAGATTATTTATGCCCGCTCCCTGCAATATAAGAACAAATGTCGAAACAGCAGGGATTACGAAGAAAGAAGAGGCTGCAGCAAGTTTTGATTTTAAATTTATCCTTAAAAATGGCAAAATCACAAAAAGCAGCGCAAAATAAGGCGCATGTTCTATCTTGTTTCCGAATGAAAAGCCTGCAAACAAAAACGCCAGACACAAAAACAGGCTTTTTCGTTCTTTAATAAACGCAAGAAAAGCTCCCGCTGACAAAAAATAGCCGATAAGCGCATAAACCGCAGCATAAGCGTACGGGAATGAAAAATTGTGCAGCACTTTGCCGAATACGCATGACGGCAGCGCTAAAAGCGCCAAAAAAAAGGCTGTTATGTTGTTTGTGAAGTATTTTGTTATGTAAAACATTGCCGAAACTATTAAAATCGACGAAAAAAGCCCCAGAAAGTAGAGCGTTGACAGCTTTGTGCCAAAAATCATAAAGGCAAGCGCATTAATCTGGTAAGAAACAGCCCCGTAAACATTGAACAAATCCCTGAAAAGCACCTTTCCTTCAAGCATTTGCCAGGGCAGGACGGCTTCTCTGCCGACATCAATAATAAAAGAATCGCTTTTTGCATATGTAATTATAAAAAGCAAAATAGTTATCAAAATCAATCCCGAAAGCTCTTTCAGGCTGTATTTTTGCGCAAACTCTTTAAATTTGTCCATAAATCACCGTTTATTCTTGTTTGTAAAACTGATTTTGATTATACTATGAATAAGAAAGCCCTGAAAAATTTTGTGAAATGGAAAAAACAGCTTGAACAAAATTTTGAAGCGGAATTTTGAAAAGGCGGGCAGCATTGCGGAAAAGAAGAGTTTACGGCGGGCTGCGGCGCAGAATTAAGTGGGAGATGGAGTTAATATGTTAAATAACAAGAAAATTGCGGTAATTATGCCCGCGTACAATGCGGAAAAAACGCTGGAAATCACTTATAACGAGCTTTACAAGGATATTGTCGATGAGATTATCCTCGTGGATGACAATTCTTCCGACAAAACAAAAGAAGTCGCAAAGCGCCTGAATATAACAACGATTGTCCATGATAAAAACAAAGGCTACGGCGGAAACCAGAAAACCTGCTACACTGCTGCGCTGAAAACCGATGCGGATATCGTGATAATGGTACATCCTGATTATCAATATACCCCGAAACTCGTGCCTGCAATGGCTGCAATGCTTGCTTTTGATGAATATGACGCCTGTATCGCCTCCAGATTCATAGGGAAAAGCGCGCTGAAAGGCGGAATGCCCTTTTACAAGTTTGTTGCGAATAAAATCCTTACTTTTTGCCAGAATGTGCTCATGAATGAGCGCCTGACAGAATATCACACCGGTTTTAGGGCGTTTACAAGAGAGGTGCTTGAAAAATGCCCGCTCAAAGACTGCAATGACGATTTTGTTTTTGACAATGAAATGCTTGCGTTAATTTTTTATAAAGGGTTCACTATCGGGCAAATAAGCTGCCCGACAAAATACTTCCCCGATGCCTCTTCAATCAACTTTTTAAGAAGCTGCAAGTATGGTTTTGGCGTACTGGGGGTCAGTTTCAAATATTTCCTCGCAAAAGCGGGTATTTACAAATCTAAAATCTTTAAAAACGACGCCAGAGTGCTCGACCCGTCCGAGGAATTGCCATATTATGAACAAAATAACTAATTTTTTTAATGACAAAGAACAAAGATTTAATCTGCTAATGCTGATTGCGTTTGCGTTAATCTCGGTTTTTGTTGTTTTTCATCATGAAATATGGCGGGATGAGGCTTATGTATGGGTGCTTTGCCGTGATTGCGGCTTTTTTGAGCTGTGGAAAAATGTAGCTGTCGAGGGTCATCCTCCATTGTGGTATATTCTTGTTCTGCCGCTGGCAAAATCGGGGCTGAGCGTGTTTTCAATGCAGATTCTCGCTTGGTTTTTTGCTGTTTTAGGGGCTGCGTTTTTTGTTTTTAAGTCGCCTTTTAATAATTTCTTAAAATTTACCTTTTTATTCAGCTCGGGGCTGCTATACTGGCATGCAGTGATTGCAAGAAGCTATTCGCTTTTTCCGTTGCTTGTATTTTTGCTTGCGTATTTATACCCTAAAAGCAAAGACCACCCGTACTTGTACGGGTGCGTATTGGCGCTGGCTGCCAATACGCATGTGATACTGTTTGGTTTTTGTGCGGCCCTGCTGGGTGTTTTTGTGTGGGATAACGTAATAAAAAACAGCGCACAAGCAAAAAGCAAAATTCCGCAAATTATAACGGCCTGCGTTGTTTCTGTTGATTTTTTGTTGATGGGGTTGTTCATTTTAATAGGCAAATCGCACAATATTTGTATTAATGATTATGTTCGCCCAGGATTCTGGACAGTGTTTGAAAAACTGTCCGGCGGAATCAACGGTATTTCTGCTTTTGCATATATTCTTGTGATTTTTCTTTTGTGGTTTTCTTATGTGCTTTACAAAGAGAACAAAAAGCTGCTTTTTGTCTTTTGGGCGTCTTTTGTTTATCAGTTTTTAATTTATAAATTCATCTGGGGAATATTGCCGCAGAGAGCATTTTCGCTTTTTCTTGTGGTTTTGTTTTGCTTGTGGGTGATTTTTGAAAAAAGAACAAAAATGATAAATTATTTGCAGATTGTACTTGCGTTTATATTTTTGTCTTCGTTTTTGATTGGCACAAAATACGTTACGCAGGATTTGCTTTATGATTTTTCGGGCAGCAAAAACACTGCTGCTTATATAAAACAGCAGCTCGGTGCGAATACGCTTATTGTTACCGATGATTCAGAAACAAAGGCTGGAATTTTCGCATATTCTCCCGGATTGCGATTCTGGTCGCTTTCTGCCGGAAAGTTTTATACAACAGAGAACTGGGTTCAGGGAAAAAAGGAGAAAAATCAGCTGGCGCTTCCGTCTGAATTTTTGGAGGGCAATACGTACCTTGTTACGACGCGAATAGGTATTCCTGTTTTACCGCACAATATAAAATGCGTTCCGGTATATAGCAATCCTGTCAAAGTAATACATGAAAACGAGGATTTCGTTATTTGCAGGCTGGTTGGAAACAAAAAATAAGGATTAACGGAGAAAATCGATGGAAAATAAAAAATCGTTAAAAATAAATATTTTGCTGACCGTACTTTTTGCTCTTTTCACGCTCAATACCGTGCTAAGACATGAAATCTGGGCTGATGAGGCGCAGGTGTGGCTTCTGGTGAAATATTTATCACCTGTGGGGCTTTTAAAACATCTTGTGAACGAAGGGCATCCGTCGTTTTTCTACTTTCTGGTAATGCCTTTTGTCAAAATGAATTTTTCAATAATGGCAATGCAGATAATATGCTGGTTGGGAACGGTTTTTGGTGCGTTTTTGATATTGCAGTTCTCGCCTTTTTCAAAATTTGCAAAGTTTTCTATACTGACCGGCGGGTGTTTTTTGTATTTTTTCCCTGTTATTGCCCGCAGCTATTCGATTTTGCCGTTTCTTGTGACGGCAGCGGCGTATTTATACCCGAAAAGCAAGGAGCGCCCGTATCTGTATGCGATTGTTCTTGCGTTGATTGCTAATACGCATGTTATTATGTTTGGTTTTTCGGGGATTCTGGGGTGCATATTTTTATACGATAATTTTATAAAACCGTTTAAAACCCTGACAAAAAACGAAAAAATCAAGTTTGGAGCGGCATTCGGGGTTGTTTTTGCCGGTTTGCTTGCTGTTGTTTTGCAGCTGAAGGGTACAAGTTCAAGCAATTCCTGTATTGGTTTGAATTTTGACTACATCGGGATGAATGTATATCACACAATGCTCGAGTTTTTCACAAATGTCATTGATAACACTGCGATAAACATGGCTCCTGTTGTCAGTTCTGCGGCAATGATGAAAACTTATCAGGCAAGCTGGGCAGTTGTGGCGGCTTCACTCGTGCTTTTGGCGCTTACGTTCCTGTCCGTTGTGATTTTTGCGCTTGTGAATGTAAGGGCGTTTTTGACGGTTGCTGCGGGGATTGGATTTCAGCTGTTTGTTTATATTTTTGCTTATTCCGCATTTATTTATCCTAACAGAATCGGCACTGCTTATTTAATCATGATTTTTGCGTTCTGGATGGTGCTTTCTGACGCTAATTTCAAAGAAAAATACCGGATAATCACAAAAAAATCCTTGAATATAATTCTTGCGTTGATGTTTCTCGTCACAATCATGAACGGCGTGAGATATACAATCGGTGATTTGACCGGAAATTATTCATCTGCAAAGGTAACTGCGCAATTTATCCAGAAAAATATCCCTGAAAACGCCTTATTAATCACAACTCAGGACCCGTTCTCGCTCGGTTTGTACTATTATCTGCCCAAAAACCGCATGTGGTCGATTATGCAGCGAAAATATATAAATTATGTTGTCTGGGACAAAAGCCTGCTTATTGGCAGAATGCAAAAGGATTGGTCTTTGATTGTCAGAAGACGTTTTTCCGAGGAAATGAAACATCAGCCGATTTATGTGGTAACTCCGTCGTATGATTTCGGGCGCGGGCTTGAGATTTTCAATAAAGATGACTGGAAAATGATTTATCTTTCCCCGCCGTCCATTGCTTACGGCGAGGGGTTTGCTATTTATAAATTTACAGGCAGGTAAGCGCCGGCTTTTGGAACTTTTCGGAGGGGGCACCAATCCCGAAAAGTTTATAAAGAGGAATTAGATTTTAGAACCGTAAAAGCGGCGCAGCCCGTTGTGGTTCTAAATTTTAATTTTTATCACCCCGAGCCCACCCCGAAAAGTTTATAAAGAGGATTTAGAATTTAGAACCATAAAAGTGGCGCAGCCCGTTGTGGTTCTAAATTCTAATTTTTATCACCCCGAGCCCACCCCGAAAAGTTTATAAAGAGGAATTAGATTTTAGAACCGTAAAAGCGGCGCAGCCCGTTCCGGTTCTAAAATCTAAATCCTCTTTATAAACGCCCCCACCCACAAACGCCCCAATCCCCCATCAAAAAGTAATATTAATTTGTGGAAAATACCCTTTTCCATTATAATTAACATGTTAAATATTTTATGTGGAGGGGAAATGAACGACGGGTGTCTTCGCAAGCTCAATACTTTTCAATTATTGAATTTTTGTCTGGGCTTTTTTGGTTTACAGTTTGCCTGGCAGATGAGAATTATTCTCTCAGGGCCGGTTACGGAAGGGCTCGGGGCTTCGCCTTTGATTTTCGGGCTGATTTGGCTTGCGGGGCCGGTTACGGGCATGGTTGTGCAGCCAATTATCGGCGCTTTGAGCGATAATACGCAAACACCGTTCGGAAGAAGACGTCCTTATCTCCTGCTGGGTGCGATTCTCGCAAGTTTGGCTCTGTGGGCGTTCCCTAACTCCGAAACCATAGCGCAATTTATTGCAAACAAACTCCATTTTGCGCTGCCGGCTGTGGGCGGGCTGCTTGTTGCTGCTGTTATGATTTGGATTATTGACGCTTGCGTTAATGCTGCTCAAGGGCCATATAGAGCGCTTATCCCTGATAATATTGTTCCTGAACAGCACTCAATTGCAAATGCGTACCTGAGTTTTGCTATCGGGCTGGGCTCTGTAATCGCTGCGGGGACTGCTCCGATTTTGAAAAAGGTTTTTGATTACCAGATGTCTGTCACAGCGCAGTTTATAATGGCTGCACTCGCTTTTTCGCTCGCCATGATATGGACTTGTATGACTTTTAAGGAAAATAGCGCGGCTAAAGGCGAAGAAAAACCCCAAAAGGCTAAATCTTCCTTTATCGAAGACTTAAAAACCTTTTTTAAATCCTCGCCTGAGGTGTTCAAAATCTGTTTTGTGCAGTTTTTCACCTGGATTGGCGTGATGAGTATGTTCATCTTCTTTACGCAGTTTTCTGTTCACACAGTGTTCGGAATTCCTGATTTGTCGGCGGCTGCGGATTCTGTAGTCGCTAAATATGCTGATTTAAACGCACAGGCGACGAATTTTGCGTCGATTTGCTTTGCTGTATTCAATTTGATTTGCTTTTTGGTTTCAATCCCGATTGGAATCCTGTCCACAAAATACGGAAACAAAAAAGTCCACATGATTGCGGTTGCTTCAATGGCTCTGGCTTATATTTTGATGGCATTTACCACTGATTCGCGTGCGATTATGGCGCTTATGGCTTTTGCGGGCATAGGCTGGGCAAGCATTCTTTCTCTGCCTTTTGCAATGCTGTCCGAGTATATCCAAAAAGGCTCTGAAGGAGCGGTAATGGGCATTTTCAACATCTTTATCGCCGGCCCTCAAATACTTGTATGCACTTTGCTCGCATGGTTTATTTCAAAATGTGTATTTGATACACCTGCAGGAATAAATTATCACTGGGAATATACTTTTGTGGTCGGAGCGGTAGTTCTGCTCATAGCTGCGATTGTTACGTATTTTATAAACGAAAAACAACCCTAATATTACGAAATATTACAACTTCCGATACATGCGAAACCATGAATACGACTGGATTTGACATGAACGTAAACTTTTGTTTACAAATAAAATCGGGCAAAACTCTTCACAAATCAGCTCTATAATGGTTTAATAGACTTAACAAAAATATTAAACGAATTAGAGATTAATGACTTTGGGAGGAGATTTGGGACTAAACCAAATCAAAGAGCCGAAAAAACGGCTCTTTTTGTTTTCTATTCGTATTTTACATAGGAATATGCATAATTTACAGCGGAATAGTCGAGTTCTGACGGTAGTTTTTTGATTTCATCGACTGTGTCCAAATATCTCTTCAACGCAACTTTTAATGCTGATTCAACTGATTTTGCGTCGCTGATTATAAGACCCGATTCGTTGTTGATTGCAGAAAAAATGTTCATTGTTTAAAAATCCTTATAAACTACTACACAAAGTGTAACTACTACACTTATAATATCTTTACAAATGAAAATATATTGCCCGATGAGGCTATATTGGGCGTCAAAAAGTATTGTTTTTTCGTAATTTATATATCCCCTGAATGTTTATGTTAAAAAGGTCATTCTTAATTTTTTTGAATTCATTTAATTTATATACAAGAACTAAAAGGGGAGATTGTTGTTGATTTCGCTCAACAGAAAGAAATATAAAAATTTCACAACCGAAGAGCTTATTGAAAAGGCTCAGTCTGATGACGTTTGCGCTGTTGAAGAGCTGATTAAGCGTTATCAGAACACTGTTTATGCTTCGTTTTATTATTTGAGCAAGGATTGTTCGGATATTCTGGATTTAACGCAGGAAGCGCTTGTAAAAATGTCAAAAAATATCAAAAACCTGCGCGAACCCAAAAAATTTAAAAGCTGGCTGAACCAAATCGTGACCAATCTTTTTTACGATTACCTGCGGCGCAAAAACAGGAGCTGCCAGACCGTTTCGATTGATAATAAAACCGATGAACAGGAAAATGCCAACGTAATCGAGCTTCCTGCGAGGTGCAATAATCCGGAGGAAAAAACTCTGAGCGGCGAATTGAACGACGTAATAGAAGAATCAGTGAGAAAATTGCCTGATTCGTTCAGATTGGCGATTGTTTTGCGGGAGTTTCAGGGGCTTTCTTATGAGGAGATTGCGTCTATTACAAATACAAGCGTGGGAACGGTAAAATCCCGCATTGCGCGTGCAAGAAATAAGCTTCAAGAGTATTTAAAGGGCTACATTGCCTGAGGAGTAAAAATGACAGAGGATATAACCTGCAAAAAAGTATCAGCACTGCTCTCCCAGTATATCGACAACAAGGTAACGCCGCAGGAGCGCGCTTTTATAGAGGAGCATATAGCAATGTGTCCGGATTGTTATAAAAAATTTATTTATTTAAGAAATTTGATAAACAGTTTGAAAGATTCTTACAAAAAAGTTATGGAAATGGCACTTACTCGCCAGAAAAGGACGGCTTTCAGCATACGCGAATATGAAAAATTCAAAATGAACCTTTCGCCCTACATTGACAACGAGCTGGATGGCGAGGAGGGATATGAGTTTCGCAAATATCTTATGAAATCCCGAATTGCGCAAAAAGAGCTGAAAAACACCTATCTTATGCAAAAACACCTGCATAACTCTTTTGAAAAAGTTAAAGGCGGGCTGGATGTTGATTTTTCAAAGCAAATTATAGCCGATTTTCATCATGAGGGCACGAGCTGGCGCAGGCAAAGGTTTATAAAAGCGGCAATTCTTGCCGGGCTTGTTCTTTTTGGCGCTGCGGAATTTGCGCAATACTCTATTCCTATAAAAGAAAAAATCCAGCAGTCAATTCTCAAGAAAAAACAACCGCAGTATGTAAATAATGTCAGAGAGGAAAAAACTGATTCTGTTGCTGTAAAATATCGCTAAATTAGCAGATTTAAAGTCAAAAAAAGAGAGGCTTTTGACCTCTCTTTTGAAAATTTGTTATTTTAGAACCATCAGTTGTTTGTTAATCAGCTCAAGCAGCACGTCATTGGCTTTTTGGAGCTGCCTGTCGTATTTGTCTTTTATATCCTGCTCCGTCAGCTCAACAACAACATCGGGTGTAATCCCTTTTTTGTTAATATCTGTGCCGTTAGGAGTAAGGTATTTTTGGATGGTAATATTTGCGCCGCTGCCGCCCATAAGCTTGTTAACTTCCTGAACAAGCCCTTTTCCGAAAGAATTTTCGCCCACAAGTACGGCTCTTTTGTTGTCTTTCATCGCTCCTGAGAAGATTTCGCTTGCAGAAGCGCTTCCTTTGTTGATGAGGATGACAATCGGCTTATTGGTCACGTTGCTTCTTGCAGCTCTCATTGTTTCTTTGTAGCCGTCACGGTCAACTGTGCTGACTATTACGCCGCCGTTCAAAAACATATCGGAGATTATTATTGCGTTGCTCAAAAGTCCGCCGGGATTCGAGCGAAGGTCGATAATGTAGCCTTTTTTGTCTTTGTAGCCGTTGAGCGCTTTTTCAAACTCAACAGAGGCGTTTTTGCTTATAAAAGAGCTTAATCTGATATAACCCACGCTGTCAGCGAGTTTAACGCTTTCTGTCGGAAGCTTTGTTGATACTGATTTGAGCTCAATTTCGGCTCTTTGGATTTTGTAAACCTGATTTTCCTGATTTTTTCTCTTGATTAAGAGCGTAACATAGGTTCCTTCTTCGCCTCTAATCTGGTCAGCTGCTTTATCAACGGTAATCCCTTTTGTTGATTTTCCGTCGATTTCAAGAATTTCATCTTCTGCCTGCAAACCGGCTCTTTCACCCGGAGTGTCCTCAATAGGGGCGATAATAAGGAGTTTTCCGTCGCGAACTCCTATCTGAACGCCGATTCCTTTGAGCGAACCTTTGATAGAGCTGGTTTCTTCCTCAAATTCTTTAGGGTCAAGGAATTTTGTATAAGGGTCATTGAGGCTGGCAAGCATTGTCTGGATTGCGACATAAGCGTCCTCATCGGTTTTTATACATTTGTCATATTTATGGTGCCAACGCTGCCAGTTTTGTTCATTGTTTGTCTGGTCAACATATTTAGTGTTTACGAGCCGCCATACCTGTTCGTATAGCTGCTGCGGGGTATAAGCAAATACGGAATTTGCCATTAATGTAATCGTAAGGATACTAATCGCTGATATAATCAGTAAGCTGTATTTTTTAATGAAATTTTTCAAAACTCTACCTCTTTTTCCTCTGTCCAACATAATACCATAAAAAACGCCGATGAATTCTCTGCGTTACTAATTTTTGTACTTTTCTTTAATAATGGTAAAGACGAAAACGCGAAAAGAAAGTTTCTTTTCGCGCAGTTTATATTTAGAAATGTAAATTGTCCGAGAAAAGTTCGTGCTAAGGAACGCAGTGACGTGAACGAACTTTTTGAGTGACCCCTTGAAAAGGTGAGCCTTGGGCGGTTCGCGTAGGCGAATCGACTAAGGCGACACTAGATTAGATTATCCTTGTAAAAACAGGTTTGAAACCTTATCAGCGACTTCAGTCATCGTAATTTCTTTGCCATCAATATCAAAAAGCAAATCCATGTCTTCTGTCATTTTTATTCTCGGCATGTTTTGTCGGATATGGGGTAATTTCATATTTATCTGGGGTAAGTTTGAGTCATTGTTTGAGAAAAGATTCGATTTCATATTCCTTGCACCTTTTTTCCTTGCATGATGTTTGTCGGCACGTTCTGTTCAAATCTTTAATGTTTTTTGAAGATTTTTCTAATTTTGTAACAAAGCTTTACATTGCATAATTGGTTCAGGCAATTTTTTCAATTATTTCGTTTTTATATATACGAGAGATATTATTTTTAGCAAAACGGAGAGAAAAATGGCGCCAATAAACGCTGACAGACAAAAACTCATAGATGCCAAAGTGCAAGCAGTCGTAAAAGCCAGAATCGCCCGCAGTGAAGAGGTAAAAAAAGATTCCTCTATCAAAGGCCCGGGAGATTTCTCTGTTTCGATATTTATTGACAATATGGATTCCGCAGAAAAGGATTATGCCTATAAAAAGTACGCCGAAGGGCTTTTGAACACGTACGATTCCAATTCTGACAAAAAAATTACCGTTGAGGAGTTTGCGAAGAAAGAAATTGAGGACGCAAACGCAAAATCTGCTGACAACCAGCTTATTAATAAGCGCTGCGGTAATCTTCTGGCTGAAAACCTCGATGTAAACGGTGATGGCGAGGTTTCCGTTGATGAATTTACATATTTTCTAAAAGAAGCTGATACAGAAGATGATCAGGTGAATTATACGCAGGACGGCGTGATAACTGAAAAAGGCGAATCGTCTATAAATTCTCAAATAATGGGCACAAACGTTAATGATGAAAACCTCAAGGCTGTTACCGAAAAATATCTTGCCGGTAATGCTTTGTCGGCAGAAGAACAAAAAGTGCTGAATGATGGTTCAAAAGCCATCAGAGCAGCAATGTCAAAACGCTCAAAAGACTATTTTGAAACAGATTTAGGCGAGGCAAAGGACAAAAATGTATATATTGAGGGCGATTCTGCTGTAACTGCTGTATTTGAAGATGTTACCCGTCAATCTCAGGCCTTTTCGGGCTCATTTTTAGGCGGAAATACTGTTGGAACAGGAGTTTATGCGGACAGCACAACAGTTAATATTGAAGGACGAAGAAAAAGCAACAACACAATCAACTTTTTGGGCAATACAGCAAATGCAGGCAACTACGGTGTTTCGAGCGTAGTTGACCTCGGAATGGGATTTGGAAATGTATTAGGTTACGGCAATACTTTTGGGATGGTAAGAACTGCTCCTGCTCAGGCAAACACCGGATTTTCAAAATGGTGGAATATCGGCAACATTTTCGGGCAGGGGCTGAGCATTTACGGAATGATAAAAGGTATTTTTGGCGGCGGCGGTCATAACTGTGGCTGCTACGGCGGGCTCGGATGGTGGTTTAATCGTATCGGGTAGAATTGCCTGTGCATATGCGTAAAACGGCATTTATATTTATTTTTCTAGCTCGATTCGCTAAGCTCATAGGCGTCGAAAAATAAATATAAATACCGTTTTACTTTGCATGCTGGGGTGTTAGTCTTTTAATGACGAAATTAAGCCCTCAATCGCGTCAACCTGCACCTGCAGCTCTGCAATTTTAGCTTTCGTTTCATCAACAACCTCTTTTGGCGCGTTTGCAACGAATTTTTCGTTTTTAATTCGACCCTCAAGGCTGCCTTTTTCTTTCATAAGCTTTTCGAGCTTTTTGTTCTGGCGCGCAATTTCTTCGTCAATATCAATCAATCCGGCAAGCGGGATGATGATTTTTGAGTTGCCGACAACCGCAGAAGCCGATTTTTTCGGAACCGGAGCACTTTCAGCCTCGAAAGTCACATCCTGAACCTTTGCCAGCCTTTGCAGATAAGGAATAACCGCCTCAAAAACGGGTTTTTCTTTGGCTGTTGCTCTTACCTCAATATCCATCTGTGTGGAAATCGGAATATTCAGGCTCTGACGTACGTTACGGAGCGATTTAATTGTTTCAAAAACCAGCTCCATTTCCTCGTTTTCAGTAGGATAATTTAAATCCTCGCTGAATGTCGGGAATTCGCTCTTCATGATTGCGATTTCTTCCTTTTCGCCCGGAATCATCTGCCAGATTGACTCTGTGATGAACGGCATAATCGGATGAAGCATTCTGAGCGTCATATCAAGGACATAACGAAGAACTCTTTGCGTGTTGAGCTTGATTTTTTCGTCACGGAGCTGGATTTTTGCGATTTCAACGTACCAATCGCAATAATCGTTCCAGAAGAAGTCATACAACAGGTGCGAAGTTTCGCCGATTCTGTAATTTTTGATGTTTTCGTTGACTTCTTTGGCTGTTGCGTTGAGTTTGTGCAGAATCCATTTGTCAGCAATGGTTAATTCTGATTTGTCGATTGCTTTATTGTCAACGCCCTCAAGGTTCATGAACACGAAACGTGAAGCGTTCCATACTTTGTTCGCGAAGTTTCTTCCGTATTCAAATTTTTCGTCGCTAACCTTAATATCCTGCCCGCCGTATGTACAAAGCGAGGTCATTGTGAATCTCAAGGCGTCGCAGCCGTATTTTTCAATGATTCCGACGGGGTCGATTGTGTTTCCTTTGGATTTTGACATTTTTTGTCCGAATTCATCGCGAATCAGCCCGTGAATGTAAACTGTCGGGAACGGAGCTTTTCCTGTGAACTCGTAGCCCATCGTAATCATTCTTGCTACCCAGAAAAAGATAATATCGAATCCCGTAACCAGAACCGAGGTCGGATAGAATTTTTTGAAGTCCTCAGCGTCTTTATCCGGCCATCCCATGGTCGAAAACGGCCACAATCCCGAAGAAAACCACGTATCAAGCACGTCAGTTTCCTGTGTGAATTTGGACGGGTCGGGATTTTCTTTTGCAACGACCATTTCGCCGGTTTCGTTGTTGTAATAAGCCGGAATCTGATGTCCCCACCACAATTGTCTGGAAATGCACCAGTCACGGATGTTTTCCATCCAGCCGAGGTAGTTTTTTGTCCATCTTTCGGGTACAAATTTTATTTCGCCTTTGTCGATGGCTTCGATTGCGCGTTTTGCGAGCGGTTCCATCTTAACGAACCATTGTTCCGAAAGCAGCGGCTCAATTGTCGTATGGCAGCGCTGGCATTTGCCGACATTGTGTTCATGGTCGGTAATTTTTACCAAATCGTTGTGATAACGGAGCATTGCGACTGTTTTTTCGCGTGCTTCGTAGCGGTCGAGCCCGTGGAGCTCCTGCGGAACTTCTGCGCAGGCTTTCATTTTGCCCTCGCCGTCGATTACCCAGATGGGTTTTAAATTATGGCGTTTTCCGACTTCGTAGTCGTTGGGGTCATGCGCCGGAGTGATTTTCAAAGCGCCTGTTCCGAACTTTTTATCTACATAATCGTCTGCAATTATGGGGATTTCGCGTCCGGTGAGCGGAATAACGACTGTTTTTCCTATCAAATCTTTGTATTTGTAATCTGTCGGGTTCACCGCGATTGCAACATCGCCAAACATTGTTTCAGGGCGGGTTGTAGCGATTACGATTGCGCCGGGTTCGTCTTTTAGTGAATAAGAAATTTCCCACAGATGTCCTGCTTCGGTTTCGTATTCGGTTTCGACGTCGGAGATGGCTGACTGGCAGCGCGGGCACCAGTTTACGATGTAGGCGCCTTTGTAAATCAGGCCTTTTTCGTATAATTTTACAAAAACTTCTTTTACCGCGTCAGAACAGCCTTTGTCGAGCGTGAATCTTTCTCTGCTTCTGTCAAAAGAGGCTCCGAGGCGTTTGCACTGGTCAAGAATCGCTCCTTTGTGGTCATTTGCCCATTTCCAGGTCAATTCCAGAAATTTTTCGCGTCCGAGTTGGTGGCGATTTTGACCTTTTTCACGGAGTTTTTTCTCGACGACATTTTGTGTTGCGATTCCGGCATGGTCTGTTCCCGGAACCCATAATGCCTCGTATCCGGACATTCTGTGGTAGCGGATGAGCAAATCCTGCAAGGTTTCGTCGATTGCGTGGCCCATGTGCAGGATTCCCGTTACGTTCGGGGGCGGGATAACGATGGAATAGGGCGGTTTTTTAGAGTTTGCGTCCGCTTTAAAGCATTCATTGTCTTCCCAAAATTTATAAATTTCTTCTTCCGTGGAGTTTGCGTCATAAGTCGTTGGCAAGTCCGCATAATTTATTGTTTTCATTTGAAAAAAGCCTCTTTCTCTAATTTATGATTATAAATTATCACAAAGGAGGGGGATTTTCTATAGGGGAGTTTGTGGAGTTGGGAGTTGGCGCAAAAGTGCAGGGATTTTTATTTTCCGTTCCGATTCCTCCGGCATTCAACGTTATATTGCGTTTTTCTCACCTTTTGAAGCCTCCCCCATAGTCACTACAAATAAAAATCCCTACACTTTTGCTTTGTTCGATGATTGTTTTGATAATTTAATCCCCCCCCCCATCTCCCAAAGCCCAAATAGCCGAATTTTTATTTTTCGACGCCTATGAGTGAAGCGAATCGAGCTAGAAAAATGAAAATTCGGCTATTTGGGCGCCAATGCATTAAATTCTCCATTTTTTATTTTTTGACATCAACAACCCCCAACGAATCGAGCTAGAAAAATGAAAATTCGGCTATTTGGGCGCCAATGCATTAAATTCTCCATTTTTTATTTTTTGACATCAACAACCCCCAACGAATCGAGCTGGAAAAATGAAAATGCGGCTATTCGGGCGCCAATGCATTAAAATCCCCCGATTTTTGTTAAGCACCGCGTTAAAAATCCATCAAAAGTACCTACCCATTTGTTTTTGTCTGCCGTATTATGGGAGAATGGAGATATATGACGTCGAACAGGAAGATAAAGAATTAAAGCAGGTCGGGCTCGAGCTGATGTTTCTTACACCTGAAAAATACTCGCATGAGGACGGGATTTCGGCGGTTGAACTTTCAAAACTTCTTGATATGCCGGTTGAAACAGTAAAAAGAAAGCTAAAAATCCTGTTTGATAAGGGTATAATTCGCGTGCGCGGGATAAATCCGAAATTATGGAAATTCGATGAATTTAATTTTCAAAGAATGGACGAGGATGACGAGGTTTACCGGCTTCTTTGCAGTTTTGACGACGTGGATTTTGACAGATATTTTACGTATTAGGCTCTAAATCGTATAAATGGCATTGAACCTTTGACCCGTCAGCAAAACAACGAGTTTCGGGGTAAGTTTTTGTGCAAATCTCCATACAACGCTCACAGCGCGGTGCAAACGGGCAGCCTTCGATTTTGTCTGTGATAGAGGGGGGCTGGCCTTCAATTGTTTCGATTTTGTCTGAATTTATGTCCAGGATAACCTTTAAAAGTGCCTTTGTGTAAGGATGTTTTGGGTTTTTAAAGAGTTCGTCTTTTGACGCAAACTCCACAATCCGCCCTGCGTACATAACCGCGATTTTATCTGCATTCTGGGCAACAATCCCCATGTCGTGTGTAATTAAAATTATTGAAATATCAGATTTTGCCTTAATTTCTCGTAAAATCTCCATAATCTGCGCCTGAACAGTTACATCCAGCGCTGTTGTGGGCTCGTCGGCAATGATTATTTGCGCGTTGCACGCAAGCGCCATTGCGATAATTACACGCTGCTTCATCCCGCCTGAAAATTCGTGCGGATATGCGCCGAGTTTTTCGCGTGCGTCGGGGATTTTTACCCGCTCCAGCGCCGCAATGGCAATTTCTTTCGCTTCTTTACCCTTTTTGCCCTGATGGATTTCAATAACTTCCAAAAGCTGGTCGCCTATTGTGTATAAAGGGTCAAGCGAGGTCATCGGGTCCTGCGGAATGAGCGCAATTTTCTTTCCGCGGATTTTTTGCATGGCTTTTTGGGGCAATTTTAAAAGGTTTTCGCCCTCAAAAATAACCTCTCCGCCTGTGACTATTGCATTTTCGGGCAAAAGGTTCAACACAGCCATTGAAGAAAGCGTTTTCCCGCTTCCGGATTCGCCTACTATGGCTAACGTTTCGCCTTTTTTAAGCTCAAAACCGACATTATGCACGGCCTGCGCATAACCGTCGAGGAAATTGAACCCGATATTCAGATTTTTTACAGCAAGGAGAGCCATTAAACGTCAATAGTTCCTTCAAAAACGTATTGTGCATCACCTGTCATGAATACGTCAAAGTCAGGATTTTGTAAATTGCCCGCCCATTCAATTGTTAAAACGCCGCCGGGCAGGTTTACTTTGACTTTGTTGTTGCAATGACCGTTTAAAATCGCCGCAACAGCACTTGCGCAGGCTCCGGTGCCGCATGCAAGCGTGATTCCGCAGCCCCGCTCCCAAACATCGACGCTGATTTCGGAATTTGAAAGAATTTTTACAAATTCCACGTTGGTTTTTTCAGGGAAAAGCGGATGATGCTCCAGCGCGTCGCCAAATTCCTTTGCCAGCGTTTTTGCGTCACCGTCAGTGAAAATTACGCAATGCGGGTTGCCCATGCTCACTGCATTTACAAGAAAATCTTTTCCGCAGGCTTCAAGTTTGCAATTCAGGCTGTCTGTGCCTTTAAACGGGATTTTTTCAGGCGTTAGAACGGGTTTTGACATGTTTACTTTGACTTTTCCGTCGTCTAAAACCTCGGGAACGATTATTCCTGCAAGGGTTTCGACGCTGAATTCTTTTTTGTCGATGATTTTTTTGTCATAAACGAATTTTGCAAAACATCTCATCCCGTTTCCGCACATCTGGGCGGTTGAGCCGTCAGACTGGTAAAAAAGCCAGCCCAAATCGGCTTTTGCAGATTCGACAGGGATAAAAATCCCGTCTGCGCCGATTCCGAAATTTCTGTCGCAGAGTTTTATTGCCGCTTCGGGGAATTTTTCGCTTACTTTGTCGAATTCGCTTTTTTCAATAAGTATGAAGTCGTTTCCGAGCCCTTGCATTTTTGTGAAATTGATTTTTGTCATATAAAAATTCCTTTTTTCTTTTAGAATTGGTTATTTATTATAATAATTTTGATTTTTGCCGCCCCTTGCAACCCTAAAACGGGCTGTCATTCCGGGCTTGACCCGGAATCGCAAGATTGAAGTCGCCAAACATCGCCCCTGCGGCCCTGAAACAAGTTCAGGGTGACAATACTATTTTCTTCCTGATTCATTGTACCATATTCGTTTACATTTCGTAGTTTTTTAATATACTTTTATTATGATAAAAAATGTATGTATTTTTGCGTCTTCGTGTAATTTTCTTGAAGACAGTTATTATAAAGAAGCTGAAAAACTCGGGAAACTGCTTGCTGAAAACGGGTTTGACCTTGTTTACGGGGGAAGTTGTCTGGGGCTGATGTGGGCCTGCGCCTCGCAAATGAAGGAAAACGGCGGCAAAATCACAGGCGTAATGCCCCAAAAACTTAAAGATATGGACGTTTCCACCGATTATTGCGATGAATTCATTGTAACTCCCTGTATGCGAACCCGAAAAGACCGGATGGACAAGCTTTCTGACGCTTTAATTGCGCTTGCGGGCGGGTTTGGCACTCTGGAGGAGCTTTCTGAAATGATTGTCCAAAAACAGCTCGGTTACAACAATAAAGCCATTGTAATCCTTAACACGAACGGGTTTTATGACAAACTTCTCGAGTTTTTTGAGGTGATTATTGAAGAAAAATTTGCAAATAAAAAGGCTGCGAACCTTTATTTTGTCGCAAAAACGCCTGAAGAAGCGGTTAATTACCTGAAAAATTACAAACCCGGGGATTTTTCAATAACGAAAGAGGACATTTATTCACGCTAGGCGCTCCCGTGGCATTTTCCGGCGGTAAAATTTCAAATATTTCAAGCCCTGAAAGAATTTCGGCCGAATCAGACGAGCAAATCCCCAGCATAAAATCCTCAAAAATTTCCGCATTAAACTTTGAAACCGGCTCCTGCTGGAGCTTTACAGTCGCTTCATATTCTGTCCACTGGCGGTAGAATTCTTTTTTTTCGATTTTTTCGGGCGTTTTTTTCCAGAATCTGTAAATCATCTCGAAATTACGCTCTTTCATCACCTCAATATCAATCCCCGCAGGCTTTTTGTCAAAAACAGCCATAACAATATTTTTTGTGTGCGAAAGACTGAAAAAAACTTCGTCGTTTTCAAGTGACGGTTTTTTGTTTTTGAGCACAATCTGCGGATTTTCTATTTTGAAGCGGGTTTTGAGGACATATTTAAGCAAAAAACGCCCCAGAGCAAATTCAATTCGCCTTTTTTCGCATTTAAAACTGCGCCCCTCCATATAGTCGTCAAGAAAGGTGCTGTCTGCGTTTTCAAGGAATTTATCCGGGTTTATGAAGTAAATTTCCATAGAAAAACCTATTTTACGGCGATTATTTCAATCTCCACAAGCCCGTTTTTAGGCAATTCTTTCACGGCAACGCACGAACGGGCGGGTTTTGAGGTGAAATATTGCGCATAAACCCCGTTGAAAGCAGCAAAATCACTCATATTTGCCAGAAAACAGGTGGTTTTTACAACATCCTCAAACCCGTATCCTGCCTGAGAAAGCACCTCTTTAATGTTTTCGCAGCATTTTTTTGTCTGTTCTTCGATTGTTCCGTTCAAAAATTCGCCGGTTTTTGCGTCGAGCGCGATTTGCCCCGAGCAATAAAGCGTGTTTCCGGCCAAAATTGCCTGTGAATACGGGCCTATGGGCGCCGGTGCTGCTTCTGTCAGTATAATTTTCTTCATAATTTCCTCTTTCGTCTAATCGGTTGCTGCTGGCTCGTTTTAAGGCGATTTAACTATTTTTCTCCGGTGAGTTTGTACCCTGCGTCGCACAGCGCTTTTTTGATTTCGCACAGATGGCGCAGATTCCTTGTTTCCATTGAGATTTTCAGGTAACAATCGTTAATATCCGTGTTTTCGCCGCCCTGATTGTGCCTTACGCGGATTACATTTGCGCCCAAATCGGCAATTATGCGCGAAACCTCTTTTAACTGGCCGGGTTTGTCGAGCATTTCGATTGTCAAATCCGCAATTCTGCCCGATTTCAAAAGCCCGCGGTTTATTACGCGCGAAAGAATATTTACGTCGATATTTCCGCCCGAAACTATACAAACCGTCTTTTTGCCCTCAATCGGCAGCTTTTTGAACATTGCAGCCGCAACGCTCAGGGCTCCGGCGCCTTCTGCGACGAGTTTCTGGTGCTCCATCAGGGTCAAAACCGCCGTGGCAATTTCATCATCTGTAACAGTCACGATTTTATCCACATATTTTTCGCAAAGGGCAAAAGTGTTCTCGCCGGGCATTTTTACGGCAGTTCCGTCGGCAAAAGTGTGCACTGCGGGCAATTCCGTCCTTTTATGATGTTCAATTGAATAATACATGCTTCCTGCGCCGGCTGCCTGCACGCCGTAAACTTTACATTCCGGTTTTAGCATTTTTATTGTGTAAGCAATGCCTGAAATCAACCCGCCGCCGCCAATTGGCACAATAACCGCCTCAACTTCGGGCAATTGTTCCAAAACTTCAAGCGCAATCGTGCCCTGACCGGCGATTACCTCAATATCGTCGAACGGATGGATAAATTCTGCGCCTGTTTCCTGCTGGCATTGAACAGCTTCATTGTAAGCATCGTCATAAACTCCGTCAACAAGGCAAATTTGGGCGCCGTAGCTTTTTGTTGCTTCAATTTTTGAAATCGGTGCGGTGCTGGGGATGAAAATTTTGGATTGAATCCCGTTTTTTTGCGCTGCAAGCGCCACTCCCTGCGCATGGTTCCCCGCTGAGCAGGCGATAATGCCCTTTTTTTTCTGTTCATCTGAAAGCCGGGCGATTTTCGCGTAAGCGCCCCGCACCTTGAAAGAACCTGTTTTCTGGAGGTTTTCGGATTTTAAGTAAATCTCGCTGTTTTTTGCTAAATCCGGCGCAAAAATCAAATCTGTTTTACGAATTACATCTTTTAATAAATGTTCGGCTTTTTTGACCTTGTCGATTGTAAGCATTTTAAACTCCGTTGTTTGTGGCTCTTACTAATATAGCAATTTTAACCGGATATTGTAAAGTAATTCTTATGAAATTTGACTAAATCAAACGTTTGTTTTATAATCAAAATGTGCAAAAGTCTAAATCAGAAAATTCAAAAGAAAAAATCCTCGCTGCGGCAACCAAACTCTTTGCCCAAAAAGGCTTTGACGGCGTAAGTATTCGTGAAATCTGTAAAGAAGCTGAAGTTAATATCTGCATGATTTCGTATTACTGGGGCGGGAAAAAAGAGCTTTATCAGGGCATTATTGAGGATTTGCTCGAGCGTCAGATTGCATATACAAAAACATTTTTAAATTATGACCAATCCCCCTCTCAGATGAGCACAAAAGAGAAAATCGAGCTTTTGTTTTTGATAACTGATAAATTTATCGACTATTTTTATTCAAATATTTCCAGCGACCTGATAATACTTCTTTTAAAAGAGCAGCAAAAGCCCAGATTTTTTGCGACCTCGCCTGCTTTTAGCTATTTAAGGGAACTTGTTGCGAGCCTTTTAAACAAAAAGCCTGATGACAGAGAAATTATTTTCAAAACCCTGTTCATTATTGCCCAGATAAATTCTCCGCGAATTTTAGCCGGTTTTTCGCTCAGGCTGCTCGGTCGGGAGGAATTTAACCAAGAAGACATTAAAATCATAAAAGAAAATGTAAAATTTTACATCAATGCACTAATAAAGGAGGCCCGAATTGATTAAAAAGATTGTGGCGGCTTTTGTACTCCTGTTTCTTTCCCAGAGCGCTTTTGCGGTGAATGTAGAAGAGTTGAATACCGGATTTTTTACGCGATTTAACGATGATTGCCTGAATTATTACATCGAAACTGCCCTAAAAAATAATTATGACCTGAAAAAGGCAGCAAATGTTGTCGAGCAGTACAGGCAACAGGCAAAGTATTCGCTGGGCAAGGAACTTCCCTCGTTGAGTGTAAGCGCAAACTATCTGGGTGTGCATGTTCCAAGGCTTGATAACTTCCAGCTCGAGCAAAATGCATTTATTTTGCCGTTTATAGCGAATTATGAGCCTGATTTTCTTTTAAAGAACCGCGACAAAACCCGCAGCGCAAAAAAAGCTTACGAAGCGGCAATTTATGAAGAAAAATCTGTTTATATTTCGTTACTGGGCGATGTTGCGGCAGTTTATACAAATATTTTGCAATACGATTATCTCATAGAGCTGCAAAATGAAAGTGTTAAAGCTTTGCACAGAATGTATCTTGCTGACTCCGGAAAGTATGCGCGCGGCGTGATTAACAGCACAGAATTGCATCTTTCAAAACAGAATCTGGAAAATGCAGACTCACAGCTGAAAAAACTTGAGAAAGAGCGTGATACACTGCTTATGCAGCTTGCTGTTCTGTGCGGGCTTTCTCCTGACTGCATTAATAATCTGCAAAGGGGCACTCTTGCAGCGTTTGAATATTCGGGAGAAATACCATCCGGGGTCGTTTCCGACGTTATTTATTCAAGACCCGACGTTATGAAAGCAGAAAAGAACCTTGAGAAAGCGAAAATTGATGTGCGGATAGCAAGGAAAGAATTTTTGCCGTCTTTCAACATAACAGGTGTTTGGATTTTCAACACAATCGCACCGGGCAGCTTTTTCTCCTGGGAATCTTCACTTGCGTCTATTTTAGCAGGTGCAACGCAGGATATTTTCAAAGGCGGTATGAAAGTTGCAAATTTACGCATGCAAAAAGCAAAATATGAAGAGCTTTTCAACGAATACAGGCAGGTTGATTTGAATGCAGTAAAAGAAGTTAACACAGCGCTTTGTATTGTTAAGCAGGATACGGCTGTGGATAAAAATACTCTTTCAATCGTTCAATCTCAGAAAAAGATTTTTGAGAATGCAGAACGTAAATACAACCGCGGAGTGATTTCCACGCCTGATTATCTGAACGAATACAATAAACTCCTGTCCTCAAAGCAGGAAAGCGCACAGGCAAAAACACAGCGAATTGTTGATTATTTCACGCTTTATAAAGCTGTTGGAGGAAAATTATGAAGAAAAAAATAGCAATACTTTTACTTATTCTTGCAATAATCGGGGCAGGTGTTTATTTTTTAACCCGCCAAAAGCCCAACCCTGACGAATTGACGCTTTACGGAAATATTGAAATACGTCAGGTGGATTTGAGTTTTCAGGTTTCCGGACAAATAGCTAAAATGCTTAAAGAAGAGGGCGACAGCGTTAAAAAAGGCGAACTGGTAGCTGTTCTCGATGATAAAGATTACAAATCAAATCTCCAGAAGGCTTCTGCGGAAGTTTCGCGCACATTAGCGCTTAGTAAAGATGCAGCTTCAAAATATGAAAGACAGGCTCCGCTATGCGCTGACAACACTGTATCAAAACAGGAATGCGATACTCTTTTAAATACAAAAGATAAAGCAAAAGCAGATTACGAAGCGGCAGTTGCGCAAAAAACTTATGCAAAAAATCAACTGGATTACACAAAAATATATGCACCTGAAGAAGGCACAGTTACGGTAAGGGTGCAGGAACCGGGTGCAACTGTAAACAAAAGCCAGGCCGTTTATACAATTTCCAAAACAAAACCTGTCTGGATACGTGCATACGTAAATGAAACCGATTTGGGCAATATAAAATACGGAATGAAAGCGAAAGTTTTAACAGACAGCATTAATCCGCAGACCGGAAAACAAAGAGAATACGATGGCTATGTAGGCTATATTTCGCCTGTTGCAGAGTTTACGCCGAAAACTGTACAATCTACGGATTTAAGAACAAGCCTTGTTTACCGAATTCGTGTTTATGTTGACGACATTGACGAATACCTCAGACAGGGCATGCCCACAACAATAAAAATTAACCTTCTTGAGAGCAAGCCAAATGCAAACAGTAGAAATTAAGAATTTAATAAAAACTTTTGATTCTTCAACTGCAATTAATGACTTGAGCCTTAATATAGAAAAAGGCAAAATCACAGGGCTTATTGGCGCTGACGGTGCAGGAAAAACTACGCTGATAAGACTGGTTATCGGGCTTATGCTGCCTGACAGCGGTGAAATATGCACTCTCGGCTTGAACCCCTCCACGCAAAAAGCAGAACTCAATCTTAAAATCGGTTATATGCCGCAAAAATTCGGACTTTATGAAGATTTGACTGTTATAGAAAACCTCAGGCTGTATGCAGATTTAAAAAATGTTCCTTATGATTTTGATAAACTTCTTGAATTTACAAGCCTGAAACCTTTTCAGGACAGGCTCGCCGGAGCTTTGTCAGGCGGTATGAAGCAAAAACTCGGTCTTGCATGCACGCTGCTTGGCTCTCCTGAATTTTTGGTTCTGGATGAGCCGTCAGTAGGTGTTGACCCGATTTCCCGACGTGAGCTTATGAAAATGGTCAAAGATATGATTACGCCTGAAACTACTGTGCTATGGTCAACTGCTTATCTTGATGAAGCTCATAGTTTTGACACGGCAGTGGTTTTGGACAACGGCAGGGTAATTTACAACGGAAAACCCTACGACCTTGCGCCGACAGCAAAAGAATTTGAAGAAAAAGTTATCAATCTAATGGGCGGGTATAAAAAAGAAAAATCCTTGATTGCAGAAAACTATACGCCTCTCAAGACGGACTTGGATTGTACGGTTGTAGCGGAAAATCTTGAAAAAAAATACGGAAATTTTTATGCAGTAAAAAACAATTCTTTCTGCATAAAAAAAGGCGAAATTTTCGGGCTTCTGGGGCCAAATGGTGCAGGAAAATCGACTTCGTTTAAGATGATGTGCGGATTAACAAAACCTACAAGCGGCACAGCAAGGCTCATGGGTATAGATATCATAAAAAATCCGGAAAAAGCCCGTGCAAATCTCGGATATATGGCCCAAAAATTCTCTTTGTACGGAAGTTTAACTGTCAAACAAAATCTCGAATTTTTTGCAGCTGCATATGGAATAGGACTTTTCGACAGAAAAAAACGCATTGATGAAATTATTAAAGTTTTTGGTTTTGAAAAAATTGAGAACCAAAAATCAGAGGATTTGCCTTTAGGGTTTAAACAACGGCTTTCTCTTGCCTGTGCATTGATTCACAACCCGCCGATACTCTTCCTTGATGAGCCGACATCGGGTGTTGATGTAGTGACGCGCCGTGATTTCTGGAACCATATCACCTCCCTTGCTGAAAAAGGGGTTACAATCCTCGTCACAACGCACTTTATGGACGAAGCAGAGTACTGTGACAGAATAAGCCTGTTCTATCACGGTGAAACAATCGCCGTCGGCACCCCGCAGGAGCTGAAAAATCAAGCTAATGCTGATAATATGGAAGATACTTTTATCACACTGATTAAGGAGTCTGAAAAACAATGAGAATTCTGGCAGCCTTAATAAAAAAAGAAACTTTGCAAATACTCAGGGATCCGAGCAGTATTATAATTGCCTTTATTCTTCCTTTGATTTCGATTTTAATCTACATGTACGGAATAAACATGGATACGGTGAAGGTCAAAATCGGGATAAAAAATGATGACGCCAATCCCGAAGTGGCAACACTTGTGAAGTCTTTCGGGCACAGCAAATATGTAAATTCTTTTATTTATGATAATGAACAGCAGCTTACAGAGGATATTGTACGATCAAAGCTAAAAGGTGCGGTTATTATCCCGAATGACTTTTCAACAAACCTTTCCCGCGGCAAAAATGCAGAAGTTCTTGTCGTGACAGATGGAACTGAAGTAAACACAGCAAATTACGTACAGAGCTATTCAATGTCGATTTTAAACCAATGGCTTATGACCGGCAAATACAGCTATCTGGCTCCTAAACCGGTAATATCACCCGAAATAAGAACCTGGTACAATCAGGACATCAACAGCCACTATTTTATACTTCCGGGTTCGGTTGCCATTACAATGACATTGATTGGCATTTTGCTTACAGCGCTTGTCATTGCAAGAGAATGGGAAAGGGGCACAATGGAGGCGCTTTTGAGCACAAATGTGAGAAGAATAGATATTGTGCTCGGGAAATACATTCCTTACTTTGTTTTGGGGATGTTGTCTATGGGATTCAGCGTATTTATGAGCGTAGCTGTGTTTCAGATTCCGTTCAGAGGGAATTTCTTTGTTTTATTCGGTGTTAGCGGTCTGTTTTTGTTCACCTGCCTTGGAATCGGATTAACAATATCCTCCGTTACGAAGAATCAGTTCCTTGCGAGCCAGCTTTCACTCGGAATGGGCTTTTTGCCGGCACTTTTGCTGTCGGGTTTGATGTTTCCTATAAATTCAATGCCGGCGTTTTTTCAACATTTGACAAGAATCCTGCCGCCAAGATATTACATAACTTTTATCGAAAGTGAGTTTATGGCAGGAACCATATGGGAAATTGTTATAATAAATTCGATTTTTCTGACAATTTTAGGGCTGCTTTTATTTGCACTGGTTTACCAAAAAACTGATATGAGGCTTTTAAAATGATTAGAGATTTTTTAAGACGTGTTTTTGCACTGATAAAAAAAGAATTTATCACCATTTGGAAAGACCCTAAAAGCCGCGGTATAATTATTGCAATGCCGATATTGCAGCTTCTGGTATTTGCTAATGCAATCACAATGGAAGTGAAAAATATTGATGTTGCAGTAATAGACCGCGACAATTCAGTAGAATCAAGAGAGCTTCTTTCACGTTTTGAAAACTCCCCGAGATTCAGGAAGTTTTATTATGTACAAAACGAAAGCGAATTCAAAAGAAAAATTGATACCCAGAAGGTTCAAATAGGGCTTTATATAGATAACAATTTTTCAAGCAATATTAAGGCGCAAAAACCGGTGAGTATACTCATTGCAACGGACGGAAGACAAACAAATTCCGCTTCTATTGCCGGAGGTTATGCCTCACAGATTATAAGCGGATATAACGATGAAATAACAGCCCGAAAAGGCGCTCAAATCACCCCTGTTATCAGAAACTGGTACAATCCCAATCTTGAATACAGGTGGTATATTTTAACTGTTTTGATTGCAATGCTCGCACTTGTCCTGACACTTCTTTTGACTGCGCTTTCAATTGCGCGTGAAAGAGAAATGGGCACATTTGACCAGCTCATTGTAAGCCCCTTGTCTTCGTTTGAAATATTACTCGGGAAAACAGTGCCTCCTCTTACTATAGCAATGGTTTTAACCTGTGTGATGACGCTCATTGTCATTACCTGCTTCAAAGTTCCGTTTGCAGGCTCGATTTTGTTGTTTCTGGTTTCAATATTTATTTCTCTGCTCTCAATCGTGGGTGTCGGGCTTTGTATTTCTTCAATTTGCAAAACCCAGCAGCAGGCAATTCTCGGAGTTATCACGTTCCAGATGCCGGCGATTCTTCTGTCGGGATTTATTTCACCGGTTGAAGATATGCCCGTATTTTTGCAGTATTTTACCTACATAAACCCCATAAGATTTTTTATGGTGCTGACCCGAGGGATTTTCTTAAAAGGGATGGGATTAGGCGACATTTTGATGAACTTAATTCCGCTTATAATAATTGCATTTTTCACGCTGTCGCTCGCAAGCTGGACATTTAAGCGTAAATTGGATTAAAATTTATTTATTCACTAACGGGAGTTAAAAAAATGTTCTTCTACGCTGATTTGCACATCCATTCAAAGTACTCAAGGGCTACCAGCAAAAGCTGCAACCTCGAGGAACTCGCAATCTGGGCGCAGAAAAAGGGATTGAGCGTAATTTCGACGGGTGATTTTACGCATCCGGCATGGTTTGCTGAAATCAAAGAAAAACTCGTTCCGGCGGGCAACGGCGTGTTCAGGCTGCGTCCGGAGATTGAAAAACAAATTCTGAAACCCGGAATTCCCGTATATTTTGTACTTTCTGTGGAAATTTCAACAATTTACAAAAAATGGGACAGAACCAGAAAGGTTCATCACGTTGTTTTTGTTCCTGACCTTGAAGCAGCGCAGAATTTCAGGGAAAAACTCGGTGCTATCGGCAATATAAACTCCGACGGGCGCCCGATTCTGGGTCTGGATTCCAGAAATCTCCTCGAAACCGCTCTTGAAGCCGGCGAGGGCTCTTTTATTATCCCCGCGCATATCTGGACGCCGTGGTTTTCGGTTTTGGGGTCAAAATCCGGTTTTGATTCGATTGAAGATTGTTACGGGGATTTGGCGGAACATATTTTTGCGGTCGAAACCGGGCTTTCTTCAGATCCTGAAATGAACTGGCATGTTTCAAGCCTTGATAAATACAGGCTCGTTTCAAACTCTGATGCGCACTCTCCGGCAAAACTTGCCAGAGAAGCAACAGTTTTTGATACAAATCCCGACTATTTCAGCATGATGAAAGCGCTCAAAACCGGCGAAGGCTATGTCGGAACCGTTGAATTCTTCCCCGAGGAGGGAAAATACCACGACGACGGGCACAGAAAATGCAATGTCTGCCTTACGCCCGCCGAAACGAAAAAACTCAACGGAATTTGCCCTGTTTGCGGAAAACCGCTTACAATTGGCGTCGCTAACAGGGTTTACGAGCTTTCTGACAGAAAAGGCGGGGTTATTCCCCCGAAAACGGCCGGAAAAGTTATCAGCCTTGTTCCTCTTCCTGAAATTCTGTCAGAAATTATGCAGGTCGGGCCCTCTAGCAAGTCTGTTACCTTTGAATATGAAAATTTAATCCAAAAACTCGGTTCCGAGCTTTCGATTTTGACCGAAGTTCCGGTTGATGAGATTGAAAAAATCCATTCACCGCTGCTTGCCGAGGGGATTAAGCGCCTGAGAAAGGGGCAGGTTATAAGGCAGGCCGGCTATGACGGAGAATATGGCGTTATAAAGCTTTTTGAAGAGGGCGAGCTGGTAAAAAAAAACTTCACAAACTTAAAACTTGATATTGAAATCCCCGAACCATTGCCCGCAAAGACCGAAAAATCTTATATTACGGGTAAAACTGTTGAATTTGAGCCTATAGAAAAACCAGATAACAAAAAGCCTGAAACTTACGCTCTGGACGAGTTTCAGGAGGCTGCTGTTAAAAATAATGCAAAGCGGCTTTTGATTGTCGCAGGGCCCGGTTCCGGAAAAACAACTGTTTTGACAAGAAGAATCGCCAATTTTATAAAGGAAAAAGCAGTTGAGGCGTCCGGCTGCCTTGCGATTACGTTTACAAGGCGTGCAGCTCAGGAAATGAAAGACAGGCTGAAAAAGCTGCTTCCGGATGATTTTGATTTGATAAATATTCACACTTTTCACTCGCTGTGTTTTTCAATATTGAAAGAAAATGCCTCAAAAGCCGGTTTGAGCCCTGATTTTAAGGTTATTTCAGAACAGGAGAAAGCATTTTACAAAGATGAGCTAAAACCCGGAGAAATGATTGATTTTGATTCTTTGATAAGCCTTACAGTGAAGCTATTCGAGGAAAATCCGCAGATAAAAGAGGATTACCGGAAAAAATTCAAATTTGTATCTGTCGATGAATATCAGGATATTGACGAAAATCAATACAGGCTTATTCGGCTCCTTGTTCCGCAGGACGGCTCGATTTGTGCAATCGGCGACCCTAATCAGGCAATTTACGGATTCAGGGGCGGGGATTCGCGCTTTTTTAACAGTTTTAGCGAGGATTATCCGGATTCGCTTGTTGTGAACCTGAAAAATAACTACCGTTCAACAAACACAATCGTTGACGCGTCAAATCAGATGATTGAGTCCTATAATGTAATTTCCCGATATGATAAACCTCATGAAAAAATAACCATCCATACGGCGCCTACGGACAAGGCAGAAGCGGAATTTGTTGTGAGTACAATCGAGAGTATGATTGGCGGAAACAGCTTTTTCTCTCTGGATTCGGACAGGGCGGACGGGTTTGAGCGTGATTTTTCTTTCGGGGATTTTGCCGTGCTTTACAGGACTTCATCGCAGCTGGAGCCGCTTCTGGAGGCTTTTGGGCGTTCGGGAATGCCTTTTGTGAAGTTGTCAAACGATATGCTGTGCGACAAAAAGCCGGTGAAAAAGCTCTTGTCGAAGCTCAATGATGAAAATCCGCTGGCAGAGCAGCTTGAGGAGCTTTCAAAGGAATTTGCGGACGAAATTGACGACAATATTCTGCGCTATCTCCAAAAAACCGCGCAGGAGTTCACGAATAGAATGGATTTTATTCACCAGATTTCTCTTGTGAGCGAGGCTGACACGCTTGATGAACGTGCGGACAGGATTGCGCTGATGACTTTACATGCATCAAAGGGGCTGGAGTACAAATGTGTTTTTATTGTCGGGCTTGAGGATGGGATTCTCCCGTTATTTCTTGCAAAAACGTCTCAGGAGCTGGAAGAGGAGCGCAGGCTTTTGTATGTCGGTATGACACGGGCGCAAAACCGGCTGTTTTTATCTCATGCAACCAGAAGAATGTGGCGGGGCAAGCCTGAAAATCTTGAAATTTCGCCTTTTCTTGAAAAAATCAAAAGCGATTTGCTCAAAATGAGTACGTTTGAAAAAACTTACAAAGAAAAGGACAATACTGAGCAGTTGAAGCTGTTTTGAGGTTGTAATTAAAAATATAGGAATAATTTATGAAACAAAATACCCGGAAAATTGAAAAAGAAAAAAAGAAATTAAACAAATTTATCATTATAGCATTACAAATATCATTATTTTTATCTTCATCTGCTTTTGCAGTTGAAAATTCCCTGCTAAATAAAGAGCTGAATTATCAAAACCATATTAATGAAGTAGGAATTAACCTTTTAAACTCAAATAAAATCGATAAAAAGATTGTATTTACTTATAACAAAGGCGAATACAAAAAAACTCCGGATGATTCTACAATTTCAAAAAGACAGATTATTTTTTATGAAGATTACTTTAAATATGTAGAAAATGATGATGAATTAGCCGCTTTTTTAGCTCATCAAATATCCCGCGCGGTTAAATCTTATTCCGGCGAATGGGGCGGCTTTATTGCTTCCGCCCAGATAAAAGCTGCTCCTAAAAAATATGAAATTTTTGCGGACAAACGGGCTGTTGATTATATGGTAAAAGCCGGTTATAATCCGCTGGGGTTGATTACATATATAAATAAATCTCAAACAAACGGATTTTTAGATAAAATATTATTCCATAACAGTCCCTCTAAAAGACAGGCAATAATCTATGAATACATTTATTACAATTATCCATATTATTTGAAAAATAATATTTACTTAACAAATAAAAATTACCAAAACTTTTTATTAACCTCTTCAAGCAATCGAGCCTTATTAAAAGAAAAAATCAAATCAGGTTCAAAAAAGGAATTAAAATATGAATAAAGCTAAATTTTTAGGATTGCTTTTTGCATTTTGCCTTAGTGTCAATCTTAATGCTTATTCTATACAAAATGACACATTTATTGATGAACAGCTTTCTGATATTGAGGTTCAAAAACCAAAAACCAACCTTGAATATGATTATTCGGATACCGATTTTGTAAAAATACCGCTCAGGATAACAGAAAAAATCACAACTCAAAAAAAGAATAAATCTTACGAGGGTCAAAAATTAACATTTATTGTTGATGATAATGTTTATTATGAAAATAAATTATTAGTAAAAAAAGGAACTATTGCCACAGCAAGATTGGAAATAATTACTACAAAAGGTTTTGCGGGAATTCCGGCTGAAATTTTTATTACCGATTTTGAAATTGAAAATCTAGATAGTAATAAAATAAAAGAACCCGTTTCAAAAAGAGGATTTTCGATGACAGCGTTAATTTTTCCAATAAAGTGGGCATTGACTCCATTTCCGCCTATGGGGTCACTTGTGAATCTGGCAGTTGGATTTAATGCAAGTTTAACTCCGAAGCAAATATTGGATATTTATTATTATCCAAATTACTAAAATTCTTTGAGAAAGAGCTTTCTTTCATTAAAAAAGAGAAAGCCTGAAGCTTTCTCTTTAATGGTGGAGTATTGTCATTCAAAAACGAACTCTCTGCATTAGAAATTAAATCAGAAGAAATTTCAACAGGGGTATTTTGAGTATTAAATACAATAGTCATTTTATCGTCATACAGGTATATTTTATTAACCAATGTAGCAATTAATGCTTTTTGATATTTAATATCGTCAATATTGCCATTTCTTATACTTGTAAGGAAAAATTTAATTTCAGAATACTCAATAGGCAATGCACGCATAGTTTCTACATCAATTTCTTTTTGTATAATTTTAGAGTTATTGTCCAATTTTTCAATTTCTTCAAAAATTATTCTTCTAATTGTATCGCTCGCACCATCTTTTAACGATTTAAGCAAATTTTGTTTTTCAGTATTAACTTTTTTTAATTTATGTCTTAATATTCTTACTTTTTCAGTATCTTTTTCCTGTTCGATTAAAAACATAACTTTATTTGCTATTTTTTCAATGTTTTCATCTGTCAAAACTTTTCTGCACTCTGTTAATACAAGATTTTCGATATATGCTTTTTGTACACTTTTCTTTTTACAAATTTTCTTTTTAACCCCATTACATGTATAATAGCAATGTTTCTTACCCGTTTTAGATGTTCCGGATACTCCAACCATCATATTTTTACAATGTCCACAAAATAATTTAGTAGTCAAAATATAATCTTCATAGGCTTTTGCAGTTGCAGGGGCTTTTCTTGCTTTATTCATTCGTCTTTGTACCATTTCAAAAATATCTAATGAAACAATTTGAGGAAATACGTCTTTTTCTAGTTCATTACCCTTATAAACATAAGAACCTATATATTTTTTATTTTGTAATAGCTTGTTTAAAGAATTTTTATTAAAATTACCACCTATACTGGTTTTATAATTATTTGCATTTAAATATTTTATTATTTCGGCAACATTTATATCTTTTGCATACATTTCAAAAATTTGTTTTACTATAGGAGCTGTATCATCATCAATTACATATTTTTTAGTATTTTTATCAACCTTAAACCCAAGAGGACATCTGCCCCCTAAAGTTTGTCGTTTGTCTATACTTACATTCATACCTCTTTTTATTTTATATGATAATTCAACAGAATAATATTCAGCCATGCCCTCCAATACAGACTCCATTAATACTCCGGCAGGGTCATCTGTTATATTTTCTTGTGCAGAAATAACTCTTACTCCATTTTGTTTTAATTTCTTTTTGTTAATTGCACTATCATATCGATTACGAGAAAACCTATCTAATTGATAAACTAAAACAGCCTCAAATTGCTTTTTATTACTATCTTCTATCATTTGTTGAAATTGTTGCCTGTTATCATTTGTGCCTGTTGTAGCCCTGTCAATATATTCTTTTATAACGGTCATATCATTACGCTTTGCATATTCATAACATACTTTTAACTGACCCTCTATTGACTGTTCTGTCTGTGAATGGCTTGAAAATCTTGCATAAATAACAATATTCATTACTCGTTTTCCTTTGTGTTATTATCTTTTTCTATTTCCGCTCTCATGCCAGTAATATTTTCCATTATTTTTGAAAGATATATTTTAGGAATTTCTGAGGCATTAAATTTAAAAGACGAACAAAAATGTTGATAATTAGAGGTAATATCAATAACTTTAGTGGTTTCTACTATATCACTAGACGGATTGTTTATATTAAATACAAAAGTAAAATTATCGTAAAATAAATATTTACGCATGTTTTCAAGAAAATCACTATTGTCCATATTTTCAATAATATAATTCAATGCTAGCAATTTATTTCTTTTTACCAATATTATTCCTGGTTTACTTTTATATGTTTTTAAAACATCAATAGCTTTGTCTGATAAGCATATTTTTGATTGGATTTCTTGATTTTCCAATTCTTTACAAACATCTTGACCTAACCAATAGTTATAAGAACCTCCAAACTCATTTATATATGCTTTTATGACTTCATAAGATGGTTCTTGAGTTCCTTTTTCTATCTTTTGAATAGTAGAATGGCTGCCAATATCAAGAATTTTTGCCAATTCCCGATAACTCAATGCACTATCAGATTTGTATAATTCTCTACTCTTTTGCTTTCTTGCATCTGCAAAGCGTTTACTTATAAGTGCTATTTCGGATTTGCTAAAACTTTCTTTTTTCTTTTTGCTCATTTTTATTTCCTTGTTGCTTATTAAATTACAAAAAATTCTTTCGGTGTTTAATTGTTGTTTCATACTCGCCAACTCATTGCATAAAGGCTTTTTAATTACTATTATGATTATAAAACAACAACATCAATAAATTATGTTTATAAATTAACACTAAATTTTTATGTTGTCAATAACAAATAGGAGGTATAAATGACACCAAACAGAGATATCAAAGAATTAGCAAAATCAAAAGGAGTAAAACTATGGCAAATAGCAAATAAACTGGGTATTTGTGATGGTAATTTTAGCAGGAAATTAAGATACGAATTACCTTTATATGAAAAACGGCAAATTCTAAATATTATAGAAAATTTAAGCATAGAGAAGTAATCAAGTGTTTGTTATTAGCCAAAATCAAGCAAAAGAGATTGCTCTCTTAATATATTCGGATATTCAGTCCTATATCAATACTCATAGGGCTGAATATGAGTTGTTTTTGGCTAATGAACAAAAGAAAAATAGTAATAATAAAAAAGAAAGCGAGGATTAACATGGAAAATGTTATTGGAAATTGTACGAATTTGAAAGATGTAGCAGATTTAAAAATGCCTAAAATACTTGAGGATATTACTTTTAAATTTGCAAGAACTATATATCCCGATATGGCAACCTCATGCCTGTTGGGTGCAGTTTTAACTCTTGTGGGTTTTGCTATTTCGCACAAAAGAATTAAATTTGATGAATATGATGACGGAAGAAATATAAGAAATTTTAATATCTTCACAATAAATTTTGCTCCCTCCGGTGTAGGAAAAGACAAATTATACAAAGATATTTGTAACAAGATTTTGAAATATATTTTTGATTTTATGAAAGAGAAAGTGGAAAAACATATAGAAGAATTAAAACAAAAAATTATTGTAGACGCAGAAAAAATAAATAGTCCAGTAGAAAAAAGACGGTATATTAAAGAAGAAACTGCAAAAATTAGGAATATTGAACATATCGTATCAAACGGAACTCCAGAGGGTATATACCAAGACGCAAAAGCAATTACAGGCATGAGTATTGGAGGAATGCTTGTTTCAATAAATGAGTTAGGTGCATATATAAGTGAAAATGATGATACTAAAAATCAACTGTTGAATATATTATATGAGGCTTTTGATGGTGATATAAAATCAAAATCAATTAAGACAGCAAATCGTGATGAAAATTTATCTAATATTGTAGTAAATGCATTATTATATGGCGACCCTAATTATTTTAAAGAAAAAAGAGTTAGTCAATTAATTGAATTGATGATGAATAACGGGCTTGCACGCAGGTCATTCGTTACTTTTCAAGAACATGAAGTTTTAAGTATCAAAGAAGATATTATTATGGAATTTAAACATTACAAAAATGCGTACTATTTGGCAGATAAGTTATCAAAAGAATTATTTGAAATCTTTAATAAAATTCCGAACGGTGCTATTTATAAATTGCCTGAAACAATCTCAACAAGTATATTTTTACCTTATGTAAATAAAATAAAAACTAAATACAATTCAACAGAAAATCACATGTTGCGTAAAGTAATAAAATCTAAAGAGTTAAAAGCCTTATTATTATCTACATTGTGTGCCTCTCTTAATCACCCTGACAAACTTATTATAGAAAAAGAAGATTTTGAGCAGGCTATTAGCATTACAGAGTTTTTAAGTAAGGATTTTATCAAATTTTATAACTACATGTATGATAGAAATGATAGTTATGGTAAATTCTTTGAATTTTTAACCAAAAATTTAGGTAAAACATTTACAAAAACTGAATTAGTAAACAATCACTATAAAGATTTTGGAATGAAACGAGAGGAATTTCGCAAAAAACATATTTGGGATAATGCTATTGCAATATTAAAAGAAATAGCCGGAATGAAAGGATATGAACTATCAATAGATATTAACAATGGTTATAAAATCAAATTACTAGCTACTTTAAAAGCTGAAAAACTATCAGATGATTTTAAACCTATTGATGAAATTATAAATTGATGTATTTGGCAAAACTGGTAAAACATTGTAAAACTGGCAATATAAAAGGATTTTGAATTTACATAATTTTGTAAATCTTGTAAAACTGGTTTTACAAGTTTTACATAGTTTGTAAATCGTAAAAATTAGTTATAGCAATAGTTTTACTAAGAATTACAGGAATTACATATATGAGTATAGAACTTGAAAAAATTATAAATTATTTGGGGCAACCACATAAAAAAAGTGGGAATAATTTAATATGGAAATGTCCGTATTGTATTGATAAAAGCCAAAATAATCTTATTTATAGTAAGGATAAAGGTATTTTATGGTGTTTTGCAAGTGGAGGTGAACATTCCGGCATGATATTGAGTGAGATTTATAAAAATTCACCTGATGAAACTTTTACAATGCCTCCTGTTATAAAACCTGAAAAGAAAGTATTAAGCTCAGATAAAATAAAATATTTTTCCGATAACATGCATAAATACAATAATGATTTATTAAAAAATCCTAAAATGCTTGATTTTATCAAAACCAAAAGAGGCATAGAAATTAAAACCATTGAAAAATGTTTTATTGGTATTGATGTAGAAAAAAATAAATTTGCTTTTCCTACTATCGAATTTATGACAAATAATGTTATAGGGTTTGAATACAGACCACTTGATTTAAGCAAAAATATAAAGCGTGAAATTGGCGGTTTAACAGGACTTGCACAAATAAATACCTTTACAGATAAAACTCAAGCATTAGTTATTTTAGGAGGATATTTAGACTGCTATGTATTTTATCAGTATTTAGAAGAAATAGGACAGTCCGAGTATTACCATATTACAACATCTTCAAATGGTGAGGGGTCAACATTAAAGTATTTGGAAAATGTTAAAGAGCATTTTAATAAGTATTGCAAGATTTATTTGTATTTAGATACTGATACTACAGGAATTGCACAAATGGAAAAAATTAAAACAAAATTTCCCTTTGTTGAATTAAAAACAATGTCTTGTGGATGTAAGGATTTTAACGAACACTATCTAAAATGTATAAAAACTAAAAAATCCATGCCGGAAATGCCTCAAAAAGAACTTTTAAATGTTTCTAGTATAAATCCTCATAGAAATATGACAGAACTTCATACAGAGCATCCTAACAGCTTATTAGAATATAAAATTAACGCTGACACACGCAAACTTATTACAGGAAATAAAATATATGATATTCCTAAATTCTTTAATATAAAAAATGCTTTAAATGGTGATTATAAAACGCTTGATTATATCTTTAATTATTGCAATTTAGACATAAAAAAATTTAATATAAATATTAGGAGGTTACAATAATGCCAAAATCAGACGGCTATAAAAATCTAATTCCGGCAAACAAACGAAGCAAGGACGAAGCTAGGAAGTTAGGACAAAAAGGTGGAATAAAATCAGGGGAGGTGCGTAGAATGCGTAAGACTTTAAAAGAACATTTGCTACTATTGCTTTCAGAAAAAAGCGTACAGGAAGAAATTTGTTTAGCGATTATTGATAAGGCTTTAGAGGGTGATACAAAAGCATTTCAAATAATAAGAGATACAATCGGAGAAAAGCCAACAGAAAATTTATGCGTATCAAGCGTCAATATGAATTTACAAAAATCTTATGACGAAGTAAAAGCATTAATAGAAGCAGAAAGACAAAAACTGATTGAAGAAAACAGGCATGAGATACCTCTAATTGAATATGATTAGGATTAGCCCCTCCCCCTACTCCCTAAAAAATAGAGAAATAAAGCCTCCATATACGGATAGTACCCCTAGAAAAATTTTTGGATTTTTACATAATTTACATGCCAGTATTGTCATAGTTGTAATTATATTCTAGCCACACATACATTTGATTTTTGCATATTAACCATTCTTGAGAACTTGCATTTATAAATTCTTCTATAAGATTTTCAAGCCATTTCTTAAATTTATTTTCGGTTACCATTCTGCTATTGGTACAAAAAGATTTAACTTTAGAAATTGGTATTTTCTTAATATTATGTTCTTCTTGATACTGTTTTACAAACAATACTATTTCCTGATATATATTAAAATTATCTTTTATACCCATTAATGTACGCTTTTCAGGGAAAACTATTTCTGATATTTTTTGTGCAAACCATGAGGGAGCAGGAGGACGATTTGACGAATATTGAGTTATTAACAATTTGTATAACTTATCATAATCATATATTTCGCCCTTTTCATCATTAAGTATTTCTTGATAGGCTTTTATATAGCCATTTGATAAACTCGGATATAAATCTTTTACAGCATTTATAAATTTTTCTAATTTAGTTTCCGGCATAATATCAATTTTAATAGGTTCGATATGCTCAGGAACTCTGTTATTTTCTTTTGGTATAATTGTTTCAATAGGTTTTTGTACGGATTTGTCATAAATATTAATTTCAAAAAAACTTATTGCCTGTTCAATTTCTTCATCTGAATATTTAAAACTCAATTTTTGTTTCAATAAATCTAATAAAATATTTTTGGATATTTTACTTTTTATTTCATTAATATTTTTAATAAATTTATCTTTAGCATATATAAATTCTTTAATTTTTTCTTTATTAAAATTCTTTTTGCTAAATAATTCTACAAATTTTATTCCATCGGGGTTATTTTCAGTAAACTCAATTTCTATTTTTATCTGTTCATCATCATTTTTATTATAGTCATAATCTATTATATAAATTTTGTCTGATATTAATATTCCAATGTCATTATGTAGTAATTTTAGATAACTTAATAATTGTTTTTCCCCACAATATGATATATTGTGCTTTTTTAATTCCACTATAAATAAATCATTTTCATTATTACGAATTATAATATCCGTTATAATTCTTTTTAATGAACCTATTTGCATACTTCTAAAACTGTCTATATCGCCATTTAAACGGCTATATCCAAGCAATTCTGCAAATATATTTTCCCACAGACATTGTATTTTCTTTTCCGGTGAATTTATGTATAAATTACAACATTCAACTATTTTATTCCATATTTTATCAAACATAATTTTTTCCACATTAGTTATTGTTAAATAATGCTTTTATTTCTTTATTTTTTGTTTTGGTAACCAATTTCTTTGTTGTTTCGTTTGGTATTGCTCCTGCATTTAATAGCATTTTAACTATTTCAGGTTGTTTCTTTTTTATTGCTGAATTTAATGGATTTTTCCCTTTTGCAACTTGATTTACATTAACTCCATTGTCTATTAATATTTGAACTGCATTAGGATTTTTCCTGTATATTGCAAAAGTTAAATAGGAATGGTCAATAACTACTTTATTAGGACTAAAGCCATTTTTGAATAAAAAATCTAAAGCTTCATCTTGCTTTTTCCATATCGCAATAAGTGGTATGTTATCACCGCAAGATGTTATATCAAGCCCTGCTTTTACTTCTAAATCCATAATTTCAACTTCTCCATTCATTACAGCATAATTAAAACCACCTCTTTCTGGTTCTACTAAACTCCAATTAACAGGGGCACAACCATATAACCAACCTCTTTCATGCAACTCTTGTTTATAGTTATTAGCTTCCATTGCAATTACTGATGATATACTAGATATTAAAATAGCTATTATTATGTATTTTTTCATTTAATTATTCTCCATATACTTCAACAGTAGTTTTACCAATACCTAAAATCATTTTTGTATGAACATCAACATGATGTATTTTAGTAATTTTGCCTCGTATTGCAGCGTTTTGTATTCCAGCATGTCCGGTATCAACTAAACCAAAACAATGAAATATTTGACATTTTCCACATTTTAGATTTTTTACATTATCTACTTCCATATTAGTTGCTAACATAGGAGTAATGGTATCTTGATAGAATATCCCTGCATTTGCAGGATTTGAATTGATAATTAAACATAATACACACAAAATAAAAATCTTTTTCATAATTAACCTTTCTTAAAACCTTTAGATTATTTGGTTTTAATTATTTATTACCTAATACAACGATTATTCTTTAAATAATCAATGTTTATCATTTATCAAATTACATCAAAAAACGATTATTTGCAAATTATATAACCTTTAGCAATGTTTATGAGCGAGCAGTAGCAAATAACATGTAGTAGAGGGTTAAAAAATGGAATTAAAAAAGCGATTAGGAAAAAGAATACAGGAATTGCGACTTAAAAATAATCTTAAGCAATCAGAACTTGCGGAAAAAGTTGGAATTGCAACGAAACATCAAAGTTGTATTGAAACAGGCAAAAATTATCCCTCTGCAGAATTAGTTGAAAATTACGCAAGAGTGTTTAATATTGATGTAGCTGAAGTTTTAGCAATAGAACATATAAAAACACCTAAAGAACTGGCATGTGAAGTAAACAAACTTATCAAAAATGCTAATGATAATGAAATGATTACAATATACAGAGTATTAAACGGAATTGTAAATCATTAAATAAAGTGTGTATAAATGTCAAATTTCGAAAAGAAAATAATTGAAAGTATCGAAAATGAATTTGAAAACAATATTTTACTACCTGACTATGAAAGTATAATGTTGTATTTATATTATATTGTTGTATATACAGGACAATGCAATATAATGTTCTGTAATTCATTTATTCAAGAGGCAATTCAATTATTAAAAAATTCTTTAATATTATATAAAAAGGGCTTTTTTGATTGTGCTTTTTATTCTATTCGACAATCAAGTGAGGTTATGGATAGTATGCTTTATCTTGCAAAAAGCCCATCAGAAAAAGTTAATGATTGGAAATCAAAAAGTTATTTTCCTGTTGATAGTAAAGTTAGACAACAATTAGAAAAAATATCCAATGATTATAAAGAAATTAAATCATTGCTACCAGATTTTTTTAGGCATCACGAAGAATTAATAATAAAAATACATAAAATTATTCATAAACAAGGATTTGATACATTTTATCAATTACGAACTCCAATCAATCGCAAAATAACAAATTATTCTCAAGAAGATGAAATAGCATTATTTTTAGAAACTTTAAAATACACAATCGGTAAATTACTTATACTAATAGTTATATTAGACCCGATGTGTCTGGCATTAGCTGATGAAAATGTAAATGGGAAAATTAATATGAATTTAATGACAGAACCTATTGATACAACATTTTTTGAAAATATTCTAGGATTGAGTGATATCGTAAGTAAAATAAAAAGTTCTAATTATTACAAAGATTTTGTTTCCTACTTTGAAGAAAAAGAAGAAATGTTACCAGTTACATATTCTGTAATTAGAGAACAATTTTGGAATATTGATAAATTAAATGAAATAGAAAATCAATTTCACATGTTATCAACTGACGAAAAATTTATGTTTAATATTTTAAAAAGTGGTATTAAAGCAAGCTTATTTTATTATGCGGGAGGTTTAGGGTGGTATTCTACTTCTAATATGTCAAATTTAAAAGAATTTTCTGTTAATACAATAGATTTTCAAAATTACGCTAAATCAAGAGAGTCATTTAATCAAAAAAGAAAAAATGTATATATTTCAGTTATAAAGCAGTCCAAAGATGACTTTTTATTTATTGAACATAATATGCCATTTAATAAAGATGAGATTAATAAATTATTAGAACTTGAGAAAAAACACTTGGAATATCTTGAAAAATGTGAATACGAAATGGATAAAATATTAAATTTATAAATCTAATACATTACAAATTTTAACATAATTCTTATAAAATTTATTTATTAAGACAACTGCGATAATGAATTAATTGAGTTTTGATTTTTGGAATAAAGTCTTTAATATATTCTTTTACTTTCTCTTGATTGCTTTGTAATAATTTGTTTACTGTTTCATTATTTGCTTTGGCAGAAGCATAAAATTCATAAATTTTATTAATTAATATTTCATCACTGTCTAATAACTCTGGATTATTTAATAAAATATCTATTATTGCATCTACAATAATTTTGTTAGTTGTATGTAATATATAAGGTTGCAAATAGAAATCGTAAGTTATTGATTGTTGAATTGTTCTAAATAATCCAGTTAATTCATATTTTGTAAGTTGTTTTAAAGTTTTATTTTGTTGAACATTTTTATTAAAAATTTGCTGAAAAGCATTTTCATATTCCTCTATTGAGTTTATCATTGGCTTTTTCTGCAATTCTTTTATATCATTATCTAATTTTTTTGCAAATTTTTCAAAATCTTTTTGTAATTCTTCCTTACTTCCATATTTGAAAAAACTCATGAAAGTATTTTGGGCATTTTTTATTTTGTCAAAAAGTTCTTTTCGTTTTAATATATTTTCAACCATGTTTTGTGTAATTGTGGGATTTGAATTAATATTCACAACTTCTCTATTTCTTAAATCATAAGAGTAAGTTTTAAGAATATCATTTCCTGCATAGTTTCTATTTAAAAATACTATACAATTAAGCACACCATAAAGAGATATTATGCAATAAAGTAAGTTATTGTTACTATCCCCATTTAAAATTATTGTGTGATAAATGCTATCTTTCTTGAATAAATTATCTTCATAGTAATAGTTTGTATTTTGATTTATATAGGTTATATCTTGTTCTTTGAATTTATTTAAAAATTCATCAACATCAATTTTGGGTAATTTATTGTAAAAATAATAATCAAGAGCAATTTTAGCAAGTCCCAAAAATAACCTACCAGATGAATTAAACTGAAATTGTCCTTTTAACATTGGATTGAAATCTGTTTGTATGCTTTTTTCAAAAGTTTCTTCTAATTTATCTAATTCTCTCTTAATTACATCTTCTGAAAAATTATTTTTTCGACATACACCTTCAACAATATCTTTTAATTGATTTAACGCAAATTCTTTATGTTGAGAACCCGTTGAATAATAAGTAGAGTACTTTATTTCGATTTTGCCGTTTTCTGTTTTATTTACTTCTATTTCTGGTTTTGTAGCGTAATATTCGCCATTTGGCTTCATAGTTACTTTTTCACCAGAGGGTAATTCATAAGATGTGGCTGGATTTGTTCCATTATCTCTACTCGGATTAAGCCTATTTGTATGATTTTCTAAATCCTTACATATTATTTGGTCAAGTTCAAATAATTCATTGTTATGCTTATCACAAAGAATTTCTTTTGATTTTAATTTACCACCTATACCATTAGGAATAATATGTTCTGGTTTAGTATTTTCATCTAATTCACAACCACAAATAAAGCACTTTGCCATAAAGTAAACCTCCTAATGCAATAATAGCATAAATATTATAATACTGGTTTACTTTAACTTATAACAAAAAATGAACCCGCCTGCAAAGCAGTATGGGTTCGTTTTAATTTTAAATGGTGGAGAATAGGAGACTCGAACTCCTAACCCCCTGCGTGCAAAGCAGGTGCTCTACCAATTGAGCTAATTCCCCGAAGGATATTTAATTTTTACGCACCTGCAAAGCAGGTGATAATCTCAAGTTTGAAAAGCTGGGGCTTTTCCGGGCAATTGAGCTAATTCCCCTCAAAGTATTTATTTTTCACTTGTCGTTTCGACAAAAATTATATTAACATAGACAAAAAATTTTTCAAATACTTTTTTTAAAATTTTTTTGAAAAAATATATTGCCTAACCGGGCAATATTGATATTCCTGAATTTTACCCGGTTGTCTAATTGTTTGCGCCCTCTGTTTTTCATTTAATATAATCAAATCTTTTTCATACTTCCAACTATTCTTAATTCCAGACAGGTGGGCTTTTATATTTAAAAGCCCGTTTTTTTTATTTAAGAGAATGATTATTAATTTTTTCAGACCTATTCCAGCGGAGCGAATCGAGGCTGAAAAAATTAATAATCATTCTCTTTTTCTTGTAAAATACGCTTTGAAACGGGCATGGGCGGAGAATTTTTTAATCTACTCTAACCGGCGGATGTAAATAAATGTTAATATAGGTTAAGATAAGGGTAATATTCTAGCAAAAAAATTTTTTTCCGGTTTTAAAGCAATATGCTCCCGATAAAAATTGTATGTTAGGTAGCAAAAAGAGAGATACAGGAGAGCAAAATGGTCGATAATCGCTCAGCAGGATTTTTTGGAATTGGCGGCAGCTTTAATTTTAAAAGCGGCGACATATCCGGTACTGCGGCTAAAACTTCTGATGACAGGCAAAGTAACGGTACTGATTACTTTGATACCAGACGCGACGGTGAAGCTATGGAAGGGCAAATGAATAATTCGCCTTACGTTGACCGCAGCGCCCAGCTCAACGCGACTTTGAACTCTCTTGCTATGATGAATGTTGCTAATTTGATTAAAAAAGCTAACCAAAAATCCAAAAAAGCGGACGAAAATTCCGAGGAAAAATCGGATTTGGACAAAATCCCCGTATGGGAAGATTACCGTGATGAAAATGAGGATTTTCTTTACGTTGACTAGCTTTTGACTTAATATTAAATAACTATGACTTTTTTAGACAAAGCAAAAATTAAAATATTGTCAGGAAAAGGCGGAAATGGCGCTGTTGCCTGGCGCAGAGAAAAATATGTCGATAAAGGCGGGCCGGCTGGCGGTGACGGCGGGCGCGGCGGCGATGTCTATTTTGTTGCGGATGAAAATATGACAACTCTTATGGATTTTAAGTTCAAATCCATTTTTAAAGCTGAAAACGGTGAAAACGGGCGTCCGAAATCCCAGCACGGGCATGGCGGAAAGGATTTGTATATAAAAGTTCCTCTGGGAACCGTTGTTAAAGACCCTGAAAATGACAAAACAATTGCTGATTTGACCCATCACGAGCAAAAAGTTCTTGTTGCAAAAGGCGGACGCGGCGGACGCGGAAATTCTCGCTTTGCAACCGCACAAAAACGCGCACCGCAGTTTTGCGAGCCGGGAGAACCTGGGATTGAGCGTGAATTGGAGCTTGAGCTGAAATTGATTGCGGATGTCGGGCTTCTTGGCATGCCTAATGCCGGAAAATCCACATTGATTAGCGTAATAAGCGAGGCAAAGCCGAAAATCGCTGATTATCCTTTCACAACGCTTGTCCCTCACCTCGGTGTGGTCAAAAAGCCGTCAGGGGATGGGTTTGTTGTTGCTGATATTCCGGGATTGATTGAGGGAGCGAGCGAGGGAACCGGTTTGGGGCATGAGTTTTTGCGCCATGTTGAACGGTGCCGGTTTTTGATTCATGTTGTGGATATTACGCAGGAAGACCCTGTCGGAAACTACAAAAAAATCAATGAAGAGCTGAAAAAACACTCCGAACGCCTCGGAAATCTTTATCAAATCGTTGCTTTGAACAAGATTGACTCCGCGGATGAGGAAATCAGGCAGGCTTATTTGGAAAAATTTAAAGAATTTACGCCGGATGTTTTTATGATTTCTGCGGCTACAAAAGAAAATATCAAGCCTTTTATGGATTTTGTTATGCAAAAAGTCGATGAAATCCCGAAACCCGAGTTCAAAATTGATATTGAAGAAGATTTGGCTGCTATTGACAATGATGACAGCTCATACGCGGTTTATAAAATCGACAAAAACACTTACACCGTAGAGGGCGGGAAGATTATTCGCCTTGCAAACGTAACGGATACGCGAAATATTGACCAGCTTTACCGTTTTCAGAATATTCTGGCGTCGATGAATGTATATGAGGCGCTCAAGGCTGCGGGAATAAAGGACGGCGATGTGGTTAAGATTAGCCACATTCAGTTTGAGTATTACGATTAATTTCCATCATCAATCAGGGAATAGTTCTTTTTTTTCTTCAAAAATAGTGCTATTATGTAGAAAATCATTACAAAAAGGCGTTTTATGAACGAAATATTGGATTTAACATCATTTGAAAAGGCCTTAAAAAGCCTTGACGAAGTAATAAATGTTTATAATGCTGATAAGACAAATTTGATAACAAGAGATTCAATGATTCAAAGATTTGAATATACTTATTCTATATCTTTGAAAATGTTGAAAAGATATATAGAAATGAATGCTCTTATCCCTGAAAATACTGAAACTTTGACATTTAATTCGCTCATTCGGCAGGCAAATAAGATGGGGCTGCTAAAGTCCAATCTCGAAAAATGGGATGATTACCGCCAAAAACGTAATTTGACTTCTCATACTTATAACGAAGATGCAGCTTTAGAGGTGGTTTCCATAATTGAAGGTTTTGCCTCCGAAGCGAGGTTTTTGATGGAGAAATTAGCGAAAAGAGATTAAATAATGTTCGGAATCGATAAAAAACACAGAGATTTTCTTATCAGTACCTTAAAACAGTATATTCCGGACAAAAATGCTGTGTTTTATCTCTTTGGTTCCAGAGCAAAGGGCGGTTATAAAGAATATTCCGATATTGATATTGCTGTTGATTTAAATGGAGAAAGACTGCCGTCAGAAATTCTTGCTCGTTTATCTCAAGCTTTTGAAAACTCTATCTACCCTTATGAAGTTGATATTATTGATTTAAATAATATTTCAGAGGGTTTCAAACGCTGTATTGAAAAAGATTTGGTGGAAATTTGCAGGTAAGGCATCAATTCCTTGCCGCTAATTCAAACTTGGAGCGCAGAACCTTTTTCAAAACATCTTTAGCCGCGTCAAGCTGGGGATCTTTGTCGTTTATGAAATCAGATTCGGTGTAATCGACCTCATAATCGGGCGCAATCCCTGATTTGTTTATGTCATAGCCCTTTGGCGTGAGGTATTTTGCGATTGTGAGATTCATTCCGGTTGCGTTGGGCAGCGGGTAGATTTTTTGTATCATTCCTTTGCCGTAAGTGCGTTTTCCGACTAAAATCGCTTTTTTATTGTCTTTTAGGGCGCCGCTCAGGATTTCCGAAGCGCTTGCGCTGGCTTCGTCAATGAGCAGAACCACGGGTTTTGTGATTGCATAGGGCTTTGTTTGGGCGTCAATATCCGATTTCTGATGATTTCTGTCAACAATACTGACAATGTGCCCCTCCGGCAGGAACATGTCCGCAATAAAAATCGCGTTAGGCATTAAACCGCCGGCATTCCCTCTTAAATCAATTATCAAACCCGGGCATTTTTCGGTTTTTGTGAGCGCTTCAATAAATTCTGTGCTCAAATCCGAGCTTATAAAGCTTGAAATCTGTATGTATCCGATGTTCTGGTCGAGAACTTCGGCTTTTATGTTTTTAATTTTGATTTCTTCGCGGGGAATTACTGCTGTGAGCTTGTTTTTGCCTCTCAAAATTTCAAGAGTGACCGATTTGCCCTCTTCGCCTCTTATTACGGAAGCCACATCGCTGACTGATTTTCCGGCTACATTTGCGCCGTCAACTTTCATTATAATATCGCCGGCTTTGAGCCCTTTTTGCGCAGCCGGAGTGCCTTCGACAACGCTTATTATAATTACTTTGCCCGAGGTTGAAATAATATTCACACCGATTCCGACGATTTTTGCGTCAATGTTGGTCGTCTGCTCAAGATATTCCTTTTCATCAAGAAATTTTGAATAAGGGTCATCAAGGCTTGCCAGCATTGAGTTTATAGCAACATAAGCGTCCTCTTTTGTCTTGATTCTGTCAATATAATGCCTGTTCCAGCGCATCCAGTCCTGTCCGTTGAGCGTGGGGTCGTAGTATTTTGATTTTACTATTCTCCAGGTCTTCAAAAAAAGCCTTTTGGGGTCTGTTGTCTGGCGGTTAATTAAAAATTCAGAGTTCAAAAGCGCGCCCGGGCGTATGTTGTACTTTGTTTGTGCGGAAAGGTAATTGAAAAGCACAAGGCTCGCAACAAAAATTATTAAGAGGTAAAGAATTTTTTTATACATTTTTTAATCTTATGTTCAATAACAATTTATATTTTAATTTAATATCCAAAAAATAATAATAGCAATATGGAAATCCAGCCGTACGGTTTTTAGCTTTTAGGCTCTTTTCCTTTTGACAAAAGCCTGTAACCGCCCCCGTAAATCGTTTCTATGTATTCTTTTCCGTTAGAAATTTTCTTAATTTTTGAGCGAAGATGGCGTATGTGCACGCGGATTGTTTCCACATCGTCTTCCGGCGCGTATCCCCAGATTTCCTGAAGAAATTTCGCTGACGAAACCATGTTTTCGTGGTTTTGAACAAGCAAATTCAAAATATCAAACTCAATAGGCGTAAGTTTTACGGTTTTGTCGAGAATTTTTACCGAATATGACTCCGGAAGCAGCGTGATGTCGCCTACTGTCAAAATTTCTTTTGTTGCAAGGGATTCCGGGATTGCGTCAGCGCGTTTTAACAGCGCTCTGACCCTCACGCGCAGCTCCTCCATTTCAAAAGGCTTTACAAGGTAATCATCCACCCCGATATCAAAGCCTTTAACCTTATCCTGCACCATTGAAAGTGCTGTCAGCATAAGAATCGGAATATTTTTGGTTTCAGGGTTTTCGCGAATCCTTTTTGCCACAGTAAAACCGTCCACCTCGGGCATCATAACGTCAAGAATGACCAAATCCGGCAATTCCTGCTTCACAAGGGCAAATCCCTCGATTCCGTTTTTTGCTGTAATCACAGGATAGCCGAAAAGTTCAAGATTTATCTTCAAAAGCTCATTTATTGCTTCATCGTCATCAATAACAAGAATTTTGTTCATCAGTTTGACTTACTCCGTTCGCAGGTGGACATTTTTGTAAAAAAAGTTAACATATTAATAAATGCTTTTTTGTCTAAAACGTCCTTGTATCCTGTAATTATAATATACAAAAAAAGAAATTGCCTGTCAGAATATTTAGAAAGTTTAAGACAAAGTGGCAAAAATAAATTTTTTTTGATTTTTATAGTATTATGTTTTTAATTGTAAAATCTACACATAATCGTTTTAAAACGTAGCAAAGGAGACACCGAATTGGCAAAATCTATCACTGCTGAAAACATTGAAACAAAAATTTCCGCACCGAAATACCTCGGACACCACGTACTTGCCGAGTTTTTTGAATGTGATCCTAATATTTTGAACAATGCTGAAAAAATCGAAAAACTTATGATTGACGCAGCTCTTGAATGTGGAGCAACAATTGTTCAAAAATGTTTCCATATGTTTAGCCCGCACGGAGTGAGCGGTGTTGTTATTATTGCCGAAAGCCACCTTGCTATTCACACCTGGCCGGAACTTGGCTATGCTGCGGTTGATTTGTTCACCTGCGGTGAAAAATGCGACCCCAAAGTTGCTTATGAATTTTTGAAAAAAGCTTTTTATTCTAACAAAGCCTCTTTCTCGGAGCTCAGAAGAGGAAAGTTGGACGAAATTACCTCAAAAGTCGAAGAAATTCCTTTTGAAGTTTCAAACCAGTTTTAATTAACAAACAAAGTATAAAAAACACCTTTCCATCAGTTGGAAAGGTGTTTTTTGTTTAAATGTAACGAAATATAAATCATCTATACGAATGAGGTTTAGAATTTGAAAAAACGGGTATATTAATAGTATGAGGGTGTCGCTAACACTGAGGTTGTATGAAAGGATTACCTGTCAGAAGCAAATTAGGATTAGTGTCGCTCGTTGTGCTGTTTGCAGCCGGCGGGAATGTTTGTGCTGCCGAATATGACATTGATAGCTTTTCTGATTCTGATACAAGCCTGAAAAACCACAATCCCGCAATCATTGACGGTGATATTTTGCACCTCAAAAATAATCTGACAGCAGACCAAAATCTTCAAACCCTCGGCTCAATCACTATCGATGCTGCAAATCATATAATCAGCGGTAATTCTGTTTATTCCGGATTTGAAACTACTGACACGGAAACTCTGAATATTTACAACTTTAAAGGAATTTCGGATTTTAAGGCTCAAAATGGTGCAGCAGTTAATAATGCAGGCACTGTGAATATTAAAAACAGTACTTTTTCAAACAACTCTTCCGCTGAAAAAGACGGTGCAATCTACAATAGCGGCATAGTTAATATTTCCACGGAAAATGGCATAACTTCTTTCAAATCCAATACCGCAAATGGCGCTTCAAATGCAATCTACAACGATGGTACGGTAAATATACAATCGGATAAATACGGGTATGTAAAATTCGACGACAAAATTTCATCATCGGATACTTCAAAAACAATAAACATTAATACTGACGGGTTGACGCTCGGGACTGTGATTTTTAATGATACAATTGAAAATTCAACTGTAAATCTCGGGGCGGGAACGCTGAAACTCGGTTACAATTCTCAAAATTCGTCAGTAAAATACTTTGAAAATTCAAAATTGAATATCACTGGTGGAACATTGCATACGGCCAATGCCGAAATAGATACTATTTCGCTGTCGGATTTGTCGCGACAAATCCGACAGACATACTATTTGACACGAATTTAAAAACAGGAGAATCCGACAGTTTTTCTGTAAAAAATCCGGTTGCAAACGGCAGCGTTTTTAATGTTAAAGGGATTAATGTTATAGAGGATATTCCGGATAGTGCAGATTCAGTTGAGTTTGAGCTTTTTACGGACTCAAATTCTCCTCAGATTAACGTATCTGACTACAAAACATTTACAAACGATAAAACTTACGAATTTTCGACCGCCTCAACGCCCGGTGTAATAGCCGCAAAAGCGCTGACACAAAATGTTTATGACCTCTCTGAAACAATTGCTTCAACTGATCCGGAAAGGGTATATTTCAATTATGAGCCTCCCACTGTTGTCGAAGCTGACCTCGGAACAATGGGTGGCGATGGTGCATCGGTTTATGTTTTCGGTAATAACGGCGCAATAAACGGAAACTATCATCAGGGCGTGAAAATTGAAGCAGGACAGTCCTTTACGACCGCTGGCGTCGGGGTTTATGAAGTGACAGAAGTTCCTGACCAACTGAATCCCCCGTCCGGCGCGATTCTTGGGCCAGATGGAAAATTTTATGAAGTTTCTGTGGAAAATGACGGCTGGAACGGGTTTAACAATCTTTTTAATTCGTCCGGCAACTTGAATATTAAAAACAGCGTTATTTCTAATAATAATTACTCTATAAGCCTTTCGGGCACAACAAATATTGAAAATACACTCTTCACACAGAATAATGGTGCAGATTTTCTTGAATCACGCGGTAATACTAATATTGAGGGGTCGATTTTTATCGGAAAATCTGCCAATGTTGCCGGATTAAGTGTAAACAGCGGCACAACAAATTTAAAAAACTCTTCATTTGCCGATTCTAGCATTTCTGTTGATAGCAGCGGGGTTTTGAATGCCGAAAATATCTCTGTTTACGGTGGCACATCTGATAATTCTATATCAATTTACAACGGCGGAACATCAGTATATAAGGATTCTGATTTCCGTATTGATTATGGTCGATTTTTGAATTATGGCAATCTTACACTGGACAACAGTAATATCTCCGGCACTGCAGTAAAGATACAGAACGCTGTTGCTGCTGCAACTGTCAACTTTAAAAACTCGGGTTCATATACAATAACTCCCTCTACAGCTTCAGCAACGGGTGCAGTTTTGCTCGGTGACGGGCAATATTACACTATTTCGGTTACGGAGCCGGGAATAAATAACCTGAAATACGATAACGGTACTGTTTTTTACAATTCGGGCATACTGAATCTTGAAAATTCTGTTTTTTCAAATAACTCAAATTCCGGCAGTTCATCCTCGCGCCATGGCAGTGTTGTCAGAAACACAAATCAATTGAACATTGTTAATTCGCTTTTTATCGATAACAAAACCGACTCTCAAGCTTCTGTATATAATAGCTCACAGGGCGGGGTGATTTATAGTGAGAGTTTTGATGACGTTGTAAATGTTACAAACAGTATTTTTAGCGGCAATAAGGTTGTTTCCGCTTCTTACTATGCCGAGGGCGGTGCGATTGCTTTGGGTGCGCTGAATATAACTAACAGCTCCTTTTCTAATAACACAGCGACCGGAAATAGCGGTGCGGGCGGCGCTCTGTTTCTTTCTGCATCTAAAAATACAATATCAAACAGCATGTTTAATAACAACAGTGCGATTGGTACAAATCGTGGTATCGGCGGTGCGATAAATGCAGAGAGCGGTACGACTTTGACCATAATTAACACTACATTTGCCTCGAATGCTGCAAAAAGTACTGCGTTATATGAGGCTTATGGCGGTGCAATAGCAACAACAGGGAACTCAACAACAAAAGTATCAATAAAAGATAGTATTTTTGAGTCTAATTTTGCTTCTTCGGATAATGATGAAGCTTCCGGCGGGGCTTTGTACAATGAATATGGTTCTTATGATATCGAAAACACGACTTTCGACGGCAACTATGCCTCCGGAGATACAGCATTTGGCGGTGCTATATCTTTTATAGGCGGTAATTTGAAAATAACTGATTCTATATTCAGAAATAACAAAGCCGGCGGAAGCACAGAAGCTTTTGGCGGCGCAATTTATATAAAATCAGGTGTTGCAACAATAATTGACACAAGTTTCTTCAACAATTCAGCCGGTTCATACTCTACCGCAGAACGCTATGGCGGTGCAATATATCTGGGCGGTAGTGGATATGCCCCCAAAGTTTCCATTATTTCCAAAGACAGAGATGTTATTTTTGAAGGAAACAAGACTTATAATACTTCTAATGCCATAACTCTGGGCCCATCGGCTGCTACATTGAACCTCAATGCCGGCAATTACAGTATTATTTTTAATGATTCAATATCATCGTATCTCTCCTCGGGAGAAACTGCTTCCATTTTCATAAACCAAACCGGCACTTCAACTGACGATTCTACTCCAAACGGTAATAATATTCCCACCTGGGCCGGTACAACCGGAACTATTGTCCTGAATGCCGATATGTCAGGATATGGAAGCAATGTTTATATTTCCGGCGGGACAGTACGGCTCGGTGAATCAAGCAATGCAAAATTCTTCAATTCAAATCTCACATTTAACGGAGGAAAAATTGATTTAAGGAACAATAAGTTCGATACTGTTTCTCTTAAATCTTTTATAGGCTCCGGTGGTGAGGCAGTTTTTGACATTAATCTTGAAACCGGTGAAAACGACAGAATCAATGCAACCTCAACAAACACCACTAACAGCTGGATTAATATAAATTCGTTAAATATTGTGGCAGATTCAAATGCTGCGACAAAAACAGTTACACTTTCCGACCGGATTAAGCTTAATCTGGGTGCGGACTATGCTTATACGAATTCAAGCAAATATCAGCTTTCCTCTCCGTCCATCGGGCAAATAAAGCTGACGAAATACAATGACGGAAAGGCGATTGTTTATACGCTCGATGATTTAAAGGCAACAAATATTTCTCCTGTTACCTGGGAAATGCAGGCGGATACTTCTTATAGCGGAGAGTTGAGATTAACACAGTCGGATATTACTATAAACGGCAATAATTACGCAATTAATGGGCCAACCTTTATGTTTGCGGCAAATCAAACTATGAAATTTAATGATGTCGGTGAATATTCGATGACAGAAGCTGCAGCTGGTACGGATAGCGCTATTCTTTTCCCTGACGGCAAATATTATACGGTTTCGCTGCTGAATGGCGGGCTTACCCACAGTTCAAATTACTATGGACCTATTTATGGCTATGAATCTGGTAGCAGCGTTATTTTTAATAACTCTGTTATTTCTAACAGTGAAATTTATAATGATTCATCTTACAAAAAAGGTGCAGGTATCGAGCTTTGGACTCAGGGATCTGCTGATATAAAAAATTCTCTTTTCTTCAAAAACTCTGTGGATACAGGCTCAGCTAGAGCTGCAAGTGCATATGGAGGAGCTATCTATATAGGCAGCAGCTCTTATGCAAAAGTAGAAAACAGTATATTTATTGAAAATAATGTTATCTCTTCTGATGATTCAATGGGCGGTGCAATATATAACAGCGGGGATTCATCAATTATCAATAGTGTTTTCCACGGAAACACTGGATTCGGATCAGGCGGCTCCGGTGAAGTATTCGGAGGTGCTATTGCTAACCGTCAGGGTACGCAAACCATAATTAATTCAATATTTATGAATAATTCAGTTGATTCCACTGCTCATTATGCCAATGGAGGTGCTGTATCTAATTATCAGGGTAGCCAGACTGTATCTGACAGTATTTTCAAAAATAACAGCGCGACTTCCACATATAATGCATACGGCGGTGCTATCTATAATGATGGCTCCGGCGCAACTATGGCTACGCAAATACTTACCGGCAATGTATTTATTGGCAATACTGCAACTGATAGAGGCGGTGCTGTCTATAATTGGTGGGGTCAGCAGCTGATAGATGAAAGTTTGTTTGATGGAAATAAGGTTGTTTCTGACGCCTACGCATATGGTGGCGCTTTGGACAATTATTCCGGTTCTTCAGGCGGAGTACAAATTATAAACAACAGTATTTTCATTAACAATACAGCTTCCTCGACTTATAGTGCCGCTTATACAGTAATGGGTGGTGCTGTAAGTAATAATGCCGGGGTGCAGGTGATAACAGATTCTCAGTTTATCAATAACGGTGCAATTTGTTCAAATTCAGCCGGCGGTGCATTTGGTGGCGCAATTTATATTGGCGACAATGCAACTACAACATTATCTGCGCAGTATAAAGATATTCTTTTTGAAGGCAACTATGTTTCTTCTAAAGGCAGCACAACCAAAACATCTAATGCCATACATTTATATAGAGGCAGTTCGAACCAGCCAACCCTTAATCTTAATGCTTCGTCAGGGCATTCAATAATTTTCAACGATAGAATCACAAACTCAAATGGGAGTACCAATATATATATAAATAGGCCCGGAACATATGACAACACTGACAATATTTTGAAAGACCCGACAGGCAGCAACGGTACCCCGGTTTCTGCAGGAACTAAAGGAACAATTGAGCTCAATGAAGACATGTCCGGATTCTTTGGCAATATATATATGTACGACGGTACATTAAAACTTGGCTGGGATAGGGTTAATACCTATGGACAGGTCGTTACACCTAAATTTTTCGATCATAGCAGCCTTTTTGACATTACACAGGGCGTGATTGATACTGTAAACGGAAAAGTTGATGAATTGGGGCGCTTGCGCAGTACTAACGGAACTTTTATTATGGATGTTGACCTGGTTTCCGGAACAAATGACTATTTCCCCGGATATGTATCCGGAACACTCACAATCGGCGGTGTCAATCTCCTTACTGATTCCGGCGTTGCTACCCAAAAACTGGAGGTAGCGGGCGTAGCACCGCTTACACTTGCATATACGAATGTCTATACAAATAACAATTTCTACATCCTTTCGCACCCGTCAAGCGGAGATATTCAGCTCACTAACCAGATGACGTATTCTCTTTTCCGTGATGCCTTTTCGTCGGATAAATCTAACAAATATTACAACTTCTCTAGATCTGAAGCATATGGCAATAGTGGTGATACGCTTTTGGTTGGAAATCTGGGCGGGAAATACCTTGCTGTTAATGGAAATGGTTATTCGTTGAAAACCGGCGGCTATACCGGTAATTATTTGGGAATGGTTGTTGCTGACGGACAGGAGCTGTTGCTGAATCATTTTGGCAGTTATACAAAAACTGAAAATTCTGCCGGAATGCTCTTTCCTGACGGGAAAAAGTATCAATTGAGCCTGGATGGCACAACCGGCTATGGTATAGCGAACTCTGTAATTAATGATGAGAATCCCCATTATTCCGTACTGAAAAATTCCGGTACAACAAGCATTACGAACGCTGTTGTTAATAATAACGCGCTACAGGCCGCAAGCTTTATTGAAACCGGCGGAATAATATTGAACTCCGGCGGAACCTTATCTGTTTCTGATTCATACTTTTTAGCTAATTATGTTAACACCAGTAACGATGCTTATGTCCGTGGCGGTGTTTTTGCCAATGTAAACGGAACACTTACAATCAAAAATTCAGTTTTTTCCGGCAACCAAGCATACACATCTACATCAACCGCAAACGGCGGTGTTATTTATAATACAACAGGCGGGATATTGAATATAGATAACTCTGTTTTTTATGAAAACATGGCTCGTACTACTTCTTCATCAAACGGCACGAAGGCAGCCGGTGTTATTTATATTAACGACGGACAAATGCGCATAACTAACAGCGTTTTTGATAAAAATAGCTCAACAGGCTATTACGTTACCGGTCAGGCTATTTATAATGGCTCCTATCTGGATCAGGAAATCGTTAATACGGTATTTTTAATGAATGGAAACAGCGGTACCTCAACCATCGGCTCAGGTGGGGCAATTTACCATGACGGCGGAAAACTTTCGATAACCGGTAGCTCTTTTATACAAAATTATCAGCAAGCAACTTCGAGGGGGTGCGGTGGAGCGATATTTATTAATCAATCGCAGTCAACAACTATTTATAATTCGATTTTTGATGGTAATAAGATTAACAGTACATATGCTTACGGCGGAGCAATAGGAGAGCTTGGTACTGTTTCCGGTGTTCTGAAAATAGAGGATTCTGAATTTTTGAATAATACAATTACTGCCTATGATTACGGCTATGGCGGTGCGATTTATCTAAATGGACCATTAATAATCAACAATTCTATTTTCAGCGGCAATTTCGCCACTTCAAACCAAACAAGCAGCGGCGCTCTGTATGGCGGAGCGATATCCGCGAATGATGGCTCTATAACAATAATAACCGATTCGCAGTTTCTGAATAATAATTTAAGCGGCAAAAAAACAGCCAGTGTAATGAATGGCGGTGCGTACTACGGTGGAAGCAAGGTTAAATTGACACTTATCTCAAAGGACAAAGATGTACTGTTTGACGGAAACTACTACGCGACATCAACAGCAAGCTCCGCTACCAAATATTCCGACGGGATTTATATTGGAGAAAATTCTCAATTGAACCTCAATGCAGGGGAACATAATATTATCTTTAACGACAAGATACAATCAAAGGATTCTACAGCCGTTATAAATATTAATGCAGCAGGTACATGGGATGATTCTGAAAATTCAAAGCCTGATGGCAATTATATCCCCACATGGGCGCCAACAACCGGCACAATCGAGTTGAATGAGGATATGAACAACGCTAAAGGTGACTTAAACATATACGGCGGCACATTAAAACTCGGATGGAACACAACAAATAAATATGGCCAATCTGTAACAACAAAATTCTTTAACACAGCGTCGAACACCTTGAATTTTGCGGGCGGGACAATAGACCTTGTTAATGGAAAGTCCGATTCAATTAGTGCAGGCACATTTGAGGGTTCCGGCGGAACTCTGATTATGGACGCAGACCTTTCTGCTGCGACAAACGATAAATTCACCATAAGCACCCTCACTGACGGTTCAAAAGTCGCAATCGGCGGGCTAAACCTCACATCAGATTCAGCCGGCAGCAGCTCAACAATCACTGTTGCAACAAAACCGCTTGAACTTGACCTGCTCTACAACAAAATTTTTACAACAAATAAATTATATGAAATGTCCTCACCGCAAGCCGGTCAAATTCAGCTTGATGTTATGCAGTCAGGATATAAAACGCTCGATTTGGCTTACCATACAGCCGGCCCGATACGTTATTACCGGTTGTCAGGCGATGAAACCATTTATTCAAATGGCGATATGGGGGCGGGAAATTTAACTATTGACGGCGACGGGCACTCTATCACCGGAGAAGAGGACACGATTAGTCTTTCAGCAGCGGCCGGAGATAATTTGAATCTTCAAAATATCGGTGCATATTCAAAAACACTTGCTGATGCTTCAACCTCAGGCGCAATTCTCTTTAGCGACGGAAATTATTATACAGTAAATATTGAAAATAAAGGTTTAAATGGCTTCAAATTTACCTCTAACAATCCGGCCGACCAGGTATTATATAATAATAAATCCGGTACTATTAATTTATTAAATACTGTTATAAGCGGAAACAGCAATAAAACCACAACTTCAAACTATTCGGTTAATGGCTGTGCTGTATATTCTGCGGGAAATATGACTATTTCCGGCACAATATTTGATTCAAATACAGCAGATTCTTACTATTACACCTACGGCGGGGCAATAAGCAATGCTAAAGACGCGGTTATGAAGATTTCGGATAGTATATTTACTAAAAATAGCGCGACAATGTCGAGCAGCTCAGGATATGGTGCAATGGGCGGTGCAATTTACAATCTGGGCGAACTTGTGGTAAATAACTCCGTTTTTGCACAGAATACTGCTTCTTCCTCCTCGTCATCCACTGCGGGTAACGCAGATGTTTTTGGCGGAGCAATATACAACTATGGCGGCAGTCTGACGGTTTTAAACAGCGTTTTTCAGAACAATAATGCTACAGCATCTGTCGCAAGTGTCTACGGCGGAGCCATTGCAAGTTCGGGCGGCAGTTTAATAATCTCAAATTCAATCTTTGCAGGAAATACTTCAAAAGTTACGGGCGGTGCAATAAGGATAAACAACGGTGATGTAACCATATCCGGCAGTACTTTTGAGGAAAATAAAGCCGGTAGTTACGGCGGAGCCATTGCTTCGGGCGGAAATTTGACCATTTCTGATTCAATATTCAAAAACAATTCCAACATATCGAGCAGTGCTTATACTGCTGATGGCGGTGCGTTATATATTTCCGGAAAGGCCCTCATTTCTAATACCATTTTCTCCGGCAATTATGTATCTACCTCCTCATCTACTGATGAATCTTCCGCCCGGGGCGGTGCAATTTATAACAGCAACGGAACTATCACCATAATTGACAGTTCTTTTGTCAATAATTATGTATCATCGGACTATGGTTATGGAGGTGCGATTTATAACAATGGTGGCACTATTTCTATAGTTGCCAGAGATAAAGATGTAGTTTTTGACGGAAATTATGAAAAATACTGGGAGAGCGAAGACAAAACATCACAGGCTATTTACATCCCTTCAGGTACTTTGAATCTCAATGCCGGTTCAAACGATATAATAATAAATGACGTAATATATAGCAGCCGCGGAACAATAAACATAAACCTTGCAGGCACAAGTACAAATGACAGCACTCCTAATGGAAATTTTATTCCGCAGTGGGCAGGTACTACAGGCAGGGTTGTAATCAATAACGAAATGACCATGTTCAACAGTACTGTTATGAATATTTACGGCGGAACAGTAAAAGTTGGGGCTGCGCATACAGATTCGTTGGGAAATTCTGTTAATCCCACTGTCAGCGCCGGCACAATCAATCTTTACGGCGGAACACTGGACTTGGCGAACGGTTCAACTGATTCTTTAAGCGGATTGTGTAATATTTACGGCGACACTAATATTATGATAGATGTTGACCGTGCAAATGCCTATTTGGACAGCTTTACGAACAAAACCTCCATTACTCCGACAGGTACTCTCAAGATTACTGCAATAAACATAATTTCTGACAAAAACAGTGCTGAATCTCTGAACTTTAAGTTAAATAGCTTTGATGTTTTGAACACGGTTACTTATACAAACAAATATAAATATAATATATCAAAAGATAGCAATTATTTAAAATTTACCTCAAGCTCGGTTTCTGACAGCTTTTCGAAAGCTCTGGCGGATACTTCTGAATATAAGACATTTTCATTGACTGATAATTATGTTGCTAATAATTATACAACAATAAATAAGGGTACAAATTTCTTCATTTACGGTAATGGCTATTCATTATCCGGCGGGGCTAACCATGCTTTTACAATACAAGCCGGACAAAACTTAAATATAAGCAGGGTCGGCAAATTTACCCTAACTGAGGTCGCAGAAAGAACAACAGGAGCTATTCCGAAGTTTTATGCCGACGGAACAATAAAATATTACACTTTGACAATTGACAATCCCGGAATGAATGGATTTGGAGTTGTTGCTTCTGTTGCCTCAAATGCTTCATTAATATATAGTTCAGGGGTAATCAATATTGACAATTCTGTAATTTCCAACAACAATAATGAATCGTCTTACTCAGTCAATGGCTCTGCTATATACGCAAATCCCGCTGCCTCTACTATCATAACGGACAGCATTTTTAGTGGAAATAATGTAAACAGCACAGATAGTCAATCCTATGGCGGAGCAATTTACAGCACATCCGGCTCCAATCTGACAATTTCTAATAGTATATTTACCGGCAATCAGGCAACCGCTGATAATGCGGCACACGGAGGTGCGATTTACTCCTACGGCAATGTAAATATAAAAAATAGCGTATTTATAGACAATAATGCGGAATCAGCGAATTCTTACGCTTATGGCGGTGCGCTGTATTCAAACGGATTTACGACGATAAAAAATACTGTATTCAAAAATAATACGGCCGGTTCCGGCGGAAGTTCGGCTTACATCTATGGTGGTGCGATTTCCGGTGAATCTACAAACTTGATGATTTTAACTAATTCTGTTTTTGACGCAAATAGCGCATTTGGAACTGCAACCAATACAAACGGTGTATATGGCGGTGCAATATTCAAAGATAGCGGCCAACTTGTGCTAATCGACTCCGTGTTTACAAACAACAGTGCGATTTCTAAAAGTTTCCGTGCAAATGGCGGTGCTATAGGTATACACGGCACCTACGGCGCTACATTGGGCCTGATTGCAAAAGATAAAGATGTTCTTTTCGAGGGTAATTACATTTCAACTGACGGCGGAACTACCAAAGTGTCGAATGCAGTCTATGTACAAAGCACGACATTTAATCTCAATGCCGGCGAACACAATATTATTTTCAATGACAGAATTACGGGTAATTACGGTACTTTGAATATAAACCAGACCGGCACATGGGATGATACAACAAACCCGTCAACCCCTGACGGCAATTTTATCCCTACATGGGCGCCAACAACCGGCACAATCGAGCTCAATGAAGATATGTCCGGCTATGCACCGAACATAGTAAACTTCTACGGCGGCACATTAAAACTCGGAGAAGACCGTACAAACACTTATTCTCAAGCAGTAACCCCTAAATTCTTCAAGGCAAGAGATTTGAACTTCTACGGCGGCACGCTCAATCTTCAAAACCAAAAAATTGATGATATAACTATCACAAACCTTACCGGTTCTGTTGATTCGGAGGGCAATGCACTCGGGAACCTCAAAATCGACGCAAATTTGAGCACCGGTGCGGCTGATAATTTCACAATATCCGGAACCGCTGCCGGAAAGCTCAATATTTCAGGTATAAATATTCTCGCAGATGGTTCAGCAGGCTCAATTACAGTATTCAAAAACGAAATATCTCCCGAGCTTGAGGTACTTACTACTTACACGAATAAGATGAAGTACATTTTCACTCCATCGTCCACAGCCGGTGTGTTGACTGTTGGCTCCGGCGATTCTGCGAGCAATATGTACTTCGGTCTGGCTTCTGCACTTGCAGATACTGACGCACTGCGCTCATTCTCGGTGACAGATGATTACACGGCTGCAACGAATCTCGGCACTATGCAGGGCGAAAACTCCACATTAGTCATTTTCGGCAACAGAAAAAATATTAACGGCGATTCACACAGCGGAATGACTGTTAAACCAGGTCAAACCGTTAATATCCGCGATGTTGGCGCTTTTTCAACAGTTGAATTAACAGATTCTACTGCCGGAGTGTACGAAAAATATTATGCTGACGGTTCAGTAAAATATTACAACACAACTTTGACACAGAAAGGGCTCAATGGCTTTGTAAATCTTGCTTCCGGTGATAGCGGCACTGTTTTGGGTTCTGCAATTTACAATTCCGGCACAATAAATATTCAGGATTCAGTTATATCAGAAAACAACCTGACAACAAGCGAAGAAATCAACCTTAGTGGCGGCGCAATTTATAACAACGGAACAATGAATGTTGATGGCGCTCTCTTCTATATGAATGCAATAAATGCAACAACTATGGCTGCAAACGGCGGTGCAATTTACAATGACGGCTCAATGGCCGTCAATGACAGCATTTTCTACGCAAACAACAGTGTTTCTGAAAGACATGCTCGCGGCGGGGCCATACGCAATAACTCCGGCACGCAATATATTACAAATTCATCGTTTGCATACAATTATGCAAATTCAACATCTCTTACTGAGTCTAATACCACAGCATTGGGCGGTGCAATTTACAACGAAGCAAATCTATATATTGAAAACACCGCTTTTTACAAAAACCACACAAATGGATTTACTGCTCACGGCGGTGCAATACAAAACGCAGGCAATTTGACAATTGTTTCTTCAATATTCGACGGCAACTACTCAGAGGGGGGCACTCAGAACAGCACAGACGCACGCGGCGGCGCAATTTACAACACAGGCAATTTGACCCTCATTGATACTTCTTTTATCAACAATTATGTTACGGCAACAAGAAATTATTACGGCGCTGCAATGTATATTAATTCGACAACAAATATAATCGCAAAAAATCAGGATGTCCTTTTTGAAGGCAATTATTCGAGAAACCAGGGCACTACCGCCAAACTTTCAAATGGTATATTTGTTAATAGCAGCGGTGGAGAGTTAAATCTTAATGCCGGAGCTAAAAATATCATTTTTAACGACAGAATAACAGGTGCCGGTCAAAATTTTGATACTTTTACTATTTCTATCAATAAAACCGGTACATGGGATGATACTGAATCGCCGTTTGCACCTGACGGCAATAAAATTCCCGTATGGGCACCCACAACAGGCACAATTGAGCTGAATGAGGACATGTCCGGATATGTAGGAAATGTGTACATCTACGGCGGCACCGTAAAACTGGGAGAAGACCGCACAAATGTCTATTCTGCCTCTGTAACACCGAAGTTTTTTGCGGCGAATAACCTTAACCTCTACGGCGGTACAATTGATTTAAGAAACAAAAAAATTGACAATGTTACAATCACAAATTTCAACGGAGCTGATGTTTCCGGTACAGCTCTGGGGAATTTAATGATTGATGCAGACCTTTCTGCCGGAACAGCGGATAATTTCACTGTTTCGGGCACGGCAGCAGGATATTTGAACATTTCAGGCGTGAATATCCTCACAGACGGCTCTGCCTCCTCAATAACAGTCTTTAACAACGGAAATTCCCCTGTTCTTAACGGTTTAACAACTTACACGAACAACAAAAAATACATTTTTACCCCTGACAGCACAATAGCAGGCGTTTTGAATATCAACACAAGCACTGAATCCGGCTCCGGCGTAATCGGTTTTGACGGGCTGAAAGAAGCACTTGCTGATACGTCCTCTATGCGTTCTTTCTCATTGACTGAAAATTACATCTCTTCCGCTAATCTCGGTGCAATGCAGGGTGAAAATTCTTCATTCCTCCTTTTTGGCAACCGCAAATCCATTGACGGAAACCAAAAAGAAGGATTTCTGGTTGCGGCAGGGCAAACAATGACGATTCGTGATGTTGGACATTATACTTTAACCGAAGTTTCCGAAAGCACAGAGCGTGCGATACCCAAATACTACGCTGACGGTACTATAAAATATTATAATTTGACTATAAATAACCCCGGTATGACGAATTTTAGAAAGTATGATTCTTCCGACGCTGTGCAAGGTGGAGTAATAAAGTCGGCAGGAACTATTAATATCAGTGATTCTGTATTCTCAAGCAATAATATTTTAGTTGATAGACAGGATGAAGGAGTTAGTGCTTATGGAAGTGCAATCTATAATACGGGTAATCTGACACTTACCAACAGTTTATTTAGTAACAACTCATCCTATGGTAACGTTGCGAGCTCTGTTATACATAATTATGAAAAATCTTCTCTAACAGTTAAAGGTTCAATTTTTGTCAACAATTCTACTACTATTTTTGGAGCAGGAGCCAATTGTGGAGCTATTTATAATGATGAAGGCGATTTGTTGGTTATAGATAGTGTATTTAGCAGAAATATTGTTGACTCTGACACCGTGGCTTATGGCGCTGCAATAGGTTCTACGATTTCATATGGGACCGGACAAACTATAATTTCAAACTCTATTTTTAATGAAAATAAGGTATCTTCTACAGGTATAGAATGGATATATGGCGGTGCAGTGCATAGTCCTTATTCTCATATAATAATTTCAAACAGCATGTTCACAGGCAATAGCGTTTCCATGAACGGAACAGGCTCTGCGTACGGCGGTGCTCTTTATGGTCGCTTTATTGTGTCAGACACCTCATTTGTTAATAATGCTGCAATAGCCGGCACTGCCTCAAAGGCTTATGGCGGTGCAATTTCTGTTATCAACACCGGCACTCTGATAGCAAAAGATAAAGATGTTTTGTTTGAGGGCAATTATACATCTGTTGATGGTGGCGCAACTAAGGTTTCAGATGCGATTTATTTGAATAAATGGACATTAAACCTGAATGCCGGCAATCATAAGATAATTTTCAACGACCGAATTACCGGTGCTAATACATCCGGAAAAATTAATGTCAACCAAACCGGTACCTGGGATGATTCTGACAGCACTGTTACAAACAAAGGTAACTATATCCCCATCTGGGCAGGCACAACCGGTACAATCGAGCTTAACGAAGATATGAGCGGCTATACAGGCGATGTTAATATCTATTCAGGCACTGTAAAACTCGGCGAAAACCGCACAAACACTTATTCTCAAGCCGTAACCCCAGTATTCTTTGCTGCAAATAATCTTAACCTCTATGGCGGTACCGTTGATTTACAAAACAAAAAAATTGATACGGTAACAATTACAAATTTCAGTGGCTCTATTGACGATGTAACCGGCGAAGCCCTTGCAAATCTTAAAATAGATGCTGATATGTCTTCCGGCATGGCTGATAACTTTACGATTTCAGGAACTTCAACCGGAAAACTTAATATCACCGGCATAAATATACTTGCTGACGGTGATGCGCAAAAAATAACCGTTTTCAATAACGGAATTTCCCCGGAACTTACTGTTATCAATAGCTATACTAACGCTATGAAATACGTATTTGAAGCTGATTCAGAAAATGCAGGTGTTTTACAAATCTCAAGCACTGTTGCCGGAGATTTTGACGGTTTCACAGCTGCACTTGCAGATACAGGAAAACGAAGCTTTTCCGCAACCGGAGATGTTGTGATAAAAGAAAACCTTGTCCAAATGCAAGGCACAAAACTCACAATTTTCGGAAACAAACATGCTTTCGATGGCGGCGGTTTCACAGGACTTTCAACAGCAGACGGACAAAACCTGGAAATCTCGGAAGCCGGCGCATTCACGCTTACGGAGTCCGCTGACGGAAGCATTTTGAGATGGAGCTCCTCGGGTGAGGCTGTTTATTACAATCTTACTGTTGACAATGCAGGTTTGCACAATTTCAGCGGTGAAGCATTGCACAATGCCGGCACTGCTTCTATTGAAAAGAGTGTTATTTCAAACACAATTACCAACACCGGCACTTTATCGGCTTCCAATGTGCTTTTCTCTGACGCTGTAACCAACACCGGTACGATGAGCTCGGCAAACAGCATTGTACAAAAAACATTGAACAATTCCGGCACGCTTAATCTTTATTCAACTTCGTTCAACGGGCAGGATTCTTCACTGGAAAACACTTCCAAAGCTGAAATTTCCGGTTCTATCTTCAACAAAAATGCAACTTCTGTCACAAACTCCGGAGAGCTTGATATTAAAGCTTCTTTATTCAATGAAAACACGCTCGCCGTTGAATCCTCAGCAAACGCACAAATCAGCGACAGTACTTTCCTGAAAAATGCTTCCGGCGTTAAAATCAGTGCCGGTGCTGAGGTTGAAATTAGCAATTCCGGATTTGGTTCCAACACCGAAGCCGCAATTGAAGTTGAAGACGGCAAGGCAATAATTTCCGACGGCGAATTTTCACAAAACGCAACTGCAATCAAGGTTTCTTCGGGCGCAACAGCTGAAATTACAAACGGTGAATTTAACAATAATACAACCGCAATAACAAGCTCCGGTTCTGTTGTAATTAATGCTTCCGAAAACAGCAAGCTGTCATTCGACGCAAATACCAACGGAGCAATCAAATCAACCGGCACACTTACAATAAATGGAGCAAAAAACAGCACAATAAGTTTTTCTAACAACACGGGTTCAAGCGCTATTGACGCTGCAGGGCTGAATATTGCTGCGGAAAAACTTATTTTTACGAATAATGCGTCCGGGGCAATCAAAAATTCCGGAACCGGCACGATATCTGCTTCTGAATTGACTTTCACAAGCAGCTCTGTCGTCAATTCGGGCGATTTGTCTTTCTCCGCTGATACGGGTTCAATTACATTCGATGAAAATTCTGATGTTGACAACACCGGAACTCTTTCTGTAATAACAGGAACAGGTGCAAAAGCAAATCTTAACGGTATGATTAATGGCGGAAATATCGTCTTTAATGCTTCTAACGGCGGTGATATTTATCTTAATAACCGGATTACTAATGCAAATATAAGTTTGAACAGCGGTAAATTGTCAGTTGAGAAAGAAGCTTATTTCAGCGGAAGTTCCCTTGAATTAAGCGGCTCACTTAATATTGCAAACAATGAAATCGGAACAATAAATCTTACTGATTTTACTTCAAATAATGGCGACATAACCTTTGACGCTGACCTTTCTTCCGGTAACAGCGATAGCATTAACGCTTCCTCTGCTGCTGGTACGCTGGGAATCAGAGGGATAAATATTATTAATGACGGCGATGCTTCCCGTATTACCCTGTTCAACAATGCTTCTCTTGATGTGAGCTCTTTGAAAACCTATTCTGACACTTCTATTTACACATTTGAACAAAATGACACTGACAAACGCATAATTGACGTTATTAAGGCAAATACCACTGCAACTCTCGGTGGAATAGCAAACGCTGCACAGGACACAACTGCGACAAAAGCCTTTTCTGCGACCCGTGATACTCAGCTGGAAGACGATTTTGGTGTGATGGGCGGTACGACATTTACTATATTTGGAAACAAAAAAGATATTGACGGCAAGGGCTTTAAAGGGCTTAGCGTTGCTTCCGGGCAGAATTTTTACCTTGAAAATGCAGGTTTTTCAACGGAAAATGCTATTGAAAAATCCGTACATGGCTTTAGCGAAGGATTTTTGACAAATAGCGGAAAATCTGATATTTCTGCTTCAATTTTTACTAAAAACTCCGGTACTCTTATATCTAACTCGGGCACGAATGCGGATTTGATAATAGTTGACACATTATTCCAGAATAACAGCGGCACAATCCTCAATAATGCTGCCGCAGCCGGAATTACCAACTCAACTTTCGCCAATAACGCAGCAGCAGTGATAAACTCCGGTGATATTTCACTGAACAATACACTTTTTACAAATAATACCGAAACTACAAACGGAATATTTGTACATAACGCCGGAACTTTAAAAATGTCCAGAACTACGTTCAAAGCAAACAACGGCGGCTCTTTGAAAACAGCTTCCGGCTCTGAAACTGAAATTAAAGAATCATGGTTCGGCACAGAATCTGTAAGCGATGTAAGTTCAGCGCTAAACGGGGCGGCTATATTCTCCTCAGGCGTGCTGGGTGTGTTTGATACCGAATTTATTTCAAACAGAGCCTCCGATTACGGCGGTGCAATATATGCGCTCGGTTCATCTACATTTGAAAGACTTCTTGCACGCCACAACGAAGCTCTTTATGGCGGAGTTTTGTACAATAATTATGCAGGAGGCACAAACAGCATAAAATCTTCCGATTTCACCACAAACAGGGCAACAAGCAAGGGCGGTGCAATTTATGCGGACAGCAGCCTGGTCTTTGAATCTGCAAACTTCGGTGATGGAACCCAGGGTGGTAAAAATACTGCGGCTCAAGGCGGTGCAATTTACACAGCCGGCGCAGATTTAGAGCTTTCAGATTCCAATTTCAAGATGAACGAAGCTTCGGATACTCATGGCGGTGCGATTTATGCGGAAACGGGTTCTAAAATTACCTCAACCGGCACGGTTTTTGCTTCAAACAGCGCCAAAAACTCGGGCGGGGCTATTTACTTGAGGGGAGCTGCGCTGGAACTCTCTTCAGGCTCCTTTACTGACAACACGGCCCTAAACGGCGGCGCGCTTTATATTGACGAAACATCTTCGGCAGTAATAAAAGACGCTGCGTTTACTTCAAACCTTGTCAAAGGCACGGATTCAAAAGGCGGTGCTATATATAATGCCGGAACGCTTACTCTTACCGCAGATACGGCTGATATGAACTTCTCCGGAAACAAAGCTTCCGATAAAATCAATGATATTTACACAACCGGCAATATTATTGTAAACGGTTCAAAAAATGTCAATATAACAGGCGGTTTTGCGGGTGAGGGAACTATTACCAAGGAAGAATCGGGAGTTTTGAAACTTTCTGGAAATAACTCTTCTTTCCTCGGCAATGTTGTAATAAATAATGGCGCAATTTCTTATAATAAAGCACTGGAATCTGACAAGTTCTTTGGCGGTACAGTAGAAATCATAAAAGACGAATTAGCCGGTAAAGACGGGGTGCTTGATTACACAACCGCCCTCGCTGACACAATTTCCGGAAAAATCACCGGCAATGGTACGTTCAACAAGCTTGGAATTCAGTCACTGACACTTACGGGTGACAACAGCGGTTTTGTGGGAGCTGCAAATATAAATTCCGGAACAATGATTTTTGAAAAGTCCGATGAAAATGCAAAATTCTTCAACGGAGAAACAAATATTGCTCAAAACGCTGTTCTTGAATTTAATCTTTCTGTTGAAGACACACTGAGCTCCATTCTTAAAGGCGAGGGAACCTTTAAAAAGCAAGGTGCGCAAACTCTTACCGTAAAGGGCGGACAGGATGGATTTAGCGGTGTTGTTAAGGTTGACGGCGGAAAGCTTCTTTATGAAAAAACTGAAGATACGGACAAATACTTCTCCGGCACCACAGAAATCGCTTCCGGAGCCAATGTTGAACTCAATCTTTCAAAAGATGAAACATTCCGCTCACAGTTTAAAGGAGCCGGCTCAATAATCAAATCAGGAAGCTCCGTGTTGAACCTTACGAATGATAACAGTGATTTTTCAGGCAATGTTTCGATAAATTCAGGCAAAATTCTTTTCCAAAAAGGTTCCGGTGAAGATAATAATGACAAATATTTCGGCGGTTTAACAACTATTGCGGATGGAGCTGCTTTAGAATTTAATATTGCTCAAAATGCAGAATATTTAATCGACAAAGCCTTCATCGACGGCTCAACCGGAACATTCAACAAAACCGGTGCCGGTACATTTATTGTTACAGGTCGTCAGGATTCATTCAGCGGGGATGTAGTGATAGATGGCGGCAAATTAACCTACATAAAGAACTCCGATTCTGATGAGTATTTTAGCGGAAACACAATAATAAATGCCGGGGCAACCTTTGAATCACGCTTAAACGCAGAAGATACTTTGACAATAAGCAAATTCCATGGAAAAGGCACTTTCTTGAAAACGGGCAGTGCAACATTAACATTAACCGGCGATCAGAGCGTATTTGAGGGTATAACGCTGATTGAGGGCGGAAAAATCGTCTTTGATAAATTAAATGAGGATGACAAATACTTTAGCGGTCAAACTGTAATTGAAGACAACAAAACCCTCGAATTTAACATCGCAGCCGATGAAGAATTTAGCGGCACACTGCAGGGTTCAGGTGAATTTGTGAAAACAGGCAGTGCGTCGTTGATTGTAAACAGCGACAATACAGGATTCAACGGCAATACAATAATTGAAGCAGGAAATGTAATTTTCACAAAAGAAAGTGATTCAGACAGGTATTTTGGCGGCACAACAACTGTTGAAGCCGGCGCAGAGCTGATGTTTGCCCTCGGAACAGAAGAAACTCTGAACAGCAGCGTTGAGGGCAGCGGCGTTTTCACAAAAACAGGCGACTACAGGCTCGATGTAGAGGGTAATCAGTCAGGATTCAACGGTGTAGTGAACGTTTTCGGCGGAACTCTTGCGTTTTCGAGCAGAGAAAACAAAAAATTCTTCAACGCCGCTTCAATAAACATCACATCAAATTCATCTGTCTCGCTTTTTGATTCCTCAAACGGGCAGGTTGCAAGTTTGGAATACACTTTCAATGAAAACGGAACCTATGACAAACAAACCAATCTGAACGGTGCAGGTGTATTGAATTTGAACGCAAACGGGGTTGATGTTGTCATAAACAACACGATAAATACCTCCGGAGAAAATAATACTGCTAATTTCACCGGTCAAAGCTTTACACTGGCACAAAACGCCTTTGCAAACTTCACCGGTGATACAAACAAAGCCGTATTTAGCGATACGACAATAAAAGCAGGCACAAATACCGCCCAAATCGGCAATAATGAATTTAATGCGGAATTTAAAAATAATTCTGCGTTGGATTTGCGCAATGGAAACGGCGCTGCCAACGGATATGGAATTGCTGACGCAGTATTTGATAATCTTTTGGTTGAAAACGGAACGAAATTGTTTGTCGATATTGACCTTAAAAACCATTCCGACCAATCCTCTGATTCCGGTGAAGCTCCGGCTGCGGACAGGATTATAGCAGCCAATGGCAGCGGTAATATAACACTTTCCGGCGTTGCAATAACCCGTGACGGGCTCTGGGCAAACAAAGAAGTGCAGATTCTCGATACAAACGGCATTACTTTAAACGATTTTAATCCATATCTAACAGCGACCTCAAATTCTTATCTTTATGAGATTAAAAACTCCTCTACAGCTGGAAATATTTTGATTTCAACTGTGGACTACAATGTTGCTGATACTTTAAAAACAATGCATCAGCTCTCAACTCCCGATTCCTCCAGAGGATTTACGGTAAATGCCTCAAATTCGCATTATATAACTCTTTCCTCCCTCGGAGAAATGGGCGCAGGTACATTTAATGTGAACGGAATCGGTGCGGATTCTTCTTCAATAGATGCAAATAACCTCTGGACATTGTTCAATGCTGATTCAACAGATGGAGAAATAAGAGAACTCAATATTTCCGCCATAACTATTCAAAACGCAACTACGGCAAACAGCACAAGAAAAGACGGTGCGGCAATTTATGCAAACGGTGAAGATACGACCGTTACAGTTACAAATACGCTGATGACAGGAAATAACGCCCAGAACGGCGGTGCAATCTATTCTAACAACGCTGAAATAAATGTAAATACCTCCGAATTCAACTCCAATATTGCGCAGAACGCAGGCGGAGCCTTAAATAACAGCGGAACCGCAAATATTAATAATTCTATTTTCACAAACAACAAAGCAAAACAGGGCGGTGCAATTGCAAACACCGGTACTATGACGATTTCTGATTCTTCGTTTGACTCCAATAAGGGAGAAACCGGCGGTGCACTTTACAACACGGGAAATCTGACTATCAAAACAACCGGAGCGGATAACAGGTCAGTTTTCTCTTCAAACACGGCAAACGGCGTTTCAAACGACATTTATTCAACCGGTACATTGACTTTTTCCGGCGGGGGAACTGTTGAAATTAACAGTGGTATTGCAGGTTCCGGCAGCATAATTAAAAATGACGGCGGGATTCTCAACCTCAAAGGTAAAAATGACGCCTACAACGGCACTACCACAATCAATGACGGCAAAATTGTATTTGACAAAACCTCTGACAGCGACACAATGCTTGTTGGTGAGATTATTACAAACAAAAACGGTACGCTTGAGTTTAAGCTTGAATCTGAGCATACAATTGAAGCTTCGCTCTCCCTCAGCGGTGACGGAACGATTTTGAAAACAGGAAAAGCTGATTTGGCGGTAAGCGCAGACCGTTCAGGCTTCACAGGAACTGTCGAAATCAGTGACGGAAACTTGAATTATACCCAAAAAACAGCAGCTGATAAGTATTTTGGCGGTTCTACCGTGATTGGCAAGGATGGAGCGCTAAATATTGAAACTGCATTTGTGGATAATATAAAAAATCTTTCCGGTTCGGGTGATTTTAACAAAACAGGCGCCGGAAAACTCATTCTTTCAGGTGATAATTCAGAATTCAAAGGCGTGACAACAATCAAAAACGGCACTTTATCTTATGATAATGCCCTCGATACAACTGAATTTGTAACCGGTCAGGTTGATGTGACAGAAAACGGAACGCTTGAACTTATGATGAACCGGGCACAAGCTGTCGGCGGCAACATTAAAGGTTCCGGAAATCTTGTAAAAACCGGCTCCGAAACACTCGAGCTGGCAGGAAATAACTCTATTTTCTCCGGTATTTTCACTATTGAGGAAGGAAAAGTCGCATTTGAAAGAAAAACAGGAAATGTTTATATAGGCGGAAACACTGTTATTGCTTCCGGCGCAGAACTGGAATACACAACAACGGAAAATGATAGAATCAATGGAACAATATCATCTTCAGCGCCCGATGCTGTTTTTACAAAGCTTGGTGCCCAGACCCTTACTCTCGGGGGCGATAACAGTGTATTTAACGGCAAAATCGCCCTTAAAGAAGGTACAATTGCCTTTGATAATAAAGATGGGGCAAAATATTTCGGCGGAACTACTGAAATTTCCTCAGGAGCAAAACTTATTTACACAACAACCTCCGCAGATAGCATAAACGGAACAATTTCCGGCGCAGGGGAGCTTGTAAAATCAGGAGAAGAAAATCTGGCAATAACCGGTGATAACAGTTCTTTCAGCGGCCTTTTCACTGTCGAAAACGGGACAGCTTCTTTCAGCAATGATAACGGAAATATCTATTTCTCAGGCACAACAAACCTCGTAAAAGACGAATTAACAAACAAAAACGGTATTTTTGATTATACAGCAGTAATTGACGATACTTTGAATGCAGGCTTTAGCGGAAACGGCACATTTAACAAATATGGCGCTGCCGAACTCTCCGTTACCGGTGACAACACAGTATTTACGGGTGATGTAAACATAAAAGAAGGCACGCTCTCTTTCAACAATGAAAATTCAAATAAATTCTTTGCCGGAACGACTACTGTTGAAAATGGCGCTGTGCTTGATTACACAACCACCGGAGATGAAACAGTAAACGGAAATATCTCAGGAAACGGAACCCTGAACAAAAACGGCAGCGCTTCTATGACCTTAAAAGGGGATAACAGCGGCTTTGACGGCACAGTAAATATAAATGAAGGCAAAATACTTTTCAATAAAACCGATGATGGTCAAAAATACTTTGCGGGCACAACAAATATTCAAGGTGAGCTGGAATACAACCTGAATGTTGACGAAACCCTCGGCAAAATTACCGGCAACGGCACTTTCACAAAAAGCGGAAATGCTGAACTCACCATCAACACCGATAACAGCGGATTTAGCGGTAATGCTGTTGTTGAATCAGGCTCAATGACCTTTACTGACGCAACCGGCGGGAAATATTTTGCCGGAACAACCTCTTTGAACAATGATTCTGTTTTCAATGTGATTAACGATTCCGAAATGTCCCTGAACGGGCTTTTAACGACCGGAACCGGCTCCGGCGTTCTAAATAAACAGGGCAGCGGAACACTTACAATTAAAAAAGACAATTCAAACTTCCATGGAACTGTGAATGTTGAAAATGGTGTTTTGAGCTATGTGAACGGGACTTCTGAAGATAAATTCTTTGCTTCTGACGCAGAAATTTCTATTTCTGAAAATGCAGAATTGAACCTTGATATAAATTCTGCCGAAACAATTTCCAATAAAACAACCGGAAGCGGAACAATTACAAAAACCGGTGCTGAAACGCTAACAATAAACGGTGATAATAAGGGCTTTACCGGCTCAGTGAATATTGAACAGGGCACAATGAAATACGAACAGAATGCTTCTTCCTCATGGTTTGGCGGAACTACTTCTATCGAAAACGGTGCTGAGCTTGTATTTAATAATGCAAATACTGATTCAATAAAAAATCTCTCCGGCGATGGCACATTTACAAAAGATGGTGCCGGAAACCTCAATCTTTCTGGCAACAATTCTGGCTTCATTGGCACAGCGAATATTGCGGACGGAACAGTTTCGTTTAACGATTATAACAACAAATTCTTTGGCGGCATGGTAAATGTTGAAAATGCAAATCTTGACTACACTTTAAATTCCAATGGCGCAGTTATCGACAAAAATATCAATCTCAACGGAAATGCAAATCTGAATTATTCCGGAACCTCATCGGCCCAAAATATTGCAATCAACACGGAAAATACTATAACAGGCGATAATAATACTGTTTCTTTCAACAACGGCACCTTTGAATTTAACACTGATATGAAAAACTTCGGACAGAACGGCGAAGATAACAAAATCACCTTTGGGCCTGATACAACAGTCAAAATCGGCAGCAATATTTCCGATTTCGGTTCTGACAAGCTCAACGCGGACTTCAACGGGACAAATCTCGACCTTGTAAACGACAAAACAACAGATTTGACGTTTAATGAGCTCAATTTTAGCGGTGATTCAACAATTCGTGTTGACCTTGATTTGAAAAATAACGAGGATCAGATAAATCCCGAACGCACTCCATCTTCTGACAAAATAAGCTACAATACAGGCTCCGGCTCTGTTACACTCAATAATGTAAACATCAGTGTGAACGGACTTTATAGCAACGAAGAAATAACCGTCCTTGAAAAAACCGATTCTGCGGGTTCAGATGTTGTTTTGAATATGGCTGACACAATTATCAGCGCGACCACATCGGGTTATGAATACGAAATCAAAAAATCAGCTAACGAGGGTAATATCCTTGTTTCAACAGTGGATTATGCAAATCCTGAATCCCTGAAAAAAATGCACAACTCCACAAATGAGGTCAGAAATTTCAATTTTGACGAGGATACCCCGGTGGTTGACGGAAAACAGGAATACAAAATCCTCTCTGACCTTGGCTCTATGGGGGCTGATTCAAGCAACTCACAAAATCAGCTGAATGTCAGTGGAATTGCGGGCAAAAACAGCACAATTACAGGCTCCGGTGCCTGGGAGGGCTTTAATGTTGATTCTTCTGACGGATTGAACCGCGAATTGAACCTCAATGATGTGATAATTGCTGATATGGTTACGAATACAAGAACGGATGGTTCCGGCGTTTATGTAAACGGTACTACTGATAATGCGATAGCAAACATCACAAATACCGGCTTTGTAAATAACACTGCTGATGGAAAAGGCGGCGCTGTTTATAATGAAGGCGGGCTTGTCAATATTGAAAATGGTAAATTTGAGGCAAATAAAGCTACTGACGGAGGTGCAGCCGGAAACAGCGGTACTTTGAACGTGGTTGACACTGCTTTTGATAAAAATACCTCTTTACAAAACGGCGGAGCCATCACAAATTCCGGTGAAATCAATATTTCCAACAATTCTTCATTTACATCAAATACCTCTCAAAATAACGGCGGTGCGCTTCATAATACCGGAAATGCAACGATTACGGATTCCTCTTTCTCTTCAAATACCGCACAAAATGGCAACGGCGGTGCAATCTACAACAGCGGAACCCTCAACATCAATGCAACTGAAAACCATACAACCGATTTTTCCGGAAATATTGCTAACGGGCAATCCAACGATATCTACAACGACGGCGGAACTATCAATTTTGGCGGAAAAGGCGAGATTAATGTTGAAAGCGGTATTGCAGGTGACGGTTCTATTGTAAAAGATGACAGTTCTGTTCTCAATATAAGCGGCAAAAACGATGAATACACAGGTACAACAACAATTAATAACGGAAAAATCGTTTATACCAAAGACGATGCAAATGATAGCTTCCTTGGCGGAACGACGACAATTGTAAAAGACGAATCCGCCGGTAAAAACGGTGTTCTTGAATTTAATCTTATTGAAAATGACACTTTAAATGCAAGTTTTAACGGAAATGGTACTTTTGTAAAAGAGGGCTCCGGAACGCTTACTGTGAACGGAAATCACGAGAATTTCGCAGGAGATGTTGTAATAAATGATGGTGTAATTTCGTTTGAAAACAGCACAGGCAACAAATACTTCGGCGGAACAACAGTTATAAACAAAACCGACGATAAAACCGGAACTTTCGAGTTCATAGCGAACGGAACCAGCACAATGCCCGGTATTATTACAGGAAATGGCAACTTTGACAAAAAAGGCAGCGGAGAACTTGTGCTTTCCGGTGACAACAGCGGATTTACCGGTACAACAACCATCAAAGAAGGCTCTTTGACCTTTGAAAAAACAGATACAAGCAAATATTTTTCCGGTTCTACCGTGCTGGAAGACACAACACTCAACTATATAACCACCACCTCTGACACTATGAGCAACGGTATTAGCGGTACAGGTACAATCAACAAGCTTGGTTCTGAAACTCTCACAATAAATGGCAATAATGACGCATTTACAGGCGATTTTAATATTAAAGAGGGCTCTGTCCTGTATAACAAACTCGCCCAAAACGACAGCTTCTTCGGCGGGCAGATAATAATGTCAGCAGGCACTACTCTGGATTACAATGCAGCGATTGACGATGTTCTTTCGGGCAAAATAGAGGGTTCTGACGCAACAATACGTAAAACAGGCGCAGGAACTCTGACGCTTTCCGGTGATAACAGCGGTTTCTCAGGAAATACTGTTATTAAAGAGGGCTCTATAATATTTAATAAAGAAACCTCAGAGGATAAATTCTTCGTGGGAAGCACTGAAATCCAGTCGGGTGCGTCTTTGGAATATGCACTATCCGAAAACGATTCTCTCAACGGAAAACTCACCGGCGATGGTACTTTTATAAAGAGCGGAAGTGCAAATTTGACTCTCAAGGGTGCTAACAATACATTTACAGGCACAGTTAATCTCAACGAAGGCAAAATTATCTATATTCAATCCGCTGACGATAAATATTTCGGCGGTGCAACCGTAATTGCTTCCGGTGCTCAGCTTGATTATACAAATGACAGTGAGGATTTCATGAAAGACCTGAGCGGTCAGGGCACTTTTGTGAAAAAAGGCGCGGGCGTTCTGGAAATTACAGGTGAAAACAAAAACTTCTACGGTGAGGCAATAATTGAATCAGGTGCCCTTTCTTACGTCCAGAGCGGTGGTTCGTTCTTTAGCGGAACTACAACCATTAACAAAGACGCGGTTCTTAGCTTTACTAATACAACTGATGATAAGGTTTCCAGCCTTAAAGGCGACGGCAAATTTGTCAAAAAAGGAGAAGGTACGGCATTTATTACAGGAAACGGCTCTGCTTTCACCGGCGAAATGTCAATTGAAGAAGGAAAACTCAAATTTGAAAAGCTTTTGAACACTGACGCACTCTCTTCGGGCAATGTTTCTATAAACAACGGTGCCGAGCTTGAAATGAAGATAGAAAATGATTACTCCCACGCAGGTACTATAAGCGGAAACGGAAAACTAACAAAATCCGGAGCTGCAATTTATACAATAACCGGCGATAATACAAGCTTTACGGGAGAATTTGTTCTTGCAGAAGGAACTGTAAATCTTGCAAAGGATTCTAAATTCTTCAACGCACAAAGTTTCACAATGTACGGAAATACAACTTTCAGCACTCTGAATAATTCAATTGAAGCTGTGAACCTCGGAAATCTCAATATTTCTTCGGGTGTAGCAAATCTCGCAATTGATGTGGATTTGCAGAATCGTACCTCTGACTTCATAACAGCCAACTCAGTTAGCGGAACCGGTTCATTAAATATTAACAATATCAAACTTCTTTCTGATTCGTTTGCGGGTTCTGTGTCTGTGCAGGCTGTAGATTCGGCAATCAGTGACAAAGTTACGCTGGACAGAAGCCAGCAGGTTGTTATGGGGCCGATTTACCAGTATCTTGCTTCATATGACGCGCAAAACGGCGTATTGAATTTTGCGGGTGGGCCTGCGGATAGCCGCTTTAACCCCGGAATCCTTGCGGCACCGGTTGCAGCACAGGTCGGCGGATATCTTACACAGCTCAACTCATACGATGACGCATTTGCTAATATGGATATGCTTATGCTCATGCCGCGTGCCGAGCGCGAAGCTTACCGGTTAAGAAATAAATATGCAGCCGCTGATTCAAACCTTGTTTATAACCCGACAATGATTCCAGAAGCCAAAAAAGGCGCATGGTTCAGACCTTTCACCAACATTGAGCGCGTAAATCTCGGAAACGGCTTGAAAGTAAATAATGTTGCCTATGGCTCACTAATCGGTGTAGATAGCGACCTGATTCCGTTAAAGCGCGGGTTTGAGGGTGTATTTACGGCATATGCGGCTTACAATGGTTCAAATCAGGATTACCGCGGTATCTCTATTAATCAAAACGGCGGGCTGCTCGGCGGAACCGCAGTATTTTACAGGGGTAATTTCTTTACCGGCTTGACTATTAACGCCGGAGCTTCGGTGGGCGATGCGTCAACTTTCTTCGGAAAAGACACCTTCACAATGATAACGGCGGGCGTTGCTTCAAAAACCGGTTATAACTGGGAATTGCTCAACGGAAAATTCGTAATTCAGCCCAGCTGGCTTATGTCTTATTCTTTTGTTGATACGCTTGATTTTAGAACGAAAAGCGGCATAAAAATCACGTCAGATGCACTCAACGCTGTTCAGCTTGCTCCGGGAATTAAATTTATAGCAAATCTCAAAGACGGATGGCAGCCATATGCAAGCATAACAATGGTTTGGAACATAATGAACGACTCGTCGTTCAATGCTAATGACGTAAGTCTTCCAGAACTTGCGGTCGAGCCTTATGTTCAATATGGTGTGGGCGTCCAAAAACGTTGGGGCGAAAGATTCACCGGATATCTTCAAACAATGTTCAGAAACGGCGGCAGAAACGGTGTTGGTTTCAATCTCGGGCTAAGATGGCGAATATAATTAAGGCACCGGATCATATCCGCCGGGATTCAGCGGGTGGCAGCGCAGTATTCGTTTTATTCCCAAAAATCCGCCCTTTAAAAGCCCGTATTTGAGGATTGCCTGCTTCATATATTCCGAGCAGGTCGGATAAAACCTGCAAACAGGCGGTTTTAATGCAGAAATTTTCTGATAAAGGGATATCAGTTTTAAAACAAGTTTTTTCATAGGATTTATTTAAAATAGACCTTTTTTCGCAAGAATTAACCCGATTACGGCGGCAAGAATCAAAGAAACAAGGATGATTATCCCGAAAGCAATGTGATTTCCGCCCATAGGTACATCCACGTTCATCCCCCAGAAGCTCGCAACCATCGTCGGAATCGCCAGAATAATCGTTACCGAGGTCAAAAATTTCATAACGATGTTCAGGTTGTTGGAAATGATTGAGGCGAACGCATCCATCATACTTTCGAGGATGTTGCGATGCATTTCTACCATTTCTATAGCCTGTTTGTTTTCGATTATTACGTCTTCCATCAAATCTTCAATTTCTTCGTTAGAATCAATGAAATTGCTGTATTGCGGGATTCGTTTGAACCTGCTCAGCTTTTCAAGTACGTGTCCGTTGTCTTTTAGCGCTGTTGTGAAGTAAACAAGCGATTTTTGAACTTCCAAAAGCTGAAAAAGCGCCTTGTTTTTCATTGTCCGCCTTAAATCTATCTCAATTCTGTCCGTATGGCGGTTGATGTGTTCCAAATATCTCAAATAGAACTTTGTTGAGCGGAAAAGTATCTGGAACATGAATTTTGTTTTGTCAGCGGTGTTAAAAAGTTTTGCTGTATCCTGATTGAAGAAAGAAATGATGCGGTTTTCTTTTAAAGAAACAGTTGCCATATTCTGCGGGGTCATAATAATACCCAGAGGCAGCGTATCAAAGCTGTTTTCGTCTTCCATCATCGGAATGTTGGTGATTATGAGGAGTTTGTCGTCGTCGATTTCGATACGCGAACGCTCCTCCGAGTCCAGCGAATCTCTGAGAAAGTCCGCTTCAATATTCAATGCCTGCGCAACCTCTTTTATTTCATCTGCGGTCGGTTTTATGAGGTTAAACCAGGAACCCGGCTCAAATTCCTGTATTGACAGCTCTTTTAGCGATTTATCTTCCTGCGTTTTAAAAATTTGGAGCATATCAGCGCACTCATATTCCTGAACAATCTGATTATACTATAACTATTCAAATACATGAATCATTTTTTTAATGTATGAAAATTTCCTGCCAAAAATCAATTTTTTAGAGGATACGATTTCATGAAAACATGCGATACTCTAACAATATACTAGACTTTCTATAATAAGCACAATTATATAAAGGCAGAAGCCATATTTTGGTGCTGCTTGAATTAAAACAAGATTGCAGAGGCAGGTTTTGAAAAAGTTTAAATTCAGATTACAGGTAATTTTAAATATGAAAGAAAAAGAGCTGGAAAAAAGGCTGCTGGAGCTTGCTAAAGTCCAAAAAAGCCTCCAGGAAGCAAAAGAACAGCTCGCCAAGCTTGAACATTATCAGGCAGAAATAAACCTTGCACTCGAAGATGTTTTCAGAAGCGGTAATGACCTGAATATCCTCGAGGTGCAAAGATACAGGAATTATATTAATAAGCTGATTGTTGATTCGTCTAACCAGAAAGTCCTTATTACTAATATCACAAAACTCCTCGCCAAAAAACAGCAGGAAGTCAATGAAGTGCTGAAAGAAAAGAAAGTTCTGGAAAAACTCAAAGAAAGACAGCAAAAAACCTACTATCTTAACTTTGAAAAAGGCGAAAGACGCGAGCTCGACGACATTACATCTTCAAGATACCGCATAGCATAGGAATTTAAATGAACGCACAGGCTATAAATTTTAATAATCTTCTTAAAGCAACGGAAACGCAGGCTCAAAATGCTGCTTCCAACGTTTTTGATGCGTCTGATGACAAATTCTCAAAAACCTTTAATGAAATTGTCTCAAAATACGATAAAAATAATAATAACGCGCCCGTAAAGCCGCAAAACGACGCAAAAAGAAAAGATTCACCTAAAACAGAAAATAATATTAACAAAAACAGCGCGCAAACTCCTCAAAATCCCGCAAACCGCAAGCCGGAAGCCCGAGAAAATCAGGAAAATCAGCCCGCACCGGCACAAAACCGGAATAATCAGGATACAGAAGCTGTACAACAAAGCCCTGTAAACGAGGCTAATGCTGAAACTGAAAAAAATGATACTGAAAATACAAATCCAGCGCAGAATGAGCAGCTCACACAGGCAGAAACGGAAGCTATACTTGAAGAAACGGCGCTTAATGCGATTAATGCAGAATCTGCCGGAGAAGTTCCGGTTCAAGCGACGCAAACTGCGCAGATTTCTGAAAATACAGCGGATGCGGAAGAACAGCGTGCTCTTGCCAATCAAAAAAGAATTAATAACCTTAAAACTACCTCGACAACTACTGTCGTGTCCATATCTTCGGATTCTGATGACACAGGCGCCTCTAAAGGCACTGCGGCTTCCGTGACGCTCGCCGAAGTTGAGGAAGGCGCGCAGATAAAAGCTTCCGAAAAGGTTGCTCAGGCGGCAAAAGACGGTACAATTTCCCAAACTCAGGAATTATCTTCGCAGGCTAAACAAAGTGCGATGGAAAATCTTCAATCCATTCAGGGAACTGACACAACTGTTGTAGAATCAAAGTCTTCCGCGCAATCCGACGCACAATCCAACAGCAATTCCTCTTTTTCTCAGGGGAATGCCGCAGAACAGGTTATAAAAATGTCGATTGAAAATGCCGACGCGGACAGCGTAATGCCGGTGCAAAATAATCCGTCAAATCACGCTGATAAAGCCCTGCAAACGGCTTCTTCCGCAACATCCAGAACTTTTGACCTGAATAAGTCGGATATTTTGAACCAAATCGGTACAAAAATGCAGGATTTGCCCGAAACAGGGCAAAGCAAAGTAACGATTATTCTAAAACCCGAACATCTGGGCCGAATACAGCTTGAAATTTTGAATACGGGCGATGGAATAACCGCAAGAATGCTTACAGAAAACCAGCAGGTAAAAGAACTGCTCGACAAAAATATGGAAACCCTGAAAAGCCAGCTCGGGGCGCAGGGGGTCAACGTAAATAACATAAAAGTTGAAAATACGCAGCAAACTTCCCAGAACGCTATGAATTTCGAGCGTGAGCAGTTTTCTCAGGGATTTTCGCAGAATCCGCAGGGGCATAATCCAGCAAATCCCGATTCTGCAAGAGCTTATGAAGAAAATAATATTGAATTTGTTGAGGATACGGGTGAAATAGAGCCGGAGATTGCACAATCTCAAATTCTTCATGATGGAAAAGTAGATTACAAAGTATAAGGGGTAGAGGAAATGTCAACGATAAATGATACTTTATTAAATTTGCAAAACTCAACAACGCAAATGCAAAAAGCTGAAAAGGAACAAAAAGGGCCATCCACAGAGCTCGATGGCGACGCATTTCTTACTTTGATGATTGAGCAGCTTAAAAACCAGGATCCGCTGGAGCCGATGGACAACAGCCAAATGATTGCACAGCAGGCAGCTTTGACTCAGGTCACTGAACTTCAAAAAATGAACGAAAATATTAGTACGAACAATATGATTATTCAGGCTACTTCGCTTGTCGGCAAGGAAGTTACCCTGATTGACCCGAATGACACAACAAAAACAATCACAGGAACGGTTACTTCTGCTAATTTCACCAGCTCAACAGCTACTGTCACGGTAAACGGCGAAGAATATCCGCTCGGGCTTGTTATGAGCGTGGGGCCGGACAAAACAGCTTCCTCCGGAGATTCGGGTTCGACTGATTCTTCGGGTTCGACTGATTCGTCTGATTCGACAGATTCATCCGGCGGTGATACTTCAGACAGTTCAACATCAACACAAAAATCATAAATAAATTCATATAAGGATGGGAGGATAAATGACACAGGCATTGTACACATCGCAAACCGGTATGAACGGTGCGCAAACAAAACTAAATGTTGTTGCGGACAACATTGCAAACATGAACACGGTTGGTTTTAAACAATCCCGCGTAAATTTTGCAGATATCTACTACAACACGCTATCTTCGGGCTCTGCTCCGAGCTCTAACCTCGGCGGTATAAACCCGCGCCAGATTGGTACGGGTGTCCGCGCAGCAGAAATTATTCGTGACTTTACGGGCGGTTCTTCTGTTGCTACGGGCATAAGCACTAACCTTGCAATCAAAGGCAACGGCTTTTTTACAGTGCAAAACGGAAACAACGAGCTTCTTTACACAAGAGCAGGCAATTTTTCGGTAGATGCCGAAGGATACCTTGTTTTGCCTAACGGATACAAGGCTCTTGGAACCGAAGATCAGAGAAGTTCAACAGGCAGCCAGACACCGATTCAAATTCCGGTAATGATTCAGACCCAAACTATACCTAATGCGGGAGCCGGCGACAAAACTCTTTCCGAGTTGAACGGAAATGTTGCTATTACAAGCGGTACAATTGAGGTTGTTGTCGGAAACCAGACCACACCGGTAAATATCGACGCAAATGCCACTTTGAATGATGTTGTAGCCGCACTTAACGGTGTGAACGGGGTTACAGCAACATTGACAGATGGTCAAATTGATGTCAGGGCTGATGACGGTTCAAAAGTTGTTTTAAATAACGGTACTTCAAACTTCGTTACGCAAACAGGGTTGACCTGGAACGATGCAACGAACAGCGTTGAGTCAAAGACGCTGGATTATCAGCAAATTGTCAGAACCGGCACCGACGTAGCAAATTCCCAGAAAGTTACGGCTGTTGATATCCATGAAGATGGTATTCTGGAAGTAACTTATGCAAATGGTGATAAATTAACGGCAATTGCTAATCCGGAGGATGAAACAAAGCTCATATTCCGCTACACAACGGGTTCTCCGGCAGTAAATATTACGGGTGATGACCTTGATATTACAGGTGTTGCCGAACCTGCAAATTTCCAGCTTCAGATGGCGAATTTTGTCAACCCTGACGGCCTTGTTGCAGTGGGAAGTAACGCTTATAAAGAAGGCCCCAACTCAGGTTCTGCACTTTACGGAAGTATTTCGGCAGGTGCATTCGGTACAGTAAACTCGGGCGAATATGAAGGCTCAAACGTTGACCTTGCAGAGCAGTTTGCTGATATGATTATTTCTCAAAGAATGCTCGAGGCAAACAGCCGCGTGTTTAACACCGCTTCTAACATTCTTCAGACGATTTCTTATCTCGGTCAGTAGTTCCTGAATAAATACAAAAAAGCGGACGGGTTTTTTAAAAATCTGCCCGCTTTTTGTTTTTCTGCTTTGTTTTTTGATTTAATTTCCAACAAATAATCTTCGTGCTACTATAAAAATAAGAAGAAAGGAGCTGTTATGTTTCACGTTTATACAGAAAAAAGTAATTCTGATTTTTCCAGAACTCACATAGGCGATTATTCTGATTTTGAGGAGGCTATGGACGCAGCGGAAAAATCCATCGAGGGAAATTCCGAACTAAATTATATTGTTGAAGAAACTGACGGTTCGTTCGACAGCTATGGCGAACTTTTGCGGCAGGTTATCGCAAAAAGCAACTAAAGCTTTCCGCCATTCTGAACTTGTTTCAGAATCTCCCGCAAAGCGGGTCAACTAATCGAAAGTCAAATTAATATAAGGAGAAAAACATATCATGTTGACTAAAAATCAAGACATTATTACGGAATTCAGCGGCGTAGAGTTTTCAAAATACGCTTCTAAAACGGGCGATTTTGTAAAAGAATTCAAATCACGCGCAAACCAAAAAGGACAATTCCTGAACTGGGTAAATCTGCCCTCTGAACAGCTCAAAAGGGTTGATGAAATTTATGAACTCGCGCAAAACCTGAAAAACCTGACAGGCGCTAAAAAATTGAGCGTAATGGGTATTGGCGGTTCAAAACATACGGTTGAGCACATGCTTTCCATTAACGGCTTGAATATCAAAGGTGAAGATATCGTTTTTTATTCTGACGTAGATTCTGCAAGCCTCGAGCGCTTTTTATACAAGCTCGATAACGATGTTTTGAGCTCAAATTTCATGATTGCCTCAAAATCCGGCTCTACTTTTGAAACAAAAGACGGATTTTTAAGGGTTCTGGATATGCTGACCGACGCATACAAGGCACAGGGCAAATCCGAAGAGGAAGCTAAAAAAGCAGCAAACAAACACTTCATCGCAGTGACTGACGCAAATGCGGAAAAAAGCGAATTGAGAAGAACCTCAAACGAGAACGGATGGCTGGGCGATTTGTTCATCCATGACGATGTGGGCGGCAGATTCTCGGCATTTGATGACCATGCGCTTTTCACTCTTGCTTATGCGGGAATGAAAAAAGAAGATATGAAAGAACTCCTCAATTCCGCGCAGGAAATAAGCGCGCTTTCACTTAGCGAAAATTTAGATACAAATGACGCATTGAAAGAGGGCATTTTCTGGGCTGACGCTAAACTTAACGGTATTGACGCGTCTGTTCATCAGTATATGGGCTCGATTTTTGAGAACACCGTTTACTGGCACGCACAAATGCAAAACGAATCCGTAAAAGACACGCTTAAACAGGTTGCCAAAGTGCCTGACGCAATGCACCACAGCGCAGAAGCGCATTTTAACCCCGCAAATAAGCTTGTTTTTGCCCTCACTGTTCCTGTTGACAACGGTGTTTGCAAAGAAAACGCAGAAGCTTATATCGGCGCTTTGACTAAATCTTACGAGGTTACAGGCGCAACTTTTGTTGAAAAAATTGCAACAAAAGGAATGGGCTTAACCCCGAAAGCGGCAGGCGCAATGACTCAATTGAGAGCGTTCGCAACGGTTTATCAGGAAATTGTTGAAAAAACAATGAACGGCGAAAGCTTCCCCGAAGTTCTTGACAGCGTTTTGCAGCCGCATGTGGAATTCTACAAAAAGAATTTAAAAGGCGGCGTGGTCGTTCCGGGAAGAATTTCCAAATAAATTGAAATTTTAATGCAAAAAGCGGGGTAAATTGACGTTTTCTCCGCTTTTTTTTGCTCAAAATCCAAATTCTCCATACAATGAATGATTGAATCTGAATCTGTTGCGCTATAATGGTTTATATGTTGCAAGAAGCCACCAAAATAATACAATCTGCCTTTCATGACAGTTTTATAAAAAGATTGAGCCTTTATCTTCACGATTGCGTGCGAGAAGAGGTTCAAAGCTCTACGTTCAGAAACCTCAAGCAGGACAAGGACAACAAATGGATTTTTCTCAAAGGCGAAGAGGCACTTTTCACAAAATTCGATGAGCCATTGAGCCTTGACGGGTCGGACAGTTCGCTTACGGAGCTCATGATTTTGAGCGAAATGAGCCAGAAAGACAAATATCTTATTTACGGACACCTTTTTCTTGTTGGAAAAAGCTCCCGCTCAAGGCGCAAAAACGAATACCTCACCCCGCTTCTTTACATGCCGTGCAGGCTTGAGCGAAACGGTGTGAATATTGACTGCGTTTTGCAGGATGAAGTGCTTTCGTTGAATACGGGCGCATTGACCGCTCTGATGAGAAAAAGCGATGATGAGGACGAAATGGAGCACATGCTCGACGGTTTGCTTGAGGTTGTGCCTGATTTGCCGCTTACACAGGAAAAACTGGATATTTTCCTGACAACATTGAAGTCAATTTTGCCAGATGTTGAAATCTCCTTGAACCACGAGGATGACGACACAGAAAATAATACCACTACCGACAACGATTTTTATAATACAAAAGTCAATTATGATAATCTCGAGGAGTTTTCAGAAGAAGTTCAGGCGCCAAAACCCTCGTTCAAACTCGACAAAGTCTGCGTAACAAGCCAGAGCGCCATAATTCTTACAAAACGCCCCTCGATTACCGCGGGAGTTTTGCATGAGCTTATGCAAATTTCCGAAAAACCGAGCGGAATTTTTAGAGAAACCGCGCTATCCGTCGTAAACGAAGAATATTTGCAGGGCGTGGGCAAACTTTTCAACAAAGAGAAAACAAAAAAAGAATTAAAAGACTTTTTCCCTGTGACGCCCCTTTCTTTGAGCGATTCGCAGGCTGATGTTTTGAAAAAAATCGAACAAAATCCGCTCGTTGCGGTTTATGGCCCTCCGGGAACGGGCAAATCCCAAACCATCGTGAACCTTGTTGCGCACCTGATTGCCAACGGAAAAACGGTTCTTGTTGCGTCCAGAATGGACAAGGCGGTTGATGTTGTTGCCCAGAGGCTGAATGAGCTCGGCGCGCCGTTTCTGGCTTTGCGTGCGGGTCGATTGAATTACCAGAAATCTTTGAGCTTTAAATTGAACGACCTTTTGTCCGACAAAATCGACATTGACACCGGTTATGAGGACGCAATCCTTGTTGATACGGACGATATGAGGGATTTGTTGTGCAAAATTAAAGAACTCGAAGACAAATGCGAAAAAATCCTTTCCTACGAGCGTCAATGGCACGATACCATTGAAAAAGCAGAACTTCTGGAGCAGGATTTGGGCGAACATGAGTTTGTGAAGAAAAAACTCAAAAAAGAAGAAGTTGATAATGTCAAAAAACTGATTTGCGCAATCGAGAAAAATCAGGAAAAACGCGGGCTTTTCTCGGGTTTGAAAAACATGTGGAATTCGATGAAAATCAAAAAACTGCTCGGTGTCAGCGATTTTTCAACGGATTTTGAAACCGTTTCAAGGACAAAAAGAGAGCTCGAAGTGTCGGATTTGCAGTCAGATTCGAGAATTGCCGAAACGCATATCCACAATATCGGCAATCTTCATCAGCTTCTGGGGCAAATCAAACAACTCAAAAAACGTCAGCGAACTCTCGCTGTTGATATCCTGAAAAACAAACGCAGAGAAGCTTTAAAAGGGCTTTTGCGCGATGAAAAGAAGAGCCGCCGCCTGAAAGTTCATGCAAAGGCGATTGTGGAAAGAAAACAGAATTTGCAAAACAGGCTTCTTGAAGAAGAAGATTTTAAGCCGCTGATGGAGGCTTTTCCGTGCTGGTGCGTCACTACTTACGCGGTTTCGGGCTCTTTGCCGATGAAATCCGGGCTTTTTGACGTTGTAATCATTGACGAGGCGTCCCAGTGTGATATTGCAAGCTGCTTCCCGATACTTTTCAGGGCGAAAAAGGCCGTTATCGTAGGCGATGACAAACAGCTGCCGCATTTATCATTCCTTGAAAAGGCAAAAGAACAATCTTTTCTCAGCCAGTATGAAATTCCCGATAAATATCAGCTTATGTGGCGTTTTCGCACGAATTCGATGTTTGATTTGGCTAATTACTATTCAAATTCGCCAGTCCTGCTCGATGAGCATTTCAGAAGCGCATATCCGATAATTCAGTTCAGCAACAAGGAATTTTACGGCAACAGAATCCGCATCATGACCAAGGACGCGGGAACTGACGATGTTTTGGAGCTTCACCATGTTGTTGAGGGCAAAGTTGATTCGGATTGCACGAGAAATATGCCCGAAGTTGAGGCTGTGATAAAAAGAATCCACGAACTCATTGCAGAGGACGACGGAAATGACGAAAATCCCGTTTCTATCGGCATAATTTCGCCTTTCCGCGGTCAGGTTGACCTGATTCAAAAAGCGCTCTGTCAGGTTTTGACCGAAACCACAATCCGCAAGCACCAGATTGAAGTCGGCACGGCGCATACTTTTCAGGGCGATGAACGTGATGTGATGATTCTTTCGTTTGCGGTTGCGGACAACAGTTTTGTGCAGAGTTTGACTTTCCTGCAAAAACCGAACCTTTTCAATGTCGCAATCACGCGTGCAAGGAAAAAACTTATATGTTTTATCTCCAGAAACCCGAAAACCCTCCCGCAGGGGCTTTTAAGGGATTATATTGAGTACATTCAGCAGTATCTGGACGCAGCGAAGGACGATGAATTCAGAAAAAACACTTATAAAAACGAATTTGAGAGAAATGTTGCAGAAGCTTTTATAATGGAAGGTTTCAGTGTTAAATCCGGATTTGAGGCTGCGGGTGTTTTGCCGGATTTGCTGGTTCAGGACGAATTCGGACGTGAAATTATTCTCGAAATTGACGGCGTAGAGGACAAAAAGCCCGCAAGGATTAAAGATATTAAAAAACAGACAATTCTTGAGCGCGCCGGATACCGGGTTGAGCGTATAAGTTTCAGAGAATGGCACCATAGTCCTGCAGCATGCATAAATCGTATAAAGTCGCTTTTGGTGGAGTAAATTAAAAATTAAATGAATCTTGTCAAAAAGTACAGCAGGAAGATTTTTAGAGAGGTATTGAGGCTCTTTCTGCCGATAGAACAAAGAGAAAGAATACTCGGCTATTTTTATCCTGATGATAGGATTGGGTATATTGTAAGAACAATCAAATTTGATATTAGAGATATAGATATTTTACTTGAGTCACAACAGCTTTACCCCAAAAATATAATATCAGTTGAGCAAACAATGGAGTATTTTCTTAATAATGAAATTTCTATTTCAAGGATTGGTGATGGGGAAGAGTTGTGCAATATTCTAAGTACTTCTGTTCAATTTCCTGAAATGAGCCGCAGGCTTAGAGAAATACTTGCAAAAGGTTCTGATAATAAATGTTTAGTTTGTATCAATAATTTTAATGTGTTTGATAGAACAATACCGGAGTTTTATAGAAAGGCTTATGCCTGGACATGGTCAAAACGCTTTAGCGTAAAAGATATGATGAAAAATGTAAAATATAATCTGACAGATAATTACGGTGACGCATATTTCTTACTTTTTTACTTCAAAGAAACAGATTCTGCCGAAACTAAACTCGCAAAATTAATGGAAATCAAAAATAAAAAGTTTGATGGCAAAAAAATACTTTATGTGTTGTCAGGTCAGTCTAATATTCCTAAAGATGACTTTTTCTTTAACGGAGCTGTTGATTGCACCGCCGCATAACGCTTTTTCTGAGTATGACAGAATATATTCTGAAATTACAGAGAATTATGCTACAGACTGGCTTGTTTATCTTGAATTAGGCGCTTGCGCTACTATTTTAAGCTGGGCACTCACTCAAAAAGGCTATCAGGCTATTGATGCTGGAGATTTTTACAATAGAATTGTGATTCCTATAAAAAAATGTAAATAAAAAAAGAACCGGGCTAAATTCCCGGTTCTTCTGGTTATTGTCCATATTGTTGCTGGTACTGCGAGAGCAAATCCTGCATTTTTTGTTGCAGTGCTGAAAATTCTTTGCTTACGCTGTATTCTTCAAGCTGTTGTTTGAGCTCTTCCGGGTCGCCCTCATAAGCGGAACCGTCTTCCATTGAATAAGAGTAAGTTCCGTCCTCGTTTTCGCTCCGGAATACGGTTGCGCCCTCTGAGTCTGTGTACATGAAGCGTCCGTTTTCGTCGGTCTGTGGATATCCGCGTTTGATGAAGACTTCTTCTGTTTGCTCCCAGGGTTCACCGTCCGGAGTTTCATAAACTGGCGCACCGGAATCGTCGAAAATCGGGTTGTTTTCTGCATCCACACTTTGTCTGAGCTGAACACCCGAAAGTGTTTCATATTGCATTCTGCCGTCTTCGTCATAAAGCGGAACTGCTGTTGTTTCTTCCAGAAATGAGGAGTTTCCGCCCATTCCGCAGCCTTCGTTGTGCGTAACTTCGTTTACAAAGCCTGCGATTTGCATATCCAGCTCATAAACAGAGAGTTGCAGGTTTTCTAAGTCGGTCAGCTGTGCTCCGCTGTCGCGCTGTGAAGTAAGATAGTTGTATTCGGGTTCACCGATGATTATGTTGGAAAGGCCGTCGTAGTTAAATGCAGTTTTTAAGACATTCTGTAGTTGTGCCTGATATGTGTAAACCATTGATGTGATTTTGTTTCTATAGCTTACTTCATCTTCGTCAAGCCGTGTTTGTACGTTGGTCTGCTGATTGGCAAAGAAGAAAGACAATGTTGTAGGTATCATTCCGTAAGCTGTTTCGACGTAATATCTTCCGTGTTTGTCTTTGTAAAGACCTTCTACCATTGTTTTTTCATAGAATTCAAATTCCTGCGTTGTAGGCACAAACGGAAGATTGCTCATGTCAATTGCACGGTGGAAAGTGGATTCTGTGTCGATTTCGTTGTCAATATATACGTCATTAACGACATTGCCCTCTTCGTCCTCATACTGATGTTGGACGACACCGTATTGCGCGTAAACTGAGGGGCTGTATTGACCGTCCATGGCCTCAAAGTCGAAGTTCACGTTAAATGTTATGACTTCGGCAAGCTCAGGATTCTGCCTTATCATAGCAACAACTTTATCAAGACCTGTTAGGGTGCTTACTGCTATTTCGTATTCGTATTTGTCGGTTGCGCTGTTGTAAATAGGCGTAAGAGTATCAACACCATCGATTTTCAGGATATCATCGGCAGGAAGTCCGGCGCTGAGCTCAAAAATTGAAACATGAGCGTCGTTCATATAGTAGCCGTAATATTCTCCTTTAAAATCGCCCTCAGCAGAGATTTTGCCTGTGTAATTCGAGTTGCAGATGGCAATTTTTGTTCCGTTGGCATTGCCGATAAATCCGCCTATTCTTTGCGCTCCGTCAACACCGGTTACATTTGCAGCGCATGTTGAGTTATTTATTGTGACAATTGTGCTGCCTGCTTCGCCAATGATACCGCCTGCAGATTTTTCTTTGGCAGAAACATTGCCGTTTGCAGTTACATTTTCAATCATAACATTGCGTCCGCCGCTGAAAGTTTCAATGTAACCGATTAGGCCGCCTGCATAGTATGATGAATTGACGTTGGTATTTGCGGTTGAGTTTGTAATTTTGGAATTTTCTGCCGGGTCGGAGGTTGCCAGTGTCCCAATCATACCGCCTGTTTTCTGGTGTCCGGTTACGGTACCGGAAACATAAACATTATCAATATTTGTGTTCTGGGCTCGTCCTATAAGAATACCGGCTGAGCCTTTGTTGTAAGTTTCCGGCGTGGAAACGGTTGCATTTGCAATGTTAATGTTTGAAATTTCCGCATTATCTGTGACCCCGAAGAAGCCTATGTTCTCGGTGTTTATGCCGTTTTGTGCATTTATGTTCAGATTTTTAATTGTGTATCCGTTGCCGTTGAATATGCCGCTAAAAGCCTCTTCTGACGAGCCTATCGGCGTCCAGTCAACACCCGTCATATCTATATCATCCATTATGATATATTTCCCTGAAAGGTTGGCGCCTATTGCGGCGAGGTCTTCAGCGGTTTTGATTACGGTATAACCCTGTGCAATTGTTTCTTCTTCAGAAAGCCTGTTCTGCTCTTCTGCTGTATCAGGAACATTGTCTTTGTCATCAATATCTTCGGCGTTTGAAACCGCGCGTGTTTCAGCGGTTTCTACCGGTTCGTTCGTTGCCGGAGCGGGAGTTTTGTCTTCAGGAAACAGATAGTCCATGACGTTTACATCTTTAAGAGAGGTTCTTGTTGTTGCTTTTTGAGTTTCTTCGGCATTTTTTGCATTTTGGGCTTCTTCAGCCTTTTTTTGCTCTTCAGCTTTGCGTTTTTCCTCTGCTTTTTTCTTTTCTTCGGCTTTTTTCTTTTCCTCAGCCTTTTTTTTCTCTTCGGCTTTACGTTTTTCTTCTGCTTCGTAGTTAGAATACTGATTGCTCGTGCTGTAGTTGTTAGAAATTTCCATAAAACTCCTTTCGCCGTTGATTTGAATATGCTGATGGGTAAGTTTACATATGTTTTATAATAACGGCACATTTTTGCGAAACTTTAGGAAAAATCTAAGCTGCGAAGTATTTAATTTTCAGGCAAGCTGAAAAAACCTCATAAATAAACAATTTCGAGGAGAAAATGCAAGTTTACATTTGTTAATATTAGGGTTAAACAATACCCTGTGCAATCATTGCTTTGGCGAGTTTTTCAAATGCTGCAATGTTTGCTCCTGCAACATAATTTCCTTTGCAGCCGTATTTTTCAGCAGCTAAATTGCAGGAATTGAAGATATTTACCATAATTTTTTCGAGTTTGGCTTCTACTTCGTCGAAAGTATAGTAGAATCTCATGCTATTTTGCGACATTTCAATCGCCGATGTTGCCACTCCGCCTGCGTTTGCAGCTTTTGCCGGTGCTACAAGAACGCCTTTTTCAAGCAAATAGTCGGTCGCTTCCTGCGTGCAGGGCATATTTGCGCCTTCGCCGACTCCCAGAACGCCGTTTTGAACCAGAATTTGTGCTGATTTGAGATTTAGTTCATTTTGGGTTGCGCAAGGAAGTGCGATATCTGTTTTTATTGTCCAAACCGGTGAATTTTCATCTGTAGTTTCCAAATATTGCGCTTGCGGGTGTTTTTCAAGATATTCTTTTATTCTGCCTCGTTTGACCTCTTTTATTTCTTTAATAAGGTCTAAGTCAATGCCGTTTTTGTCATAAATACAGCCGTTAGAGTCGCTCATAGCAACGACTTTTGCGCCAAGTGCCATAGCTTTTTCACAGGCGTAAATAGCAACATTTCCGGAGCCGGAAATCGTTACTGTTTTGCCGCTAAGGCTGTTGTTGTTGGCTTTGAGCATTTCTCTCATAAAATAAATCAGCCCGTAACCGGTTGCTTCTGTTCTGACGAGAGAGCCGCCGTAGCAGATATCTTTTCCTGTCAGAACGCCGCCTTCATAGGCGTTTTTAATGCGTTTGTACTGGCCGAATAAATATCCGATTTCTCTTCCGCCTACGCCGATGTCGCCTGCGGGGACGTCAACATCCTGTCCGATATGACGGTACAATTCTGTCATAAAGCTCTGGCAAAAACGCATAATTTCGTTATCTGATTTGCCTTTCGGGTCAAAATCGCTTCCGCCTTTTGCTCCGCCGATGGGCAGCCCTGTAAGTGCGTTTTTAAAAATTTGTTCAAAGCCCAAAAATTTCATAATACTCTGGTTCACGCTCGGATGGAACCTTAATCCGCCTTTATATGGGCCGATAAGCGAGCTGAACTGCACGCGGTAGCCGCGGTTTACCATAACCTGCCCTTTATCATCAACCCAGGGAACACGAAAAGAAACAATTCTTTCAGGTTCGACCATTCTTTCCAATAATGCAATTTTTTCATATTCATTGTGGGTGTTTACAACCGGAGTTATTGTTTCTAAAACCTCTTTTACTGCCTGCAAAAATTCAGGCTCATTTGCGTTTTTTAATTCTGTGTTTTTGAGTACTTTTTCGATGTATTGATTCATTTTAAACTCTTCTTCCCTGCTGATTGTAATTTTTATTTATAATAACATGCTAAAGCGGCATGTTGTGAGTGGGGAGCAAATTTTTTGTTTACATTATTGTGATTAAATTTTTGGGCGGGTTTGAGAATGCGCAATATTTGTGTTAATCATTATAAAATGATGAAAAACAGGAATCTTTTTATTGCAATAATTTTTACATTGTTTTTAATTTTATCTGTTTTTTGTCTTAATTCGCTTAATTTTAAGCTTTGGACAATTTATTTTTTGAACTATAGAAATGTCAAAATAGGAATTTCGGTTATAAAAGATAATAAGGTCTGGAGCGTAGGAAAAACCGCACAGCCTATGTTAAGTGTTTTTAAATATATTGTTGCTTTGAAGGTTTTGGATAAAATTGACAGGGAAAATATTTCTCCCGACCAAAAAATAAAAATAACAGAAGCCATGGTGGAGAAAAGCTTATTCAGCCCGATGTTGGACGAAAACAAAAGTTTTCCTTTTGAAATTACGATTTCCCGGCTGCTTCAATATATGATTTCGGAAAGCGACAATAATGCTTGCGATATTTTGATTGATTATGCCGGTGGAGTTGGGCAAATAGCGTCTTATGTGCACAATATCGGTTACGAGAATATCAAAATAACCGTCAACGAAAAAGATATGAATGAAAATATTGAAAAACAATATGCGAATACTGCTTCAACGATTGATATTGCCAGATTAATGAAATCTGTTGATGAGGGGAAGATTTTATCAGAGAAATCTACAGATTTTTTGAAAAATCTTATGTTAAAAACAACCACAGGAGAAAATAAAATCAAAGCAGGGCTGCCGGATGGCATTATTGTCGGGCATAAAACGGGTTCTTCTTCAAGAAAAAATAACAGAATCAAGATTGCGGACAATGACGCTGCTTTTGTTGTTCTGCCAGATGGAGAGGTATATTATCTTGTTGTGTTTTTGCAGGATTCAGTGCTTTCGGATTCAAAGAATGCGGATTTGTTTCGTCGGATTTCTGAAGTTGTGTTTGAAGAGTTTTCCCGGGGGTGATTTATCTGCTACTGGGTAGTGCTAACACTAAAAAACCGGCTTTCAGCCGGCTTTAAAAAAGGAAGAGGTGGGATTCGAACCCACGGTACGCTACAAACGTACGACAGTTTTCAAGACTGCTCCAATCAACCGCTCTGGCACTCCTCCAATGAGTTAAGATTATATTGATTAGAGTAAGAATATATTAATAAAAAAAATATAAAAAGTAAAGCACTTTAAATATAAAAAAATAAAGTTGCATGAAAATTTTTATATGCTATAAATAATGTATAAATTGAATATTTAATTATTAAATGCCTTGGTAGCTCAGCTGGATAGAGCAACCGCCTTCTAAGCGGTAGGTCATTGGTTCGAATCCAATCCAGGGTATTTTTTGCGACAAGAGTCAAAATTTATAAAGTATGAGAAAGGTAAGTTATAGTCATAGCTTACCTTTCTGCCTTCTAACTTGCAGTTCGATAGTAAGTAATTTAATAATTTTCTCTGTTCGGCAGGAGTTTGCTGTTTATACAGGATATAAGCGTTTTTCAGCGTTTCTATAATTCTAACCCCTTCTTCATAATACTTTTTATCCGCATTATGCAGAGCTTCCAGTTTTATCATGATTTCATCTAAATCTTTGTTCCATTGAGCACGTTTTTCATTATAAAGCTTAGCGTCTACTAAATCGTCATAATACTCATTAGTAATTTTATCAAGCCTATGTCTTATCCTGCTTTCTTCTGCTTTAAGATTGCTGCGCATTTGTTCAGAGAATTCTTTTTTGTCTGCCAAACTTTCTTTCAAACCTTGTTTAATGTAATCAATATGCTTTTGTGCAAGGCTTACAGCTTTAACAGCTTCGTCAAACTGTGGCATTAAATCAAGTTCATTAATGTAAATTTTCTTCTGTTCACATTTCCCCTTACCGCCTGTACAATGGTAATATACATATTTCCCCTTCTTAATTTCAGCAGTAATAGCACAACCGCATTTTGCACAGGTCATCATGCCGGCAAGTGCAAAATTATGGTCATCCCTGTATAAAGGTTTGTTGTCCTTTTTAAATGATAATTGTGCCTTATCAAATAACTCTTGGGATATGATGGGTGGATGTTGCCCTGCATAAATAACATCCCTGAACTTTAATACTCCTAAATAATTGATATTTTGAAGCATTTTACCAAGTTGCCCCTTAGAAATCTTTTTGTGTGCAGATTGATAAATAAACCCTTCTTCATGCAACTGCTCTTTCACTTTTTCTAAAGATATACCTGTTGCATACAATTCAAAAGCGCGTCTTACAAAAGGTGCTTTTTCTTCATCTATAACAGTTGTTCGAGGGTCTAATTTCTTATATCCATAAGGAACTTGACCGATAAAATAACCTTGACTTGCTTTCTTTAGCCGACCTTTTTGCGTTTCTTCTCTAAGGTTATCAATAAAGTTTTTGGCTAGTAAAACCTTCAAACCATGAACAAGTTTTTCATGTGAAGTCGATGAAGGGCTTAATACAACACTTTCCTTAACCAGATAAACCGTATAACCGGTTGTATCAACATCTAAATCTACATAATCTTTAAAGTTTCTGTATAAACGGTCTGTTTTTTCACAAAGAACAGTTTTTACATCTTTACTCTTTTTTAGAAATTTCAACATCTCATTAAATTGATGTCGTCCTGCTTGTTTAGCAGTTTCAGCTTCTTCAAATTCCTTTACAATATCAATGTTATGCTGTTTAGCAAATGAACGTAACAAATCAAGTTGAGCAGGGATTGAAAAACCTTCTTTCTTTTGTTCTTCTGAACTTACACGAGCATAGATTACAGCTTTAATTCTTTGTTCCATAGGCTAATTATAGCATCAATTTTTCAGAAATGGTCGGAACTCTGTATCATACCGTCAAAAATTACTGATAGAAAATATCTTTCTACATAAGGGCATTAATAAAATCCCCTCATATTGCCAAACTCTCTTGGTGCTTGGCAATATAGAATGTGTCTAGCCAGTTATAAAGAGGTTAACAGACTAAATTCTTTCATGAGTATTTGAAGGAATAACACATGAAAGAAAGTACTTTTATTAATCTGGGTGCAACAAATCACGCAAGAGGAATAAGAGAAGAACACGACTATTATGCAACTGACCCTATAGCAGGGAAATTGTTGTTAGAAGTTGAACCGGATTTGAATAACATCTGGGAATGCGCTTGTGGGGCTGGACACCTTGCAAAAGTCTTTGATGAAGCAGGTAAACTAGGTAAAGCAACAGACCTTATAGATAGGGGGTATGGCACTGTAGAAGATTTTTTATCTAATACAGAGCCTTATCATAATGGGGATATAGTAACAAATCCGCCTTACAAATACGCTCAAAAATTTGTTGAACATGCTTTAAACAAAGTAGATGAAGGCAGAAAGGTTTGTATGTTCCTAAAAGTCCTATTCTTAGAAAGTCAATCCAGAAAGCAACTATTTGCACAATATCCGCCTAAAACCATTTACATATCAAGCAGTCGTATAAATTGTGCTAAAAATGGGGATTTTAAAACGTACAACAGCAGTGCAATTGCCTATGCTTGGTTTGTGTGGGTAAAAGGATATAAGAGCGAAACAGTCATTAAATGGATAAATTAAGACCTGTATTTTACAAAATGACAGGCATATATTTTACATTTTGACAGGTTTACAAAATAGCCTCGTATTTATCATTCAATCTGTATTTACGTTTTCTTCCTTCTCCTTCTGCAATAATAAATCCTGCTTCTGCCCACTCGGAAGCAAGTAATCTTGCTGTACGAGGTGCAAATTTGAAGAAATCGGCAATTTCTTTTGCTGTAACATACTTTTGGGTCTCAAACAGATTAAGTATTTGACGCTGCTTAGAGTCAAGCTCTCTTAATATTTTAACTTCATCTTTAGAACTTTCATTATCCTTAGCCTTTTTATAGACTGATTTAAACGCAACTGCCATTCCCTCAACAAAGTATTCTACCCACTTTGTAATATCCGCTTCAGCACGTCCCATATAGTAGTTATGGGAATTGCCGATAGTTATTGCCTCATAATATCCCTGCAAATCTTTTGCATAATATTCTTCAAGTGAATAAATACCCTTTAAATCATATCCTTCTTTATGCAAAGCAAGGGTTGTTAAAAGTCTCGCCGTTCTTCCGTTACCGTCAAAATATGGGTGTATTGTTACAAACTGGTAGTGAATAATCCCTGCTTTTATCGGTATAGGAACATCATTAGTATTGTTAATCCACTTAACAAACTCTTTCATTAACTCCGGTACGTCATTTGCTTCTGGAGGCATATAGACAATATTACCAGTTAAGGAGTCAGTAATTACATTTTGCCCTTCTCTATATTCATCAGGTTTTACTTTTGTGCTTCCGCCTCCGGTTACATAGGCATGGATAAGTTTAATGTTATCCTCTGTTATAGGCGATTTACTTTTCGCAAGTTTTTCAATATAGTCAAGGGCTGTATAGTAACCTCTAATTTCCTTCTCATCACGTATTCTTCCTGTGTTCGAAATAACCTTATTTTTCTTGATAACTTCAAAAACTTCTTCTCTGGAAAGCCTGTTTCCTTCAATTTGGGTTGAATAGTGAATAGTTGCAACTTTAGCGGTTTCTCGTAAAGAGCTTAAAAGTTTAGGATTAATCGGCAGAGCCTTAATCCCTTCTTTAACCCGTTCAATTTCAAGAAGGTTATTTGCAATGGAATTAGTGATAGAATATATCGGATTAAACTTTGCCATAAAAATACCACATTATTGCCATTATTTTGCCACATTCTTGCCATAAAGTCAAGTTCTAAGGAAAAGATACTTCATAATCATAATGGTGCAAAACCTCTGTAAAAAGCTAGTCCACTGTATATTGCCTGTTTAAAGCTTGGGGGTGTTATCCTGATGACCCTCTATCGGATTTTTAGGAACAAATTTTACTTCATAGTCAAATAATTCTGCTATGTCCATTAATTCAGATATTTTAAAAGTTGCTCTGGATAGTTTATTTAAGATATTAGATACAGAACCCGAACGACCGTATCTTTCATTAAGCATTTTAGCAAGTTTATATACTGATATATTCTGTTCTTTTAAAAAGTCTTTTACAAGGGTTCTAATACGCTCTTTTTGTTCATCTGATACTTTATAAATTTCTGTCATTTTATCACCTCACTATTTATTATAACACTATTTTGAAATATATCACTCTTTTGTAAATATTTGTGTCGTAACGAGAATTGACCTATTGACATTCATGGAATAGTGATACATCATGAAAGAGTGATACAGATAAAAGAAAGGACGAAAACGATGACAGCACAAGTAATTACAACAAACATTAACTTAGAAGATAACGCAAG
>ERZ1643251.70-NODE-70-length-186248-cov-147.892262_pt1 | contig 186248 bp, 166 predicted proteins | sample MGYA00579261_ERZ1643251 | MGnify/ENA primary metagenome ERZ1643251 (study PRJEB29033, sample SAMEA4952267) | chicken gut metagenome | biome: Broiler Chicken; feature: Gastrointestinal Tract; material: Caecum | place: Ireland | collected 2018 | study: Broiler... | reverse complement strand
GAAGCGCGCCGTAGGCAACCACTTCGCCATATACCGGGTTGGTCGGTTTATCCGGAGTCGGCGTCGGCTTAACGTCCGGCACTTCGGGATCGGGACGTTCACCCGGTTCTACGCCGGCATAGTCGTTTGCCGTATCGTTCATCTCCAGTTCCCATTTGTTGGCGTTTTCGCCGGTTTTGGTATATTTGGTTTCAAACATGTAAGGGCTTCTGTAAACGCGCCAGACCTTGAAGGAATCCGCATTGCCGGTGGTATCGTTCGTCGATTGTGCAAACAGGATGCTTTCGCCGCGGATGTCTTTGTCTGAGGTCGGATAAAGTACCAGTTTGGTGGTTCCTTCGACATTGCCGTTGACGTTGAGCATATCGGCGGTTAAGTTCTCAACGTCGACGTCAACATGCAGGAAACTGTTGCCGCTTGCCTTCCAGCCTTTCAGATTAACCATATCCTGATATTTGTTGTACAGATCAAACGCCGCATTGTTCAAAGACAGCGAAGTTACGGCCTCGGCGTCCAAATCGGCGGTTCCGTCGGCTTTCAGTGCTGCCAGGAAACGTCCGTGTCCGTCCCGGTTTTTGGCGGTCTTGTCTTCATGCTGATAGGCGCCGAAGCGAAGCGTCGTTCCCTCAACCGTAACTTCGCCGGCGTTGACAATATCGTTGTTGATGGCAACATACTGGTCGGTCAGACCGTCTTCGTTCAACACGCCGTCGCCGGTGAAAGCGAGATTGTAGCGGGTGGCATAGTTAATCACATTGTTAGAGTTCTTTCCGCCTTCAATGTTGTCGTTAATCACCCAAGCACCGCCGCCGGCAGTGTCAAAAGTGATGACCGGAACCTCACCCGAGGCACCCGTTTCAACAAAAATCGCATTGTATCTTTTGTTGTAGCTTCTGCCCAGCGTATAGTTGCCGGACATAAAATACGTTTTCTGCTCTCCGGCGGCAAACGTCATATTCCCTTCCGTATAAACTGCTCCACCATAAGCTAATTGTGTTATTGACTTTGTTTGCACATAATTATTTAAGAAATTACCGCTGACATAACCGAGCGCAACACTTCCTTTATCTTTGATGCCGTTGTAAATTGCTCCTCCAAATGCTGATTTAGAATCAGAAACAGCGTAATTTTTAATAAAACTCCCTGTAATGTTGCCTAATGAAGAATATTGGGCATAACCATAATTAGAAATTGCTCCTCCATATGCAGAATCGTTAACGGAAACCGCATAATTAGCAATGAAATTTCCCGTAATGTCCCCTAAACTTGCATATCCGTTGCTGGTGGTATAATCAAATTTAGTCGTACCATTAAAAATGGCTCCTCCATAGGAGGAATATATAACGGAAGAAACGTGATTACCGATAAAATCTCCTATTATGCTACCGATTTTGACATTGGAAAAACCACCAAATACAGATCCATTAAAAATAGCTCCTCCCGAAGCAACATCGTCTCCACTGCTGGAAGAAGCAACATAATTATTGATAAAATCTCCGTAGACATTGTTGATTGCAACATCAGGTCCATCGAATATGGATCCATTAAAAATTGCGCCGCCATTAGAAGTTGTGTGATTGGATATAAAATTTCCTGCGATACTTGAAATTATGCCGCTGTTGGCAATTCCTCCTCCCCAAGAATGTCCGAGAGATGTATAGTTATCGGCAAAATTTGCATTAATACTTCCGATAGTTGCTCTGTCGTTATAAATTGCTCCGCCGTAAGCAAAATTTCCGGTAGATGCTGCATAATTGCCAACAAAATTCCCCGTAATATTCTCAATTGTGCCGATGTTGTAAATTGCTCCCCCTTGAATTCCGTTACCTATGAGATAATTAGAAATAAAATTACCATTAATTTTATTTCTAATGCCGGTATTGTAAATTGCTCCTCCTGCAGGGTAATTGGCAGAGAGAAAGTTACCGATGAAATCGGCATCAATAACATCGCCGGTAAAATTAACCTGTCGTGTGCTATAAATGATTCTTCCGTCCGGCTTGGTATAGGTATATTGAAAATATTTGGTTTGGTCGTTGGGGAGATTGACGGCAATGACGGCGCTTACTTTGCCGTCCGACAAGTCGTCGTCTTTATCGTCCTTTTGCGCTTCCGGCACTTCCGTCCATGTGATGCTTTTTGAAGTGGAAAAATTTTCCGGTTTGAGATTGATTTTGTAATATTTGTCGGTCAGGTTGCCTTCCGCATCCGCTTCCTGAACGGTAAAGTTATAGTCGTCCTTCGTTCCTTCCGCATACTCAAATACGCTGTCGGGAATCGACGCAACGTCAAAGCCGTACTTTTGTCCGTTCAGTTCAAATATGCCGTTTGCATCTTCTTTCAGGTTACTGGCCGGAGTTCCCGCCAGCGTCGCAAGCAATGCCGCGTTTTCTCCTGACGGCATAAAGTAATAACTTTTGTCACCGATCATCACTTCAACCGCGCCGGTCGGCAAAGCGCTCGTCAGTTCGCTTAAAACGAAGTTGCCGCTCAAATCCGCTGCTTCCCTCTTAATCGTATCCAGCGTCGGCGTCAATGCTGCCGCCCCCGCCGGCGAACTCAAAAACGTCGTCGCCAGCAGGAAAAGCCCGATAGTCTTGTTTGTCATCATCTTTTGTCCTCTATAATAGTTACTGATCAATTTACGCCGTTATTCTCAAAAACGCTTCTTTTTATCGATCCTTTTTTTGTCACAGGAAATATCATATCAGAAAATTTATCAAAAGTCATCTAAATAGTTATTTTTGAACAAATTTTTCGTCTCTGAAAATGCAGACAATAACCTTTTGTTTTAGTCCAAAAAAAGGATCCTTTTTTTGCCGCGGCTTACAACAGCAGTTTTTCTACATGATTAAAGCGGGAAAGGCTTCAAAGTCTTTCTCGCTTTTGTTTTTTTCGTTGGTTTGTTCGGTTTTCCGGGTTTGCGCAACAGGTTCGGGAAGACATTTATTTCTTTGTCGCTTCTTGGACTTGCCCGTTGACGCCGGTTTGCGGGGTAACAATACGGTGATTTCGGTGCTTGCCGGTGTGAGGCGGCAGAGAGGATATTCGCTTGCCGGGCGAGGGGAAGTTTTTTATCTGTTCGCGGGAGGATCCGTGAAAGGGCGGGGATGAGCGGGCAGAGTGGCTGCCGACGAAAGAAGGGTGCGGGGAAAATACGGGTGTAAGGTGAGGAATGAATTAGGCAAAAAAGCTCTTTTCGCGGAGGAAAAGAGCTTTAGGGAAAGATGACAAATGAAGCTTTATTTTCCTTGCGGAAAGGCAGTATCGGGGAAAGGACAAAAAGAGCAGTAAAAACCGGAAGCGGGGCCTCAGAACAAGCGTTGGCGGTAGGAGGTTTGATACATTATCATGATTAATACAAAGGCGTAACAGAAAGGCGGACGGCGTTCCGAATGACAACGGAGGTTTTGCCTGTGGGGCGGCGGGCAGAGCAGTTGTCAACGGTAGAAGGCAGCGGAGAAAGGGAAAGAACAGCGTTTTTTCTGTTTTCGTATCGTCGGTCGATATTTTTCTTTTTGATCACCTTGCTTGGCTGATTTTATTTTTGTCCGTTGTCGGTCTGATGTAACATTCTTTTCCGCTGACCGGTGCAAGCGGCTAACCTGTCCGGACCGCATCTGCCTATCCCGAAAGCTTTGAAGTCTTATTGTTTGGCTGAAGTGCCTGATTCGGCTGCCTGCTGAGATGTTTGGAGCATAAAAAAACTCTCCGGTTTTCCGGAGAGTTTTTCTGGTTAAGGCGGATTTTTTTAGAAAATGATGTCAACCCGCTTATGAAAGTAGCGTTTTACCTTTTGCGGATCTTCGACGTTAATCTTGCGGTCATAGGGAACATAGGTTTTGCCTTGTCGGGCCGCTATTTTTTTGTTGGTTTTTTCGTAGTTTTTTATCAGTGCCCGCAAGTCGCCGGCATCGTAGGTTGCCGCAATGTAGTCCAGTTTGCTGTTGAGCGGACGGGCCGCTTCCACCACCTCTTCGGTTAAGGTTTTGTCGATGGTTGCCCGTGCCGCTGCCGGCCGCATGGACTCATTTCCGTACTGTGCTTCTGCGGAAATGCTGCCGAAACAAACGACTGCAACGATTAACAGTATGCGTTTCATGGCGGGAACCTTTCTAGTCGGTGCCTAAGATGTCAAGCGAGTTGAACAGGATATTTTCCAGGTCCAGGCCGGTTCCTTCCTCAATGCCGTCCATGATATGAACAAAGCTTCTGCCGAAAGGATCGTCTGCCGAGTGCACTTTGGTATAGTTTTCACGCAGGATGCGGCGATAGGTATTCGGCAGATTTTTGATCTTTTCGTCGTAGCTTGCCGGAATTTTGTAGCCCAGTTTTCTTAAATGTTCCAAACCGACCAGCATATTGTGGCGGTTGACTTCGGGGGCGATCATTTCCTGTCCCTGGGCGTCGCCGAAAGTGGTTGCTTCGCCGACATAGTTCAGGCGGCCGTGCTGACCGGAACCGCGCCAGGTTTCAATGCCGCTTTTGTCGCGGGCCTTGGCCCACGGGTCTACCGGCAGGACTTCGCCGTCGGTCGGGCCGTTGCCGTACATCGGTGCCTGAGTGACCGCGTCTTCGGTTGAAGTCGCATAGTCGACGTTGTCGAAAGTTCCGTCGTTGGGGCTGATTTCCCACGGGTTGGCAGGCAGCTGAGCCGAAGCGCCTTCGGCGGTGACCAAAGCCGCGGCAAGTGCCAGAGTACTGAATAATTTTTTCATTCTCGCCTCCACAATGTTCCACTATGCTTTATAGTAACATAAGTTAATTGAAAATAATAGTTACATTTCGGTTACAACTTGCCGGATCCGTGCCGCAAAATGTTCGGAATTTTAAGAATCTGCTTGTGTTTCCCGTCATTTTTATGATATATTCCCTTAAATTAACGATTTATACAGCATTTTAAAATAGTGTATAACAAACGTGACTAAATTCAAGCTTAAAAAAGAGATTGCCAGATGACAGAAGTATTGTTTAACGGCCATGCCGGCAGAATAGAAGGGCGCTACCACCAGAGCAGCCGTCCGGGTGCGCCGATCGCTTTGATTTTGCATCCTCATCCCCAGTACGGCGGAACGATGAGCAACAAAGTCGTATATGCGTTGTTCAGTTGTTTTAAGGATCTGGGTTTTTCGGTTCTGCGTTTTAATTTTCGCGGGGTCGGCCGTTCGCAGGGGCAGTTCGAGGACGGACCGGGCGAACTTTCCGACGCTACGGTGGCGCTTGACTGGCTGCAGTCGGTCAACCCCGAGGCGCGCCAATGCTGGATTGCCGGTTACTCTTTCGGCGCCTGGGTAGGGTTGCAGCTTTTGATGCGCCGTCCCGATATCAACAACTTTGTTGCCGTTTCGCCGCCGGCAAACGAAAAGGACTTTTCTTTTCTGGCGCCGTGTCCGACTTCGGGCCTGATCGTGCAGGGCGGACAGGACGAGATCGTTACCCCTTCCGTGGTTGCGGCTTTGGCTAAACGGCTGAACGGACAACGCAGCGTTGAAGTCGATTTCGCGATGATTGAAGACGGCGACCATATGTATAACGGGCATTTGACCGATTTGTATAAAATCGTCGGCAACTACGTCATCGGTGCGGTACAGAGGAAAAAACCGCAGAAGAAGCGCCGCGGCCGCCGTCGCAAGACGGAGTTGACGGGAGAAGAGGGAGATTTGCCTTTGATCGGCGTTGACGGCGAAGCGGAAGCGGACGACGATACGGAAGAATAAATGCGCGTTTTGCATATGCGGAAAAAAGCGTTTCGACGGAGACCGGAAAGCCGTGCGGTATGTTCGTCGGTTGCCGCAAACGACGTCTGCCTGTTCCGAAAGCGGCGCAAGTCTGCCGACGGGGATGAAGTTTTTCCTCTCGCGTTTATACGGAAACTTTGCGTTTAAAGCGAAAAAAAACTCCGGATTGCCGGAGTTTTTTCATTTTTAAATTCCGGTTGCGGGCGAAGCCGGCTTGCTTTCCGCAGACGCCGCATTCGGCAAAGATGCGGGGGCAACGCCGGGCTATTCCCGCTGGCGGGAGAGCAGGTCGTAAACGGAGACGTCGGCGGCGTTTCCGCGGTCAGCGGTGAGGTTCTTCGTTTCTTTGGCTTCCCTGTTGCCGTCTTTTTCTGACAACGCCGTTCGTATGTAGTCGAAATGATTGTTGATGATGCCCTGTCTGGCGTAGTCGGCGGTGATGTCGACAAGACCGTCCGTGTTGTCGTTTTGTTCCGCGCGGTATTGGCTGCCGGTGCGGACAAAATCGTCGGTCAGCGGCGAGGCCTTGCATTCGGCGACATATTCGGGGAAAAGGCTTTCCGCGGCGCAGACGCCGGACAAATTCCGATAAAAGTCGGTCTGCCGGTAGCGTTCGAGTTCGGCTTCGATCAGGGCGCGGTATTGATTGCCGGCTGATTTTTCGCCGAATTTTTCGGTCATCAGCTTTTCCAGATTGGCGGAGCTGAAATTGTCTTCGGCCGTTTGCCTGCTGCCGCTCAGCCGGATGCTCCAGCCGTCGTTCTCGTTGAAATAACCGACGGCGCCTACGGTGTTGCCGTCTTTGTCTTTTACCTGATTGCCGTTTTGATCGTAGAGGACGTTGGCCGCAAATTTTTTGCCGCCGGGCGTGGTAACGACGGTGCCTTCCGGCAGCTGCCGGCGGCCGTCGCCTTCCATCACGGTGTAGCACCAGGTCTGATTGGTTTCGTCGACGCATTTGCTGACCGGATATTGGATGTTGTCAACGGTTACGCTGAAAGTTTCCGCATCAAAAACAATCGGCTTGCTGTCGACAATTTGTTGCGAGCTTTTTAAGTCGAGGTTTTGGGCATAGGCATGCCGGTAGGTTTCGGAATGCCAGAAACTGTTGTTTCGAGCTATATCACCGCTGTAACGTTCCAGATAGCAGGCTTCTTTTATGCTGCGAAATTCGTCGACGACTTTTTGCTGCGATTTGCCGGCCAGCGCGCCTTCCTTGAAATGGGAGTTTAATTCGTCTGCCATGTTAAAGAGCAGATAGTCCTGCGGTGACAGCAAAGTTTCGGGCAAAAACGCCTTTTCCCCGATTTTGGCGGTTTCTCCGTGTTCCATTTCGTGCACAATTATATGGCGGGAGGTGTTTTCATTGTTTATATTTTCAATTGACCGTTTAAAGCAGATGGCGGCCTCAAGTCCCGTTGAAGAGGCGGTGCGGCTTACGTTTTGCGCGTCTTTTTTGCCCAGGTTTTTGCCGGCGGAGGCGAGGACGTTTTGTACGTCTTCCAACGTTTCGGGCAGCGATCCTTTGTATTTGACGGCTTTCAGCATCTGATTAAATTCGTTCAATGCGGTTTTGAAGTCTGCGCGGGGCATGCGGGGCGCCGTAGTCGGAGTGCGGGCGTAGGCCACTTCGTCGCTGATGAAATAAGTTTGGCAGACGATTCGCTTGTGAGCGTGGTCGTAACTGGCTTTTTCTTCTTGGTTGTGACCGCCTCCCATCCAGCTCCCGGGCAGAGGAGTCTCCATGTCGATAACGTTGACTTTTTTGAAAATACGGATTTCCGAATGGTTCTTTATTGTCGGGGCGGGCGCTTCCGTCAGGTTTGTTTTCGCATCCTGCGCGGCGTTTTCGGCATGAACGGGCGGAACCGAGAGAGAACCGGCCAATACCGAACCGATGAACATTTTTTGAAACCAGTTTGCCATTTTGTTTCTTTCCGCAAATTTGATATACGGATCGTATTATACTATATTTGTAAAATTCCGGCAAGTTTTTTTGGCAATAAATTATCCCGGTATTTTGTTTTTCAGATATTGCAGGATATAAATGCGGACGGCGGCAGAGAGGTTGTTTTCTCCGCTGCGGGCGGAATCTATTTCGGTGACAAGCGCGTTAAGCGAGATGTTTCGTTCCCGGCAGACGGCCAGCAGTTCGTCATAAAATTCCCGCTCAATGGAAATGCTGGTATTGTGCCGGCCGGCAATAATGACGGATTTTTTAAGCATTGCCCTTTTTCCGGAAGGCGTCGATGGAAACGACGTCGGCGTTTTTGGGAGTCGGTTTGGTTTCCTCCGGCGGGGTGTTGCTGTCTATTTCGCTGCCGAAGCTGACACCGAAGCGCACGCTCGGATCGCCGAAATAGGTAACGGCGGCAAAGGGAATTTCCAACCGATAGGGAACCCGGCTGAATTTGAGGGTGACGGCAAAACCGTTGTCGTTTACCGCAAGGTCGGAAAACTGGTTTTGCAGCACGATGGTCATTTCTTTCGGGTACTGACTGCGCAGCAGGTCGTCCATTTTAACCCCCGGGTGGTCGGTGCGGAAAGCGACATAAAAATGATGATCTCCCGGAAGGCCTTGTCTTTCGACGATTTTCAAGGCTTCGATCACAACATGTTTCAAAGCTTTTTCCACCAATTGATCATAATTGATTTCGCTCAAATATTTTTCCATTTTGCGCCGTTCCCGTCGTTTAAACTCAAAAAAACGAGCCGTTCTGTTGCTGGGTGGCTCACTCCCCACTCACGACTAACCATAGTCATGAGAATTTGCGTTTGTTGCAACTGCTAAATTAAGCAGCCAAAGCAACGGGTGCTAATTCATTATCGTTAGCATTCATTTTGTTTTGAACCGATAACGGTGGTATCTCACCGGACACGGCAAAATGCCTTTATTATACCCTGTCGATCCTGTTTCGCCCCCTTAAAAAAGCTTTTTGGTGGAGGCGCCGGGTACCGCCCCCGGGTCCAGAATATCTATTTCACACAGCCTCTGGTGTCACAGTTGATTGCTCAACGCTTATTATTCTAAGCGATCTTTGGTTATTTTGCAAGTGCTTTAACGCAAATATTGTGTGATAACTTGACTAACCGGCTTGTCAAGCGGCGGACAAATGATAAGATATGTTCCCGTAAGTGACATATTAGGAAGGGGCGCAATGACAAAAGTTGCAATCTGGTGCCGTCACAAAGGGGATAACGTTATCGGAATCGGGCCGCATATCCCCTGGCACGTGAAATCCGACTTCCGGCGTTTTCGCCGGATTACGACCGGGCAGGCGCTGGCGGCGGGACAGAAGACTTATGAGAGTTTTCCCGGGCGGACGCTGCCCGATCGCAGAATTTTCGTATTGACGCCGGAAGAAAACTATGAAGTTTCCGATCCGGAGAAGCATTTTGTAGTGAACGACGTTCGGTTTTTCAAGGATTTTGAGGAAGATTTGTACATTGTCGGCGGAGCGACGATTTACAAACTGTTTATGACCGGCGGCGCCAAGCTGATGCCCGAAATCGTCGTCGACTGCGTTTACGACGGCGAACTGAAGGCGGGACTTGAGGGCGAACCGGTAACGATAACCTCCTGTGTCGAAGTTTTAAACAAAAATTACCGGCAGATTTCCGCCGATTATGAGCTGGACGGCATTACGACCCGGGTTCTGGTCCGCCGGGGCGAGTTTGTTGACCAGAGCGTGTTGAAACATATCGTCGGGGCAATTGAGGAAGGGATGGACTGATGCAGCAGTATTTGGATCTGTTAAAAGACGTTTTGGAGAACGGGGTTGACAAAGAAGACCGCACCGGGGTCGGCACCCGCTCGGTTTTCGGCCGGCAGATGCGGTTTGATTTGACCAAAGGCTTTCCTTTGATGACAACCAAAAAAATGCACCTGAAAAGCATTATTTATGAGCTTTTATGGTTTATCAAAGGCGATACCAACGTCAGATACCTGCAGGAACACGGCGTCCGCATCTGGAACGAATGGGCGGACGAAAACGGCGACCTCGGCCCGGTTTACGGTTCCCAGTGGCGCAACTGGAACAACGAAGGGATAGATCAGCTGGCCGAAGTGATTGAAAAATTAAAACACGATCCCAACGACCGGCGGATGATCGTTTCGGCCTGGAACGTCGGCAAAATCAAAGAGATGCGGCTGCCGCCGTGCCATATGACGTTTCAGTTTTACACTGCCGGCAACCGGCTTTCCTGCATGCTTTATCAGCGCAGTTGCGACATGTTTTTGGGGGTGCCGTTCAATATTGCCTCTTATGCGCTTTTGACAATGATGGTGGCGCAGGTTACCGGGTTTGAGCCGGGCGAGTTTGTGCATACGCTGGGCGACACGCATATTTATCATAATCACTTCGATCAGGTAAAAGAACAATTGTCCCGACGGCCGCTGGCGCTGCCGACGATGAAGATCAATCCGGCCGTCAGGGACATAAACGATTTCCGATATGAGGACTTTGAGCTGACTGATTATCAATGTTATGATGCTATCAAGGCTCAAGTGGCAGTTTAATGAGGAGAGTTAAATGAATGAAATAAAAGGTTTTTTCGACGAATATGCAAAATTTGTCGATGACGTGACTTCCGAAATCGGCAAAAAAGACGAACTTTTTATGGAACGCGCGGCGGAAATTTCCCGCTGGCTGGACGGCAACTTTTCCCGCATGGACAATGCGGTGGCAGGTTTGGCCGGCGAAGCGGGAGAGATCGGAGACTTGTGGAAAAAGCTGAAATTCCATAACAAGGAACTGAGCGAGGAAAACCGGCAGAAACTGGTCGATGAACTGAGCGACGTCTGCTGGTATGCCATGCAGGCGGCGATCGCGCTTGACGTTGACATGGACGAAGTGATCCGTCACAATGTGGAAAAACTGCGGGCTCGTCATCCGCACGGCTTTTCCCCGGAGTATATGAAATTTAAAAAAGACTAGGAGTAAACCATGACTGAAAACAAAGACAAACAACCGGCCGCCGAGGAAAAGGCGAAGGAGAGAAACTGGATCAGCGCTTCTTTGTGGGCGGATAAAGAGGATATTCGCAAAGGTGCGGAACGTTACGGCGAGGTAAAATGGTACAAATCGGCCCGCTTCTGGCCGTCGATGCTGGTGCTGATTTTAACCTGGATAGGGGCGGCGGTGACGGGAAGCTATTCGGAGGCGGTCGGCGTTTCCGTTATCTTATGTCCGCTGTGCTATCTGAACGTTAAAGGATATCGCTGGTCGCTGCTGTTGTTTGCCGCCTTGTATACTTTTGACAGGGTTTCCGTTCTCTACATGAGAGCGGAAAGCGGACAGGCTTCGGGTTCGGGGCTGTGGTGGCTGCTGATCTGGTGGCTGGTTATCGTCGGCGCTACGCTTACCGCCTTCAGGATCGAAAACTATCGTCATAAGCATAACCTTGCCGGTCGCGGTCATTATGTAAAAGATACGTTGATTGCCCTTGCTTTTCCGGTAGTTTTGATTGCATCGTTCATGGCCTACAATATCTTTATGTACAAAAGTTCGTTGACGGACGAGCAGCGGAAGGCGCTTGCCTTTTCCTATGGTTTTATCAGCCGCAATACCGACGGAGTCATTAACTACTGTCTCGGGAGCGGAGTTGAACTGCAAAAGTTTCCGGAACAGTTCCGGCAGACTTATGCCGATGAAATCACAAAGGTAAACGACTGGTTGGAAAAGGATGAAATTTTTAAATCCGGCATGGAAGCTTCTTTACAGGAGAACAAGGAAATGCTGTATGAGGTTTTTGAAAACGGGCGGAAAGATCTGATCAGACTGACGATTGCGGAAGAAACCGGTGAGAAACCGGAGAATTTGGTCTGGAAAACGGAATATGACCGGATGATATCGCCGGTCGAATATTGCAAACTGATGGATGAAAGTTTTGAAATCATGAATTCCACCGGTTTCTTTGACAGCTTTGTCGAAACGGTAAAAACGCTTCAATAGCAAAGGCTGTAAGCGCAAAAACGGATCGTTTTCATAAAAACGATCCGTTTTTTTAACGGGAGAACCATGTGTGGGGCACGTGGTTCCAAAGGTCTTAAAGCTTTGCGAACAAAAAAACTCCTTTGTTATATCGAGAGAGATTTGACCGGATATAAAAAGCAAAGGAGTTTGTTTATGACATAAAATACATCGGTACATACAACATGGAATTGTAAATATCATATTGTCTTCCACCGAAGTATCATAAAAAGGCGTTTTGCGGAGGTTGATGCGTGGAGATGGGACGGATCTCGGGGACTTATGCCGATGGAAAGGGACAGGCATAACAGAAGCAGAAGTCTGTCCGACCATGTTCTCGATAATTTTCATCATGGGATAAGAGGCGTTTGCAGATGTATAAACGATGGAAAAATGCAAAATTTCGATATAGAAGCAGAAAATTTGGGTGTAAGGGGTGCTATGGTGATACAATGGGAAAAATACCCGAAAATTACGGGAAAATTTGTGATCGGCCGAAAGAAAGCGCTATATAAATTCAGTTGACCGCGGATCCTGCCCGGTTTGCGGGCGGCCGATAATTTTTATTCCCTCAGACTTCCATTCGTCCTTTATGCGTCCGCCGGTGTTGTTAGGGCTACACCCGTTAAGAAAGGACCCCGCGTTTGACGCGGGGTATTTTTTGCGCCGATGCCGGATCGGGCGATTTATGGTATTTGGCTGATGTAGTGGGGAGGGATAATGCCGTCTTTGACTATGACAAGGTAATAGCGGATATAGGCAAACCGGCGGCCGAGTTTATCGTTACATACGCTCCAGTCGATCGGGGAAAGACTGATTTCTTCGATACCGGAAAGTTTTTGCAATATTTCATCACAGTCACGGCTTTCCTTTATGCCGGGAATTTCCGTTACCGGAGGACTGACATATACGGCTTCAATTCGTCCGTCGGCATCAAGAGCGTCGAGGTCGATGGCAAAAAGGTCGGCGTTGTCGACGAAGCTTTTCAGGTTCAAACTGTGCCGCGTCCATTGTATCGGCTCGGTAAAACCCCGGATACCGCGGCTTCTGCCGGCAAAACAGCTTTCCATCCAACGTATGATGCCCTCATGCGTGTCAGCGCCGGAGCGTCTGTAATAATATGTCAGGTCTGCCTGCGGGTTGCGGGCAAAAGACAAAATGCCGTCCGTCAGTGCGGAATTTCCTTTGGTAATATAATGGTAAAGTTTCATTTTTGCCTTTCCCAGTTCTTAAATTTCGGGAAGAAAAGTTGCAAGCGCGGGGAACGCGCCGCGTTTTTTCGGGGTTTTATGGTATCCTCAAACGGCAGGAAAAACAAGCGGATTTTCCCTTTTCAGGGGAAGACGTCCAAAGGCGGGGACGTTTTTTTTGATGGTGCGGCACCGGTAAGGTTGTACGATTTAATTTAAAAAGGTCAAAACCAGGCCGACGGCGAGAGGAATCGCCAGATTGTCATCAATCCGGGTTTTATTCTCAAAAACTTCGGCCAGGGTGGCAAAAATACAGGCGATGACGCTGGCGTAACCGAAAGGTTCCAGATTGTGAAACAGCATATTGATCAGAAGGGCACTGACGAAAAAGGCGGTAGTGCCCTCAAGCGATTTGTGCGGATAAATCTGGCGGGTGCCGTAGGCCTTGCCGAACAACGCCGAACAGGCGTCCGACACCAGCATGACCGTCATTGAGAGAACTGCGATAACCTTGCCGAAAAAGACGGTGCACAGGACTGCTGCCGCCATTACGTACATCGAACCGCTGAACTGAAAGCGCGCGCGGGCACTTTCCTTGCTGCGCAAAGTGCGCGAGAACAGACGCCCGAAAAGGATGCGCGCCCATTTCCACTTTTTGAAGTTGCCGTACTCAAGCAGACCGTTGCCGATAAAAATGGCAGAAAATATTGCTATCGCTATTTCTTCCCTGACAAAATATATCGTCAGCGGAATCCAAAGCGAACTGAGATGAATCAGCTTGCGGTAGAGTTCGCGGCGGAAGGATTTGTTGACGTCAACCTTAAGCTGGCGGGTAAAAGTATGCAGGTAGTCGCGAAAATGATAATCCTGTGCCTGCCAGTAACGGTTGCGCAGGTTGATCTTTTTAAATTTGACCGGTATTTTCAGCGGTTTAAACATACTTTTACCTCTTGCCGGAAACGTCAGATGCTTTTCCGCAGCGCTTCGATCGCTTCGTTGATGCGGGAAGTTTCCGCGCCGCCGGTCTGTGCCATGTCGGGACGTCCGCCGCCGCCGTTTGCGCCGATAAACGGTGCCACGGTTTTGATCAGACCGACGGCCGAATATTTGCCGGTGAGGTCGTCGGTAACGCCGATAACGGCGGAAACTTTGCCTTCGTTGCACGAGAACAGGGCGATGACGCCGCTTTTGATTTGTTCCTTGATTTCGTCGACAAAGGCTTTCAGCTCTTTGGCCTGAACGTTATCAATCTGTTTGGCGACGAATTTGATGCCGTTGACGGTTTCGATTTTGTCCTGATTGTCGGCGGTTTTGTGGCTGACAAATTGTTTTTTGAGGTTGAGAATTTCCGTTTCCAGGCGTTTTTTATCTTCAAGCAAAAGATTGATTCGTGCTTCCAAGTCGTTGGTATTGGTTTTTAAAATTTTGCTGATGTCATGCAGCTTATCTTCAATGTCCTGCGCATATTTTTCGGCCGCGTGCCCGGTTACGAATTCAACCCGGCGGATGCCTGCGGCAACGGCGCTTTCGCTGACAATGTTAAAATAGCCGATGTCGCCGGTAGAACGGACATGGGTGCCGCCGCAGAGTTCGCGGGAGAAAACTTCGTCATCGTTTTCCATGCTGACAACCCGTACCGTTTCGCCGTATTTTTCGCCGAACAGAGCCATGGCGCCGAGTTTGATCGCCTCATCCGGCGTCATGATACGGGTGACCGTTTTGTAGTTTTTGCGAACGGCGGCATTGACGATATCTTCGGCTTTGCGCAGTTCTTCATTCGTGATCTGTTTGGGGTGTGAGATATCGAAACGGGCGCGGCCGGCGCAGACGTAAGAGCCTTTTTGCGTGACGTGGTCGCCGAGGATGTCGCGCAGGGCGCGGTGCAAAAGGTGGGTGACCGAGTGGTTGGCGCGGATTTTGTCACGGTTTTTCTCATCGACTTCAAACGAGGCGATGTCGCCGGTTTTGACGGTGCCGTCGATCATTTTGCAGCAGTGAACCACCATGCCGTCGATTTTCTTTTTTGTATCGGTGACTTCTATGGCAAAATCCTTGCCGTTGATGCGGCCGATGTCGCCGACCTGGCCGCCGGATTCTCCGTAAAAAGGCGTCTGGTTGGCAATCAGGTAAAATTCACCGCCGTTGACGCTTTCAACCGGCTGTCCGTTTTGTACCAGCGCGGTGATCTGGCCGTCGGCTTTGGTGCAGGTGTAGCCGAGAAATTCGCTTTTGCCCAGTTTGTCAAACATTTCAAACCAGATCTTTTCGATTCCTTCGTCGCCGGAACCTGCCCAGTTTTTGCGGGCTTCGGCACGCTGCTGTTCCATGGCGCGGTCAAAACCTTCGGTATCGACGCCGATGTTTTTGGCTTTCAGCGCATCCTGGGTGAGGTCAAGCGGGAAGCCGTAAGTGTCGTAAAGTTTGAACGCGGTTTTGCCGGGCAGGGTGTCGCCGGCTTTCAGATTTGCGGTTTCGTCGTCCAAGAGCCGCAGGCCTTTTTCCAGCGTGCGGATAAATTTGCTTTCTTCGGTTTTCAGCGTTTCCGTGATCAGAGCTTCCGCCCGGTAAAGTTCGGGGTAGGCTTCGCCCATTTCCCGCTGCAGGGAAGGCAGCAGCTTGTACATCATCGGTTCTCTGACGCCCAGAAGGTGAACGTGACGCATCGCCCGTCGCATAATACGGCGCAGAACGTAGCCGCGCCCTTCGTTTGAAGGCAGCACGCCGTCGGCAATCAGGAAAGCGGCCGAACGCAGGTGGTCGGCAATTACGTTGTGGGAAGCTTTGAGCGGACCTTCGGGATCGGAGTTGGCAATGTCGGCAATCGACTTGATCAGGTTGCGGAAAAGGTCGATGTCAAAGTTGGAATGCACGCCCTGCAGAATGGCGGCAATGCGTTCCAGCCCCATGCCGGTATCGATGGAGGGCTTTTTCAGGTTGATGCGGCTGCCGTCGGGCAGGTCTTCAAACTGGTCGAAAACCAGGTTCCAGATTTCGATGAAGCGGTCGCCGTCTTCTTCCGGGGTGCCGGGCAGGCCGCCCCAGACTTCCGGCCCGTGGTCGTAAAAGATTTCCGAACAGGGGCCGCAGGGGCCGGTGTCACCCATCTGCCAGAAGTTGTCTTTGGTGGCAATGCGGATGATTCTGTCGTCCGGCAGGCCGGAAATCTTTTTCCACAGCGCGTAGGCTTCTTCGTCGTTATGATAAATGGTTACCGCCAGCCGGTCTGCCGGCAGGTCGAAATACTTGGTCAAAAGTTCCCAGGCATAGCTGATGGCGCCTTCTTTAAAATAGTCGCCGAAAGAGAAGTTGCCGAGCATTTCAAAGAAAGTGTGGTGGCGGACGTCGTAGCCGACACTGTCGAGGTCGTTGTGTTTGCCGCCGGCACGCACGCTTTTCTGCGAAGAGGCGGCGCGGGTATAATCCCGGGTTTCGTTGCCGGCAAGAATGTTTTTAAATTGCACCATGCCCGAGTTGGTAAACATCAGGGTCGGGTCGTTGTCGGGCACGAGCGGGGATGACGGGACAATCTTATGTCCGTTTTTGGCAAAATAGTCGAGAAAAGTGCTTCTTATCTGATTTACAGTCGTCGTCATAACCAATTTCTTTCCAAATACATTAAATGGGACTAAAAAAACTAACCCTAACTTTTAATGCAATCTTCTTTATCTGTCTATAGAAAATTGGTAAAAATTCCTAAAAAGTTACCGTATATCCGTGGAGATAGACAAAGCCGGCGTTGAGCCAGGCGGCAAACAGCAGCCAGCCCTGATAAGGCACCAGCAGCAAGGCGGAAACGGGAGAAACGCGCCAAAACCAGTAAACGCTTCTGAAAACGACAATATTAAGCACGATTACGATGAGCAGAGCCAGCCCGGTGTGGCCGGTGTAAAAAAAGGCAAAAGTCCACAAAACATGCAGAAACAGCTGATTGATGAAAAAGCCGTTGGTGCGCGAGCTTTCCTGCCGGACGGGGGCATTGACGAACGCCAGATAAAAAGCGACTGTCATCAGCAGATAAATCAGTATCCAGGCGACCGGAAAAACGTAATCGGGCGGCGTTAAGGCCGGTTTTTCCATTTCCTGATACCAGGTGCTGACGCCGGTATAATTGAAATAGGCGCCGACAATGAGCGTGAGGGCGGTCATGAACAGACAGTAAAGAAATTTGCGGACGTCGGCCATCGTTTTTCTCCTTCCTTTTTGTTTCCGATATAAGCGGCATATGCGGATATTCAAGAAAAGCTGTTGCAAAAAAACGGCCGCAGGTGTAAACATAACGGTAAAAGATTAAGCAAGGAGTGCGCAATTGACAAGAAAAACCAAAGACGGGATTGTCGTATACAATCCGGAAGATTTTGAAAAAATGCGCCGTGCCGGAAAACTGGCGGCGGAAGTTTTGGACTATATCACCGATTATGTGGACGTCGGCGTTACGACCGGCGAGCTTGACGATTTGTGCCGCAAATATATAGAAAGTCACGGCGCCGTGCCCGCGTGTCTGGGCTATCACGGTTATCCGAAATCGACCTGCATTTCGATCAACCATGTGATCTGTCACGGCATTCCGGACGACCGCAAGCTGGCTGACGGCGATATTTTGAACATTGACGTTACGGTCATTCTCGACGGCTGGTTCGGCGATACCAGCCGCATGTATTATGCCGGAAAGCCGAAACTGAAGGCGACGCGCCTGTGCGACGTTACCTACGAATGTATGATGCGCGGCATTGAGGTTGTCCGTCCGGGAGCGCATTTCGGCGACATCGGCGCGGTGATTGAAGAATATGCGCACAAATACGGCTATTCGGTGGTCGATATGTTTTGCGGACACGGGCTGGGCCGGGTTTTTCACGACAGTCCGAACGTTATGCACTGCGGCCGCAAAGGCACCGGGCCGGTAATGGAAGAGGGGATGTTCTTTACCATCGAACCGATGATCAACATCGGCAGGAAAGACGGCTTCATTATGTCCAACGGCTGGACGGCCGTTACCCGCGACAAGTCGCTTTCCGCGCAGTTTGAACATTCTCTGGGGGTAACCAAAGACGGGTATGAAGTCTTTACCTATTCCCCGAAAGGTCTGGATAAACCGCCGTATAAATAAGGACAGGCATGAGCGAGGAACTCCCGGATTACATAGGTCACCGTCAGCGGCTGAAAGAGCGATTCAAACTCGGCGGCGGCGGAGACATGGCGGATTATGAGATGCTGGAACTGCTGCTGACGCTGGCGATCCCGAGAAAAGATACCAAACCGCTGGCAAAAGCGCTGGTTAAGGAATTCGGCAGTTTTGCCGAAGTCTTGTTTGCTTCTGACGACAAACTGATGACTTTTACCGGTCTGAAGGAGAATACAATTCTCGTGTTCCGGATTGTGCGCGAGGCGGCGCTGAGAATGACCTGGCAGAAATTGAGCGCGACCGAAGCGCCGGTTCTGACCAGTTACGACGCAATTATCGAATACTGCCGCGCGGCTTCCGGTTACAAAGACAGGGAAGAATTCCGCGTGATTTTTCTTAATGCCAAAAACCGGATTATCGGCGAAGAAGTGCAGCAGCGGGGAAGTGTCAACGCGGTTGCCATACATCCCGGAGAAGTGATGCGTTCGGCGGTTTTGAAAGGGGCAACGGCGCTGATCCTGGTGCATAACCATCCTTCCGGCGACGTAACGCCTTCGCGTGCGGATATTGAGGTAACAAGAAAGATTGCGGAAGCTCTGGCGGCGGTGGAAATCCGGCTGATCGACCATTTTATCGTCAGCAAGAGTCTGGTTTTCAGTTTTAATGATCACGGTTTGTTGGGCAGAAACTGAAAAAGGTGTTGCAAAATATTTTTTTGCGGGCTAATTATTATAACCAAGCCGGATGATAATTTCGGGGAAGCGGTTGTCCGTATGTTTGATGCTGCAGCAAGACAAAGGACGGACGAAAGCCGGGAAATATTATTGTTGAAGAAAAACGATTGACAACGGGACATAGCTCAGCCTGGTAGAGCGCTTGCTTTGGGAGCAAGATGCCGATGGTTCGAATCCGTCTGTCCCGACCACTATGCCGCCTTCGGGCGGTTTTTTTTGTGCTTTTTGCGACCAAAGCAAGCTTGCTTTGGGCTGGAGGAAGAAAAAACTTTCAGTGAAAGTTTTTTCAACGACAGGCGCAGTCTTGTTATTTTGCAAGCAAGCGGCAGCGCGGCGCGGCAAAAGTTACAAGACAAGTGACCGCAGCGAGTTAGCGACAGCTTGTAAAGCGGAGCTTATGAGCCAGAAGAGGAAGAAAAAACTTTCAGTGAAAGTTTTTTCGACGACAGGCGCAGTCTTGTTATTTTGCAAGCAAGCGGCAGCGCGGCGCGGCAAAAGTTACAAGACAAGTGACCGCAGCGAGTTAGCGACAGCTTGTAAAGCGGAGCTTATGAGCCAGACAAGATGCCGATGGTTCGAATCCGTCTGTCCCGACCACTATGCCGCCTTCGGGCGGTTTTTTTTATGTCTTTATTGCAGTCGAATTTTCCGGCCGGCGGAAAATTTGTCGGAAAAGAGTGCCTTCATTGACGGAAACAGCTTTCCCGATGAGCGGAAGCAGTCAGTGGCCGTAAAAAATAGCTCTTAAAATCAATGGGAAAAAAAAATCCGAAAATAAATGCAAAAAAATATTTTTCAAGACGGTGAAATTTTAAAAGTCCCTCTTATATACAGGGAAGCTTTTTCCTCTACCAAAGGATGTAAAATAAAAGAGCGGGAATGTCGTCTTTTGTTCAGCGTTGAAGGTTTTTTGAGGAAAAGGTTCGGGAGCGTTTGGACGCGGATGCGGCCGGAGGCGGTTTGCGGGCAAGCGCGGTTTGGAGATAATTCAGTAGGTAAATTAAGAGGCATTTTATGAAAACAATACTTGTTACCGGCGGGACCGGTTTTCTCGGGTCTAATCTCTGCCGCCGGCTGATTGACGACGGGCATCGCGTCATTTGTGTCGACAACAATTACACCGGCAGACTTTCCAACGTCAGCCGTCTTTTGAACAATCCGAATTTTAAGTTTGTCAACCATGACATTTGTCAGCCGCTTGCCGTTGACGAACATCTGGACCAGATTTACAATCTGGCCTGTCCGGCCAGTCCGCCGGCTTATCAGGGGAAGCATTCGATCGAAACGACGAAAACCTGCGTTTTCGGGGCAATCAACATGCTGGAGCTGGCAAAAGCCCACCGGGCGACGATTTTGCAGACTTCGACTTCGGAAGTTTACGGCGAACCGCTGGTTCATCCGCAGGTGGAAAGCTACCGCGGCAACGTCAATCCCAACGGTATCCGTTCCTGTTACGACGAAGGAAAACGCTGTGCGGAAAGTCTGTTTTTCGATTATTGGCGCCATGAAGGCGTTGACATCAAAGTTATCCGCATTTTCAACACCTATGGGCCGAATATGGATCCGAACGACGGGCGCGTCGTCAGCAATTTTATTTGTCAGGCTTTGAGGGGAGAGGACATTACCGTTTACGGTGACGGTCATCAGACCCGTTCTTTTTGCTATGTGGACGATTTGATCGAAGCAATGGTGCGGATGATGAACAGCCCGAAGGATTTTCAGGGGCCGGTCAATACCGGCAACCCGGGAGAGTTTACCATCAAAGAGTTGGCGGAAATGGTGGTAAGCAAGGTCGGCGGTCGTTCGAAGGTGGTGTATAAGGAACTGCCGAGTGATGATCCGACCCAGCGGCGGCCGGATATTACGCTGGCCAAAAGCAAATTGGACTGGGAGCCGAAAGTCCGCCTGGACGAGGGGCTGGACAGGACGATCGCTTATTTCAGGCGGGAAATTATGCCGGCGGCGACGGCTGCGGAATAAGAGCGGAGGCGGGAACCTGCGGCGTTTTGCGGTTCCCGCCGGCCAGACACCGTGAACGTGACTTTTTTCGAGGGGAGAACTGATGATACTGATTATGGGGGGCGCCGGATATATCGGCTCCCATACGCTGCGGCATCTGCTTGACTGCGGGTACGAATGCGCGGTTGCCGACAATCTGGTTTACGGACACCGGGAAGCGGTTGATCCGAGAGCTGCTTTTGAAAAGGCCGATTTGCTCGACAAAGATTCCTTAAGAAACGTTTTTCAGAAATTCCGGCCGGAGGCGGTTGTTCATTTTGCGGCTTTCGCCTATGTCGGCGAGAGTGTGCGGGATCCGCGGAAATATTATCGCAACAACGTGGCGGGAACGCTGAACCTGCTGGACGTCATGCGCGAATATTCGGTCGACAAAATCGTTTTTTCCAGTACCTGCGCGACATACGGAGAGCCGCAGTATCTGCCGATTGACGAAAAACATCCGCAAAAGCCGATCAATCCTTACGGGCGGAGCAAGCTGATGATTGAAGAAATTTTCCGCGATTATGAAACAGCTTACGGCTTAAAGCACATATCCCTGCGTTATTTTAATGCCGCCGGCTGTTCGGCGGACGGAGCGATCGGCGAGAGCCATCTGCCGGAAACGCATCTCATTCCTCTGGTGCTGAAAGCCGTTAACGGGGAACTGGAAACGGTACGGGTTTTCGGCACCGATTACGATACGCCCGACGGTACCTGCATCCGCGATTACATTCATGTCGAAGATCTCGCGGCCGCTCACCGGCTGGCGTTGGAAAAGCTGGGGAAATATAACGGCTGCGTCAATCTCGGCACCGGGATCGGTTCCAGCGTGCGCGAAATCATAACCGCGGCGGAAAAGGTGAGCGGCTGGCGGTGTCCGGTGGAATATGCGCCGCGGCGTCCGGGGGATCCGGCAAAGTTGTTTGCCGACAATCGTAAAGCCGGGGAAATTCTCGGCTGGCGGCCGCGCTATACGGCGATTGAGGAAATTATCGAAACGGCCTGGAAATGGGAAACAAACAGGAAATACTGAAAATGAAACGGGTAAAAAATCTGGTGGTCGGCTGCGGCCTGACCGGAATGGTGCTGGCCGAGCGGCTGGCGTCGGAGTTAAAAGAGGAAGTGCTGATCATAGACAGGCGTTCCCACATCGGCGGCAATATCTACGATTATAAGGACGAAAGCGGCGTGACCGTTCACCAATACGGGCCGCATGTCTTTCATACCAAAGACAAAAAGGTTTGGGATTACCTCGGCCGTTTTACCGACTGGCATTATTTTATGTACCGGGTGAAAGCGGTGATCGACGGCAGGGAAGTAAACGTTCCTTTTAACCTTGACAGCCTGCATCAGGTCTTTCCGCGGCAGCTGGCCGAGCGGCTGGAAGAAAAGCTGATTGCAAAATTCGGCTTTAACCGCAAGGTGCCGATTTTGGAACTGCGGCAGACGGATGACGGAGATTTTGCGTGTCTGGCTGATTATGTTTATGAAAAGGTTTTTCTCGGTTATACGGTCAAGCAATGGGGGGTACGGCCGGAAGAACTGGATCCTTCGGTCAGCGGGCGGGTGCCGGTTTTCGTCAGCCGCGACGACCGTTATTTTCAGGACAAATATCAGGCGATACCGGCGGAGGGTTATACCAAAATGGCGGAGCGGATGCTTGACAATCCGCTGATCCGGACGGAACTCAATACCGATTTTAACGATGTCCGCGGCAGCACGGATTATGAACGGCTGTTTTATACCGGGCCGATTGACGAATTTTTCGACTTTGAACTGGGAGAACTGCCGTACCGGAGTCTTGATATCGTGTTCAGGCGTCATGACCGGGCTTTTTATCAAAGCGGCCCGCAGATCAATTATCCGGAAAATTATGATTTCACCCGCAGCGTCGAATACAAATATTACCTTGACGAACAAACGGCGCAGACGGTTGTTTCGGAAGAATATCCGCAAGCCTACGAGGCCGGCAGAAACGAACGTTACTATCCGGTGCCGGATGCGAAAAACCATGAACTTTACCGGCGTTACCGGCGAAAGGCGGACGGTTTGGAAAAGGTTTATTTTGCCGGCCGGCTCGGAGATTACAAATACTACAACATGGACGAGGCCGTTAAACGGGCTTTGGAACTTTTTGAGGAGATCAGATAAAATGAAAAAGAAAAAACCGACAGTAAAAATTCTGGTGGGCTATCACCGGCCGGCGGTGCTTTTGAAAGACGAGGTGCTGACCCCGATCCATCTCGGACGGGCGCTTGCCACCGAAGCTTCGAAAGACGGCTCAATGTCCAAAGAGGACTATCAGTGGATGCTTGACAACATGATCGGGGACGATACGGGCGAAAACATTTCGGAAGAAAACAGAAAATACTGCGAACTGACGGCGCTTTACTGGGCCTGGAAAAACTATGACAAACTGGGCAACCCTGACTATATCGGTTTTATGCAGTATCGGCGGCATTTTATTTTTGACGACGGTTTTGACGGAACGGGGAGGGAAAAACCCTGGGGATGTTTCAGATTTTCCGGGATTGACGACAGTTATGTCGACATGCTCAGTCTGAGGGGTGACAAGATCGTTGCTTACCTTGAAAAACATCCGGCGGACGTTCTGACGACGAAAGAAGTGTCGTTTGGTCAAACGGTGGCGGAACATTATGCGCAGACGCTGTCTTTTCTCAATCCGGACGATTTGCGTATCTGCGCCCGCAAAGCAGCGCTGCTGTTTCCGGAATACAAATCGGCAATCAGAAAATATCTGCGGTCGAAAAAGCATTACTGGTACCACAGTTTTATTATGAAAAAGGAGATTTTTTTCGAATACTGCGAATGGCTGTTTAAAATTTTGTTTGCGACGGAAAAGGAAATCGACTATCAGGATTATACGATCGCGGCATACAGAACGCCGGCGTATCTGGGAGAACGACTGTGGGGTATATTTTTTAACGGCAAAAAAAATGTATGCCGAACCCGGGAACTGGAACTCAGCATCGTTGACGACGTTTCCCGCAGCCGGGATATCCGTCCCGCGTTTGAGCGGAGCAACACGGCGATCTGTTTTGCCTGCGACGACAATTACGTTCCGTACCTGTCCGTTGTTCTGCAGTCGTTAACGGAACATGCCGGAAGCAGGAACAATTATGACATCGTGATTATCGAAAACGGGGTAGAGCCGTATAATCAGAAGCTGTTGACGGAAACTTACGCGGGCGGCAACGTCAGCATTCGTTTTTACAATGTCAGCGACGTTTACGAAAAATATAAGGAAATGTTTTACAGTCACGGATACTATACGCCGACGGTTTATTTCAGATTTTTTATTCCCGAAATTTTTGCACATTACGAAAAAGTGCTGTATCTTGATTCCGACCTGATTTGTCTGCGGGACATAGCCGATTTGTATCGGGTTGATATCGGCGGCAATCTTCTCGGCGCGGTGCGGGATGTCGAATATGCGAGAATTTATAACGAAAACTGCGAAATCAAAGGTTATCGGGTGAAGGATTATTGCGACGACATACTGAAACTGAAGGATTATACGCATTATTTCAATTCCGGCGTGCTGGGCTTCAATATCAAAAAGTGCCGGGAATTTGCTTTGACGGACAAATTGCTGAAAAGGCTTGCGGAAGTAAAAAATCCGATGATTGTCGATCAGGACATTTTCAATTCCGTCTGCGAGGGCCGGGTTTTTTATTACAGCCCTGATTGGAACGTCGAATGGCATACCTATTATTTGTACGGGAATCTGCTGCCTTATCAGCTGCCTCGCGACTTTTACGAAAAATATCTGAAAGTGATCAAAAATCCCTCGATACTGCATTATGCGGTGGATATGAAGCCCTGGGACTGTCCTGAACACAGTACGGCGGAGATATTCTGGCATTATGCGCAAAAGACGCCGTTTTTTGCCCGGATCATTTACAAGCATTTCGAGCAGAAAATTTATGCCCTTTCGCGGCAAAAGCCGGAAAAGGCGGCGGTTCGGGCGGCGGAAGTCCAAAAAATACCGTTGAAAGACAAATTGAAATATTATCGATACAAGTTCCTGTCGTTTGCCGCGTTCGGTTCAAAAAAGTCGTACTACGGGGAAAAGAAACGGAAAATGAAGCAAAAAATCAAAAGCATTCGCAGCAGGGAGTTGTCGGCATGTTGAAAAGTATGAACATCAGTTTTACCGTCAATGAAGCATACGTAAAGTATCTGACCGTCGCCATGCGGTCCATTCTGGACAATGCGGAAGACGGCGAGGAATTTCGTTTTTACGTTATTAACAGCGGGATCGGTGAAGACAGCAAAAGAAAACTGGAAAGCCTGAAATCGATCAGGGACTTTTATATCGAGTATATTTCGCTGTCTGCGGGTGACATTCCGCCGATCCCGGAAAATTCCAACGCCCATGTCAGTCAGGAAACGAATTTTCGTCTGCGGATTTCCTCGCTCAAGCCGGAATTGGACAAGATATTGTGTCTGGACTGTGATCTGGTCGCCGTTTCCTCGCTGTGGAATTTGTACAACACGAACATTGACGGTTATTACGCGGCGTGCGCCGTCGATGCTCCGTCGTACGGCGGCTGTAATGACGGTTTCATGTCTGCCGTCGGACTGAAACAATATTATAATACCGGCGTTTGCCTGATTAATCTGAAAGCCTGGAGAGAAAACGGGGTGGAAAAGAAAATATTTGACGGTCTGTCGGATTTTGCCGGGGTTTTGCGTTTTCCCGATCAGGATTTGTTGAACATTGCACTGAAAGACCATGTTTTGGAAATCGACCATCAGTGGAACCTGTTTGTCGGCTGCCTTGATTTGTTTTATCCGGCGGAAGTGCAGAAATTTATTTTGAAAAATCCCAAAATCATTCATTGGGCAGGGAGAGAAAAGCCCTGGAAATATCCGGAAATTGCACTGAGTGATTATTTTTGGAAATATGCCAGGCAGACGCCTTTTTACGAAGAAATTCTGCAAAAGGGACTTTTCCCGCCCCAGCAGCAGGTTCAGCAGGTGATCAGGGAAGTGCCGGCAGTCAGAGAAAAAATCGGTTATGTCGACGATTATCTGCTGACCAAGCTGAAATATGCCAAATACAAACTGCTGTCAAAGATACTGTTCGGCAAAAAGCGGGTTTCCTGCCGGCAGAAGCGAAAAGAACTGAAACGGGAAATGAAGCGGATTAAAAGCTGCTACCGGATGCAGGAAGCGGAAAAGAAAGCGGCTGATTTCTAAGGCGAAAAAAAGCTTTATTTTAAGAAAAAAAGAACATATTCTCAAACGGTGACTTGTTTTTGGGAGAAGTGCCGATGGCGGAAATTTCCGTGATTATTCCGGTTTACAATGCGGAAAAATACATTGCCGGCTGTCTGGACGCTTTATGCGCACAGACTTTCGGCGACATTGAAGTTTTATGCGTGGACGACGGTTCGACGGACGGCAGCGGAAGCATTTTGGCGGAATATGCCGGAAAAGACCCGCGTATCCGCGTTTTCCCGCAGGCAAACTCCGGGCCGGCGGCCGCCCGCAATCTCGGGTTGAAGAACGCCGGCGGACGCTATGTCATGTTTTGCGACGCGGACGACAGTTATCGGCCGGACTGCTGCGAACGGATGCTGCGGGCAATGACGGAAAAGCGGCCGGATGTCGCCGTCTGCCGCTGTCGGGTAGAGATAGAGGAAGTGGACACCGAGGCGCGCCGGCATACCGTTTCGGAGAGTTTTTATAATGCTCCGTATACGGGAATGCACGTTCTTGACGACGAACTGCGGGTGAAGATGAGCGTGGTTCTGTGGAACAAAATTTTTGCAAAAGAGCTGATTGAGCGTTACGGAATATGCTTTCCCGAAGGCTGCGAGCATGATGACGACACTTTCTGGATGCTTTATTCCCTGTTTGCAAAAGACGTGTATTTCCTGTCGGAACGTCTGTATAATTACAGGATCCGCGTCAATTCAATCATGAGCAATTATTTTAACAAGAAGCCGAAGAACAAGTATGACCGTTACAGGGTGTGCAATTTCGTTTATGATTTTTTGCAAAGAAAAGGGCTGCTGGAAGCCAACCTGGCGGCCGTTTCCGACTTTTACCGCCGGCAGACGGGAATGATGTTTTTCGATTTGTTTACCGCAGACGAATTGCGGAAAATGACTGACGAGATGAATGCCCGGCAACTGGACTGTCTGTTTGCCGTCCGGCGCGGCAAAATATTTTCCGCACCGCGGGCAGGGCTGGAAGAGGCAGGCTGGGGAAAGCTGCTGAAATATATGCTGTTGTCGGGGATAACCGTCGGCCGGCGCAAAAAAATGCTGAAAAAGGAAGAAAAAACGGTTCGCAGCCAGCTGCGGATGAAAAAAATCCTGAAAAAGGCGGGCTGAAAAGCCGCAGAAAAGGGAAGTACCGCGTTTCCCTTCTTTTTCTTATCGCGGGAAAGCCGTGTACGGATATACAAAAAACCCCGGGGAAATCCGGGGTTTTTCAAACTGGCGCGCTCCGGGCGATTCGAACGCCCGACCCACAGCTTAGAAGGCTGTTGCTCTATCCTGCTGAGCTAGGAGCGCATCTCAACAACGATTTTCAGGTATGTAAATTGCACATTTTTTACCGCTTGTCAACAAGATATTTGAGAAAAACGGCTTTTAACCGGCAAAAGCCGAACGGGTTGCAAATAAGCGGACATGCTGTTATAAGAACGGACAGGGATTCTCTTTTTTAGAAAGGCAAACAAAATGAACATATTGGCCGAAGCTGCCGGTTATATTGCCGGCCTCTGCATAGCCACCTGTTTTCTGCCGCAGACCTTGCGGACGATCAGAAGCAAAAACGTGCAGGAGCTGTCGCTGACGAGTTATGTCATTTACTGCACGGGCATGGTCTGCTGGGTTTTTTACGGCATTTATCTGCATTCGGTGCAGATGATTCTGTTTAACCTGATTTCGCTTTATTTTGCCGGCACGATTTTGTTTATGATCGTAAAATACAAGAAGAAAGACTGATTGCGGCGGCATGTCAGCGGCCGCCGCAGTTTTGCGCCAGATAGTCGTTATAGGCTCTGACCCGGCGGTTGTATGCTTCCGCCTTTTTCCGGGCTTCTTCGGCCAGCCGCCAGGCTTCGGTCGGAGAAGGGGCGTTTTCGATCAGACGGGCATAGCCGCCGATTTCTTCCGCCGTATGGCGCGGAGGTTTCAGCCTGTCGGCTTCCGCCTGCTTGTCCGGCGGACAGAGAAATTCTCCGTTTTTCAACGGCGGCGGCGTTTCCTGCGGAATTTCGCGGAAGTTGAAGAAGAGGGAAACGGCGCCGAGGAGGGCGGCCGTCGTCCAGATGATTTTAACCGTTTTGGTCATTTTGGCTCCGGGTGGTATCGCGTACTTTGCGGACAACGCTTAAGAGATAGACAACGCCGAGTCCCATTATCGCAACCGCGCCGTTCTGCGAACCGAACAGATCGGAGGCAAAGCCCATCAGCAGCGGGAATACGGTGCCGCCGAAAATGCCCATGATCATCAGTCCCGAAATTTCGTTTTTCTTTTCCGGCAGGTGCAAGATCGCCTGCGAGAACATGATCGGGAACAGGTTGGCGTTGTTAAAGCCGATCAGGGCGATACAGGCGTAAAGCGCGGCCGAACTTCGGAAAAGCAGCAGACCGAGCATGCCGGCGGCCAGAAGAAAGATGCTGACGGCATAGAAACGGCGGGTGGAAAAGTTGGCGAGAATGAAGGTGCCGGCCAGGCAGCCCATCGTTCTGAACAGAAAATAAACGCTGGTGGCATAGCCCGCTTCGGTCAGGCTCAGTCCGAGCTTGTCCATGATAATCCGCGGTGCGGAAACATTGGTGCCGACGTCTATGCCCACGTGGCAGACGATGCCGATGAAGCAGAGCAGGACGGTCGTATCGCCCAAAAGCGAAAAGCATTCTTTGAAGGTAGAGGCGCGTCCGGTCATTTCTTCTTCTTTGATCTTTTCAAACGAAAGCGCTGCCGCGGCAATGACGCCCTCAACCAGATAAACGGCGAATAAAAGCCGCCAGTTGTTGAAATGCAGGGCGCCCCAGGCGGCGATGATCGGCGCCGTGAAAGCGGCGATGGCTTTTACGAACTGGCCGAAGGTGAGGGCCGAAGACAGGCGTTTGTCGCTGACGATGTTGGACAGCAGGGGGTTGAGCGACACCTGCATGACGGCGTTGCTGATGCCCAGCAGCGAGAAAGATATGAGGATCAGCGGCAGGTTGTAGTCAATGAGCGGAATAATCAGCGCGACGGAGGTGAGCACCAGGCTGAGAATCACGGTTTTGCGTCGGCCGATCTTGTTCATCAGCATGCCGGTCGGCACCGAGCAGACAAGAAACCAGAAGAAAACCATTGAAGTGAAAAGGTTGGCGACCGAGTCCGAGAGTTCAAAGTCTTTTTTGACATAGTTGGTGGCAATGCCGACCAAATCGACGAAGCCCATGGCGAAAAAGGCGAGCATGATCGGAACGAGCTTCAGCAGTATGTGAGATCTTTTTTCCATTTTTCTATCCTTTCAAATCCGGGGTGTATGCGGGCCAGGCGCCGGGGCGGGTACAAACGAAGGCGGAAACGCGGACGGCGTCGCGATGGGCCTGTTCCATCGTTTTGCCGGTCAGGATTCCGTAAACGAAAGCGCCGGAAAAGGCGTCGCCGGCGCCGACGGTGTCGACGACTTCGACTTTGGGCGTGGGCAGGTATGAACGGGCCTGCGGCGAGTAGATGACGCTGTAGTTTTCGCCGGCGGTAAAAATCAGATAACGCAGTCCGTATTCTGCCAGCAGGGTGCGGCAGACCTCCTCGTCGGAACCGGCAAGGGAAAACAGCCGGCGGACGGTAAGTATTTCGTCGTCGTTGATTTTGAAAACGTCGGCATAATTCAGAAATTCGCGGATCAGCCCGGCATCGTAATAGCGTCCGCGCAGGTTGACGTCAAAGAATTTGAGAGCCGAGGACGGCGCCTGTTCAAGCAGGCGGACGACGCTTCGGCGGCTGACAGGGGTTCTTGAAGCGAGCGTTCCGTAACAGACGGCGTCTGCGCGGTGCACGATTTCCAAAGCCCGGCGTTCGCACGGAATGTAGTCCCAGGCGACGTCTTCGACAATGGTATAAGAAGGGATGCCGTTTTTGAGTTCGACCAAAACCTTTCCGGTCGGGCGGGGAACCCGGGCGATCAGGTGGGCAATGCCGTTTTGGTTTAATTCCCGCAATATTTCGTCGCCGTCCGGGTCATTGCCGACCGCGCTGATTGCATAGCCTTCGGCGCCCATGGCCGCGGCGTGGTAAACGAAATTGATCGGCGCGCCGCCGGCGCGTCTGCCGCCGGGGAGCATATCCCACAGGATTTCTCCGATTCCGACGACGACGGGTTTTTTCTTTTCGGTCATGGCAATATGTCCTCTGCATAAAAATTATATGCCGATATAATACCATATATTCATCTGCCGATCAATCTTTAAGAGTGCGCCGGAAAGTTGACGGAACAAAAAAGGCTGCCGTCCCGGGAGGGAGGCAGCCGAAAATGCGGCGAACGGCGTCAGCCGGTGATGAGAAAGCCTGCGGCCAGAACGACGTTTGCCAGAAAAACATGGCCGACCACCAGGAAGGTGACGTTTGTTTTGGACGACAGTCCGCGTTTTTTGAACAGGGACGGCCGACGCGAAACAAGCGTCAGGACGGTCGTAACCAGCGTCGTAAACAGCAGCAGATGAACCGTCGCCGCCACCGGCAGGAAAAGCCCGTTGTCAAAGTGCGTTGCGACCGGAAAAACGAGCAGCGCCGTGAGAACGGAAATTCCGAAACAGGCGGCACGGGGGATCATTTGATGTTTCCGCCGGCAGAGCAGGGTCACAAGGCCGCAGGCGACGGCAGACGGTACGGTGAAAGCCAGTGTCGCAGGGCCGGCCAGAAGGCAGGTAAAACCGCCGAAAGCGACGGTAAACGTCAGCAGCAGCGGAAAATGCCAGCGGCGGACGTTTCTGTGGCCGATCAAAAGGATCAGAAAACTGATTATTGACACGAAACACAACACGTCACGGATGGCGTCGGTTGTCCGGTCAAAGAAACAGACAAGGGGCGTTAACGCCCACATGACCAGCGAAGCGGCCGCGAAAATTTTGAACAGGACTTTGAAGGCGTATACCGACAAGTCGTTTGCTTTCTCTCTGTCAGTGTTCAGGTCGGAGACACTGAAAAAGGCATTTTTATCCATAAGTATAAAGGTTAATAATTATCAATGGGTGTCATTATAAGAAAATGGACAAAAAAGTCAAGCGGGAAAGCCGTCCGAAAGATGCACGCACGGAAAAAAGGGAGAATTTTGCAGAGTTTCGCAATAATTGATTTTTTGCCTTGAACGATAAATTTAAAATAGTATTTTAGGGGTAAAACAGATCAAGGAGAAGAAAATGGCTGAATATAAAACCAAAGTGCTGATTATCGGATCCGGTCCGGCCGGCTATACCGCGGGCATTTATGCCGCGCGGGCGGGAATGCGTCCGGTACTGGTCAGCGGGCTGCAAAAAGGCGGACAGCTGACGATCACCACCGACGTGGAAAACTTTCCCGGCTTTCCCGAACCGATCAACGGCGGCGAACTGATGCAGAGAATGCATGACCAGGCGGTCAACGTCGGCGTGGAGATTGTCGATGACCAGATTTCGGAGGTCGATTTTTCCGCCCGTCCGTTTGTGCTGATTTCCGAAGGGGCCAATTCCTACCGGGCGGAAAGCGTAATCATTGCCACCGGCGCTTCGGCCCGCTGGCTGGGACTGGAAAACGAGGAAAAGTTCCGCGGCTTCGGCGTTTCCGGCTGTGCGACCTGCGACGGCTTCTTTTACCGCAACAAGGACGTGGCGGTTGTCGGCGGCGGCAATACGGCGGCGGAAGAAGCGCTTTATCTGGCCGGCATCGCGCGCAGCGTCACGCTGGTTCACCGCCGCGACGAACTGCGGGCGGACAAGGTTTTGCAGGAACGCATCAAAAGCAACCCGAAAATCATCGTTGAGTGGGACAGCGTGATCGACGACATTATCGGCGGCGACAATCCGAAAGGCGTCACCGAAATCAGGGTTAAAAACCTGAAAACGGACAAATACAAAAACATTGCGGTCGCCGGCGTGTTTATTGCCATCGGCCACAAACCGAACACCGAAATTTTTAAAAACGCGATTGTGCTTGACAACCAGGGGTATATCGTGACCGTACCGGGCAGCTGCCAGACCAGTGTGCCGGGCGTGTTTGCGGCGGGCGACGTCAAGGATTCCGTTTACCGGCAGGCGGTGACGGCCGCCGGTTCCGGCTGTCAGGCCTTTCTCGAAGCGCAGCGTTTTTTGCAGGAAGAATGATTATTGCCGGGGCGGAACCGGGCAGCTGCCTTTGGTTTCGCCGACGGCTTCCGCTTCGGGTTCCGGACGGGTGTTGTTGGGGAAGGAACAGCCGCAGTTGTCGTCTTCACGGCAATCGCATTTTTCCTCAAAGTTTTCGATAATCATCTTTTTTTCCGATTTTTTCATGGATAAATCTCCTGCAAGCGATAAAACAAAACCGGACTTTTCAAAAAGTCCGGTTTTATATTTATGTGCGGCAAAAAGATTTTAAAGAGGATCAGTAAATGACCTCAAGAATTTCAAAAGACTTCTTTCCGCCCGGCGCCGTATATTCCGCTACGTCGCCCACTTCTTTGCCGATCAGCGCCTTGGCCAGCGGCGAGGAAAGGGAAATCTTGTTTTTTTTGATGTCGGCCTCATAGTCGCCGACGATCTGGTATTTGCTTTCCTTGTCGGTGTCTTCGTCAACCACCAGAACCACGGCGCCGAAGCGGACGATGTCGCCTTTGTTGAGGCTGGGATCAATAACCTGGGCGCGGCTGATAACCGCTTCCAGTTCCTGAATGCGCCCTTCGATAAAGCTCTGCTTTTCCTTGGCGGCCGAATATTCCGCGTTTTCCGAAAGGTCGCCGTGCGAACGGGCTTCGGCAATCGCGGCAATGATGTTGGGGCGTTCGACGCCTTTCAAATTCTTCAGTTCCTGCTCAAGTGCAGTGAACCCTTCCTTGGTCAAAGGGAACTTATCCATTTTTCTCACCTCTATGCTAAAAATTAAAAAATTTGACTGCGAAAAGGTTTACCTTTCACAGCCATTGCTTTTGTAAGTTGATGAAAAGGAATATAACACCGGGAAAAGAATTTGGCAAGCAAATTTTGCGGTGAATAAGCGTTTTTTCGCTATACACGGTTTGGGCATATGATATAATAAGGCGGTAATTTTGACTTTTCCGGAGAACTGACGATGAAAAAGACTTATATGCTGGCGGCAGCCGTTCTGACTTTTGTTGCAGCCGATGCGCAGGCGATAGACAGCACCGGCTGCGGGCTCGGTTCCATGGCCTGGCGCGGCGTTTCGGGCCCCGAAGCGCAGATTTTGGCGGTTACCACCAACACTTCCACCGGCAGCCAGACGTTCGGCATCACTTTCGGCACTTCCGGCTGCGATCCCGACGGACGGGTCACCGGCGGAACGCAGAAAATGGTTCTTCGCTTTATCGAAAACAATATGGAACAATATGCCCTTGACGCCGCCCGCGGCGAGGGGGAAACGCTGGACACGCTTGCCGGCATGCTGAATATGGACAAACGGACGTTTGCCGAAAAATCGCGGCAGAATTTTGCCCGCATCTTTCCCGACGGCAACGTTGACGCCGTTTATGTCACCGGGAAGATTTTTGAAGTCGTCAAAGCCTGATCCGCTGTCGGCGGTTTCCGTGCGGACGGTCGAAACCGCCTTGATGTCCGCCCATGAAATTTCTTCTGTTCAGTCTTTTGCTTTTGTGCGGCGCTTCCGCCGCAGTCGCTGATGATATCCGGTTGGCGGAAGATCCGCAGTGGCTGGCACTCGTCCATTATCGTCCGGGTGTTTTTTCCGGCTGTCGCGGCACCATTGACAGCGAAGATTTTTATCTGGCGGAAAACGGACGGACGGACCCTGCGGCGGAGCTGGAGGCAACCGTTCGCCTGTTTGCCCAGGGGGATGACAAAGACAAGATCTGTCGTTTCCCCGCAAGATACATATTTCTTAAAAACAAAGGAATGGTCGACAAAATTGATGTAAAATGTGAAGAGTTTGACCGGTTTAAGAAAGATTTGCGCCCGGCCGGCGCCACGCTTTTGTTTACCGATGCTTACATGAACAATCCGTCTTCCCTGTTCGGCCATACGCTGCTCAGAATTGACACGGCGCGCAAAGGCACTCAGCTTCTGGCCCACGGCGTCAGTTACGGCGCTTTTACGAAAGGGGCGGAAGGCACTCTGTTGTATGCCGTCAAGGGGCTTGCCGGCGGTTATTACGGCGGCTGGACGGTCAAGCCGTATTATGACGTCATCAACATGTACAACAACATCGAGAACCGGGACATTTGGGAAATGAAGCTGAATTTTTCTCCGGCCGAACTGGAAATGCTGGTGGCGCATTTGTGGGAAGTCGGCCATACCCGGACCCGTTATTATTTCTTTACCAAAAACTGTTCGTACATGCTGCTTGAAGTTTTGGATGCGGTGCGGCCGGAAGCCGGGCTGGCGGCGCGTTTTCCGCTGCATGCAATCCCCCTGGACACGGCCAAGGCGGTCTATCGTTCGCCGGGATTGGTCAAGGGCGTCAGCTACCGGCCGTCAAGACGGACGCGGATCGTTTTTCAGGCCCGCCGGATGACGGCGGCACAAAGACAGTCTCTGCTGCCGGCGGCGGAAGGAAAAACGGCGGCGGTGTCCGATCTGACGGAAAAAGAGCGGGCAGAGGTGCTGGAAACGGCTTATCAGTATGTGCAGTATTTGTACGTGGCGGAAGACATAGAACTGGCGGAGTACCGACGTCGCAGTTTTGCCCTGTTGTCTGCCCGCAGCCGGCTGCAGGTGCCGGCCGGAGCAAAAGAAGAAAAGCCGGTCGGCAGGACGCCGTTTGCCGCCCATGAGTCAATGCGGGTTTCGGTCGGCGCGGGAAGCCGGAACGGCAACGCTTTTCAGGAATTTGCGTTTCGCCCGGCATATCATTCGCTTGAAGACGACGATTTCGGGCTGCTGCCCGGAGCCGAAATTAATTTTCTGAATCTGAGGCTTCGTCGTTACGATCGTACGGACAAAACGGTTTTAAACCGGCTGGACGTTCTCGGCATCCGGTCGCTGTCGCCGGCGGACGAACTGTTTTCTCCGTTGTCTTTTACCGTTTCCCTTGCTCTCGCGCGGGAGGAAGATCCTGCAACCGGCCGTGAAGGATATGTGCTGAACGGCAGCGTCGGTGCCGGCAAAACGGTTGCCGCCGCAGACAATCTGTATTTCTACGCGTTGGCCGGGGTTGCCGGCGGATACGGCGGTTTTCTGCCGCGCAATCAGTATGCGGCAATAGAGTTGACGGCGGGTCTGTTTGCCGGTTTTGACCGTTTGAAACTGTTGGCGGAAGCGAAAAAAAGCTTTTCTTCGTCCTCTTTTGCCGAGCGGATCCGGTATCGGGCGGAGGCGGGAATGCCGCTGGCGAAAAACTGGTCGCTGGCGGCGGAATATTTTTTTGACGATAACGCAGGGAAAGACAATGATGAAGAATTTTCCGTTTCCGTTCGTTATTATTTCTGAACTTTTGTCGAAAAAGCTTGCGGAGTGACAAAATAACGACTATAATGCAAACATTGAAAAAATTATTTTGCTTTATGCGTTGTTAATATTATTACACCGTCTTCAAACAGCGAAAATGTTTTTTCTTTTGTTTAATTTTAAAAACTAACTATATGAAAAAGATTAAGAAAACGATCAAAAACACGATGGCATGGGCAACGGAAAGCGATTTTCGCCTGTTTGCCGTCATCTGCGAAGTCTGTGCCGTTTTTTTTACGGTGTGGGCATGTTGCAGCGAAGTTTGTTTTTTCTGGCAGGAGATTGTTTTTTTGTATGCTCTTCCGTTTGCGGTATGGGCAGGCGAAAAAGTTTTGGTCTTTTTGCTGGCGCTGCTGATGACGGCCGTCGAATTGTTTGAGCAAAAGACGGAAAAAAATTAAGTTCGCAAACAATTGCGGATAAGACAGAAAAACGGCATCTTTGTAAAGATGCCGTTTTTTTGCAACCGGAAAACCTTCGGCCGGGCAGGGCTGCCGGTCGGCGAAAACGGCTTTTCTTTTTCAGACATGATGTTTGTCTTGCATTTTGCCGATAACCGTTATAGTTTTTATAACAAAACGCAATATAAGGAGAAAAACATGTTAAGAGAAGACATTCAAAACGCGATTAAAGAGGCGATGAAAAATCATGAAACCGAGCGTCTGAGCACGGTACGGATGATTTTGGCCGGGGTTAAGGAAAAAGACGTTGACGCCCGCGGCAAGGGAAAAGAATGTGCAGGCGATGCCGATCTCCTGTCGATGATGCAGACGATGATCAAACAGCGTCAGGAATCCGCCAAAATGTACCGTGACGGCGGCCGTGAAGAGCTGGCGGCGAAAGAGGAAGCGGAAATTTCCGTAATTCAGAGTTTTCTGCCCAAACAGATGAGCGAGTCCGAAGTCGAAGACGCCGTCCGCGCGGCGATTACCGAAACCGGCGCCGCCTCGATGAAGGACATGGGAAAGGTGATGGGCGCCTTAAAGGAAAAATATGCCGGGCAGATGGATTTCGGCGCGGTTTCCGGCAAAATCAAGGCAATACTGGGTTAAGTTGAGCTAAAAAGCGAATGGAAACCGACTTTCAGAAATTTCTTGACGAACTGCGCGCGCGGGTTTCGGTGGCCGAAGTTGTCGGCGCCAAAGTCAAACTGGTGCGCAAGGGCCGCGAATATATGGGACTTTGCCCGTTTCACAACGAGAAGACGCCGTCTTTTACGGTCAACGAGGCCAAAGGCTTTTACCATTGTTTCGGTTGCGGGGCGCACGGCGACATCATCAAGTTTGAGATGGAAGCCAACGGCCTGCCGTTTATGGATGCGGTGACCAAACTGGCCAACAAAGCCGGCCTCCGGGTGCCGCAGATTCACAAAGAAAGTCCGGAAGAGGTGCAGAAACGCAGTTCCTGGTATGAAATTACCGAACTGGCGGCTGCCTATTTTGAGAAAAACCTGCGCCTGACCGCCGGGCGGGAGGCAATGGCCTATCTGGCGCGGCGCGGCTTTGACGAAAACATCATCAAAAAGTTCCGGCTCGGTTACGCGCCCGACAACAACGGACTCAAGGCCTGGCTGGCGTCAAAAAACGTGAGCGAAAGCGACATGATCGAGCTGGGACTGGCGGTGCTGTCGGAGAAAAACGGCAAGCTGTACGATTTTTTCCGCGACCGGGTGATCATTCCGATCATGGACAAACGGGGCCGGGTGATCGCTTTCGGCGGCCGGGTAATGGGCGATGGTCAGCCGAAGTATCTGAACTCTCCGGATACGCCGGTTTTTAACAAACGCCGGGTGTTGTACAATTTGAACTATGCCCGCGACAAGGCGTTTGAAAAAAGGCGGATCGTCGTCTGCGAAGGTTACATGGACGTGATTGCCCAGGCCAAATACGGCTTTGACTATGCGGTAGCGCCGCTCGGCACCGCCCTGACGGAAGAACAGATTGCGGAAGCCTGGAAAATCTGTCCGGAGCCGACGCTGTGTTTTGACGGCGACAATGCCGGCATCCATGCCGCCATCCGTTCGATTGACCGGGCGCTGCCGATTTTGAAAGCCGGCTATTCGCTGAAATACGTTTTTCTGCCCGACGGCATGGATCCCGACGAATTTTTGAAAGCCAAAGGCGCCGACGAATATGAAAAGGCGCTGGAAAACACGGTGCCGCTTGCCGACCTCTTGTGGCGCAAGAACGTCGAGGCTGTTGTCGCCAACACGCCGGAACAAAAGGCTCTGTTTGAAAAAACGCTGCTGGAGGAAGTGGCGAAGATTGCCGACGAAAAAGTGCGCGGTTATTATCTGCAGGACATGAAAAACCGGATTTACGAGCGTTTTCGCCGGCCGGCGCGGGAAGAGCGGACGGAAAGAAACACCGATTACCGGCGAAGTGCCGACGGGAGCGGACGCAAGAAAAACGACAAAACGGCAAAGGCGGTTGCCCGGCCGCAGCCGGTGAGGATTACGCTGGACGAACTGGTCGGCAAGTTTATTGCCGCGGCGATGTTCTGTTATCCGTGCCTGATCGGGGAATATGAAGAAAAAGCCGGCATGTTTGAAATCAAGGACAGCGGTCTGAAGCTGCTGCTGGAAAAAATGGCGGAAGTTTATCACCGGGACGAACCGGCGGACAGCGGCGCGTTGTATACGGCGCTGAAAGAAGAGGAAGCTTCCGGTTATGTCGACCGTCTGTGGGAAGTGAAGATGCTTCGTCAGCAAAATCCGGATCTGCGCAAGCTCCGGCATGACATTGACAACAAGATCCTCGAGATGCAGCTTCGCCAGCTGGAAAACGAGATTAAGGAATGCCTGCGGGAGATTGAAACCGCCGAGTCGTTCCCGAATGAGACTTACCGGCGCTACGAAATGCTGAAAAAAGAGCGGGAAACCCTTTTGGCCGAACAGCAGGCCGATCCTTCGCTTTAGGGCAGAAAACGGCCGGTATATTCACTTTGGTTGTATTGTCGTTTGCAAAAGGTTAATTATTTATAAACAGTACTGTTGACAAATTGACAATAAAACTCTAAAAAAGAGCCGCTAGCAACTTGTTTGCCGGATGCAACGTCCGGCTGAAAAATCGATTTTTGGGAAAAAATATGTCAGACACAGAAAATCAGGACTTTTATGAAGCAGGCGCAGCGGATGCCCCGCTGATTGACAGTTTGGGCAGCGCTATCAAACGGATTGTCGAAAAAGGCAAAACCCGCGGCTATATTACGGTGGAAGAGCTGAACAAGGCTTTGCCGTCGGAAAAAGAGTCTTCCGAACAGATCGAAGACATTATGTCCGAAATTTCCGATATGGGAATCAGCATCATCTCGGAATCGGAAGCGGACAATTTTGAACCGGAAGAAGAAGCCGAAGAAGACGAAGACTATGAGGAGACCGGCAATTTCGACGAAAAGGAAATGGGGCGTTACGACGACCCCGTCCGTATGTATTTAAAAGAAATGGGGTCGGTCGAACTGCTCTCCCGTGAAGGGGAAATTGCGATCGCCAAGCGGATTGAGGCCGGCAAAACGGTTATGATCGACGGCTTGTGCGAAAGCCCGATGACGATTAAGGCCATCGCCGGCTGGAAAGATGACCTTTTGTCGGGCAAAATGCAGTTGCGCGACGTGGTCGATCTGGAAATGATGTACGGCGATGATCCGGAAGCCCTCGTTTACGAAGACGAGGAAAGCACGCCGGTCGACAGCCTGGAAAAAGTGGTAGCCGAGCTGGAAAAAAAGGAAAATCTCGACGATATTGACGAGGACCTGGAAGACGACATGGACCTGGAAGACGCCGTTGACGACGAAGACGGCGCGGACGAAGACGAGGACGCTGCCGACATTGACGGCGAAAGCGACGTTGATCCTGCCGACGGCGGCGAGCATCTGGACGATGCCGGCGACGGCGTGGGCGGTCATTCTTCCGCTTCCGTCTCCGCCATGGAAGAGGCGTTGTGGGAACCGGTGCTGGAAATTCTTACCAAAATCTCCAGCTATTATGACGATTTGAAGAAAATCCAGAGCCAGCGGGTGGAGGCCATTCTGGCCGGCAAGAGCATCAAGCCGGCGGTTGAAAAGAAATATGTTCAGGTCAAGAAGGAACTGGTCGAACTGATGAGTTCCATTCACCTCAACGCGGTGCGGATCGAACAGCTGGTGGAACAGCTGAACGATCTTAACAAACGCCTGATGGGGCTGGAGGGAAAACTGCTGCGTTATGCTCTGGCATGCAAAATCAAGCGTGAAGATTTTTTGGAAGCTTATCAGAAGTCGGAGCTTGACCCCAACTGGGTAGAAAACGTTTCGCACAAAAAAGACAAACACTGGCAGGAATTTGTCACCAAGTACGGCACCGAAGTGCTGGAACTGCGCGACAGCGTTGCCCGCATGGCGCAGGAATGCGGACTGCCGATTACCGAATACCGCCGGATGGTCGATACCATCAAAAAGGGCGAACGAGAAGCCGAACGTGCCAAAAAGGAAATGATCGAGGCCAATCTGCGGCTGGTAATTTCGATTGCCAAAAAGTATACCAACCGCGGGCTGCAGTTCCTGGATCTGATTCAGGAAGGCAACATCGGTCTGATGAAGGCGGTTGACAAATTCGAATATCGCCGCGGCTATAAGTTTTCGACTTATGCCACTTGGTGGATCCGTCAGGCGATTACCCGTTCGATTGCCGATCAGGCGCGGACGATCCGTATTCCGGTGCATATGATCGAAACCATCAACAAACTGGTGAGAACCTCAAGACAAATGCTTTCGGAAATGGGACGGGAACCGGTGCCGGAAGAACTGGCGGCGCGGCTTTCGATGCCGCTTGAGAAGGTGCGCAAGGTGATGAAGATTGCCAAAGAGCCGGTCAGCCTGGAATCGCCCGTCGGTGACGAAGAAGATTCCTCCCTCGGCGATTTTATCCCCGACGAGAGCGCTTTGCAGCCGCTTGATTCCGCGATCCATACCAACCTGAAAGAAACCTGCACGCGGATTTTGTCTTCGCTGACGCCGCGCGAGGAACGCGTTCTGCGGATGCGTTTCGGCATCGGTATGAACACCGACCATACGTTGGAAGAGGTCGGCCAGCAGTTTAACGTCACCCGTGAACGCATTCGTCAGATCGAGGCAAAAGCTCTGCGCAAGCTCAAACATCCGAGCCGTTCGCGCAAACTGCGTTCGTTTCTGGATCAATAAACTTCTGCCGACCGACGCAAGCAGTATATTAACTGTTCCGAACTGTATTTGTCCGGCCAACGGGCTGTGCAAGCCCGACGGCCGGGCAGAAGGTCTGCATCCGCCTGCTTGCGCAGACGTGAGCCGTAAAAGCAAAGCCCCGGTTTTTCCGGGGTTTTGCTTTATTGCGTTTCTAACAGCAACCCCTCGTTTTTCTCGGGGCAGAATGCTTTAGTGCCGAAACAACACCGTTCTGCGTCTTTGATCATGGTCAAGTCGCAGGCTTTGCCGCTGTTTTGGAAAAACAGAATTGCCGGAAAAGTTCTGCGCCGGATGTAAATTGCATGGCTTGCGGCTTTGTCTGCAGGCTTTCTCCGTCTGATGCAAAAGAGTGAACATTGCTTTCAGGGAGCAAAACCGCGCGAGACTGCCGGCCGGGCCGGAGTTTTTTCTGCGGCGGAAAAGGGACGGAAGACGGGGCGGAAAGACGGAAACGCGAGCCGACAAAAGTGGAAAAAAGAAAAACGGAAAGGTGAAGCATTAACGGCGCAGGAAAGGGCAAAGCGAGGGAAAAAAGGAAATGTTGCGAAGAAGAGAGGCAAACGCGGCAAAGAACGGCGAAGAAGTCGTTGCGGCAAGGCAGAAAATGCCGGCAAAGGAAGAAGAAGGCGGCAGAAAGAGTATGGACGGAAAGGTTCGTATAAAATGACGATATTGTTGTAACGTGAGGAAGAAGAAGCGTAAACGGAAAGCAGGAAAGAGGAATGTTGTGTTCCCCAAACAGGTTTGCAAATCAACAAACCGTATGGAGTTATTGCCGGTTCAGACCAATGCCGCAATTCGGCAATTATATCCGTCAGCCGTTAAACAAATCTTACGACGAAACAAGGCGGAAGGGAAACGCCGGCAGAAAAGTCTTGTTTCCCGGCCGTGTCGGCGCTATTATCAAAAAAATCGGAGACTTTTTCAAAGGAGACTATCTGCAAATGACATGCAATTATTCGGATGAAGACAAACGGCAAATGCTGATCACGGCCAAGTCCAGAAACAAATCGAGGTTGCGGGAACTGATTGATTTCTGCCGTCTTTCCGGTTTTCGGAAACTGGGGATTGCAACCTGTGCCGGCGTACTTGTCTACGGCGCCCGGCTGGCTCAATTGCTGGAAGAGGCCGGTTTTGAGGTTTTTATCATCAACTGCAAGGAAAGCGGGCTGAAGGCTTCCGAGCTCAACGAGGAGTTGCGCGGGCCGAGCTGCGATCCGTTGTCGCAGGCGGAATATTTAAACGGCAAAGGCACCGAGCTGAACATTATCGTCGGCCTTTGTCTCGGTCACGGACTGTTGTTTGAAAAGCATTCGGCGGCGCCGGTGACGACTTTTCTGGTCAAAGACTTTGCCACCGGACATAAAACGGCGGAAAGTCTGGTGTGAGGGCTGAGGCTGCCGGAGAACGGCGGCGGTTATTTTCCGGCTTCTTTCTTTTTGCCCGGCAGATGTTTGATTTTTTCGTCAACGATGTAAAGCGGCCGGCGTTTCACTTCAACGAAAATTTTGGCGATATATTCGCCGATGACGCCCAGGGAAAGAAGCTGCACGCCGCTGAAGCATGTAATGAGGGTGATGGTTGACGACCAGCCGGCAACGGTTCCGCGGGCGTTCCAGGTAAACAGGATGCGGATGATGAAAGCGGCGCCGAGCAGCGAAATGAGAAAGCCGAGCAGGGTAACCAGCCGGAGCGGTACGATTGAAAAGCTGGAAACGCCGTTCCAGGCAAAGGCCAGCATTTTTTTCAGCGGATATTTGGTGGTGCCGGCGGTGCGGGGCGTGCGGCTGTAATACACGCTGTCCGACTTGAAACCGACCAGCGGCACCACCGCGCGCAGAAACAAATTGCGTTCGGGAAAACGTTTCAGCTGTTCGACGGCCCGCCGGGTCATCATTCTGAAATCCGCGTGATTGTAAACGATTTTGACTCCGAGCATCAGCAGCAGCCGGTAAAAGGCCTGGGCGCTTACCCGTTTGAACCAAGTGTCGGAAGAGCGTTCCCTGCGGACGCCGTAAACGATGTCGGCGCCGGCTTTGATTTTTTGGAGCATTTCAACGATGCAGTCGGGATCGTCCTGCAAATCGGCATCGATGGTGACGTAGATGTCGGCTTCGTTATCAAACATGCCTGCCAGGATGGCGCTCTGGTGACCGAAGTTGCGTGACAGCCGCAGGGCCTCGAAGAAGGGAGTTTTGCCGACGCCCTTTTTTAATATCTGCCATGTATTGTCGGCGCTGCCGTCGTCGACGAACATAACCCTGCTGTTTTTGTCGATCAGCTTTTCTCCGAGCATTTTGTTCATCAGCGTTTCCATGCGCTTAAGCGTCGAGGGCAGCGCTTCTTCTTCGTTGTAGCAGGGAATGACAATCAGCAGTTTTTTTCCGGACATCGTTTTCCTCCTTGGTGTGTACAGCTTCCGTTTTTTGTTAGACAACATTTCAAAGCTATGTTAAATAATAAACGATTTGGAATAATCTGCAATAATTAAGTTTAATCCCTTTCCGGCGGCAGACCATGGCAAAAGTTTCGGATATGCGGAACGTTTTCTTTTTCGTTGGCAGGGAACCCGAAAAAATGAAGCGGAATTTTCAGACGGTATTTTGTTATGAACATCCATCAGCGGGAGATGAAAAATGGTTAAAGTTTCGGTCCTGATTCCTTTTTACAATTCGGAAGCTTTTCTCAAACCCTGCATCGACAGCGTGTTGCGGCAGACTTTTACCGATTTTGAGTTGATTTTGCTCAACGACGGTTCGACCGACGGTTCGGAACGGATCGTGAAAGAATATGACGATCCGCGGATCAGATATTATTCCAACGGCAAAAACCTAGGCATTCCCGTCAGTCACAACAAGCTGATGGACTATGCGCGGGGCGAGTATCTGGCACTGGTCGACAGTGACAACCTGTGTTGTCCGGACCGCCTGGAAAAGCAGGTGAAATATCTGGACGAACATCCGGACGTGACCATTGTCGGCAGTTGGGGAAAGCTGTTCAACCATATGCCGGCAAAGTCGCTTTTCGCCAAAGTCAAAAAGTTTGTCATCAACATGGGCTGGGTCTGGTGCCAGCCGGAGGTCGTGACGATGGAAGAAACGCTCCGCGGCAACACCTGCATGCATTCTTCAATGATGATCAGACACCGGGATTTTCAGGCCAAAAACATTCGTTATGACCCCGGTTTTGCGGTGGCGGAAGATTATGACCTGCTCCGGCAGACGCTGGCCGGCGGCCTGAAGATTCGCAACATCGGGGAAGTGTTGTTTTTGTACCAGCTGCACAGCGACAACATTTCGATCACCAAGAAGCAAATGATGAGAGAAGCCGATGCCAGGGTTAAGCAGGACATCCGCAAGTTTCTCAAAATCGAAAAATATCGTCCTTATCCCTATTGGCTGGTTATTTTGCGCAAGCTCAGGCTGGAAATGTTTTTATGATTGAGATTCCGTGGTTAAGAAGCGATGTTGCCGCCAATATCCGGAACAATTTCGCCTTTTATTTCGGTTATGAGCGCTTTGGCCTTTATGCCGCATGCGTTGCCGCGGTCATTGTCCTGAACTGTATGGCGGTAAAGTTTTTCTTTGCCGGAGAATATCGTTTTTCCGCCGGAGACCGGCGTTTTTTCTTTAACCGGAAGGACAAATCCGAGCTGGCGGGTGCGGCGGCGCTGGCTTTTTCGTTTCTGTTGTATGCGCTCAATCTGTTTTCGCTTGAGCTTTCGGTGTTCGGCAATTATGATCAGATGGTGGTCAACAACATTCTCGACATGCGGCGCGGGTTGCAGCCGGTTTTTACTTCCATGCGCTTTAATCCGGCAGCAGGAATCGATCACAACATTATTTACGGCATTACGCATCATTATGCGCTGATCGGCGGCTGGGTTTTGCTTAAGCAGGCGCTTTGCCTGTGGCTGCTTTACAGGTTTTTTGTCTTTGTTTCGGCGGCAAGGCGCCTGTTTATGCTGGCTGCGGTTAATTTTCTGCCGGCGGTGTTCTGGGTCAACGGCATCGTTTATTCCGAGCAGAACACCTTGATTTTTGTTTTGCTCAGCCTGACGGCGCTGCAAAAATACGACGGCCGGCACGGTTTGCGGCAATTGCTGTGGTTTGCCCTGTGGGCCAACCTGGCGATTTATACCAAGGAAACCAACATTTTTGTTTACTTCGGTATATTGCTTTATCTGGTGCTGGCAAAAGTTTGGGCGGGAAAAATCACCCTTCGTTCCTTTCTCTCGCCTTTTAAAACCGTAGCAGGCATGCCGGCGGAATATATTTTGTTTTGGAGCATGCTGCTGTTTTCCGCAGGTTATTTGCTGCTAAGCAACCTTTTGACCGACGGTGCCTATGTCAGACATCATCATCAGGAACTGCCGACGCTGCTGGCGATCAATGCGGCGGAGCTGTGTCTGGCCGCCGCGGCGCTTGCCGTGTTTGTCCGCAATGTACTGCGCCGCGGATTTGAAGAAACCGGCGCCGTGGCGGAAGGGGTGCTGAGCGGCTGCCTGATTATCGTTTACTATGTCGTTTTTCATTTGCAGATCGCCTGTTTCCCCGACCGCTACAAAACCTGGTACATGTATCTGCCTTCGGTGTTTTGTACGGCTTATCTGTTTGTCAACGTAAAGGACCGGCGGCTGCTGGCGGCGTTTTTTGTGCCGCTGATGCTCTGGTCGGCGTGGCAGAACGGCAGAATCCGGAGCCGGGAAGAAGGAACGGACCGCCGGGAACTGGCCGAATTTGTGGCGTCCGTCGCCGATCGGCCGGCAGTTTTTTTCGTTTCTGGAAAAGACAGCGACGACCTGTGGAAACTGGAGTGTTTTGACAGTGCCTTGAAATATGCCGTCGGCGGAAACGACATCCGTTTTAAAACCGATATGGAAATTCCGTCTGCCAAACGGCAGATTCTTACCGGCGAAAATTATTATGGGATACGGAGGGAAGCGCCCGCGGAAGGCGACTATGCCGTCATCCGCCGGAATGAGGAAAAACGACCGGAAAACTGCGGCGAAACGGTTTGGCAAAACCGCGTTTATGAGGTATGCAGAATAAAAAGCAAGGAACGGGAAGATAAGAAATGAAGCTTGTTTTAACGACGATATTTTAAAGTCGGCATGTAGACATTTCTTCCCTGTTCCGCACCGTCCGTATCCTCTTTTGCGATCCCGACAGGGAGCTGCCGCCGGCCGTGTCGGCGTACGGGCGCCGTTCTTCCCGTTTTGCCGCAAAGAAAAACTGCTGCCGGGTTAATTCCGTCAAACCTGAACAAAAGCGGAAACGAACGGAAGAGGGCGGTGTGTACATGCAATTTTGCCGTCGACAACCGCGGCCGGCCGTGATAAAGGTTATTGAAAGATAAACATCAAAAGTAAAGGCAGGGACAAACACATGCGCGAAGAACCGTTGTTTAACGACGATATTTTAATTTCCATATACCGGCATTTCAATTTTTTCTTCACCTGGAGCGGTTTGATCGTATATGCGGCGATTGTGTTGGCCGTGCTGTTCCTAAACTGGCTGCTGGTGCGTTTTTTGTTTAAGCGGGAGAAGCTTTCCCTGCTGCCCGACGCAAGATATGCGTTTGTCGACGCGCCGGCGGCCAAATGGGGGGGGGTGACCGCGCTGGCGCTGTCTTTTGCCGCTTATGCCGCGGCAACTCTCACTCAGGAAAATACGCTGCTGAACAATTTTGACCTGATGAGCGTCAACGCGATAAAAAACATGTATTGGGGCAATTTGCCGATTGTTGATCCGATCCGTTTCACGCCGTTATCCAATCTTGACCAGAATCTGGTTTACGCGGTTACCCGCAACTATGCCGTAATTGACTACTGGATCGTTTTCAAACAGTTTATATGCCTGTTTCTGCTTTATCGCTTTTTTTCCTTCATTCCGGTTGTCAGACGGTTGTTTCTGCTGGCCGTGATCAATTTTCTGCCGGCGGTGTTCGTCGTCAACAACATGATCCATACCGAGCAGCTGATCCTCATTTTCGTTTTGCTCAGTTTTATGTTTCTTGACAAGTATGCCGCCACACAAAGGGCGTCGTATCTGCTGTGGTTTACGGTTTTTGCCAACCTGGCCGTTTATACCAAGGAAACGGCGGTGCTGTTTTATGCGGGACTGCTCGGTTACATGATACTGCGGCGGGTGTTCTGCGGAGAAATCGGGTTGGAATCTTTTCTTTCGCCGTTTAAGACGGTGGCACGGATGCCGGCGGAATATATGCTTTTTTGGACGTTGTTCATTTTTCTTACCTGTTATCTGCTGTTGCAGGATCCCCGGGTGGACGACGCCTATCTGCAAACTCACCATGCCGCTTTGCCGGTGGTCGTTGCCATTAACAAGTTGGTGCTGGGACTAAACGTTCTGGCTTTGCTTTTGTGGTCGGTCAAGACTCTGCGGCGCAAAGAGGAGAAAAACAACCTATTGTGCGAGGGTGTGCTGCTGGGTTGTACTTTGGTGACGGCCGTCGTTGTTTTCAAACTGCAGGTGGTGGTCATTCCGGATTATTACAAGACCTATTACCTTTATCTGCCGGCCGTGTTTTGCAGCGGTTATATTTTTTCCTTTTTCCGCCGTCGTTTGTGGCTGTGGGCACTGTTTTCGCCGATTGTCCTGTATGCCGGCTATGTCAATTACAACACCTACATGCGCGAGGAAGGAGAGGAGAGGCGCGGGGTGGCGGAGTTTATCGTTTCCCGGGCTGAAAACGAAGCCGTCAGCATCTATGTCTATTCGCAGGAAATGACGGCGCACAGATGGTGGAAGGTAACCGGCTGGGCGGCGGCGCTGAAATATCTTTATCCGGCCGGCGACATCGTGTTTAAAACGGCTTTGCGCTTTTCCGATTTCCATGTCGAAAATGATATGGATTCTTACGAAGTCCGGGTAGCGCCGCCGGTTCCCGGCGATTATATACTGGTGCATAAGATTAATTCGCCGTCGTTTGAACCCGGAAAAAATTACGTTCCGGTTTATGAAAACGAAGTTTATACGATTTATCGGACGGGAACTCAGGATGATTAGACTGTACCGCATGTTGGAAAACGTCTGGTTCGGTTGGCCGCAGAAGCTACGGTTTCTGCTGACGGGCGGTTTTAACACCGTATTCTCCTACGGGTTGTTCGTTCTGATGGTGGCGGCGATCGGCATACCATACAAAATTGCGATTGCGGCCGGTTATATCATTTCGACCAACGTATCGATTTTTACCATGCGCTACTACGTTTTCCGCTCGAAGGGAAGTTTGAAAAAGGAATACGCCAAGGCCTGGGGCGTTTATCTTACCACCATGCTGATCAACTATGCGGCCATGTATGCGATGGTTGATCTCGGTGCGGTAAACGAACTCCTGGCGCAGGGCATTTACACGGTATTGATTACGGTTTTTACCTATCTGATGCACAAGTATTTCAGTTTTGCCAAATAAGTTTCATTCGTAAAACCTCTTGTTCAATTCAATCTCAAGCTTTTCGGCTCCGAAACGTTCTGTCAGGGTTGGGGTTGTTGACAGCAGGGATGTTCCGAGTCCGAAACCGTGTTTATTGATTTTTGCCCCGGAAAGCTCAAGCACCGTCGGCGCAATGTCGAGAGCCGAGTGCGGCTTGTGAATGCTGCCGCTTTGACTGCCGTTGACAACGATAAAAACGTTGTCCCGGTTTCCCGTAATATTTTCGGTAAAAGGGCAGGACATCATGAGGTGATCCCCGACGATTACGAACAGCGTGTTTTTATAAAAGCTCTGTTGCTCAGCCCAGTCAAGAAATTCCCGCAGCATTTTGTCCGCGCAAAAGACGGCGGTTTCCATACTGTCGTTTTTCTGAGGGCAGTGCGGTGAAGGCAAACCTTGCGGGAAATGGGTTTCGATCGTTTGCGCCAGAATAAAAAACGGTTGTCCGCGATGATGGCAGTTCAGTATTTTGTCTTTTAACGCGGTATACAAGTCATGGTCGGAGATGCCCCAGTCGTTGAGCGGATATTTCCGTTTGTAACGCGCAATAATTTTATCTCTGTCCAAATATTCTTTGAAACCGGCATTTTTGATAAAACTGTCAATATGTGCGAACTTTTTATCGCTTCCCAAGATAAAAACCGTTTGGTAACCGGCCTCGTTAAACGTGCCGACAATTGACGGATAAGGGGTCAGATAACGGTAATCATAGTCTTTGACCAGATTCAGTATGTCATGCATTTCGAGCGGCAGTCCGTATGTAAAAGCTACCGTTGCCGCCGCGGTATTTCCCAAGGGCTTCAACGTCGCCCGTCCGCTGAAGGACAAGTGTCGTTTTTGCAGTTTTTCAATGTTGGGAATCAGATTTTCTTCCTTATAGTTGTTAAAATCATATTCCATACTTTCAAGCATGATAAAAACAACGTTTTTTTCCGCTTTTTTCAGAACCGGTTTGCTTCTTGTGCAATTTTGCCGCAAAATATCGGATTGCGGGAGAGATAAATAGTTTTTTGTCAATCGGTTCAAAACGTGGTCAGCCTGTTTTTGTTCCCGCGTCCGAAAATTTTTGTCTTCATGCAGCGTTCCCGGTAAAAAGACCGTTACGAAATCGGTGTACAGAACAAAACAGAACAGGGAAGATAAGAAAAACAAAACAATGAGGACAAGATGTTTTCTGCCGGCAAAATATATTAATCCGGACAGACCGGCAAAAGGCGGTATGGCGGTCGCAACGACGGGAAGTATGTTTTTGATGTACAAGACGTCTCCGGCGCTGAATAAGATAAGCCTTAACGACAGGTCGGAACGCGCAATATAAAAAGTCAGCAGCAGAATGAAGGTTGTCAGAGCTGCCAGAAAGACAACGCAAAAGTTTCTGAACATTTTTCACCATAAAGGTTCGTTTGTTTTAGATAGCCTTCTTATAGGACATTATTTCTTCGGACACAAGAAAAAAACTGAATATCAACAGGAAAGCTTTTGCCAAAGCCGTAAATAATTTTCACCGTAAACGAACTTTTACGGTGACGAGTGTTCGTTTAGCCCGCAAGATAGGTTTTGACCGCGCCGTCGCGCTCAAACAGATAAAGCAGGGTGCGCAGCGCCTGTCCGCGCGGGCTTGCAAGGTCGGGATCGGCAGCTATGATCATCCGCGCGTCTTTGTTGGCGGTAATCAGCAGATTTTGGTGTTCGGGCATTTCTGCCAGCCGGAACTGTTCGGCGCCGCTCTGGCGGGTGCCCAGAATTTCTCCGCCGCCGCGCAGTTTCAGGTCTTCTTCCGCAATCAAAAAGCCGTCTTCGGTATCGCGCATGACGTTCAGCCGCGCGCGCGAGGTTTCGCCCAGCGGATAACCGTAAAGCAGAATGCAGACGGCAGGTTTGACCCCGCGTTTGACCCGTCCGCGCAGCTGATGAAGCTGCGCCAGTCCGAAACGCTCGGCGTGTTCGACGATCATGACGGTGGCTTCCGGCACGTTGACGCCGACTTCGATTACGGTAGTGGCCACCAGCAGTTTGATTTCGCCGTTTTTGAAACGTTCCATCACGGCGTCTTTTTCCTTTTCTTTCATCTTGCCGTGTACCAGGCCGACTTTGTCGCCGAAAGTCTTTTGCAGAATTTCGAAACGGTTTTCGGCAGCCGCCAGATCGATTTTTTCCGACTCTTCGACCAGCGGGCAGACCCAGTAAACCCGTTCGTCGTTTTCCGTTTTGCGTTTGACGGCGGGAATGATTTCGTCGATTTTGGTAAGCGGCATTACTCTGGTGTCAACCGGTTTGCGTCCTTCGGGAAGCTGGTCGATTTTGGAATATTCCATGTCGCCGAAGGCGGTCAAAATCAGTGTCCGCGGGATAGGGGTGGCCGTCATCACCAGAACGTCGGCGCGGCTGCCTTTGTCCGAAAGGTTTAAACGCTGGTGGACGCCGAAGCGGTGCTGTTCGTCAATAATCACACAGGCCAGGTCGGCAAAAGTCACGTCTTCGACAAACAGGGCGTGGGTCCCGATCAGGATGTTGATTTTGCCCTCTTTCAATTCTTCCAGCAGCTGCGTTCTGGCTTTGCCTTTGATACGGCCGGTCAAAAGCGCGGCCTTGAGGCCGATTTCTTCCAAAAGCGGAGCAATGGTGTCAAAATGCTGTTTGGCGAGAATTTCCGTCGGTGCCATGATTGCCGCCTGGGTGCCGCATTCGACCGCGTTGAGCATGGTAAGCAGGGCAACGATCGTCTTGCCGCTGCCGACGTCGCCCTGAAGCAGTCGCAGCATACGGCTTTCGGCAGCCTGGTCGCGGTAGATTTCCGCCAGCACTTTTTCCTGTGCGGCGGTGAGCGAAAACGGCAGACGTTCGAGAATCCGGCGGCGGAGCATGCCGTTGCCGGCGATCTTGCGGCCGACCTGCTTTTTTACCTTTTCCCGCACCAATGCCAGCGCCAGCTGGTTGGCCAGCAGTTCGTCATAAGCCAGCCGCATGCGGGCAGGGCCGGACGGCAGCAGGTCGCTGCCGCCGCGGGGATGGTGCGCCCGCCGCAGGGCTTCGGCAAAAGACGGCAGGTTCAGGGACTTTTGGTGGTTTGTCTCCAGCCACTCGGGCAGCGGCGGTACCAAAGACAGTGCGTGCTGAACCAGCCGGCAGATAAATTTGTTGGTAATTCCAGCGGTCAGACCGTAGACGGGTTCGATTTCCGGAATCTGCCAGCCGTTTTCCGGGGCGACGATATAATCCGGATGGCTCATCTGCCAACGGCCGTTGAACAGTTCGGTTTTGCCGCTGACCAGACGTTCGCATCCTTCCGGCAGGTTTTTGCGGATAGAATCGGGATAGGCTTTGAAAAAAACGAGCGTCAGTTCGTTTCCCGCCTCGTCTTCGCACAAAACCTGATAGGGCTGCTTGCGGCTTTTGGGAGCAATATGTTCGATTACCCGGATCAGAACGGTGTTGATTTCGCCGTTTTTGAGAGCATGGACGGAAGCCGCCCGCCGGCGGTCGTTGACGGCATAGGGCAGATGCCAGAGCAGGTCAATGATTTTTCCGATGCCGAGGTTTTCGAGCAGCGCGGCGTATTTGTCGCCGACACCGCGAACGGACGAAGGCGAAGCAAACAAGGGGTATAAAAAAGACGGCCGCATATCTTTCTGCCTCGAAAAAAAAGGTTGCTATCGCCGGTAATTGTATATATTTTTGTGAGAGAAGTAAACAAGAAGATAAAGCCATGGCGAAAAACCCCGATCAGGATCCGATTTCCGTTTCTTCCGTCAGCGAAGGTTTTGAACCCTTTGCGGTGGCAGACCTCTGGCGGCAGAGCGAAACGGACATTTTATATATAGCCAGCGACGGCGTGGTGCTGGAACAAAATGCCGACATTTTGCAGGCTCTGCTTCCGCAGGCGGAAATTTTGCGTTTCCCGGCCTGGGATACGGTGCCGTATGACCGGGTTTCGCCCAACGTTAACATCATCGCCCGGCGTACCGATACGCTCGGCAAACTGGCTTTTGCACCGGAAGCAAAACGTCCGCGGATCATTGCCGCCAGTGTCGGCGCGATTTTGCAGAAACTGCCGCCGAAGCGGATATTCCTTAACTCAATGAAAGAAATTAAGGTCGGCGAAAGTCTGAATTTCAACGATTTTTTACACTATGCGTCGGTTAACGGCTACAGCCGGGTCGAACAGGTGATGGAACCGGGAGAATATGCCGTCAGGGGAGATATTCTCGACATTTTTCCGACCGGTACGACGGAGCCGCTGCGCATTGACCTGTTCGGCGACGAGGTGGAAAAAATCCGCACTTTCGACGTTTTGAGCCAGCGCACCACGGGCGAAAAAAAGAGCTATCTGTTCCGGGCGGCGGGCGAAGTGGTTTTGGACGACAATACGGTCAAAACTTTCCGCAGCCGTTACCGGGAGGCTTTCGGCGCCGCTTTTAAGGACGACGAAATTTACGAAGCGGTGTCCAACGGGCGCAAGTATATGGGAATGGAAAACTGGCTGCCGTTTTTCTATGAGGAGCCGTTACCGACCCTGTTTGACTATCTGCCGCGGGCAAAGATCGTCGTCGGGCGCAACGCCGACGCGGCGCTTGCCGCCAAAAGCGAAAGCATTGCCGACCATTATGTTTCCCGTCTGGAAGCGCTCAAAGTCAAAAATCAGGGCGAGGCGGACGCCTATCGTCCGGTGGCGCCGGAACTGATGTTTCTTGCGGCAAAAGAGTTTTCCGCAATCGTCGAAAAACGGCGTGCGGTGACGCTGACCGGACTTAATCTGCCCGACGGCGGTGGCAACAAAGACAGCGGCGTGTTGCCCGGGCGTGACTTTTCCGCCGCCAAGAGCGTCAATGCGGCGCAGGTTTATCTTGACCTTTTGGCCTATTTCAGCGAATACGGCAAACTAAAAAGGATTGTCTGTTGCTATACGCCCGGTTCCCGGGAACGTCTGTTTTCGCTGATCTCCGACGCCAAGGCCGAAACTCCGTATGCAGGTCTTGACTTTACCTTTGCCGAGACCTGGCAGCAGGCGTTTGACAAAGCGGCGGCAAACCGGGTGGCGATGACGGTGCTGCCGCTGCCGCACGGTTTTCGCGGGGAAGGGCTTTGCCTGGTTTCCGAACAGGATGTTTTAGGGGCACGGCAAAACCGGCGGACAGCCAAAAAAGTAACTTCAAAAGACTTTATCGCCGACATTTCCTCGCTCAACATCGGTGAGCTGGTGGTGCATATCGAACACGGTATCGGCCGTTTCATGGGGCTTGAGAACATCACGGCCGGCGGTGCGCCGCATGACTGTCTGAAAATCGTTTATGCCAACGACGACAAGCTGTTCGTGCCGGTGGAAAACATTGAAACCGTTTCCCGTTACGGGATAGACGACGACAATATTCAGCTGGATACGCTCGGCGGCGCGGCCTGGGAAGCGAAAAAGGCAAAAGTCAAAAAAAGGATTCACGAAATTGCCGAAAAGCTGATTGCCATCGCCGCGCAGCGTCAGTTGAAAAAGGCGGAGGCCTATGTTGCGCCGGAAGGGCTTTATGACGAGTTTTGCGCCGGTTTTCCCTATAACGAAACCGAAGATCAGCTGAATGCGATCGGTGACGTGCTGGGCGATCTGGCAGCCGGTATTCCGATGGACCGGCTGGTCTGCGGCGACGTCGGCTTCGGCAAAACCGAAGTTGCGCTGCGGGCAGCGTTCGCCGTGGCGATGGCAGGCGCGCAGGTGGCGTTGATCGTGCCGACGACTTTGCTGGCGCGGCAGCACTATTATAATTTCAAACAGCGGATGGCCGGTTTTCCGCTCAACGTGCGCATGCTTTCGCGGCTGCAGACGCCGGCGGAGGCGCGAAAAGTTAAGGAAGGCCTGAAGGACGGCGCGGTCGACATTGTGATCGGCACTCATGCGCTTTTGGCCAACAACATCGAATTTGCCAACCTCGGGCTGCTGATTATCGACGAAGAACAGCATTTCGGCGTTGCTCACAAGGAAAAGCTGAAAAACCTCAAGGCCGACGTGCATGTGCTGACGCTGACCGCCACCCCGATCCCGCGGACGCTGCAAATGTCTCTGACCGGGGTCAAGCAGCTTTCGATCATTGCCACTCCGCCGGTTGACCGACTGGCGGCGCGCACCTTCGTAATGCCGTTTGACGGGGTGATGATCAAAGAAGCCATTTATCGCGAGAAATTCCGCGGCGGTCAGACTTTTGTCGTTTGTCCGCGGGTTTCCGACATTGCCCGCGTACACGACGTCTTGCAGGAACTGGCGCCGGACGCAAAGATTCTGGTTGCCCACGGACAGATGCCGGTCAAACAGCTGGAAGAGGTGATGAACGACTTTGCCGACCGCAAGGGTGACATTCTGCTTTCGACCACGATCATTGAATCGGGGATCGACATGCCGTCGGTCAACACCATGATCGTTTACCGGGCGGACATGTTCGGTCTGGCTCAGCTTTACCAGCTGCGGGGACGGATCGGACGCTCAAAAGTACGCGGGTACTGCTATTTTACGGTGCCGGCACAAAAGAATCTGAAACCGATCGCCGAACGGCGGCTGAGCATTCTGCAGGCGCTTGACAGTCTGGGCGCCGGTTTTTCGCTGGCCAGCCACGATATGGATATCCGCGGTTCCGGCAACATTCTGGGCGAAGAACAGTCCGGGCATATCAAAGAGGTGGGCATTGCCCTTTATCATCATATGCTGGAGGAAGAAATCGCCCGCATCAAAGCCGGCGCCGCGGCAGCGGAAACGGACGGCAAAGCGGCCGCTGACTGGAGCCCGCAGATCGTTACCGGCGTACCGATCATGATTCCCGAAAGCTATGTCCGCGACCTTGGCGTGCGGCTGGGACTTTACAAGCGGATCGGCGGGCTGGAAACGCCGGAAGCGTTGCTTGACATGCGGGAAGAGCTGGTTGATCGTTTCGGTCCCGTTCCGCCGGAGGTTGAAAATCTGCTGAAAACGGTGGAGATCAAACAGTTGTGCAGGGCTGCCAACATCGAAAAGGTAGACGCCGGCGCCAAAGGTTTTCTGGTCGCTTTTCACAACAACGTTTTCCGCTCGCCGGAAAAACTGGTCGAACTGGTTGCCCGTTCGTTCGGAAAGATCAAAGTCCGTCCCGATCAGAAGCTGTTGATAGAGGGAGATTTGAGCAGCTATGCCGTCCGGCTGGAAACCATAAAGAGCTGGATCGGCAAAATCAACCGGCTGTAAAACAAAACGCCGAGACGGCGGGATTTTGTCCGGTAAAAGGCCGCCGGACATCATAAACTTTCGCAAGCATAACCCGGCGGCGGTGCCGTTTTGGATCAGGCTTGTCCCTCTGCCGGCCGCGCGTCCGGCACGTCAAGCGGCATGCCTGCGTCCGTCCGCCGGCGCGGATTAAAAAAATTCCCCGAAAACGAAGGTTCTCGGGGAAAATCTCTGAAAAACAGAATTGATTTTATTTTTCGGCCGGCGCTTCCTCTTCGGACGTTTGAGCGTCAACGGCTTCTTCAGCTTTTTCTTCGGTTGCTTCGACCTGTTTTTCCTCGCTCGGAGCGGCGTTTTCCGCGGCGGCCTTTTCGTCTTCGGCAACGGTTTCTTCAATTTCCGCCTTGTCTTCTTCTACGACCGTTTCGACCGGCGTGTCGTCCTCATCTTGTCCTTCGTCGGCAACTTCGTTCGCGTCTGCTGCTGCGGCTTTTTCGACCGGGAACAATTTGTATTCTACCATGTCGCCGATTTCAATCCCTTTGGCTTTGACGTCGCCGGCGTTGATTTCCAGCACCGCGGTTGCCGGGTAGGGGGCAACGATCATTTTGACGGAATCCGGCTCGGCATTTTCAAAGATCCAGTAGATCATGCCGTCCCGGTCGATGAACAGCATGTCGAGCGCGATTTTGGTGTCTTTCATCCACATGGCCGTAGGAACGTTGTTGAAATCGGACAAGTCAAAGACCATGCCGGAATCGGCGTCCAGTGCGGTTCGGTTCATCAGTCCGGTGGACAGTTCTTCTTTCGTCTGCGCCAGTTCCACTTTATAAACGTTTTTGTTGCCGTCAGAATCGATAATGGTCAGTTCTTCCCGGTTATCCTTTGGAGAGCAGGCGGCCGTGAGCAGAAGCATCATAAAAAGTTTTAATATTTTTGACATTGTTTGTTCCTCCGTTTTCAACTACTTTAAAAAGTGTATAACAATATTTTGAAAAAGACAAACTGATTTTTAAAAAGTTTGCATTTTCCGATTTTTCTCCTTGTGTTATCGGGATTCTTACGTTAAAAATCATTATGATTTGCAATTTTAAACTGGGGTTTGAAAAAAGAATGATGTCTGGGGTAAAATATACGAAATTTGCAACCGTTCTGCTTTTGTCGGCCGGGCTTTCGGCCTGTGCCGCCGAGCGGGAGACCGTCGTCCGTGCGTCTGCGGAAGCGGATCGGCCGGCCGTTTCGACCTACCGGCCGATCCACAAGCAGTTGACGGAAACGACGATCCTCGGCTCCGACAGCCTGAACGCCCGTTATGAAGAAGAAAAGGCGATACCGGCGCCGACCAGGCCGATTATCCGCGAAGACGCGCGCAAAGAAGCCAAAATCGACAAGGACAGGGAATTCAAAAAAATAATCACTTATGCCAAGGCGGAAAAAGCCAAACGGGCAAACACGGAAAAGAAAAAGGAAGCCGCTCCGGTTAAGAACGAACCTTCGGTCGCTTATCAGGCGGCCACCATCCTGTTTGCCGACGGCAGTTCAACGGTAGTGCCTGAATATCAAGGCGAAATCCGCAAAATTGCCCGGCTGGCAAAGGAGAAAAACGCCCATATCACCGTTTACGGCTTTGCTTCCAGCCGCACCCGCGACACCGACGTTGCCACCCATAAACGGATCAATTTCAACATTTCCCTGAAAAGGGCGGAAAGCGTTGCCGCGGCTCTGATCAGGGCCGGCGCGCCGAAAAAGTCGGTAGCGGTGGAAGCTTTGTCCGACAGCATGCCGCTTTATCAGGAAGTGATGCCGGAAGGCGAACGCCTTAACCGCCGGGCCGAAATTTATGTCAGCTATTAACGGCCGCAGGAGAAAAGAACGCGGTGGATATTGATTTTGAACACAGCCTGTCTTTGGGCGGTAACATCTGGAAATTTGCGTCTTACCGTGAGGATGCCGCGGAACGGATTGCCGCGCTTTACGGGCTGCCGGCGGCGGTGGCGGCGATAGTTGCCGCCCGCGGGATCTGCGTCGGCGAAGTTGACGATTTTTTGTATCCGAAAATGCAAAATCTGATGCCGGATCCTTTTTGTCTGAAAGATATGGAAAAAGCGGCTTTAAGGATTGCCGGCGCGGTCGAAAGGGGAGAACGGGTCGCCGTTATCGGCGACTATGACGTTGACGGCGCCACTTCATCTTCGCTGTTAAAACTTTTTCTGCATTCGGTCGGCTGTGAAGCGCCGGTCCACATTCCCGAGCGGGAGGAAGGTTACGGACCGAGCAAAACGGCGGTTGACGAATTTGCCGCTCTGGGAGCGAATCTGCTGATTACCACCGATTGCGGCACAACCGCTTTCGAAGTTTTGGAATACGCCAAAAACAAAGGCATGGACGTGATCGTGCTTGACCATCACGAAGCCGAAACCCGGCTGCCTGACATTTGCGCGGTGGTCAATCCGAAGCGGCTGGACGAGAGCGACGAGTATCCCTGCCTGAAATATCTGGCAGCGGTCGGCGTGGTCTTTTTGACGGTGGTGGCGGTTAACCGCGAATTGCGAAAGCGCGGCTTTTATCAAAACCGTCCGGCGCCGGACCTGATGAAATGGCTGGACCTGGTGGCGTTGGGCACGGTTTGCGATGTGGTGCCGCTGCTCGGGCTTAACCGCGCCTTCGTCCGGCAGGGGCTGAAAGTCATGTCCCTGCGGCAGAACTGCGGACTGAAGGCCCTGGCCGACAAGGCTTCGCTTTCGGAGGCGCCCACCAGCTACCATCTGGGGTTCGTGCTGGGGCCGCGGATCAACGCCGGCGGCCGCGTCGGCGAAGCTTCCACCGGCAGCCGGCTGCTTTGCGCAACCGACGATTTTCAGGCGGCAATGCTGGCCGACAGGCTGGACGGATTCAATGCCCTGAGAAAGGAAATAGAAGCTTATGTCCTGTTGCAGGCGATCGAAATTCTGGAAGGGACGCCGCAGCCGTATCCGATCGCTTTCGTTTACGGGCACGACTGGCATCAGGGCGTGATCGGCATCGTAGCCGGAAAACTGAAGGAACGTTACGGGCTGCCGGCGTTTGTCATGTCGGTTGAAAACGACGAAGTGAAAGGGTCGGCCAGATCGGTGCCGGGGCTTAACATCGGCGCGCTGGTGATGGCGGCCAAGGAAAAGGGACTGCTGACCAAAGGCGGCGGACACAACATGGCGGCCGGCTTTTCTTTGGAAGAAAAAAATCTGGAAGCCTTCCGCCGTTTTGCCGGCGAATATGCCGAACGGGCGCTGGGTAAGGAAAAAATCGTGCCGACGCTTGAAATTGACGGCATTATCGGTTTGAGCGCGGCCACGCCGGAATTTGCCGACAAACTCTCGCTGCTGGAACCTTTCGGCGCCGGCAATCCCGAACCCCGGCTGATGCTCGGCGGGGTGAGGATAATCCGTTCGGACATCGTCGGCAGCGGTCACGTGCGCTGCGTTCTCGGCTCGTTTGCCGGCGGCAGTCTTAAAGCGATGGCTTTCCGCGCGGCGGATTCCGAAGTCGGCAAGGCGCTGCTCAACCACCGCGGTGAACCGTTTAACCTGGCGGGAACACTAAGAAAAGACACCTGGATGGGGCGTACGCAGGTGCAGTTTGTCATTGAAGACGCAATGAGAGGATAAACGACGGATGTCAAGAAAACGCAAACGGAAAAAAAGCGAACTGAAGGCGAGGGCGGCAAACATTCAACAGCTCCGCGCAAAAGAACAGCACGTATTCATGAAGCTCGGCGCCAAGCTGAGAGCCTATTTTTTTACCGGCATTTTGGTAACCGCCCCGGTTTCGATCACCTTTTACATGGCTTATAAGATCATTTTGTGGATTGACGCCGGTGTCGGCCGTCTGCTGCCGCCGCAGCTGAAAAGCTATTATGACGACCTGCCGTTTACCATTCCCGGGCTCGGCGTGATCGTCCTCATCGTTTCGATGATTCTGATCGGTATGTTTGCCGCCGGGTTTGTCGGCAGCTTTTTTGTCCGCCTCGGCGACTGGATGGTCAAAAAGATGCCGGTCATTTCCAGCGTCTACTCTTTGCTGAAACAGGTGTTTGAAACGTTTCTTTCCAACAAAAGCCAGGCGTTCAGCCGGGTGGCTCTGCTCGAATATCCGCGCAAAGGCATCTGGATTTTGGGATTTGTCAGCACCGATACCGGCGGCGAAGTCAGGCGCATTCTCGACCGGGAGATGGTTAACGTCTTTATCCCCACCACTCCCAACCCGACTTCCGGCTTTCTGATTTTTGTCCCCCGGGAAGATTTGGTGTTTTTGGAAATGACGGTTGAAGAAGGCCTGAAATTTGTCATTTCCGGCGGCATCGTAACGCCGGAGGAAGCAAAGAAAATAAAAAAACGTTGACTTTGCGCACCGTTTCCGTACACTTGAAAATAAGTTTTTAAAATTATTAATCATTATTGTTTTATCTTTTAAATATCTTGAAATATGGAAAAGAAAATCAGTGAAACGACGCGGGTTTACACCCTGAATCGTCAACGGGCGGAAGAAAAGGCCGCACTGAAAGAACGGCTGAACCGCCGGGAAAACGAAATTTCCCTTGAAGAGTTGCTGGCTCTTGCCAGGCGTATCAAACCCGTCTGCCGCTTTGACGGAACGCATTTCAACGCGTTTTTCCGCGGCGAGCCGGAAACGGAAGGGCTGTTTTTTATCGAGCCTCTGCCGATCGACAGCCGCAGTTTTTATTTCGGTCCGCAAAAAGTTCTGAAGGCGGAGGGGCTGCGTTACCTTTGCTCGGCTGACACCTATCATGACTATTTCTGTCCGACGATTGTCAAACCGACGGTCAAGGAGGTTTTGTGCCAGCTGCCCGAAGAGGTATGCGGGCATTCGGAAGAGGTGGTTGCTTTTGAAGTCGTCCTGCCGGCACTGGATCTGTCGCTGGCCGATCCGGCATTGAAACGCCATGTGCTGGTCACGCACTTTTTCACCGGCGTGCTGCCTGAAGAAATCCGCCGGCAGCCGGTCTTGGTCGGCGAAAAACGCTACTGATTCCGCCATGGGCGGAAAATGACGAAAGCTCCGGAAATTTCCGGAGTTTTTTTTATGTTTTGAACGTCTGCGTAAGCGGGCAGATGCAGACCCGCTCATATCTTTGCGCGGCAAAGAGGGGGCGGAACAGACAATATACGGAAAACGGAGCAATTGCTTTTATGTAAGATAATGCTTGATTTTTCTTTTTATTTATATTAAATTGCTCTCACTTCCGGAAAAGAGGGCGGATCTTCCGGCCCCGCCTGAAAGCTTTTCAGGACTACCGGGACAATAACGCAATAAATTTTAAGGATAAACTTTAATGAAAAGTATTGTAAGAGCAAAGAAAAAAACAAACCGCAGCCTGCACGCCAACCTGTGGGGCGATCCGAAGAGCCCGTTTCTTAAACGCGAATACGGTCCGGGTCAGCACGGTGCGCGCAAGAAAAAACTGACCGACTACGGCGAACAGCTGCAGGCCAAACAAAGACTGAAAACCTATTACGGCAACGTTTCCGAAAAACAGTTGCGCAAATATTATGCCGAAGCGATCAGAAGACGCGGCGATACGGCCGAACACCTGATCGGCATTTTGGAATCCCGTCTGGACAACCTGGTTTACAAAGCCAAGTTCGTGCCGACCATCTTTGCCGCCCGTCAGTTCGTCAACCACGGACACATTCTGGTCAACGGCAAAAGAGTAAACATTCCTTCTTACATGGTCAAGGCCGGCGACGTTATTTCGATCAAGGAAAAATCCCGCGAAATGCCGATGGTCGTTGCCGCGCTGGAATCCAACCTGCATGAAGTTCCTTCCTATCTGGAAGCGGATTCCAAATTCAGCGTTAAGTACGCTTTCGTTCCGAAGTTTGACGACGTTCCGTACGCGTCGGTTATGGAACCGAACCTGGTTATCGAATTCTACTCCAGATAATCCGATATCCGAAGATATGTCGAAAAGCCCCGGGATTGTGCAATCTTGGGGTTTTTTGCTTTAAATATTGTTTCGAGTATGCTTATATACTTCCATATTCACTAAATGTTATACAAGGAACCGACCGATGGATGATGTTATAATGGATAGAAGAACCGAAGAAGCGCCGGCGCAGGATGCACGCCTTAAGGTGCGGAAAAAAAAGAAAAAACGCGTCAACAGCAGTTTTTTGAACTATTTGTTCAACCTTTTTGCCTGCTGTCTGATCACCGTTTCCTTTTTGGGGATGGATTTTGTTCTTTTTGCCTCTTCAGGACCGATTAACGTCTTCAGCGGCAGCAGTTTGCGGCCGGAAGTCCTCTATCTTTTGATCGGCATTGCCGCGGCCGTGCTTGCGGTTTATTTCTGTTTGTCGTTTCTCAGCATCATTTTATATCTGCTGACCGGTCTTGCAACCGGGTTTTGCACTTATGCCATGGTCAACCAGTTTGCCAATTTCAATACCGACGGCACCGTCGGCAGTTCGGGAACTTTCGGTGCGGTTGCCGTCGGCGTGGCGGTCTTTGCCGTTCTGGCGCTGACGCCGAAAAGATACAAGGCACTTTTGGTTATGACCGCGGTTTTCTGCTTCGGCGCCGTTCTGGTTAACCAGAACGGCGAAAGAAGCGAGTTTGTCACCGATCCGGAGATGAAGCCGGTTCTTGCGGCAGATGCGGAGCCGGGGCAAAAGACGGTAACGGTTATGATCGCCAACGCGCCTTCCTACAGTTACATCAACAGTCTGAGCAATACGGAAGCGGCCGAACCGTATAAGAAACGGCTGATGCAGATCATGCTCGGTTTTTATGCCAAAAACGGCTTCCGTCTGTATCCCAACGCCTATGTCACCAACGGCAACCAGTTCATCAACGCTGCCCGCAGCCTCAACTATGCGGCGGGAGAGGAAATCTCATTTTTACAAAATCAGGTTTTGAGGGAAGGGTACTGGCAATTTAAAAACCGGGAAGATTTTGAGGCTTACCTGAAAGACAATGCGGTTTATGACAAATTAAAGGAAAAGGGCTTCAAAATCAGCGCTTATCAGTCGCACGGGATCAACTTGTGCAAGAAAGACAATGCCGATGCCGTCGACCGCTGCGTCAGCAAAATAAATTTTCCGTCAAACATTGATCCGCTCAAACTGACGACGGCGGAAAAAATGCAGGTGTTGTTTGCCCAGTGGCTGGAAAGCACCGGCTGGTTCAACGGCGAAGGCTTTATGAAAACGATATACGGCTATCTGAAACCGTTGTACAATCCGGCCAAAACTCCGGTAATCGGCACCAGCTACAAAAACCTTTACGTTCTCAATTCCTTTAAGAATTTGGAGCTGATGCTTAACGACATGGCGGCGGACAAAGGCGCCAACGCGTATTTCGTATATCTTGACCTGCCGGCGGACATGTTCGTCTATGATGACATGTGCCGTTTGAAACCGACGGAAGAATGGCTGCCCAAACGTAACCAGCCGTGGGCGGACAACAAAGCCTTCCTTGAAAAACGCAACGCTTACCTGAAGCAGACCATGTGCCTGTTCGGACAGCTGGAGAAGATGATGCAGGCCATCCGCAAGCTGCCCGGCGGCGACAAAACGACGGTCGTCATCGAAGGATTGTCCGGGGTAGACGATCTGGTCGGCACCGACAATCAGGATCTTTCCGACCGTTTCCGCAATGCGCAGATGGTTGCCTTGGCGGTACGGGCGGCGGGCAGCAGACAGTTTGTCATCAACAAGTCGATTTGTCCGACGGAAGAAATTTTGAACAACCTGTTCAACGGGGGGCCGAAATGCACGGAGTTCGGACGAACGAAACTGTCCAAGAGCACCAAAAAGGCGGTTAAAGAGTCGGTTGACGCCGTTCGTTTCACCAACGATATTGCGCAGAAGTCTTTGCAAGAGTTTAACCGCTGGTACAAAGAGTGGAACAAAGTCAACTATCAGGCGCCGCTCGTTTCCCCGCTGACGGTTTCGACGCAGCCGCTTAAAGCTTCGGAAGCGCCGGCCGCAGCCGCACCGTCGGCATTGCCGCCGCTTGAAGAAAAGGCGATTTCCGAACAAAAAGTGACGGATAAAGAAGTGAAAGTCGGCGAAGAGGCAAAAGTGGAATCGCTGGCAAAAGCAAGCGAGGAACCCGTTGCCGCAGAATAGTCCGGACACGGCGGCGGCGCCGATTTCCAAATGGCGGGCGTTTTGCCGCAACCGGCGCGCCAAAGTTTCGCTTGTCCTGCTTTTGACAATGCTTACGCTCAGTCTGCTTGCCGACGTTTTGGCCAACGACAAACCGCTTTTGGCAAAATACCGGGGTGAATTTTACTTTCCGTTGTTTAAAACCTATACCGACCTGGATTTCGGCGGAGATTTTCCGACGCCGGCGGACTACGGCGATCCCTATCTGCGCAAAAATATCGAAGACAACGGCTGGATGCTGATGCCGCCGATACCTTTTTCTTTCAATACGGTTGACATGGAAATGAACGAGCCGACGCCGTCCGCGCCGTCGCGGCGGCACTGGCTCGGTACCGATGATGAGGGCCGGGATATTCTGGCGCGCATTTTGTACGGACTGCGACTGTCCATGGCGTTTGCTTTTCTGCTTACGTTTTTTTCCTCGCTGATCGGTGTTGCCGCCGGTGCGGTGCAAGGCTATTTCGGCGGCCGGCTGGATATTTTGATGCAGCGGTTTATCGAAATTTGGGAATCTTTGCCGCAGCTTTTTATCCTGATTATCGTTTCGAGTATTTTCCTGCCGTCTTTCTGGACGCTGCTGGCAATTCTGCTCTTCTTTTCCTGGACTTCGCTGACGGGAATGGTGCGGGCGGAGTTCATGCGCACCAGGAATTTTGAATTCGTCAAGGCGGCGAGGGTGCTCGGGGTCGGCAATCTGCGAATCATATACCGGCATATTCTGCCCAACGCTCTGGTTTCCGCCGTTACCTTCATTCCGTTCATTTTATCGGAAGCCGTGGTCGCGCTGACGGCGCTTGATTTTCTCGGGCTTGGATTGTCGCACGAATATCCGTCGCTGGGGGATCTGGTGCGACAGGGCAAGGATAATTTGCAGGCGCCGTGGATCGGCATTTCCATCTTCGTCGTCCTGTCCGTTTTGCTGACGCTGCTGATTTTTGTCGGCGAAGGCGTACGGGACGCTTTGGATACAAGGAAAAACCGCCGATGAAAGCCATGTTGGAAGTCAAAAATCTGTCAGTCTCGTTTAGCACCGGCGAGAACGGATGTAATCAGGCAGTCGAGGACGTGTCTTTTTCCCTTGCGCCGGGAGAAGTGCTGGGAATTGTCGGCGAGTCCGGCTCGGGAAAATCCGTTACCGCGCTTTCCGTGCTGGGGCTGCTGCCATACCCCAAAGCCAAACTGGGAAAACAAACGTCAATCAGGTTCGAAGGGCGGGAACTGGCCGGGCTGGATGACGAAAACTACCGAAAAATCAGGGGAAACCGCATCGCGTATATTTTTCAGGAACCGATGTCCTCGCTCAACCCGCTGCACACGATTGAAAAACAGATTGCCGAAAGTCTGATTTTGCATCGCGGTTTTAACGAAAAAGAGGCGGAAAAAGAAGTTTTGCGGCTGTTGAAATTAACCGGCATTCAAAACGCGGAAAAACGGATGAAGTCCTATCCGTTTGAACTCTCGGGCGGTCAGCGGCAGCGGGTGATGATTGCCATGGCAATTGCCAACCGGCCGGATATTCTGATTGCGGACGAACCGACGACCGCACTTGACGTAACTGTTCAGGAACAGATCGTCAACCTATTGAATGAACTGAAGAAAAAGCTGAATATGTCCGTTATGTTTATCAGCCATGATCTGGCTGTAATCAGAAAAATCGCCGATCGCGTGCTGGTGATGAAAGACGGACGGGTGGTAGAAGAGGGAACGGTCAAACGGATTTTTGAAAATCCTTCCCATGCTTATACAAAAGATTTGATTAATGCGCATATGTTGCTGAAAAAGCAAAACAAAGAGGGAAAAGTTTTGCTCCGCGCGGAAAACGTCCGGGTTACTTTTCCGCTGAAGAAAAATCTGTGGGGAAAAACGGTTGAGGAGCTGAGAGCGGTCGACGGCGTTTCTTTTGAACTGCCTCAGGGAACGACGCTGGGAGTTGTCGGCGAATCCGGTTCGGGTAAAACCACTCTGGGATCGGCAATTGTCGGCTTGACGCCTTTTCAGGGCAATATCAGTTTCAACGACAGAAAATTGCAATTTTTGACGGCAAAAGAACGGCGCAATTTGAGCAAAAACATTCAAATAGTCTTTCAGGATCCGTACAATTCCCTGAATCCGCGGATGAATATTGAGGAAATCGTCAGCGAAGGGCTGCTTGTACACTATCCGCATCTGAGCCGGGAAGAGCGGCAGGAACGGGTTTTGCAGGTTTTGGCGGAAACGGGACTGCAAGTCTCTGATCTGGCTAAATATCCGCATGAATTTTCCGGCGGACAAAGGCAGAGAATTGCCATTGCCAGAGCTTTGATTCTGAAACCGCAATTGCTGATTTTGGACGAGCCGACGTCCGCGCTCGACGTAACGATTCAAGCGCAAATTATAAAATTGTTGTTGGAAATTCAACAAAAAAGAAACTTGAGTTATATTTTTATCTCGCATGACATGAATGCCGTACGGGCAATGTCGGACCGAATTATGGTCATGAAAGACGGTAAAGCGGTTGAAACAGGAAGCCGCGAGGATATTTTTGAGCATCCGAAGCAGGCATATACGCGAAAACTGATTGCTGCCGCAATCTGAGCAGACGCGGCGCAGTACGGCGTTTGATTTTTTTTCGGACGACCAAATGCCTGTACTCAGCTTACGAATACTTATTTTAAAAACTGTTGACGGATCGTTATTACAACGACAAAAAAGTTTTTTACGTGCAAAACCATGGCCCTTTGCCGAAGCGCGCATGCACAAGAAGCTAAAAGCTCAATTTGACACGAATATATCTTCAGAGCTTTTATGAGTCGTCAGATCGGGAATTTTTATCTTGTCGGAAACCGGTACAATTTGTAAACATTATAAAAACTGCCGTTATTATCAGGTTTCGGCATTAAAAAACTTAGAGAAGACAAGCTTTGCGCTTCCGCTTATCGTTTCGCAGGGAAATTTTAGCGCAGATCGGGCAAAGTTCTGAACGCTGTTTTTGGTGCTTGTTTCAATATTTTTCTTTTGTTTATCAATCCGTTGTCTATAAAACAATAACTATACATAATACATATTATGCGACAAACTTTGATATTTTTTTCTCTAGACACTTAAATAAACCTTCTACGTACATATATAGCGCTTTTGGGGTTAAATTAAAGTTAATTTTTTGTTGAGGTGGAAAAAATGGAAAACGCACAACAAGTTTTAAGCGAATTAACGCAATATATTAGCAAGTTAAGCAATGATTTACATGAAATTGAACAACAACAACGGTCGTTCCGTTCTCGTATCAAGTACGAGGTTTTGGAAATAAAAAAAATTTATTATGATTACATAAAGGCCGGCGCGACAGGTCAAGAAGCAATTCAACTCTGCTCCGAGTATTTTGGGCGAAGTTACACTTCAATCGATAATGTTATTAGGTGGGGACGTAAAGATAGAAAAAAAGAGTTATTGCAAGCGCGAATTTTAGCGGCTGCAAAGTTGCATTCAAAAGGGTTTACAATTGTTGATATATCAAATATACTTGACATTTCAAAAAGTGCCGTTTCGCGACTTTTGAAAAACAAAACACTTGAATCGAACTACTTTTGAAAGGCTTTTTTATGAAAAAAATTCTTTTAGCTTCCCTGCTCCTACTGTCCGGCTGTAGTTGTATATGTCCAAACACTCCGGTGCGTGCTATTTCAAACGAAAAAAACACAAACATATTTTATAATCAAGAGTATATCGGCGCCGATTCTACGTATGTTTTATTGCGCAACAAGGGAATAGACAAGGCCAAACTGGTTGGAGAAAAGAAAGGCTGTCAAACAACGGTGTTGCCTGTCGAATATCGTTTTAATTGGGGGGTTTTGAATATTGTTGATTTAAGGAATATTGGCCGTCTTCTGACTTGGGACGTTTACGAGGCTGATCCAAGCAAAGATTTATACAATCTGACTCCTAAATGCAATTAGCTTCTGTACGGTCAAAAAAACGGCCTTAAAATCGATTTTGATTTTTTGGCCGTTTTTTTGTTGTAAAAAAAATCCAGTTGGATTTTATCCGAAGATTTTGTCGAAAAGACTTTTTTTCTGGCGTTTTTTAGTTTTTTTCTTTTTTTTGGATTTATCAACGTAGATAACTTTAATCTGCGTTTTCCCTTTGCTTTTTTTCTTAGCTGCCATTTTTTTAACCTCCTATAAGATTGATTAGATTAATCAGGAATTCCGGGGCTGTCACGCTGCCGCCGATCAGACCGGCAAGCGCGGTAAATACACCAGCCCAAAAACCCTTATTTCTAAATTTCTCTTTTACTTTTTCAAACACTTTCTTTTCTCCTCTAAAAAATAAATGCGTTGTTCTAGCAAATTGATTCTGTTGTCAATTTTTCCTAAATAATAAACAAGAATAATTCCGATCGGTGACGCACCAAGAAGCGAATAGACAAGTTGTAAGTCGATCATATTACTTTTTCCCGAACAAAAACTTATAGGCTACGTAAGCAGCAAGCGTAAAAAAAGCGAACTTGTAGAACTTACCTTCATCCGTCTGCGTACCGGTGCTGCCGTTCGGCAAAACCTGTACTGGCTGACTGGTAGCGTTGTCGACAAATATGCCGATTAACGCACCGGCTAACGTTGTCAATATCCAAGGCATTATGCTACACTCCTATAAAAAATATGATCCCCGATTGTCGTCGTCTGCGTTAGCTTCTGCCAGTTCCACGACGATGGTTTAATGCTTTTAGCGTGATATTCAGTCGCCCCGCCGGTAATATCCGGCAGTTGTCCCGAAACGGCTTTTTCTGCCAACTCTAGCGCTTGCCGAAATTCCTTATCCGAATCAGTCACCGACAACATCGGTTTATAATTCGGATCGCTTGAGTTCCAGCAGCTAAATTGGTACGGCTTCTTGCAAACCTCGGCTGGTGTCAAGCCGTACCACCCCCCGCGGGCGGTGCGGTTCATAATAACGTTTGCGACGGCCTGCATGCCGTTCGTCCCCTCTCCTCTCGCTTCGCCCCAGATAGTACGGGCGACAACGTCAACCTGCCCATCCGGGTTGATTTCCGACTCTATTTTTCGTCCGCTCCTATACAAAATCAGCCCCCCTATTGTTAATATTAAAACTTCACTCAACCGCATTGCTGGTTTCTCCGGCCGGTTCTTCCGGTTCTGCCGGCGCCGGGTTAACAAGTTCGTATTCGAGTTGGTTAATCTCTGCCCGGATAACGTCGCGGGCGGCGGTCAGTTCTGCTATGTCATATGGTGCCGGCTTTCCGGCGGCGGCGTATTCGGCAATTTTAACAATCCGATAATCTCCGGCCGCTAACTGCGCTTTTAACCGCATAATCTTTAACTGCCGCAACTCATTTTCTGTCGGTTCCGGTTCGGCAGGTTCTTCCGGGTTAACAATGGTTTCAACACCCCATGACATACCGTCCCAGCGGCATGTTGATTTTTCCGGGTTGAATTCCGGTGGTGGGACGAGTGTTGAGTTGGCCGGCTGTAGATAACGCCCAGGTTCTAAAGGATCCGGCAGCATTTCTTCGCTGCCGATAAAGCTGCCGTTCTCTTCGTTAAAGTTGTATGCTAACATCTTTTCTTAGCTCCTTAATATTTTATAAAAAAATTCAAAGCGTTGTTTCTCGGTGTGACATGAGAACTATCGCCATAAAGACCATTTGAACGGCTGGCGTTAAAGGTGGTTTGATAGCAGGCCAAAGTCCCACCGGCGAACGTCCCTGCGGTCGATTGATCAAAAGCGCCAGTATTCAAGCCCGCGCTTCCTAAAACAAACCCCGTGGTGCCCGTGATGTTCGGCAACCCTTCAGCCTGCCGTGTGCCGATCGCGGCCGACGTGCCGGAAAGGTAGCCGCGAATAAAATCACCCCGAAAGTCTGGTATTTTGAAAGTCTTCGAGCCGTCACCGGCGCCGTATTTCGTGCCAATTACGGCAAAAAGACGGCTATATGTTGTTCGGTTAACCGTAGCGCCGTTACAAAGCAAATATCCGCGCATGGATCCGGCCGGGCTGGCAACCACCGTTCCGGCCTCAACTGCAATTGTATTGTTGATAATCCCCATTAAACACCAACCCCGGGGAATAACCCGTCATCATCATATTCTATTGTCGAAATAGGCAGACTTGAGAAAACGCCGACGCTAATTGTCCCACCATAGCCAGAAGCATTAATGCGAACGCCTGTGGTAATCGGCAATTCCGCGTCGCCGCCCGGTACGATCTTAAAACCGCCCACATCTCCAATCGCGGCCGCCGCGTCGCAAATATATAAATCATTGCTTCCATTATTCTGTAAGACTATTTTTTCTCCGGTTGTTTTGATCAAACAAGATGAAGTCGAAAACGTCACCCCTTCGGTTTTGAAGTGAGAGAAAGTTGAAACGGTATTGATTGAACTGACAACCGTCAAGCGGTTGTCGTCAATCTCCCCGCAACCGACGGCAAAATGAACAGTTAAATCCGTTTTTGAACGATTGAAAAGTGTGATATTAGGGACGATCGCGGGTAATTTATAACGCATACCAGCCAAGAAAGGCGTTTCGTTAGAAGATCCGCCAAAATTGACATGCAACGCTTCAGGTGCTGACGTTTCCAATAAAGCAAAGTTTTCAGTGACATAGTTAATTTTCCGACAACCGCCCGCCGGAATTGTTTCCGTAAACTCCTGATACGGGGCGTCGATTGCCCCAGTTTGAATATTCAAAATTGTATCCGCCATATTTCCCCCTACTTCTTAAAAACAAAATAAAAGATTGCGGCAATCGCGCCATAAAGCGCAAACGGCTGCAAAGACTTTAGGATTGCCTTGTTTTCGTTTGCCGACTGTAAAATGCTATCGTTAGCGCCAGAGTACGCGGACTGCACCTGATTGATTGCCTTCCCGGTAACATCTTTTATTCCCTCTACGGCCTTGTTAACGTAATCTAGCGTTGTGTTTAAGATTTTATCTGTATCGTCCGCGCTGTAACCGTACATAGTGGCGTCACCGGAAGCAATCAGGTTGTTTTTAGACAAGTCTCCGATCGTGCCGGATGTCGTCTTGCTGTTATCTGTAGTTGTAACGGTGGTTGTGCTGAACGAACTAGATTTAGAACCGCCGCCGCCAAATAATCCCATTTGATCCCCCTACTTTCCGTTTTTATCCCAGTACCAAAAAGCCCCTATTGCAAGCGCTGCAAGGCTGGCATATACTATCGTTTTAAACAACCCAGCCCCACCGATTGACGAGCGGCCAGATGCCGCCGATTTATCACCGATTGTGATGGTGTTTGAACCCGACGACGACGACGAGGTCGCCGACGAAGTTTCGTTAAAAAAATCAGAAGGACTAAAATCTATTTTGTCGATTTTGCCAATCAGGCCGCCGCCCGTTCCCTCTGCCATTGCCATCTTATTTCGCGCTCCTTAAAATTAAAATCGTCCCGAGAACACCGACGAGTATCAGCAGCGTTTTTTTAATCGAAAAAGTTGTTTCTCCGATCATAAAGGAATCGCCGGCCAGCTGCTCCGTCACCTTGTTGGTCGCTTCTATTCTATCCTGCTCAGTTTCCTGCTTCAGCTGCTCTTTATAGATGTCGGCGCCGGTATCGACAAGGTATGTCAAACCCTCTTTTAAGTCGTCATAAAAACTCATTTCTTAACCTTTCGGAAAAGAGAGCCGCGCGCGGCGGCTCTCGGTTGGTTGAACTACGCGGCCGTATTGTTAGAACCGACGCCGGAGTTGTAAGCGTTCAGCATTGCCGTCGGTACGTTTTTAATCGTACACGCCAGCAGATCATAAACGCCGGCAGTCGGCGCGGCCGAGAACTGCGTCTTGAAACGAAGCTCCGTAACGCCCTGCATAGGCAACAGACCTTTGATAGAGCGGTCGGCAAACAAATAGTTGAAATATCCGGTGACCGGCGAGAAGCAACGGTTAGCAACAACCATGTCGTCAATCGCCTGCGTAACAGGATCATAGATCGGCATGCCGTTCATGACGACTTCGCCCTGACTGATCGTTCCGCCGGTACCAGCAGCCGCCAGCACACACAAATATGCTTCGTTGCTATCTCTCGGCAGTGTGTCAACGGTGGAAGTGCCGGCGGCAGCCATTGCCTGCGGGTAGCTGATCAGTTTGATGTATGCACCCAGCGACGAGGTTACCGGCCGCCGTTCGGTGACGACTTCGCAATCGGTCACTTTAGACACGGTGTTGTTACAATAGACCTGTACTTGAATCGTGTTGATATTAGAGCACCCCCAAGCAAAGTAGTCTTCGTTTTCCGGCGAAATAAAAATCAACCGCCCCAGGTTCAAAGATACGACGTTTGCCGGGCGGTTCTGATTGACTTCATTGCCCAGAAATTTGTAAAAGTCATAAATTCTTTCAATGGTAGTATTAATAACCTGTTCGCCGTTAATATTAACGGCAATCTTGCCGATCGAACTTTTAATGTCGGTTTCGGCTGCGGCCGCGCCGCTGTTCGTGAAACGCAAATAAATATCGTCGATAGTATCAAAAGATGGTACATTATACGTGAGGATTGCCGAATTGCTCAGGCTTTTTCCCTCGTGTACAAGAATTTTCTTAATCTGCGGCATATTCCACCCCACTATTTAGAACGGTTAGACCACCAGTTATAGACGCCGAGGCCGGCGACAACGGCAATCATGGTTTTTAAAAAGGTTTTCATGTTCGTTTGCTCCCTGTTGTTAAAAAAAGATCAGCTTTATAAACAACATAAAAAATAAAAAACCGCGAATTCTCAAACCCGCGGTTTTCTTAGATTTTTTCTTACGTACGTAAAAAAATTAAAAAAATGTCATTTTTTTTCATTTTTGACAATTTTCTGTAAAGCTCCGGATTTATAGATATACTCCCGGTCGTTAAGGTTTCGGAAGTCGGCCGCGTATTGACGCCCCAACATCTGCAATGCTTTCTCTGTATCAATCGGATCGACGTGTCTAAAAAGATACAAGCCGGTTAAATTGCCTCTGAAACAAACGTCAACTTGTGCTGTCCGCTGGCTGCAACCGATTAAATTTATACCAAAATGACGCCCGCGCTTGCAAAGATAAGCAAAACCGTTTTTAGGGTTCTTTTGGGTGATCCCGGACGGGAAGCCCTCATCCAGTTCATCAACCACAAGCGTCACTTTTCCCCAATGCTGCCGGCCGTATCCATATTGCAAGAGCAACAACATATTGCTGATTTTGTGCAACTCCTCGACTTCGTTTCCGAATTCCGGCCGATACGAAATGCGAAAACCGCTCCGCCAGTTATGAAACAAGAAATTGATCAACTTGTCATAATCACAGATGACTGTCGCGCCGTTCGAGAAGTCGCCGAGCGGGTCGAAAAATAAGACCCGCTCCAGCCCCTCGGTTAATTGCCGGGCCCGGTAACTTTTGCCGGATCCCGAGGCGCCGAAGATCCCCAACCGAACAGACTGCGGAAACGTCCGGCCTTTACTGCTTCTTTTCTCTGCTTCGCTTTGTTTTTTAACCATAATTTTAACCTTTCAATATACGAAATCCCAGTCCAGTTTTGGACGATCAAATTGCTTTCAAACGTGACGAAAATCGTTACAAGCAATAAGTCACTAACTGCTTGCGTTTTTCTGTCGATGATCCACTTAAGCCAGTTATAGCGCTCTGCGAGGCTATAAATTTTATCCGCCGATAAATCCCGCCCCTTTCCGACAATTGTCGAAAATGCGTCGGTTGCCGTCGCTGGATTCTCCAGAAACTCAAGAAACGAATTAAAATTCTGACGGAATTCATCACGGCTATAAAAACCCTCATTCGTCGTCATCGTCGGCGAGAAGTCCGGCAAGCCAACCGCGGCGCTCTCCTCTGTCATTGCGTCCAGCTGTGGTTCTGGCAAGTTCTCCGTCTGGCCGTCCTCCGGCATAACTTCCACGGCTTCCGGCATCATCTCGGCCGGCGCTATTTTCAAGTTCATTTTTTCTTGTTTCATTTTCGATAAACTCCTTTTTAATCGTTGATTTGATGATTGATCCGGTTTCTGTCGTCACCGCAACCCCGGATCGAAGCTGCGGTAAATACTTGCGGCTCTGCGCCGAATTCCATTTAACAGCGCAACCATTATCGCAAAACATATACAACTTATTGTTCTTGTTAATTTTAACATCTTGCCCGGCACAACCGCAAACGGGACAGGACGTACGCCCGATTATTTCATTATCTGCCATTGTCAAACCTCTTTTATGTTGATGAAAGAACCAATGTAAAACCCGTACGACAAAGCGAATGCCCGCGCGCTATCGAGAGCGTCAGCTAAACAATTCCCGTTAAAAAAAGCGCACATAATAAAACTTTTATCTTCGTTCGTTCGGCAAAACATCTCTACATAAAATTTATTCATTTATAACAATCTCCCTTGCTAAATACTGCCCAAATTTTAACGGCTGGCAGCTTCCCGCCGTTTTTCTCACAAATTCGACGGCTTGATTGAAGTCGCTTTCTGTGATGAACTGAAACGCCCGCGGTGACGCTGGCCGCACACAATATCGGCCGTCTACCCTGATTAGCTGTAGCCACGCCCCGGCCTTACCTGCCGAGTTCTTAACCTGCTGCAACAATCTGTAATCTGCGTCTGTGGGGACAAAATCTTCAGGATCCGTTTGCGCCGGGCATTGAGCATCGGCGGCATTATCTCGCGCGCACGCGCGCGGGTTATTAAAATTATTAAAATTTTTATTGTTTTTTAAACTGCTATTATTCGAGGTATCACCAACGATACTAGGGGTAGTATCATTGGTGATACTAGGGCTAGTATCATCTTCGATACTAGATGGTTTCAATATTGATACTAGGGTGTAACGGTTGGATGAGTAACCGCCATCATCGCGCATTGCTGGTTCTTTTTTTATAAAACCGGCAACTTCTAAAGCTTTTACGGCGCGAATTGCCGTTATTCTTGAGATTTTAACGGTGTCTGCTATACGGTTATATGATGGAAATGTCTGATAGCCAGGACGAACGAAACTCGCAATTGCAACATAGACAAGACGTGCCGTGCTGTTTAATTCTTGGCATTTCAAAACGGCCTCGGGACAAATTCCAAACCTTGAACGCTGTTTTGTCGGCGGTGTCATGCTTTCCGCCTCGTCCCAGTCCTGCCCCTCATCTATAAAATCATATTTCATTTTTTTCCCAAAACTACGCTTTTTTTTTTACAAAAAACGCCAGTTGACAAAAGGTTAAAAAATGGTTAATATTTAATTGTCTAGATTAGAGAAATTGAAAATCAAGAATATCTAATAATACATATTATGCGACAAATATATATAATGGAAAAAGGGCGCTTTCTTGTTTCCGGAACATCGCATAATTGTTTGAAAAAACGATGTTTTTTCTTTTCTTTATCAAAAAAATACCGGCAACGGAATCAATTTGCGCTTTCCTGTTGTATTTCTTTTTTGCGTTGAGCATTTCTTCTGTAAAATTTTCTAAGAAAGTTTTTTTTATCAGACGGCCGGAAAAATTTTCCCGCCTGTTTGATTGTTCAAAGGCTGGATTGTCAATCTGCCACGTTAAATATTTTCCACCGGCTTGCGCAAGCGGTATTAGCTGTTCCAAACCTCAATCGCCCGGCCCAAAAACTTCGCAAGCTTACGACTGCGCCGGAATGCCTGCATCTTCCTGCTTATGCAGACGTTTTAAAAACATAAAAGAAAAGCGAGGCTTGTTTAACCGGTCATTATTCCCTGCCCTGCAAGTTCCGGCGGTATATTTTCCAGTGTTGAAAGCGGAGTTGTTTTGTCATGGTTCCGTAAATTGTTAAGACAAAACCAAGTTTTTTTTTGTAAAGTGCGATATTACCGGTTCCGACAGAAAAACCGATGTTTTTATCCGTCATCTGTTTTGTCTGCTGTCGAAGCTTCAAGATAATTCTCTTGTACTTTCCGTTATTAAACGCCCGTCCCTAAGATTTTTGTTGAGGCGTCGTCGGCAAATGCCGGTGCAATGTGTGTAAGCAGACAAATCGCTTAATGCGTACGAAAAGATTTTTTCCAAGCAGTAACTGTCTTAACTGATTATATGATATTTTTTTGACGAAAACCGCGCCAATGCGTCGGTTTTAATCGGCACGTTTCTCAGTTTGTATTTGGGGCGAACAAATTGCCGATGCCGGCCAGGGAATCCGTGGGCGAGCAACTGTACCGAATTGAAATTAAAGAAGGATATTGCAAAACGTTATACCGATAACGATAACAGCGGCTTGCCGCTTTTCCGGCTGCGTACCGGTAATCAGAATGTCAAAATTCTCTGCCGCCGTACCTCAATTTGAACCGGCGGCGGAATGAGGACTAAAACTTATACAGGACGAATGTCGCTTTATGCCCGCGCCGGGTGCAGTCCGCATTTTCTTTCTTTCATATCGATTTTTTCTTTAAGGCTGTCCATGTTGTCACCGAGTATGTCATGGCTCTGATGATCCGTATCCTTTTATGTTTTGTATATTCTCCGCGGATGTCTCTGTAAAATCTCTTTCCAAAATCTTCCTGCAAAAACAATGTTATATTTAAATCAAGACAGTTTGGCGCGCTTTTCCCTCTTTGTCGGCAATAAAGTTTTCCGTATAAAGCGGCTTAAGTTTTCCGTTTGCAAAAAACATCCCGCGAAAAGTAACAGAATGTCTTTATGATTGGACGCATGCGTAAGCGGGCAGATGCCGGCTCCGGCCCAGCCGTAAGCTTGCGAAGCTTTTCGGCCGGGCGGTTGAGGTTCGGAACGGCTAACCGCCTGCGTCAACTTGCGGAAATTTATGCATTTGTTTCGCTTGCTGTTACTGTTCGTTGTTTTGGTTGAAAAACTTATTGTTCTTCGGAAAGCCGAACGGAACCAGTTTGCCGACTTGGGCGCGATGACCGAGCCAGGTCAGAAGTTCTTTTTCCGTGCTGACGCCGCCGGAACGGTTAAAACTGAAACCGTTCGCTTCGTTGAAGAATTGAATGTCCGACAATCCTCCGTCTTTGTACTTTTGCAGCCCCACACCGCGTCCCCTGGCCAAAGTCGGTATTTCCTCGCTTTTGAAGACCAGCAGTTTGCGGTTGTCGCCGACGATGGCCACCATGTCACCGGTAACTTTCAGGCAGAACATGGCCGCGTCTCCTTCGGAAACGTTCATGATTTTACGTCCGTTGCGGGTTTGGGCAATGATGTGGTTTTCGTCGATGATAAAGCCGTAACCGCGTTTTGACGCAATCAGATATGAGGCTTTCGGTTCAAAAACGAACATGGAAACGACTTCGTCGTTGTTGGCGACGTCGATCATCAGCCGCAGCGGTTGTCCGAACCCTCTTCCGCTCGGGATTTCGTTGGCTGCAACGTTGAAGAATTTGCCGGAACTGTCCATAATCACCAGTTTATCGGTCGTTTGTGCATGGAGTGCAATTTGCAGCGCGTCGTCGTCTTTGAACTTGAACTCGTCGGTGAGGCTGACGTGTCCTTTCAGACTGCGTATCCACCCTTTTTGCGACAAAATAACGGTGATCGGTTCTTTTTCGATCAGCGCTTCCAGCGGAACTTCGATTTCTTCCGCCACTTCGGAAAACTCCGTACGACGACGACCGAGCGCGGTTTTTTTGCCGAATTTTTCCTTCATCTGCCTGATTTCGGCCGCAATCGCCAGCCAGCGTTTGCCTTCGTCGCCGAGCAGCTCTTCCAATCCCGCTTTTTCTTCGGACAATTCGTCATATTCTTCACGAATCTGGCTTTCTTCCAGTTTGCGCAGCGAACGAAGCTTCATGTTCAAAATGGCTTCCGACTGGTTGTCTGTCAGTTTGAACTCTTTCATCATGACGGCTTTGGGATCGTCTTCCTCGCGGATAATTTGAATAATCCGGTCAAGGTTGAGGTAGGCAATCAGATAACCGCTTAAAATTTCCAAACGGTAATTGATTTTTTCCAGCCGGTAATTTGTACGCCGGATCAATACCGTATGACGATGATTTAAGAATTCGCGCAAAACTTCTTTGATTGACATCACCCGCGGAACGCCGTCGGAATCAAGAACGTTCATGTTGAGATTGAAACGGCTTTCAAGATCCGTTTGCTTAAACAAATGCTCCATCAGCAACCCGGCGTCGACCAGGCGGCTTTTGGGTTCCAGCACAATGCGGATGTCGTGCGAAGATTCGTCGCGGATGTCGCTTAACAGCGGAATTTTCTTTTCCAAAAGCAGCGAAGCGATTTTTTCCACCAGTTTGGCTTTGGGCACCATATAGGGAATTTCGGTGATGACGATCTGATATTGCCCGTGTCCCAGGTCTTCTTTTTCCCATTTGGCACGGATGCGGAAAACGCCCTTCCCCTGGCGGTACGCGTCCAAAATGTTTTCAAACTTATCAATAATGTATCCGCCGGTCGGAAAATCGGGGCCTTTTATTTTTCGCACCAAGGGTTCGATTTCGCATTCGGGATTTTCGATCAGGTACAGCAGCGCGTCGCAGACTTCACTCAAATTGTGCGGCGGGATGTTGGTGGCCATGCCGACGGCAATGCCGGCAGAACCGTTGCACAACAGATTCGGCACCATTGAGGGCATGACAACCGGTTCGCTTTCCTCTCCGTCATAGGTTTCCATGAAGTCGACGGCGTTGTCGTTTAACCCTTCCATCATTGCAATTGCAAATTCGGTCAGCCGGGCTTCCGTGTAACGCATGGCGGCCGCGCCGTCGCCGTCGATGTTGCCGAAGTTGCCCTGCCCGTCGACCAACGGATAACGGACGGAAAAATCCTGTGCCAGACGAACCATGGCGCCGTATACGGCACTGTCGCCGTGAGGATGGTATTTACCGATGACGTCGCCGACCACGCGGGCGCATTTCTTAAACCCGGATTTCGGGTCAAGATGAAGCTGGCGCATGGCGTATAGCAGCCGGCGGTGAACCGGTTTCAAACCGTCGCGGACGTCCGGCAGCGAACGGGAAACAATGGTCGACATCGCATATGAGAGATAACGTTTGCTGAGTTCTTCGGCCAGCTGTACGTCTTTTATTTTTTCTTCGTTTTCCTGCATTTTTTCTCTTATAAGTCCAGATTTGCCAGCAAGTTAGCACGGTTTTGCGGGAATTTCAAGCCGTGTATTTGAAAAAAGTTTTTGGTGAGGAAAAAGCCGGTCATTTTCAGCAAGTCGGCCATTTCTCCGCGGTTCGGAAAATAGTTTTTATCCACAATGAAATGCGGGTAGCGATATAGCCGGGCGGCATACGGCGCGCCGGACTCCCGGCATACGGCGCGGCCGCTTTTGGGCGAAACATATGCCAGGTTTTCCCGGCTCCCGGTGACGGCGCACTCGCTTAAGTCCAGCCCGATACCGAGATATTCAAGCAGATAAAATTCAAAGAAACAATAATGAGTAAGCCAGTTTTTTTCATCTATCAGATCAAAAAAACTCTCGATATAATAGTAAAACCTTTCCAGATTTTCCTTTTCCGGCAGACAGGCGGCGCACAGGGAACACAGGGACGAAAGCGCCGCCAGTTTGGCGGGCGAATTCATAAAGCTGACGGCCGTCGGCGCCAGCAGCTCCGTTTTTAAGCTGAGCATATTTTCTTCGATCCGCGCATAAGCGTCGACGGAAATCCGGTTGCCGGGTTGGTAGATGCCGGCGTTCTTTTTGCTGCCGCCGCCTTTGACAAACCCGCCGATCAGTCCGTGTTCTTTGGTTATCACGTTGACAATCAAAGAATTTTCCCCGTAACGGCGGATGGCGGCAATGTATCCTTCGTCTTTAAACTGCATTTGTGTTCCCCGTTGTTGATTTTTATCATAACTATCCGGTTGACTTATTGCAATAAAAACCATACGATAAGAAACAATTACGCAACAATTTTAAAATTATTCTGCATATGAAAAGGTTTTCATTGTTTGCCGCCAACCTTGCCGGAACGGCAGTTTTGGCTGATCTTGTTCGTTATCTGCAAGCCTCAACTGTTACCAGACTGTTGATTCTGCTGATAGTTATCGCAATTATCGCTTATTTTTGCTGGTCGGGAGGCAAAGACGAAAAAAGCGGTTGTTTTTACGTTTTCGTCGGCGCTTCTCTTACGATCATGGATTTGCTGATTTTGACCGAACATTCCTCCCTGATGTCTTATACGGCCGAAATTATTGTTTTGTTTTTGACCAATGCTTTCGTTTATTGGGTGTTGGAAGGGATTTTGACGTCATCTTCCGACGAACGACAACCGCCGAAAACTTCCTGATTTCCGCCTCCATGCGTCTTAAAAGCCCCGGTCTTTTCGATCCGGGGCCTTTTTCTTTGGAAACAAAGGACTAATAGTCAGAAATAATGGTTTTGGTAATCTTGTCATAAGCCATCAGTTCGGAAATGACCCGCTTCATATCCTTTAAAGCAATTGAGTTGGGGCCATCCGAGAGCGCTTTGTCCGGATTTTCGTGCGTTTCCATAAAAACGGCGGCCACACCGACGGCAACCGCGGCCCGTGCCAGCACCGGCGCAAACTCCCGCTGACCGCCGGAACATCCGCCGAGGCCGCCCGGCTGCTGAACCGAGTGGGTGGCGTCAAAGATGATCGGACAACCGGTGTCTTTGGCCATTTGCGGAAAAGCGCGCATGTCGGTCACCAGCGTATTGTAGCCGAAACAGGTACCCCGTTCCGTCAGACAGACGTTCGGGTTGCCGCTGTCAACCGATTTCATGACCAGGTTTTTCATGTCCCAAGGTGCCAAAAACTGTCCTTTTTTAATATTGATGATTTTACCGGTCTGAGCGGCAGCAATCACCAGATCCGTCTGCCGGCATAAAAAGGCGGGAATTTGCAGCATATCGACATGTTCGGCGGCAATTGCGCATTGTTCCCTTTCGTGAACGTCGGTCAAAATCGGGCAACCGTACAGTTTTTTGATTTCGTCAAAGGTTTTCATGCCTTCTTCAATGCCGACGCCGCGCGGCGATCTCAGCGAGGTGCGGTTGGCCTTGTCATAGGAAGCTTTGAAAATATAGTTAACGCCGAGCTCTTTGGTCATTTCCACCATGGCGCCGGCAATGTCGACGGCATGCTGCCGGCTTTCGATCTGGCAGGGACCGGCAATGATTGCCAGCGGCAGTTTGTTGCCGATTTCAAAGTTTCCGATTTTGATCGTTTTTTGGTTTTCCATCAGTTTTTCCTTTTATCTTGGGGTTAAAAAGTCCATTTCAACCATGCGAACAGAACGTTGCCGTCGTTTTTGACGCCGGGAATGTAGGCTGCCTGCAATGACAGACGCTGGTATGTCAGGCTGGCAATCGGCAGCGGCAGCGGAACCGGGATATACATGTATTCTTCCCGCTGGGTCAGGCTGAGCGTGTAACCGACGCCGACTTTCCAGTCGCCGGAATTGTCCAGGTCCCAGTTGTAGAGATAGGCATAGCCGGCAATCGTTTCCAAATAGAAGTTGGAATCTTTGAAGGCCATGGCGTAAACGCCGTGCCATTCGTTGCCTTCCCAAAAACTGCGGCCGAAACCGATACCCCACGGCTCCTCGTTGTATTTGTCAATATGCTCCTGGTCGTAAAACAGGCGGTTGTGCCAGGTACGGACGGGAACGTAAAGATCGTTGTTGCCGCAGCTTAAGGCATATTTTGCGTTTTCAAACGCCCGGCCGAAAAAATTGCCGATTGTTCCGGCCCGGGCCGGGAGCGCAAACAGCGCCAAAAATGCAATAGTCAGTATTTTCTTTTTCATAATGCTTTCTTTTGGTTAAATGATTCTCCGATTTAATTACAAAAGGCGGCTGTTGTCAATCGCGGCTTTCACGAAAGCCACAAACAACGGGTGCGGGGCAAACGGCTTGGACTTCAGTTCCGGATGAAACTGCACGCCGACAAACCACGGATGCTCCGGCCGCTCGACTATTTCCGGAAGTTTGCCGTCCGGAGATTTACCGGTTATTAGCATACCTGATTTGCGAAGTAAAGACTCATATTTGATATTTACCTCATAACGGTGCCGATGCCGTTCGCTGATTTCGCCGCAGCCGTATATCGCGGCGGCTTTCGAGCCGGGCGCAAGCACGCAGGGATAGGCGCCGAGCCGCATGGTGCCGCCCAAGTCGCCGTTTTGGCTACGGATTTCCCGCGCGCCGTCCTTGTCCCATTCCGTCATCAGCCCGACCACGGCTTCGCATTCGGGATCCAGTTCCGTGCTGCCGGCGTTTTTAATGCCGGCTATGTTGCGCATGGTTTCGATTACCGCCATTTGCATGCCGAAACAAATGCCGAACCAGGGAATGCTGTTTTCCCGGGCATAGCGGACGGCGGCAATTTTGCCTTCGGTGCCGCGGCTGCCGAAACCTCCCGGCACCAGAATGCCGCTGACGTCCGAAAGATGTTCGGCGGCGCCGTCTTTTTCCACGTCTTCGGCATCCACCCATTTGATTTTGACTTTGAAACGGTTGGCAATGCCGCCGTGGGCGAGCGCTTCGTTTAAAGATTTGTAGGCTTCGAGCAGCTGATATTTGCCGACGACGGCGATCCGCACTTCTCCTTCCGGATTTTCCATCACTTCGGTAATTTGCCGCCACTTGTCCAAATCCGCTGCCGGGGCGTCCAGCCCGAAATATTTGCAGACTTCCGCATCCAGCCCTTCCCGGGAATAGGCCGTCGGCACGTGGTAAATGGACCGGGCGTCGAGCGCGGCGATCACCCTCTCCTCGCGCACGTTGCAGAACTGCGCGATTTTGCGTTTTTCGTTTTGGGGAATTTCCACTTGCGAACGGCACAGCAGAATATCGGGCTGAATGCCGTATTCCTGCAATTGTTTGACCGAATGCTGGGTCGGTTTGGTTTTCAGTTCTCCGGCGGTCGGAATATAGGGCAGCAGCGTCAGATGTACAAACATCGTCCGTTCGCGCCCGAGTTCATATGCCAGCTGGCGGATCGTTTCCAGATAAGGCTGCCCTTCAATGTCGCCGACGGTTCCCCCGATTTCGCACAAGACAAAATCTTCGTCCGTCAGGTCGGAAAGGATAAAGCTTTTGATTTCGTTGGTCACGTGCGGAATTACCTGAATGGTGGCGCCGAGGTAGTCGCCGCGGCGTTCCCTGTCGAGCACCCGTTGATAGATTTTGCCGGAAGTCACGCTGTCGTGCCGGGTGGCGGGAATGCCGGAAAAACGTTCGTAATGTCCCAAATCCAGATCGGCTTCGGTACCGTCGTCGGTTACGAAAACCTCACCGTGCTGACACGGGTTCATGGTGCCGGGGTCAACGTTAAGGTAGGGATCCAGCTTGCGCAGGCGGACCTTGAAGCCCCTTGCCTGCAGCACCGCTGCCAGCGAGGCGGAAGCCAGTCCTTTGCCCAAAGACGACACGACGCCACCGGTGATAAAAATGAATTTCGTTTTCCGGTTCAAGTTCTCAGTCATGGTTTAAAAATTCCCGTAAATATAAAAAGTTTTCCGTATTTTAAAGTGACAAAGGCACCTTCGTTAAAAAAGGTGCCTTTCAATTGTTGCATTGCCGCGCATTTATTTTTCCGCCACCGGAGCGCTCGGTGCCGCAGGAGCCGCCGGTTCGGCAGGCGCCGCTTCGGCGGGGACGGAAGCTTCCGCCGCCGGCTTGTCGAGAATGGACCGGCCGACGGTGTTGCCGTGATCCTTGTAATAAAGGGAAAGCGACAGGCTGGTCAGAAAAAACAGCGTGGCCATAATCGCCGTCAGACGGGTCAGCAGATTGCCGGTGCCGCGGGCGGTCAGGAAATTGCCGGCGCCCGAACCGCCGCCGAGCCCGTCAAGGGCGCCGCCGCCGGAACGCTGCAGCAAAATCAGGGCAACCAGAAAAATGGCAACCAGCAGATGAACAACTAATAAAACCGTACTCATTCTATTTTGATCCTTATTGAAAATCTGTTAACAAACGGATTTGGCAATTGCCAGGAAATCCTGCGCTTTCAGGCTGGCGCCGCCGATCAGGGCACCGTCGACATCGGGCAGCGACAGAAATTCCTTGGCGTTGGAAGGTTTGACCGAACCGCCGTAAAGAATACGCATTTTGTTGGCAACGCCTTTGCCGAGCTTTTTCGCCAACACTTTGCGGACGGCCGCATGGACTTCTTCAACGTCTTCGGGAGTCGGGGTTTTGCCGGTGCCGATGGCCCAAACCGGCTCATAGGCGATGACGGTGTTGGCGGCGTCGGCGTTTTCCGGCACCGAACCCATAATCTGTTCGGCGCAGACTTCAATGGTCTTGCCTTCGTCGCGCTGTTTTTCCGTTTCGCCGATGCAAATAATTGTTTTTAAACCGTTCTCGTAAGCGGCAGCCGCTTTTTGGGCAACCAGCTCGCTGGTTTCAAAGTGGTCGGCGCGGCGTTCGGAATGGCCGAGAATAACGTAAGTGCAGCCGATATCCGTCAGCATGGCCGGGCTGATGTCGCCGGTGTGAGCGCCCTTGACCGCAAAATGGGCATCTTGCGCACCGAGCGCGACCTTGGCACCGCGCAGCGCTTTTTTAACCTGATAAAGCAGCGTAAACGGCGGACAAACAAGAAATTCGCATGCCGGTTTGCCCAGTTTCTTTACTTCGGCGGCAACTTCTCTGGCCAGCGCAACTCCGTCTTCGGAGAGGCCGTTCATTTTCCAGTTGCCGGCAATCATGATTTTTCTAGCCATTATTTTTTCCTTAAGATGTTTTAATGTTGCCGCAAAATTAGCATACTAAAAAAAACTTTTCAACATTAATATTTTGCAATTGCATATATTAAGAAATCTATTATATTCTACTGATCGGTTTAATAAAATAATATTGCAGGACATAATTTAAAATGATTACCAAGTTACGCAAGGCGCAGGATTCGTGGGTCGCAAAGAGCATTTTGGTGCTGACCGCGCTCAGTTTCATGTCTTTATTCGGAATTTCAGGCTACATCAACGGCGCTGCCGGCAATCGGGCGGTGATCAAAGTCAACGACCGCACGGTGAGCCAGCTTGAGGTCAACCAGCAGCTGGATCAGGAAATCCGAACCGCGCAGAAACTGTTCGGCGACATTGAAATTACCGACGAAATCCGCAATCAGATGCTGGCCGGACTGGTGCAGCGGGACTTGAATTCCATGATCACCGAAGAAACGGCGGCGAAAAACAAAGTTTCCGTCAGCGACGCTCTGGTACGCAACATTATTTTCTCGCAGGTTCAGTTCCTGGACGATGACGGTCAGTTCAGCAGAGAGCGGCTGAACTATTTCCTTTCCCAGTCCAACTGGAGCGAACAGCAATATGTAGACACCATCCGCAGCGATCTGAAAAAGCAGTATCTGGTGCAGAATCCGGCGTCCGGTTTCAACGTTCCGGCAGTTCTGAAAAAATATGCGGCCGCAGCCGAAGCCCAGCGGAAAGTGTTCAAATACATATCCGTCGACGACAGGGACGCGGTGATTGACCGGGAAATTTCGGAAGAGGAAATCAACCAGTATTACAACGACTTCGGCACGGAATTTGTCGAGCCGGAAACCCGTGACGCCGAATTTGTCGTGCTCTCGACCGAAGACATTGCCAAACACATTGAAGTCACCGAAGACGAGATCGACGAATATTACAAAAGCAACCTGAGTCAATTCGTTACGCCGGAAACCCGCAACGTTCTGCAAATGCTGTTTGAAAACGAAGAAGATGCAAAGGCGGCCAAAGCCGCCCTCGACAACGGCGCCGACTTTTATCAGGTGGCACGTGAAAAAGCCGGGCAGACGGACGAGGAAACCAATCTTGAATATGTTTCCGAAGACATGCTGATCGGCGACGCCGGGGCGAAAGTGTTTGCCGCGGCGAAGAACGAGGCGGTTGGTCCGATACAGTCCGAACTCGGCTGGCATATCATGAAAGCAACCGACATTAAAGCCGGCTCCAAGGAAGACGAAAGCAAGGTAAAAAAGCAAATTGCGCAGACGATTGCCAACGAGAAGGTTTATGAGGTCGCTTATGACATCATAAACGGCATTGAAGACAAAATCGGAGCCGGCAGTTCGCTTGAAGAAATCGCCGAAGACATGGGCGTCAAAACCTATCGCATCAAAGGCATGAAAGAGAACGGCGAAGCCGCTTCCCTGCCCGGTTCGTACGCTTCGGTCCTTAACGGTTCGGATTTCATAGACGCCGTATTTTCCTATAACAAAGGCGAAATTTCACAGGCGGTGGAAACCGACGAAGGCTTTGTCTTCGTCAAAGTCGACAACATTACCGACAGTCATCCGCAGTCGATTGAAACGGCGTTGCCCAAAATCAAAAAAATGTGGAGGGAAAACGAAAAATCCGCCATCACTCAGGAACTGATCAACGACGTGATGCACGACCTGGAAAGCGGAGACGACATCAGTGAAGCCGCCGGCCGTTATAATCTTAAAGTCGTAACCACGGAACCGTTGACCCGCAGCCAGAGCTTTGCCGGTTTGTCCCAGCCGCAGATGCTGGAGCTGTTCAACGACGCCGCCCGGACGCCGAAGCAGATTGATCGGGAAACGCAGCATATTATCGCCGTTGCCGGCAAAGATGCCGAACCGCGCAAGCTGTCGGCCGAGGAAACGGATATCATTGCCGGCCGGCTCAATCTGGACCTGACGCAGGAAGCTGCCGCCGCACTGATTGACAGCTACGGCAAAGATTACGACATACGGGTCAAATACCGTTTGCTGGGCTTGGCCGACTGAGCTGCCGCAAAAAGAAAAAGCCGCCCGCTTTTGCCGGCGGCTTTTTTATATACCGATCCCCCGGTTAGGCCGGGAGTTTTTTTACAACAGGAAAAACGGTAAAAAAATCTGCCCTGCAAAAATCCGTTTAGCCGTTTTCTTTTTTACTACCCGTCAGCATAAACTGAAAACGGTTCGGTAGCGGAATCTCTCTATATATAAAAGCTCAGAAACGATCAGGGCGGAGAAATAACAAAACTGTTGAAAAAATATCGGAAACAACATTTTTCTGTTGCTTTTTACGGCAGTAAGAATATAAATAGAATACCTTTTGCGGGTATAATTCAATGGTAGAATGAGAGCTTCCCAAGCTTTTAATGCGGGTTCGATTCCCGTTACCCGCTCCAAATTTTCCACACAATCAATGCTGAGGGGATCGAACCCGGGAGGGCCGGAGGCGGTCAAACAGTCCTGTGAACTGTTTGACAACGACGGGCGTAGGTTGACAGCCTGAGCACAAACGGCGGCAGCCGTTTCGGGCGAAGCCGGCAACCGAGCTGCGAGCGGCAGTGCCGCGCATTCCCGTTACCCGCTCCAAATTTTCCACACAATCAATGCTGAGGGGATCGAACTCGGAAGGGCCGGAGGCGGCAGAATTTATATTGTTGACACTGCGTCGGTGCGGGTATAGTCTGATTTTATGAAAAAATGCTTTTACATAACCGCCATTGTCCTGTTTCTGGCGCTTCAGTTTTTTTCCTTAAATCATTTGTATGATTCGGGGCATTTTTTTGTACACGATTCAAACTGCGAGCAATGTCGGTTCCTGGATCAGTCCGGCAGTGCGGGTGTTCCCGACGAGATTGAACCGGAACAAGCTTTCGTTGTTTATCTGCCAATGCCGGAAACGAACGTTTTATCGGTTTATAAGCCGTGTTTTTTCGCCTATTTCGGTCAGGCGCCTCCATACCTGATTTAAATTATGTAAAATTTTGTCGTATCAATAATTTAAATCAGAAAGAAAAATGAATAATTTAAATGTTTACGGCGGTTTGACCGCCATAAATGATTTTCTTAATCCTGAAAATCATTTGACACCTCTTGTCGAATTACCCTCTTCTCTTAATCCTTTTTTGGCTGACGGAATTCATATTTATATCAAAATGCAGACCTTTCTTCCTTTGATGAACGTAAAATCCGTTCCGGCATACGAGATGTTGAAAAACGACGTCCAACCCAAACGCCGATTGGCAGAATCTTCTTCCGGAAATATGGCATTTTCATTGTCCGTCTTGAGCCGCTGTTTTGGTTATGAGAAGACGAGAGCCGTCATTTCGCACGAAACCAACCGGGAAAAGGTGCAGATGCTTTTACTGGCCGGTACGGAAATATGGGTTAATAAAGAACCGATCTGCCCCGACCCGCATTCGGATGAAAGCGGAATCCGCATTGCCGAAAAGACGGCTCACCGCTCCGGCTGGAAAAACCTCAATCAATATGCCAACCCGGATAATCCGGGTGGACATTATGAATTTTGCGGACAGCAAATCCTGAAACAATTAAACAACGACATCCGTATTTTCTGCACCTCTCTCGGCACCACGGGAAGCCTGTGCGGCATTGCCCGGGCATTAAAGAAGAAAACCGAAGCCCGGTGCATAGGTGTGGCAAGGAAACCAAACAATCCTGTTCCCGGTCCGAGGACCTTAAATTTGTTAAAAATGATAGATTTTGACTGGCGGCAGCAGACAGATGACGTTGTCGAAGAAGGGACAGTCCACGCCTATGACCAAAGCATGCGGTTGTGTCGTGCCGGAATCCTTGCCGGTCCGAGTACCGGGCTTGCGCTTGCCGGACTGTTGAAATATCTGCGTCGGGAAAAACTGAAAAACGATTTTGCCGGTCTGAAGAACGGCCGCCCTGAAATAAATTGCGTTATATTGGCCTGTGACTTGCCTTTTCTGTATTTGGACGAATATTTTAAATATCTCCCGCGCAAACGTTTTCCCAAAATCTTTCATCAGGAACTCTTGTCTGCCCGCATTGATTTTCAAAAGCCTCGCCGGCCGCAAACGGAAATTTCCGCCTCGGGAACGATCAAACTTGTTTTTGGCTGCGGTGCCGCCAGTCTGCAGCATAGGCTGAACGACGGAGAAAAAAGCGAAACAAACGCAAAAGCAATCATCATCGACATCCGAAACAAAGAGCTTTTTGCCGGCGGTCATATACCGTGCAGCATCAATATTGAAGAAAACACGCTGCTCAAAACGATGGACGAACGGTCGGAACAGATGCAGGACAAACAAATTGTTTTGGTTTGCGACTATGGCGAAAAGGCGTACTTCTATGCCCGTATCCTGAGGGACAAAGGATATGACTGTCGTTCCCTGCGCGGCGGGCTCGTCCGCTGGTCGGAGCTTAATTATCCGCGTATTTCCGCAACTTGTACGCTCGGGAGATGACGGATTATCCGCTTTTCCGGGATTCTTGTCGGCGGCATACCGTGAAGTATCCGGAACCTGCAATCGCTGCAGTGGCAAAACGTCCGTATTCGCAGGCCGACATCGTTTTATAGAGAGATTGGCTGATAGTAACAACATTATGAAAACGCCGGTCGTCATTATAAGTGGCGTGATGAAGCATGCCGACCGTTTAACAGGCCGTATCATGACTTAGGAAACAGCGGATTTTGCGGCGCAGGGAATATTCCGGATTGCTTTTCGATAAAAAATGAAGTAAAATATCAACAGTTTTATTTATAAGGAAACGCCGATGGATCTCAAAGACAAACTCAGTCACAAATGGCGTCAAATGACGTTGATCGCAGGCGTTGTCCTGCTCTCGTCGATGACGGTGCAGGCTCAAAACACGTCCGAACAGAATCGAAAAGAAACGCCGAAAGCCTATTTCAGTCCCAAGCAACTGGCTTCCGCGTTGTCTGCCATCAATGCCGACGACAAACAAGCGGACATATTCCTGGAAGCTTATTTGCAGAAGCTTGACCCGCAGGGACAAATTTCTCCGGGCGATCTGGTTCAGGTTTTCAAGGAATCGGGAATAGACAAAGACGAAGCGGTAAAAATGTCGGAAGTTTTGCTGTCGCCGCAAAAGCAGCCTTCCTCCCGCGGCTATGACTTCGGTTCTTACGATCTCAGTTTCGCCATCGACGGCAACGGCAATCTTTCCTCTTTAATTTTCAACGGTGACAAAAAAATTGACGATCGCGACATTGATGCCGTGCATAAAGCCCGCTGCCGTCACCGCGGGTTGGCCGCGGACGATAACAGTGAACGTTTCCAATCGTCGCAATTGCTCGGCAAAATGTTGGTGCGGCAGGTGATTTTGGAAAAACGGAAAGACGGACGGGCGGTTCCGAACGGCGACAAATTCCTGCAAAATTTTGACAGGGAATTGCAGCAAAACGGTTTGGAAATAGGCCGGGACGGAAAATTGCACGGTATTGAAGCAAGCAAAAACAAACCTCTGCTGACGGAAAAAGACCTTTACAATCAGTATCTGATGAAAAGGCAGCAGGAGATGAAAAAGTTTTACGAATAGGGAATTTGCACTTGCTTCAAACGGCAACTTGTGTTAAGTGATGTTCTCTTAAACAATTATTCTAAAATTTTTTTGCAATGAAGTATCTGAAAATCAATGAACAACTGGAACTGTTGAAAAACAAACGGTTCGACGAGTTAATCGCGTACGCGAAGGAGCACAACCTCAACCAGAGAGTCGTTCAGGCCCTGCTCTCTCAGCTTAAAGAACTGACGGAAGAAAAGCAATCCGCTGTTTCCATTCATTAACGCAGATCAACATGCACCGCTTTTTTGCCGACGGCAAAAGAGCGGTTTTTTATATACCCAAAACCACGTGCCTGGCACATGGTTCTAAAGAGCTTACAGCTTGCGAATGAAAAACTCCTTTTATTGTAAAGAAGACGGTCCGGCAACAGTCGTATAGAAAAGTAAAGGAGTTTTAATGGCACGCACGACGTGAAATTCCAAAACACCATGTTGTCTTTGCCCCGAAATAGCACAGAAAGGCGTTTTGCGGCGGCCGTCGTCTGAAAATCAGAGCAGTATTCAGGGGACTATGTCGATATTACCGGAAAGAATATCCCAAAGACAGCCGGGTATATACGAAATCAACTTAAAGAAGATGCAAAGCAAAGTCAGTAACTATGGATCTTGCCCCGTTTACGGAGAGTCAAGTAATCTTTGCCCCGTCAAACCGTCATGTACCCTGAAGGCATTTGCCGGCACCTTGAGAGGGTATACCCGCGTATGAAACCCCGCCTTTACTCAGGCTGGTTCCTTTTTACCGGGCATTTGTTGATAAAGAGTTTATCGGGTTGAATTTTCAAACATCTACGTTAACATCATACATATCATTTGCTGAGGAGAAGCGACATGGCTACGTTAAAACAGGTTTCGCAGGATTTTGACCGTTGTTTTCGATACCGGCGTTTTCCTTCTTTCCGGCTGGCTCCTTTGATTATTCTGATTTTTTGCGGACTGGTGTTGCTGGGCAGTTTGTTTTTTGAATTTGATCAGAATGAACTTTTTTATTATCCGACCTGGAAATATTCTCTCTTTATCAAGCTGCTGCCAAAAATTGTGCTTCTCATTTGGATTGTTCGCTACAATATCCGTCATAAGGTACAGACCGCCGATAATGATTATAACAGGTTTTGGTATTTTGTTTCCTTTTTATTCCTGATTCTGTTTTTCGGTCTTCTTTTCTTTTTGTTCAAGGAGTGGGTCGGTTTGCTGGCAAATTTTGCAATAACTTCGCTTTCCGGTAAAGTTTCAATCGATGTTCTCTCGTTCTTTATTTTTTCGCTGCCGGCAATTATCGTTACCGCCTATTTTCAGCTGGTGATTTCAAACCAGATTACGCTGCTTATCGTCAACACTTTCGGGAGAAGAAAATGAAAAAAATATTGATCGCTTTATCCTTTATTATCTTTACCGCCGCCTGCGGACCGATCTGATGAACAGGTATTTGAGCTGTCTGCGCTTAAACGCCGTTTTGTTCTGCAAAATTTTTACCTGCGGATTCCTCGGTCAAAAGGATTATGCGGAAGGTTATGACAATGTTGCGGAAAATTACGACGACAACTGGCTTTGCCATATCAAGCCATGTACGCAAAACTTTCTCGACAGACTGCCGCCGCTGCAATCGGACAAACCGATTGTCGATCTCGGATGCGGAACGGGCTTTTCAACCGAATGGCTGACAAAACGCTATGATAACCCGGTCACGGGGGTTGACATCTCTGCCGGCATGTTGAAACAGGCCGCTAAAAAAATGCCGCAAACACAATTTGTTCATGCCGACATGCTGGATTATCTGCGGAAACTTCCGGCAGAAAGCCGGACGATGATCTGCTCGGCATGGGCAATCGGCTATTCCGATCCGAAACGGATTGCCGAAGAAGCCTGCCGCGTCTTGGAAGCGAAAGGCGTTTTCGCCTTCATCGTCAATACGGCAGATACTTTGCCCAGAGTCTTTGACGCTTTCCGACGTACCATGTACAATTATCCGCAAAAGGTGAAAAAACTGTTGTGGCCGAAGTTTCCCAAAGACTTTTCCTTCGTTGACGATAAGCGGTTTGAAACGCTTTATCAACATAAGGACAGCATGAAAATCCATCTCCGGGAAGAAGATTTTTCCGACTGGTTGTTCAAAACGGGCATTATGGCCGGTTTTGAAAAAGTATTGGATACGGATCTTTTCAAAAAGGAACTGAAAAAGAGCACCGCGGAACTCTGTCATCGTCACATTATCGGTATTTACAGGAAAAAATGAATGCTTGGAAAATTAAAACAGATAATTATGCTGCTGCGGATTATGGCCACCCCGCAAATAACCCGGCCGCCGCTTTCCGTTTTGCAGGAATTGCGCAAACGGGGCAAAAAGCGCCTGCCTTCCGCCGTTTGGCAGGAAATTGACGATAACCGGAAATTGAAAACCTCAACCTTCGCTTTTGCCCGTGAACTGCTTTCTTCGGAGTGTATTTCCCGTCATGACGGAAAGTATGTTGTCAATTCCTTTTTGCCTCCCTTCCCCGGCCGCGCGTATGAGCGGATGTTTACCAACCTTTTGTCCGGCCGGAAGCTTTCGCCGGTATCCGCTTATATCGCCGTCACCAAGGAATGCCCCTATAACTGCTGGCATTGCAGTTTCAAAGGCCACGTAAAACCCGATCTGCCGACCTCCCGGCAGCTTGTTCTCACTGACGATTTGTGCCGGCTGGGCGCAAGCATCATCGGATTTACCGGCGGCGAACCGCTGCAGCATAAAAACATTGCCGATCTGATAAAACGCGCGGCAACCGGCGGTGCGGCCGTTATATTGTTCACAACCGGTTGCGGGCTTGACGAGGAACGGGCGCGGAAATTGAAAAAAGCGGGATTATGGGCAATATGCTTCAGTCTTGACAGTTCCGAACCGGAGATCCATAACCGGCTTCGCGGCCGGAAAACGGCCTTTGATGAGGTGATGAGCGCCGTGAAGGCGGCTAAAGGCGCCGGTTTGTATACAATGGTTTCTTCTGTAGCCACTCCCCGTTTTATGCAGACGGAAGATTATCGCAATATTTATCAACTGGCGGTCAAACTGAAAGTAAACGAATATCGGATTGTTGAGGCAATGCCTTGCGGAAAGCTGCTTGACAATGATGAAACGGTTATTTCGGCCGAAGACGTCAAAACGCTGCGGGCTTTTCACCGGCAGATCAACAGCCGCTCTCCGCGAACCAAAGTATGCGCGTTTAATCAGATAGAGAGTCCGGAACTGTTCGGCTGCGGCGCCGGAACTCAGCATATGTTCATTGACAATGCTGGAGAAGTCTGTCCCTGCGACTTTACGCCTCTCAGTTTCGGTAATGTTGTGCGGGAGCCGCTCGAAACCGTTTGGCTGCGAATGAACGAAGCTTTTACGCTGCCGAGAAGACACTGCTTTATTCAGAAAAACCATCGTCTGATTGCCGAAAAAATCCGTGCCGATAATATGCGGGTGCCGCTTGACGTAAACAGCAGTCTGGAAATCTGCCGACAATGTCCGTTTGATGAAATGCCGGACTATTTCAAAACGGTATATAAGCCGTAATTGCATTCGTTCGACCCCGGCAAAGCCGTTTTTGCCGGGGTCGACTTTTCGCTTTTTACCGAATGTTTTTATCTGTTTCTTCTGTTTTGTTTCCTGCTGTTTCAAACAAAGAAGGAAAATGCGTTTTTATTTTTTCCTCAAGTTCCCTCTTCTTTTTTTCGTCTTTTATTCTGTCATATCTGTAGCTTAAGACGTTCAGAATTCCTTCATTGGTCAAACAGCTGCTACCGTCATTTTTGGTTACACTGTAGCCTTCTGCGGTTAAAAGTTCAACGGCATCATCAAGTGAATGGAAATTTTGTTCTTCCTGCCGTTCTTTTCTTAATTTTGCAAGCTCTTTTTCCTGCCTTTTGTTCAAGGCGGATTTCTGTTCCAGTTCGTTTAATATCTTTTCATATTTTGCAATATGTTTGCCGGCAGAGATGTTTTTCCCCTTAATCAGTTTATCCATTTGTTTTATCAGAGCCCGGCAATTTTCCTTCCACTGTTTTTCGTTAAGCCCCGAAATATTTTCCAGTTTTTCCGAAAATCCGTCTTTGTCAAATTTTTTGGCTTTGGCTGCGGTTAAAAGTGTGTTTCTTACGGTCATGTTATCCACCTCTCTGTAAAATAAAAAAATTATACTACATTCAATAATATTGTAAACCCGGTTCTCAAAGCTTTCGCGAATCTCCCGATTTCTCTCGTCCGGACAAAGATACGCTTATGGCAAAAAAAAGCCCTCACGGATGAGGGCTTTTTTATCTGGGGCGAAAGATGAGACTCGAACTCACGACACCCGGTACCACAAACCGGTACTCTAACCAACTGAGCTACTTTCGCCATTGTCTTGAAAAGACTTTTACAAAATCCGCGGCGGAAAGTCAAGCGAAAAAACAACAAATTTATAAAAAATAAAAGCAACGAACCGTTGTTATCGGTGGAACAGTTTGTCGATATCCTTTAATTTCAATTCGATATAGGTCGGACGACCGTGATTGCACTGGCCGGAATTGGGGGTTTGTTCCATTTCCCGCAGCAAGTGGTTCATTTCCGCCAGGTTGAGGCTGCGCCCTGCCCGTACGGAACCGTGGCAGGCCATAGTGGCGACGATATGGTTCAGTTTTTCCGTCAAAGCGAAATCGCTGCCCCATTCCGCTATCTGTTCGGCCAAATCATGAACCAGCTTTTGTGTGTCGCAGTCTTTGATTAAGGCCGGAATTTCCCGGACAATTACCGCCGAAGGGCCGAACTCTTCCACCGACAATCCCAGCTGGTCAAGATTTTCCGCATTTTCCAGCAGGCGTTGTTTGTCGCAAGCGTCCAATTCGACGATTTCGGGAATCAGCAGCATCTGGGTTGCCGGTTTGCGCCCCTCGTTCAGGGCTTTTTTCATTTTTTCCATCACGATCCGTTCGTGGGCGGCATGCTGATCGATCAAAACGATGCTGTCTTCGGTTTGGGAAATGATATAGGTGTTGTGAAACTGTGCTTTTGCCTGTCCCAAAACGCCGTCAGCATCCGCATAACGGCTGTTGTCGTCTTCTTCCGCACGGACGGAAAACTTTCTTTCCAGTTCCGGCAGCGCCGCCGTGCGCGGGCGGGACGGCAGCGGCGGAAGCGTCCGGCGAAAGGCCGAAGGCGCCGGTTGATGACAGTCGTTTAAAAAGGCCGCTTCCTCTTTGTCGTCGCTCATCAGCAGCGGCGCCGTCAAAGACGCATTTTCCAGGCTGTCCTGCAAAAAACTCGCCAGGTTGGCCGGTGCTGCCGTCTGCCGGCTGCCGGCCGTAAGAGCGTTGCGGATTGCGCTGACCAGCAGGCCGCGAACCGCAGCACCGTCAAAAAAGCGCACTTCGGCCTTGGTCGGATGCACGTTGACGTCCACATAGTCGGGATCAACGTCAAAGAACAAGGCGCATAACGGATAGCGGCCGATTTCCAACACTCCCTGATAAGCGCCTTTAACGGCGCCCAAAAGCAGTTTGTCGCGTACCGGCCGGTTGTTGACAAACAGATACTGAGAAAGAGAGTTGGCCTTGTTGTAAGTCGGCAGACTGACGTAGCCGCTGATGCGGAGATGATCGCGTTCGGCATTAATCAGGAGAGAATTTTCACCGAATTCGCGTCCCATAACGTCGCTCAGGCGTTTCAGACGGGCGTCGAACAATTCTCCCTGACAGGCGTTGAGACTGATCTTTTTCTTTTGTTCGTCGATCAGGTAAAAGGAAATCTGCGGGTTGGCCAAAGCAATCCGGTTGACGATGTCAACGCATTGCGTAACTTCGCCGGCAGCGGTTTTCAAAAATTTGAGCCGGGCCGGCGCGGCATAAAACAAATCGCGTACTTCCACCCGGGTACCGGCAGCGGAGGCTGCGGGAACGGGAGACTGTTTGACTCCGCCGTTGACTTCCATCCGCCAGCCGTTTTCCGCCTGCCGGCTGCGGGACGTGACGGACAACCTGGCAACGGAGGCGATGGAAGGCAGCGCTTCGCCGCGGAAACCGAGATAACCGATGTGGAACAAATCGTCGTCCGGCAGCTTGGACGTTGCATGCCGCTCAACCGCCAGTTCAAGATCTTCCCGCGCCATGCCTTTGCCGTTGTCGGCAACCGCAATCAGCGACTTGCCGCCGTCCACCAGCGTTATTTCAATCGAAGACGCGCCGGCGTCAATGGCGTTTTCAACCAGTTCTTTGACCACCGAGGCGGGACGCTCAATCACTTCGCCGGCGGCAATCTGGTTAACCAGGGTATCGGGCAGGATGCGGATAGCCATTGCTGCCTCTTTTCGTTATTTGCGGATTTTCTTGATCAGACTGATCAGGTTTCGGGTCGAACTGTCATGCAGACCGGAAGCGTGTCCCTGTAACTCGGGCAAAATGCTCAAGGCCATCTGTTTGCCGAGTTCAACTCCCATCTGGTCAAAGGAATCGATGTTCCAGATGACGCCCTCGACAAACACCTTATGCTCGTACATTGCCACCAGCATACCCAAAGTGTAAGGATCTACCTTTTTGATGACGATGGTGTTGGTCGGACGATTGCCGGAGAAGAATTTAAAGCGCTTAAGACGGCTGACTTCGGCCGCGCTTTTGCCTGCTTTTGAAAGCTCTGCCGCCGCTTCGGCAACGGTTTTGCCGCGCATCAGCGCTTCTCCCTGCGCCAAAGCGTTGGCGACCAGAATTTCGTGATGTTCGCCGATTTCGTTATGGGAAATGGCGGGAACGATCAGATCCAGCGGCACGATCCGACTGCCCTGGTGCAAAAGCTGGAAAAACGAATGCTGTACGTCGGTGCCGGCGCCGCCGAACAAAACTGGACCGGTGGCATATTTGACGAACTTGTTGTTTTCGTTCACCGATTTGCCGTTGCTTTCCATATCAAGCTGTTGCAGATAACTCGGCAGATAGCGCAGATCCTGATCGTAGGGAACGACGCAATGGCTGCCGAAACCGAAAAAGTTGTTGTACCAAACGCCGAGCAGTGCCAGAATGACCGGAATATTCCTGTCAAACGACGTATGACGGAAATGCAGATCCATCGCGTTGGCGCCGTCGAGCATTTTCTCAAAGTTTTCCATCCCTACGGCAAGGGCAATCGACAAGCCGACCGCCGACCACATCGAATAGCGGCCACCGACGAAATCCCAGAATTCGAACATGTTGTCGGTGTTGATGCCGAATTTTTCCACTTCTTTCGCGTTGGTGGAAACGGCGACGAAATGTTTGGCAACCGCAAACTCGCCCAAAGCGTCGATCAGCCATTTGCGGCAGGTTTTGGCGTTGGTCAGGGTTTCTATGGTGGTAAAAGTTTTAGAAACGATGACAAACAGGGTCGTTTCCGGATCAACCTGACTTAAAACGTCTTCGCAGGCGGATCCGTCAATGTTGGAAATAAAATAACATTTTATGTCTTTTGCCCAGTATTCTTTCAGTGCGGCGGTGGTCATTACCGGCCCCAGATCGGAGCCGCCGATGCCGATGTTGACGATGCTGGTCAGCTTTTTGCCGGTGGCGCCTTTAAATTCGCCGTAACGGACCGCGTCGGTAAATTTTTTCATTTTTGCCAGCACGGCGTTGATCTCGGGCATCACGTTTTTGCCGTCGACATATACCGGCGTGTTCTGACGATTGCGCAAAGCCGTATGCAAAACCGCCCGGTTTTCGGTAATATTGATTTTTTCGCCGGTAAACATCGCTTCGATTTTGTCGCGCAGCTTTACTTCATCCGCCAGTTCCAGCAGATACTGTAAGGTCTTTTCGTTAAAACGGTTTTTGGAATAGTCCAGATAAAGCGGTCCAAGCTCAACGGCATATTTGGATCCGCGTTTGGCATCAAACGCAAACAGGTTTTTCATTTCAACGTTCTTAAAAAAGCGGTAATGGAGAGCCAGCTTCTTCCAGGCTTTCGTTTTGGTAACGTTTTTTTCCATTTTATATTTCTCCTAGTCTGATTTGAAATTCCCGAGTCCGATGATCTTGAGGTTGTCCGGCGTAAAATAGCGGGCGGCCGCACGGTTGACCTCGTCAAGCGTCACTTCGGAAACATAACGGTTGCGTTCCTGCAGAAAATCAATGCCGAGTTTTTCCTTCTGCATGTAAACAAGCATCTCGGCAATGGCGGAAATGTCGGCAAAACGCAGATTGTAGGAAGCGATCAGATAATTTTTCGCTTCTTCCAGTTCTTCGGCGGAAACGCCTTCGGCGCCCATTTTGTTCCACTCTTCGTTGAATATTTCCATTACCCGGTTAAAATTGCCGGACGTTGAAGAAAAGCCGCCGACAATCATTTCCGTTTTGTCGGAAACGGAAAGCCCGGTATAAACGCCGTAGGTCAGCCCTTCCTTTTCGCGGGCCACAAGATTAAGGCGGGAACTTAAGCCGGAACCGCCGAGAATGTAATTGGCGATATAAAGCGGGTAAAAGTCGTCTGCGTTGCGGCGTGTGCCGACGGCAGCGGCAAAAGCCATACTCTGCGGCAGATTTTCGTCATGAGCGTCAAATCCGCCGGACAACCGCGGCGTAACCGCCGGCGTTTCGTCGGCTGCGCCCCGCTTCGGCAGAGAGCCGAAAACTTCATCCAGAATCCGGCCGGCCTCTTCCGCCGTAATGTCGCCGGCAAGGCCGACGATCAGGTTGGAACGTCCCAAATTGTCGGCAACAAACCGTTTTACCTCCCGCGGCGTAAAGCTTTCAATATCCTCTTTTTTGCCGAGCGGATTGCGGCCGTAAGGATGTGTCCCGAAAAGCGTCCGGTTGGCAATCAGCCCGAGCTGTTGCCCGGGGTCTTCGTTTTGACTCTCCAACCCGGCCAGCATCTGCTTTCTGATCCGCTCAAGGTCGGCTTCGTCCACCCGCGGCTCGGTCAGCGTCTGCCGCAGCATGTCAAAAGCAATCGGCGCAAATTCCTTGGTAGTTAACAGCCGGCCGGAAAAATCGTCGCCGTCGGCGCCGAAACCGAGCGAAATCGCATAGTTTTCCATTTTCTCCTTAAAAGCCTGCGAATCAAGTCCGCCGGCCGCTTCGGAAATGAGCGCGGCAGTCATTTTTGACAACCCCGCCTGCCCTTCCTTTTCGGCAACCGTTCCGGCATGGCTAAAGACAAAACTCAGGCTGACGATGGGGTTGGTCGTATCCGTCAGCAGATAGGCTTTGATTTTATATTGCGGCGAAACCACTTCCGTTACCGGCAGCAAAAACCCCTGCCGCCCGAGTTCGGAGTTTTTGACCAGGGCGTCGGCGTTAAAAGCCGGCCGGGAAAAATAAAAAACACCGGCGGAAACAACGGCGGCAGCGGCCAAAACCGAAAATAAAACGCCCTTTTTATTCATCTTCGCCCTCCCCGTTCAGCGGTTCGACCACACCTTCCGTCATTGCCGAGCCGGTAAAAATCCTGTGCGCCGCCTTTTTTACCGCCGCAGCGTCGACGGCACGGATGTTGTCCGCATAGTTCTCAATGTCTTCCCGCGTCATGCCGACGGTATAAAGAGAGCCGACGATATAAGCGGCATCGTTGGGATTGTCGCGCAGATAGACCAACCCGGCCAGCATTTTGTTTTTGACTTTTTCAACTTTTTCGTCGGTCAGCGAGGCAACAGCATCGTTTACGACCCTGTCCAGCATTTTTTGCAGTTCTTGGGGAGAAACGCCGGCCGCCGGAACCGCCGACAGGCCGAAGGTGCCGTAACTGCGCGAAGCGTAATCGTAAGATGCGGCGGCAGCGAGCGCCAGCTTTCTTTTTACTACCAGTTCCTTATAAAGTTCCGAAGTGTCGCCTTCGCCAAGGTAGGCAGACAATACCATTGCCGCATAAATGCTTTGCGGATCGGTATTGCAGGAATCGACGACATAGCGGCGGACAACCCGCGGCAGCTCTACCCGCGGCAGCTTCATTTTCAACATAATGCGGGTTGTCGGATTGACTGCGGGAAAAGATTTTTTCCCGATTTCATGCCCCGCCGGCACCTTACCGTAATATTTTTCTGCCAGCCGGTAAGCCGTTTGAGGTTCAATGTCGCCGGAAATCACGATAATTGCGTTGTTCGGCACGTAATAACGGCGGTAAATATCCATCACGTCTTCCCTGGTCAGAGACAGGATTTCCTCTTCCGTACCGGTTACCGGCCGCGCGTAAGGATGTGTCTGCCACAAACCGTGCTGCAGGCTTTCGGCAAAAGCCGAAAGCGGCTGATTTTCTACCACCTGCTTGCGTTCCTGATAAACGATGTCACGTTCGGCGGCAAAAGCCTCGTCGGAAAAATCAAGGTTTGCCATACGGTCGGCCTCAAGTGCCATGGCAAGTTCCAGCCGGCTGACGTCCAGGCTTTGATGGTAAGCGGTATAATCAAGCGAAGTAAAGGCGTTGCTGTCGGCGCCGTTTATCTGCATAAGCCGGTTAAATTCAGACCCCGGAACCTTTTCGGTGCCGCGGAACATCAGATGTTCAAGCAGATGCGCCGCACCGCCCTTGCCCGGCTTTTCATCGACCGCCCCTACCCGGTACCACACCATATGTTTGACGATCGGCGCCTTGTGGTTTTCCACCACCAGCAGCCGGGCACCGTTTGAAAGCGTGTATTCGTTAATGTCAAACAGTTTGGCGGAAGCGGAAAAGGCCGATAAAAGGCAGATCAGGCCGAAAGCGACAAATTTTTTCTTCATTGGCGGATTTTACCTACCTGTTTTTGTTTTTTAAGCGTCGTTTTCCGCAGCGGCCGCGGCTTTTTCCAGCGGCACCACCGGTCTTAAATCGTAGTTCGGCGGCAGTAGCAGCTGTTTTTGTTCGGAAACCTTTGAAGCGTCCGGCACCTTGCGCTCAAGCCCCAGGTCTTCCCTGGTGGCGTTACAGGCGCCAAGCATACCGGCCAACAACATCAGACAAACAATCTTCTTCATTTGACTTGCTCCTTATTTTCTTTTTTTTCGGGATAGAACAGACCGTGCAGTATGATGACGGCCGCACCGATGCAGATAAAACTGTCGGCAACGTTAAAGGCCGGCCAATGGTGCACGCCCAGATGAAAGTCCAAAAAGTCGAAAACCGCGCCCAGACGCACCCGGTCGACAAGGTTGCCGAGCGCTCCGCCGATGATCATGCCGAGCCCGATTTGCACGGCACGCACCTTTTCCCTGTACAGCCACCACAACAGCGCCGCCACGATCAACGCCGCCGTCAGACACAGCAGCAGCGTGCCGGTTGCGCCGGAATCGTTGAACATGGAGAAACTGACCCCCGTGTTCCAGGCATAAACGAGGTTGAAAAAAGACGTCAGTTCAATGCCCGGCCGCTCGTTTAAAACGTAGTTCAGCATCACAAATTTCGTCAACTGATCAAAAACAAGCACGGAAGCGGCGATCACCAATCCCAAAATCAAATTCTTCTCCTGCAAAACATATAAAACCGAAATGCATTATAACAATATTTCGGCGAGAAAAAAGCGCTAAATTTAAACTGTACATAAGTTATTAAAACAAGAGCAGCTTTGCCAGACCGAGGAAAATGAAGTAGCCGCCGGAATCGGTACAGGCAATCAAAAACACGCCGGAAGCAATCGCGGGGTCGATTTTCAGCCGGTTGATGGTCAGCGGTATGAGAATGCCGGCCAGACTGGCGACGGTCAGATTGCAGAGCATGGCCAGAGCAATGATGTAACTGATCATTTCCTGCCCGGGGAACCAGATGCGCACCGCTATTCCGATCATTACCGCAAACAGCAGTCCGTTGCAAAGGCCGACCATAAACTCTTTGCCGATCATGCGCAGGGCGTTGCGGGAGTTCAGTTCTTTGGTGGCCAGGGAACGGACAACCACGGCCAGCGTCTGCTGCCCGGTGGTACCTCCCATGGAGGCGACGATCGGCATCAATACCGCCAAAATCGAAAGCTGGGCGATAATGTCCTGAAACTCGCCGACGACGGAAGCGGCAACGATGGTGGCAAACAGGTTGGTAACCAGCCAGATTGAACGCGATTTGAAAATGCTGAACACCGAGCGGTATACGTCGTTGCTTTCCGCACCGGTCAAAAGCATCATATCTTCGTTGGTTTCCTCGTGAACGATTTCAACCACGTCATCAATGTTGATAACGCCGATCAGTCGGCCTTTGTTGTCAACCACCATGGCCGACATCCAGCCGTATTCGCGGAACATGTGAGCCACTTCTTCCTGGTCGGTATAAACGTCTACCGGCACGATTTCGCCGTCCATGATGCTGTTAAGCTTTTCGTCCCCCTTGGCGCGCAAAAGTTTGTCAAGGGCAATTTCACCGGTCGGTTTCAAGGTCTTTTCGTCAACGAGAAAAATGGTGTAAAAATCGTCCGGCAGCTCTTCGTTATTCAGAAGATACTGTCTGGCTTCCCGCACCGTCCAGTTGTCGGGAATGCTGACAAAATCCCGCGACATGATACGGCCGGCGGAATCTTCCGGATAGTTCAACGACGATTTCACCTGATATTTCAGTTCCGGATCGAGCCGGCTGATAATATGCTCCTGCTCCTCGTCGTTCATGTTTTCGAGGATTTCGACCGCGTCGTCGGAATCGAGTTCGTTAACGATTTTGACGATCTGGTTTTCGTTTAAGGTTTCGAGCACCTGCTCCTGAACGACTTCGTTCAATTCGGGGAAGACCGCCGGATCAATTTTGTCGCCGAGCAGTTTGACCAGTTTCATCCGGTGATGAACGTCCAAAACCTCGATCAGGCGGGCAAGATCGTATTCGTCCAGCCCCTCAATGATTTTTTTGACATGGATGTCATCGTCTTCGTTTAAGCCGATAACGATGGAATTGACAAACTTCGGCCCGAGCCCCAGATAGCAATCTTTGGGTTCGTTCTTTTTCTGCTGATTAAAACGGGAAAGTTTGTTTTTTGAGAAAGGCTGGTGTTTTTTGGTTTTCTTTTTCATCAACAACCTCCTCTTTATGATTCTCACTTATTTTTTATGATTGGTGCGCCTGAGAAGACTTGAACTTCCAAGAGCTAAGCTCATAACGACCTCAACGTTACGCGTTTACCAATTTCGCCACAGGCGCGCAAACATCATAAAGACAGAGCACAAATACCCCGGTTTGAAAAAATAATCAAGCTTTTTTTGAACGGATTGTGCATTTTTCGCAAAAAATCTGCCCCGCCTCTCTTTTAATACCGATAAATCAGTGAAAAATCAGTGCTTTTCAATCACGGCAACGAAAAAGCCGTCGGTGCCTGTCACCAGCGGATTCAGTTCCAGCCACGGCTTTTTCCCGCACGGCCAGGGTTGGGCGGTTTTCTCCCGCCATAAGGCCGGCATGTCAATTGTCGACATGTCGGGATGGCGTTCAAGAAAATGCCGGACAATGCTGCCGTTCTCTTCTTCCAGAACCGAACAGGTAATATAGACAATGCGACCGGAAGGCGCCGTCAAGGCATAGGCTTTTTCCAGAATTTCCGCCTGAATACGGTTGAGTTCCTCCAGCCGCGCCGGCGACAGACGGAATTTGGCGTCCGGCGCACGCCGCCAGGTGCCGGTGCCCGAACACGGCGCGTCGATGATAAAACGGGTATAAACGGGCTTTTCTTCCGCCGACGGCACGATTTTGACATTGCCGATGCAAAGCCTCGCCAGCCGCGGTTTCAGCTGTTCCAGACGCTGCGGGTTAATGTCGTGGGCTTCGATCACTCCCTGCCCTTTAAGCTGCGCCGCCAGTGCCAGCGCCTTACCTCCGGCACCGCTGCAATAGTCGATTATACGATCCTCCGGCCGTATGCCGCACATCAGCGCCGCCAGTTGAGAAGCTTCGTCCTGAACCTCGATCAAGCCGTCCTGATAAGCCATGCAGTTGTTAAGGTTGATGCGGGTCGGCAGCCTGATGCCGAGCGGCGAATACGGGGTCGGCACTGCTTCAAAACCTTCGTTTTCCAGCAGACGGAGAACTTCTTCCCGGCTGCCGCGGCAGACACGGAAATCGGCGCCGGCCGGTTCGTTCAGCGCCTTAAGCAGCAACGGATCGCCGATTTTGGCAAACAGCCAGTCCGGGCATTCGCATTCGACCGCCGGCGGATATGTCCTCTCTTCCGTCCGCAGCGCGGCCGCCAGTTTCCGTTCGTCGTCGTTAAGCGGCGGCAGGCCGTATTCCCCACCGGCAAATATCTCCGCCAGGTCTTCGTCCTTAAGATACGCAATCAGCAGCTTCCGCGGATCGGCGCTGCCGGCCTCGAAAGTCAGGCGGCGCCGGCGGCGGATAATATGCCAGATTTTTTCGGCGATAAACCGACGGTCGCCGGAACCGATAAAACGCCTTTCGCGAAAATAGGCGTTGATGATGTTGTCGGCCGGCTGCCGGTCGGCAAACACCGCGGTCATCAGTTCCCAGACCGCCTTATAACGCGCTGCCGTCTTCATTCTTCGTTTCTCCCGTGCCGCCGCGGAAACCGACGGCCACCAGATATTCTTCCGGCGAAGCCTTGCGGCTGGCGTCCGGTTTGCAATGCGACACTTTGAGGAAATTCTTTTTCACTTCCGCCAGAAAACCTGCTTCCGCCCCGCCTTTGAAGACTTTGGCAATAAAAATGCCGCCCTCGGCCAGAACGTCTTTGGCAAAATCATAGGCCAGTTCAACCAGAGCCATGGTGCGCAGGTGATCGGTCTGCTGGTGGCCGATGGTGTTGGCCGCCATGTCGCTCATCACGATGTCCGCCTTTCCGTCTAACAACCGTTTCAGTTTGTCGGCAGCGTCGGCGGCGGTAAAATCCTGCTGTATCAGCACGGCACCGGGAATCGGCTCCGTCGGCAGAATATCCAGCCCCACCACCTGTCCGCTGCCTTTGTTGCGCAGCACCGCAATCTGGGTCCAGCCGCCGGGTGCGCAGCCAAGGTCGACAATGGTTTTGCCGCGGCCGAGGAATTTGAACTTTTCATCCAGCTGGATCAGCTTAAACGCCGCGCGGGAACGATAGCCCAGGCGTTTGGCTTCGGCCACGTAAGGGTCGTTCAACTGGCGCTCCAGCCACTGGTTGGAAGATTTTTTGCGGTATTTGGAAGTTTTGACCCGAACGGTCAGACTCCGTTTGCCGTTGACGACTTTCGCCGATTTTGTCTTAGCCATTCTGCAGCTCCATAATGATGCCGTCAACCGCGCTTTTTAAGGAAGCGGTGATTTCCGTTGCCCCCAGATCCTTATAAATACGGGAAAAAATGATGCAGGCCGCATGGAAAATATCTGCCCGGACCGGACCTATATTGGCGTCTTCCGCCATCTGCCGGCAATCCATGGCGCAAACTTTCGCCGTCGCCCGTTCAAATTCGTCAATCCCCACTTTCAGTCCGTCGGCCCGCTCGCGATCATATCTTTCCCAGCCGCGGGCAATATGCGTCAGCCGCAGCGGCGTGCTGGAGGTAGCGACGAAACAAACATCCCCGCGGTATTTTTCCAGCCCGGCATCGCGGACGAAAGCCCGGCTGTAGGCGGAAATTTCCTCGTCCAGCCGCGCGGCCGCGACCGGATCATATTCTTTCAAGCCGAATTTTTCCGCCGCGTTGCGCGCTCCCCAGGGAACGGAAACGGTATGCAGAATCTCCGGTTCGGCGCTTCTGGTCGCCAGCGTGATTTCGGTCGAACCGCCGCCCAGATCGTAAACGACCACGTACCCGGCCTTTTCGTCTTGTACGTTCAGCAACGCGCCTTTCAAATTGAGCACGGCTTCTTCATAACCGTCGATAATCTTCAGATCAATGCCGGACTGCTGCTTGATTTTTTTGGCAAATTCGGCTCCGTTCTCGGCCGTGCGGCAGGCGGCGGTGGCAATTGCCCGATACTTTTCCACCCCGTATTCGTCCATTGTCATTTTAAAGGTGCAGAAACATTCGATGCCGCGCATGACCGCCTCGTCGGTAAAACGGTTGCCGGCGCTCATACCCTCGCCCAGACGGGTGGAAATGGCGTTTTTATAAAGCGTGCGGCCGCTCCTGTCGGCAATCAGCAGCCGGCAGGAGTTGGTGCCGAGGTCAATGGCTGCCAGAGTCGGTTGTTTCATTTTTTTCAGTCCTCTTGTTTTTGCCGCGGCGGAAAAAATGCCGGCGGGGCTTTTTGCGGTTGTGCATCAGATCAAGCAATATGCCTTCGCGGATTCCGCGGTCGGCCACCGTAATTTCCTTTACCGGCCAGAACGAACAGATGGCCTCAATGATGGCGCAGCCGGCAATCGTCAGGTCTGCCTTGAGCGGACCGATGCACGGGTGTTTTTTGCGGCCGTCATCGCCCATCCGGCGGATCTTGCCGATCGCGTGTTTGACGTCGCCGGCGCTGATGACGATGCCGTCAACCGCCGAACGGTTATAGCGCGGCAGGTTCAGCTGAACGGCGCCGAGCACGGTTACCGTGCCGGAAGTGCCGATAATCTGGATTTCCCCGTTTTCGATCGCTTCGCTGATTTTATAGCGTTCCTCAAAAGCTTCCAACAGCTTGTGGGTGCGTTCCATAACCGTATTGTAAGCCAGATTGGTCATGTCTTTGTTGGGAAAGGCTTCCGAAATGGTCACCACTCCGTACGGCAGGGAAACATAGCCTTCGATAAAGGCTTTGCCGCTGTTGGCAAGCCGTGCCAGCGAAATTTCGGTCGAACCGCCACCGATGTCAAAGACGAGCGCCCTTTTGACGCTTTTTTTCAAAAGCGGCAGACAGCCGATTACCGCCAGACGGGATTCTTCCTGCGAGGAAATGATCTCCAGGTTAAGACCTGTCTGGCGCTTGACTTCGCTTAAGAAATCGCGGCAGTTTTTGGCGCGCCGGCAGGCGGCGGTGGCGACAAAGCGCGCCCGATGGATCGGCGCGTATTCGCTGATAATTTCCGAGCATATTTTGAGGGCCTTGATCGTCCGGCGGCTGGCTTCCCTGCTTAGTTCGTTTTCTTTAATGATCCCTTCGCCCAGACGGGTGATGCGGGAAAAAGTTTCTATGATATGAAAAGAAGTCGGCGTCGGGGAAGCTATGACCAAACGGCAGGAGTTGGTGCCCAGATCTATCGCAGCGTAGTTGCGGACGGCGTTTTCATCTTTGCCGCCGCGGCTGAATTTTTTATATTTTTGCATTCTTCATATCAATCAATTCTACCAAATTTTAAATTTTGCTTATTGTGAACGATTTTTGCCGCGAGGACAAGCATTTTTTTGCGTAAAACGTCATTTTCCCGAACGTCCGCGCAAAAGGCGGCGCCGCAACCGCCCCTTCCGAACGGCGACAGTGACGCCGGCGGCAACGGGCATTGGCTTTTTTGAAGAAACGACCGGCGCAAAACGAACGTTTCGTGCGACGGAAAAGCGCCCGCTTCAAAAATCTGATCAACCTAAAAAGATGCCCCTGCCCGGCAAGCTTTTTATAAACTTTCGTCAACTGACGCAAGCGGCATTAACCGTTTTGAACTGCATTTGACCGGCCAAAAGGCTGCGATCCCGCCTGCCGGCCGGGCAGGAAAGCCGCGCCGGTTCGCTCGCGCAGACGCTCAAACCATAAAAAACGTAACCCACCGGCCCGGCGCGCGATTTTCCCGTTACAAAAAACGCCGTCTTGCGACGGCGCCTTTCATCATGGCAAAACTATTCCGGATAAAGCTCTTCGCGGATGATTTTCCGCAGTTCGTCGATAGCCACCAGTTCTTTCTTTTCGTTCCGATAGTGCCAGTACATCCAACCGTTGCAGGCCGGCGCGTTCTGCGCGGCCGCCCCCATCTGGTGAATGGAACCGTTGCCGAAAGTGGAAACCAGGGTTCCGTCGGAGCGAATCAGAGCGGAAACGTCGCCCTTGGCGTCAAACAGCTTGTCGCCGGCCTTAAGCAGTCCGCATTCGATAACCGAACCGAACGGCACCCGCGGCTGGCGTTTTTTGGTCGCATATCCGAGGCAGGCGTCGTTTTTCACCCGGGTCACTTCGGCTATCCGCGCTTCGGCACCCCGGACATACTGCGCATCGCGTTCAATGCCGATAAAATTGCGGCCGATCTTTTTGGCCACGGCACCGGTGGTGCCGGTGCCGAAGAACGGATCCAGCACCGTGTCGCCGACGTTGGTCGAAGACATGATTACGCGGTAAAGCAGCGCTTCCGGCTTCTGGGTCGGATGCAGCTTGCCGCCTTCGTCCGACTTGAGACGTTCCCTGCCGGTGCAAAGCGGCAGCTGCCAGTCGCTGCGCATCTGCACGTCTTCGTTCATCGCTTTCATCGCTTCATAATTGAACGTATATTTCGATTTCGGGGTTTTGGCCGCCCAGATAAGCGTTTCGTGCGCGTTGGTAAAGCGGGTTCCCTTGAAGTTGGGCATCGGGTTGGTTTTGTTCCAAATAATGTCATTTAAAATCCAGAAACCCAGATCCTGCAGCATGCAGCCGACGCGGAAAATATTGTGATAGGAACCGATCACCCAGATGCTGCCGTCGTCCTTCAGAACCCGGCGGGCCGCGCTCATCCAGGCACGCGTATAATCGTCATATTCTTTCATCGAGGCAAAATTGTCCCACTCCTCATAAACGCCGCTGACGTTGGAATTGTCGGGACGGGTCAAAGCCTCCCCCAGCTGGAGATTATACGGCGGATCGGCAAATATCAGGTCGACCGATTTTTCTTCCATCCGGTTCATAATCTTAACGCAATCATCGTTTATGATCGTGTTCAAGATTTTTTTGGTTTCAATGCTCATTGTGCTTCACTTTGGTTGTTGGGCTTAAACAATGAGGGCAGTATGACAAAAAGAAGTTATAAAATTATTAACAAAAACTGATGAAAAAATATTTTTTGGCTAAAAAAGGCAATGCGCTTTCAATTGCCGGAACTTCATTGTTTTTATGTGCCCGGTCTCTTTTTTACGCGGTTGCAAAACAGTCGAAATTTGTCAAAACAACAAACTTTTCGCCAACTTTTCCGCCTCTTTTTTCCGTCGGTTTTCCGCCGCCGGAGAATTTCCGTCCCCGGTATCCGGACACACAAAAAAAAGGCAGCCCGACGAAACGGAACTGCCCAAAAACATGGAAAAGTTTTTTGTAAAGCTACGCGACGGTAAGCCCTGTCAGAAGAGCACTGCGGCCGGCGTTTCTGGCGGCAGCGGCAACTTCTTGCGGAACGGCCGGGAACTTGTGAAGGTAGGCGACGGCGAGCGGCAAGTTGCAAGACTTGAAGAGCTCGGGCAGCACCTCCGGCATCAGGTTATGACACTTGAGATAAGCCGTCTTTTTGCCGATGTTCTTACCTCTGATGATTCCTAACTGTTCTGCGAGACGAGAATTTCCGTTACCGTTGCGAGTTGCTTTTTCTTTACACATATTTGTTTAATTTAAGTTAATAATATTTTCTTCAGGATTTAGATTCTCATATTTTAGACAAAAAGTCAACCCCTAATTTTCATTATTTTGCAAAAATTCGCGGACGGGCCTGTAGCTGCGGCGGTGTTCCGGCGTAACTCCCTGTTTTTTCAGCCCTTCAATATGAGCGGCCGTACCGTAGCCGGCATTTTTCTCAAACCCGTAGCCCGGATATTTTTGCGCCAGCTCTTTCATCAACCGGTCACGATATACCTTGGCAACAACGGAAGCGGCGGCTATCGAAAAGGAACGGGAATCTCCCTTTACGACCGTTTTGCAGGCGCAGGGAAAAGGCTTCGGCGTCCGGTTGCCGTCGACCAGCGCCGCACGGGGACAGACCGGCAGCCTTTCAACCGCCCGGCGCATGGCAAGAAAAGTGGCCTGTAAAATGTTCAGTTCGTCAATTTCCCGGCAGGAGGCTTCGCCGATCCCGATCAAAAGCCTGCCGGCGGCCTGTTCTTCAAGCAAACGGGCGTAAAGTTTTTCGCGTTTGGCCGCCGTCAGTTTTTTTGAATCGTCCAATTCGGCTTTCAAATCTTCCGCCAGACAACGGTTTTTAATCACTACCGCACCGGCAACCACCGGTCCGGCCCAGGGTCCGCGGCCGGCTTCGTCAACCCCGGCCACGTCAAAGTCAAATTCATTTTCAAACGAAAAATCAGGCATAAAAAAGTCTTTCTTCAAGTTTTTGATCATATGACGCCGTCTTTTTTATATACCCGTGCCGGCAAGCTTGTCAAGCAAAGCCGGCAAACAGCTTATTGACAAAATTCTGCGCCGTGATATAACCGGCGGCATATCAGTTAATTATGTTTCATTATTAATTCTTTTTAAAACATGGAAAATTTCATTTTGACAATGGAAAACTGGGGAACCTACCGCCAAACGGACGGCCCTTTGCAAGTTTACAACTATCAGGAACGGCAAATCGAAACGCTGGCAAGCTTCGGCCTTGACGACATTCCGCGCGCCGACGCCCTGCTTTTGTTCGACTCTCATTTCCGCGCTGCCGGATATGCGGCAGAAATCGTCATGCGGCACGAGCAAAAATACGGAAACAAGCCCGAATTTCTGACCTGCGGCGGACATTCAAACAAGGGGGCTTCCGCCAACGACGGAAAAACTCAGGCCGAGTGGTACGAACACATGTTCCTTTCATGGGGATTTGACGAAGAATGGGTCTTAAAAAACCACATCAATTCGCAAAGCACCAGCAACCGAATGAACATCAGGGAAATTCGCCGGATGCTGATTTGTTCGCCCGTGCTGAACAAAATCCGCCGGCCGGACATTCTGGTCGTCACCGGCTGCGGCTATACGCTGCGGGCAGCTCAGGAACTGGGGTTTGCCTTTCCCGACTGCCGGCTGCATTTTTACGAAACGCCGGTCACTCCCGTTGACAAGCGTTATTTTGATTATGAAGCGTTCAACGGAAACGGCATCGGCTGGGGAATTGACACCGTTTTGGCCACCATGCTCCACTGCATGCGTTTTTGGGGAACGGAACGCCTGGCTCTGCCGCCGGAAAAAGCCAAAAAAGCACCGGACGTCAATATGATCAGGCAAATGCTTTTGAACGGTTACGCGCTTTATTATCCCTACCCCGACATGTGGGAATATCTGGACGTCAATTCCCGACAGGGACTGGCGCTCTGCCGTCAACGCCGTTTGGAACTGTTCGGCACCGACGACACGGAATATCCGCGGCGAAAAGGAACGCTTCAGTATATTGAAAAAAGACTGAAAACCCATATCGGACGCCTGATTGACGAAAAGGCCTCCGAATTTGCCGCCAAAGCTCTGCATCCCTCATCTTTCCGTTAAACGAAATTTTTGCAAAACTTAAAGCGCCGCATAAAGCGGCGCTTTTTTGTTGTTGTTTTGTCACGTTTTTAGTGCGCTATCGGCTGCGTCATATCCTGATCTTCGTAGTTGTTTTTAATCACGTCGACAAAACGGCTGCCGGTATTTTTTACGTCGCCGGCATGTTCGACGGCACTGCCGGAAGCCGAAGAAAACGCGCCGATCGCTTTATAATAAACGGTTTTCGGATGAACGCCGAAGCCAAACCATGCAACGGCCAAACCAACGGCAACAAGCCCTGCCAGATAAATCAAAGTTTTCATGTTTTTCTCCCATGTAAGATGTTTCTAACTGTTTTTCATTCTTTTTCTGACACCCAGACGGCGCGGGGCGTCAAAGATCACGGCCGCCTTTCTGACCAGCGTTTCGCTGATGCCGTCTTTGGTCAGAAGAAATCGTTTGGCCGATCTTTTGCGATCAATGTAATATTGAGCCTTTTTAATGATATTTTCCTGAATATAACGATCGGCGGGAATGTCTATTTTTATGTTGCGGCTGAGATTGTGCAGTTCAAATTTCCCGCTGTCGGGATTATATATGTAAAAACTGTACATCAGCGAACGTTGCAGCAGATATTCCCTCCGGTTCTCGTCCTCTCCTTTGGCTATGGAATTCCGCGCCTCGAGAGCCGGCAGCAGGCCGACAAACTTGGGATAATGGCGCTCAAGCTCATGTTCCGTCCAGTATTTGAGTTTTACGTTCAAGACGAATTCCATGTTTTTCAGCAAATTGTCGCGCATTTCCTGCGGACGTTCGGCCAATATCGCAAAACAGGGTTCCTTGGACAGAAGCTCGTTCCAGTTGCCGTTCTGCCAATAGCGGCTCAGACGATAGACGGTGACCGCAAAAGCGGCGCTTCTTTCGTCTTCGACCAGAATATTGTACATGTCCTGGGCAGAAAGCGCCACCGACTTCGGATGCAGACAGCGGTTGTCGATCAGTATCTTGTTGCGAAAATGGTGAAAGGAATGAATGAAAGAGCCGATGTAATCGTTGCGAATTCGACGGATTTCCCGATACGCGGCATACAGGGCGCCGTATTTGATCAGTTCCTTTTCCTTAAACAGTTTGTGCAAAATGTCGTCTAACAATACGTCGTCCGGTTTTTCCTTAAGAAACCACGATTTTTTTCGCTTTACCTTTTCCTTAATAAACGTCTGTTCGATTTTTTTGATGTTTTTCCAGTCGTCCGGCTCAAACACATAACAGTTTTCCACTACCGCGATCGACCTGTTGTCAAAGCGGCTGCGGTAACTCTGCTTGCGTGCGGGCACGATGTCGACCTTGTAGGTGACGCTGCTCCATTTTACAAAATGGGAAAGGGTTTCCCTTTTGATCGAAATGCCGACGCTTTTGAGCATCCGCGGCACCAGCTCTTCGGGGATTTGGAAAGAATCGGTAACCAAACCGGAAACCTCGCGCGGCGCGGCATGGAGAAAACCGTTGGAATAGTTTGCCGGATCGACGACGACGTCATTGTCGAAACTGTCCGAACGGTCGCGGCTGTCTTCAGATTCGATAAAATACATCAGATCCTGAGTGGCATGATAGTCGATTACCTCCTCCAGACGGAAGAAATTTTCCAAGATCCTTTCGTGCAGCCCGTTTTTGGCCGCATATTCCGCACAGCTTTGCCGTGAAATCTTTTTCATTGTCGAATACGCGTTATAACGTGCAAACTCGTCGTACGAAATCTCCGACAGCATACCGAGTATGACATTGTTGACGCGTCCGGTAACAACGAAAAAATTTCCTCCTTTTCCTGCTACCACATCCATCTGGGCTCTCCAGTTACTATTCGTTAAATTGTAATATAAAAACGGTTCGGTTGGCAACAGATTTTTGCCGCGGAAACCGTTTTTAACAAAAGTTTCACATAACTTTGCCGGTTGACTTTTTGTCAATTTTTCGATATATTTTATCAATCGAAAAAAATTATTCTGGCTAATTAAACTTTTAAATTATGAACAACGAAAAAAAGGATTATCAGGCAGCAGTGCTTGTGCACGAATGTTTACGGGCCCGCACGGACTGTTTCGGAAACGACGGCAAAATCGTAAAAACGGCCTATATTGTCTGCATTGACGACGATCCGGATTCCGCAATCCATGCCGTACGCCTTGCCAAACAACACTTTGCCGCCCACGGCTTCTTCCCGAAGATGCTGTGCGTCGGCAACAAAGGGCTTTTGAGCCGCTGGACGCACAAGACGACCGAAGGCGCACACCTTAAGAACGTATGCGTTAAGACGGGTTTTCCCGAGGGAATGGCCGTTGTGCTCGACAAAGGGCGGAATTCCGGCGAAAACATACTGGAGATTCGCGCTTTTTTGACAAAAGAAGGCGATTTGGACAAGCCTGTCCTCTTCTGCTGCACCAAGCGTCTGTCGCTCCGTCTGCAACTGACGCAGCAAAAACAGGCGCCGGAAATCAACGCCCGCTGGTATGTCATCGAAGAATCGCTTGACGAGGCCTGCAAATGGTACAACGGCAAACGTTTCGGCCATTGCACGATGATGTATCACGAGCTGGCTTCCATTCTCAACCGTTGCGAAGCCTATGCCGGCACTTTTCAGGCGCCCGTCCCCTTTCCCGTTCCCCAAGACGTGAAAGAAGCCGCGGCCCGGCTGGAAAAGCGCTACCGGCTGAAACTTCCGCACAAGACTTTCCGTTCTTACATCCAGTTTGTTCTTCTTCTGGCTGAGGTAATGCTGCACCGCAAAAGGATGAAAACGGAACTGGAAAAAAGGATTGAAAGCGAACGGATTTACAACCGGCCGACGGTATGACCCGTTTTTTATCTTTTGCAACCGCCCTTCCCGGGCGGTTGTTTTTGTATTCAGTCTCCGCGCCAGGTGCGTGGTTGAGGATAGCTTACGGCTTTGCGTATAAAAACTCTTTTGCCGGAATGCAATTCCCCGCAATTACAAAAATAAAAAAACAAAGGAGTTTTATCAAACGAACATAAACATGATATCATAACAAACCGGAACCCCAAAATACCGATTGTCTTTGTACGGAAATATGTCGGAAAGCATTCTACGGAAGAAAGCCCCCGGAAAACAGGTTTGATACTAAGAAAATTGTGCGGAATCTGTATATAACTTAAGAAGCCGATTGTCGGTCCTGCTCTTTTTCGCTATCCTGTCGACAGACAAACAACTTTTTTTAAGGAGAGACAATAATGGAATTTGCCGTATTTTTGGCCGTGGTCGTTTTTTTCGTTTTGCTGACCTCGGTCGTCATCGTCCGCCAGGGATATGAATACACGGTCGAAAGCTTCGGCCGTTTCACCCGCACCCTTTCCCCGGGCCTGCACATCATCATCCCGATCGTGGAAAGAGTGGGCGCCAAAATCAACCGCATGGAACAGGTGCTTGACGTTCCCTCTCAGGACGTCATCACCAAAGACAACGCCACCGTCCGGGTTGACGGGGTTTTGTTCTTCCAGATTCAGCAGGCGGCCAACGCGGCTTATCAGGTCAAGGATCTGAACGTGGCCATCTTAAACCTGATCATGACCAACATTCGTACGGTGATCGGCAGCATGGAAATCGACGAACTGCTGTCCCAGCGGGACGCCATCAACCACAAACTGCTGGCCGTCGTCGACGAAGCGACCATTCCCTGGGGGGTTAAGGTCACCCGCGTGGAAATCAAAGACATTACCCCGCCGGCCGACCTGATCAACTCGATGGCCCGGCAGATGAAAGCCGAACGCGACAAACGCGCCAGCGTGCTTGAGGCCGAAGGTATCCGCCAGTCGGAAATCTTAAAAGCCGAAGGCGAGAAACAGGCGGTCATTCTGGCGGCGGAAGCCGACAAGCAGTCGGCCATCCTGGCCGCCGAAGCCAAAAAAGAAGCCGCATTCCGCGAGGCCGAAGCAAGAGAACGTCTGGCCCTGGCGGAAGCCAACGCGGCCAAAATGGTTTCCGACGCCATTGCCGGCGGCAGTCCGCAGTCGCTCAACTATTTCCTCGGACAGAAATATATTGACGCCTTGCAGGGCATTGTCACTTCCCCCAACCAAAAGCTCCTGATGATGCCGATGGATACTGCCAACGTCATGAGTTCAATCGCCGGCATTGCCGAAATTGCCAAAGAAGTCTTGCATGACGAAAACGCCGCCGGCAAAAAGAAATAAAGGAGAAAAACCATGAGTTACATGGAATGGTTCTCTTTGGGGCTGCTGTTGGTGCTGCTTGAACTGTTCGTTCCCGGCGTTTATCTGGTATGGTTCGGGCTGTCGGCGTTTGTCACCGGCGCGCTGACAATCTACCATGACTTTACGGTAATTGAACAATCTCTCGTTTTCGGCCTGATTTCCGTGGTCTTCGCCCTCACCGGCTGGTTCTTTTACGGCCGGATCATGAAACGCAGCAAGGTTTCCGACCGGTATAAGCATTTGAACGATCCGGCCGGGCAGCATATCGGCAAAACCTATCTGCTGGCGGAAGACGTCGTCGACGGACGTTCCAAGGCACTGATCGGCGACAGCGTGTGGATCGTCGAATGCGAAGACGGTCTGAAAAAAGGCGACAAGGTCAAAATCACCGGGGTTGAAAACGGTGTGATCCTGAAAGCCGAAAAAGCCTGACGGTCAGGATACAAGACCCGGAAAAATCCCGGGTCTTGTTTTTTTATATGAGGCCCCGCGTTAGAAGCGTGGCGGCAAAGAGCTTACGGCTTTTTTTCATTTCGCTTTTTGTCGTTTTCTGTTTTTCTTTTTCCTTCTTTTCCGCTTTCCTTTTCTTTCCTTCCGTTCTTCTTTTTCCCGCTCTTTCCGTCTTTCCCGCTTTGCTCTTCTCCCTTTTTCTTTTTCCCTTGTATTTTTTTGCGCCTTGTTCTTTGCGTATAAAAAACTCCTTCGCCATTGTAAGAAAGACGATCCGGAATTGTCCGAATAAAATTTAATGAACACGCATACCACGGCACATACGACATGAAACCCCAAAGTACCATTGCCCCGAAATATCGCAGAAAGGCGCTTTATGGCGGATGTCCAAAGACATTATGCCGACGGAAAGGAATAGGAACTGTTGAGACCGAAGTTTGTCCGAACTATATTCATATGTTATCGGAGATACCGTCCGAATATTCCGCAAACCCGGTTAGGAAAGCTTAAAGGCAAGAGTCGTTGTCGATATATGAGCGGTGAGGAAAGTGCAAGATACAAGATATAAACATGGAGGCCGACAGTTTTGGTGTAAAGAATACCATGTCGACACAACCGGGAAGAATGCTCAAAAAATTTCCGGACATATACGAAATCAACTGCAGGAAGACGCCGAGCAAAGTCTGTTGACAATGGACTTGTATCCGTTTACGGGGGCAAAAACCTTATCAGACCGTCCTATGCCCTTCAGACGTTCGCCGGTACCGTAGGGGGATGCCCGTATACAAAGACCACCGCGTAGAACGCGGGGGTCTTTTTTAGAAAAACTTCGCAAACGGCTGCCGGCGGCAAACCTCAGAAGCGGAAATAAATAAACGGATTATAGGTTGAAGCCGCTACCGCTGCCGAGGACAGCAGAAACAGCACCATCAGCCAGGCATTGAGCAATATATTTGCCGCCCGGCTTCCGTTTCTGGCGGTCAAAATGTTTTTAAATGCCGGAACGGCACAGACAAGCGCCGCGGCAAAGGCTGCAATTTCGACCGTACCGACATAGTAGGAATAATCAAAAGCCAAACGGTGATTTTCAATCATACCGGTCATATTTTTGAGGTATTGAGCGGCATAGGAGAGGCTCTCCGAACGAAACAGAACCCAGCCGACAATGACAACCGCAAGCGCATATACGTGATGAACCGCACGCAGGACATATCCCCCTTCACTACGGTGCCACCCCGTCGCTTTCTCTATTATTATGAACAAACCGTGCCATAACCCCCAGATCACAAACGTCCATTCCGCTCCGTGCCACAAACCCGTCGCCAAAAACACTATAAACAGGTTCACATACATACGCCATTTTTCAACCCGGTTCCCTCCGAGCGGTATATACAAATACTCCCTAAACCACGTCGACAACGATATATGCCACCGACGCCAGAACTCCGTAATCGAACGCGATATGTACGGATAATTGAAGTTCTCCAAAAAACGAAATCCGAATATCATCCCCAAACCGATCGCCATGTCCGAATAACCGCTGAAATCGTAAAACAGCTGCAGACTGTACGCAAACGCTCCCGTCCACGCCGTCAACGCGTCAAACTGTTCCACTGGCTGCGAAAATATCTTGTCCGCTACCGAGCCCAGCGTGTTGGCTATCAGCATCTTCTTCGACAAACCGATAATAAATCGCTTCACACCGTAACTGACCTTCTCAAACGTGACTTCCCTATACTCTATCTGATCCGAAACGTCGTGATACTTCACTATCGGACCCGCTACCAGCTGCGGAAACAACGTGATGTAAAGTGACAATTTGTACAAATCCTTCTGTACCGGACTGTCCCCGCGGTAGACGTCCAGAAGATACGACATCGCCTGAAACGTGTAAAACGATATCCCTATCGGCATGATGACTTCAATAAACTTAATATCCAGCGAAAACAATCCGTTGATGTTCTCCGCTACAAAATTGAAATATTTGAAGTAACACAGAAAACTTAAATCCAACACTATCGTCACTATTACTATCGGAAGCTTCCAGGCTCGGTACCGGTCAAGCAACAACGCTCCCGTATAATTGAGCACTATCGTCATGATCATTACCGCAAGATAGTTCGGTTCTCCCCAACCGTAAAATATTATGCTGGCAATAAGAAGCACCGTATTTCTGAATTCCGCCTTTACCAGAAAATAAACCAGACAGACAAGCGGTAAAAAGAGATAAATAAAAGACATGGAGGAAAAAAGCATTTTTAGTCTCCGACAAACTTCAGACCGTTTAAGAGATGCAAATCTCTTTCTATTTTTTCAAAAATGACGATATCGGCATTTTTTTCGATATTTTCAATATCGCCGTTTTTCAGCGCATGATACCAATATGCCGCAACATAAGCGTAGTTCTCCGCCAGATATTCGATCAGCGTGGAGGAAAAGGAATCCCGGAACATGATTATCCTGCCGCTTTTCCGCGGGTTGGTGCAGACAATCGGCGTCCGGTAAACTTTTTGCGGATCTTCGGGGTTGCATTTATAATGTTTCCCGATATCCGGCTTTTGATAGACCGTCGTGTTGTCACGGGGCAGAAAACGATACATGTTGCTGATGTTGCCGACCGGATATTTGTAATCAGTCAGCCGGTCAAAAGACAAAATCCGCTTTTCTTCCCCCATGCCCCGCATCAGATGCACATAACCGTAATATCCGCCGAGCAGACTCCAGTGGGTGTCGTTTTTCCAGTACATCAGGCCGTCTTTTTTGTGCGCCAGCAGAATATCAAGCGGATACATCACCTTAACCCGGGTATGGGTACGAAGATAACTTATCAGCTGTTCGGTTCCGTTTTCGCCGTCCGGGCGCATTTTTCTGACATGGCGGTAATATTCGGGATAAACCCGGTGTTTGCTCGGCGCAATGTAAAAATAAAAACGTTTGCCGTGCCGGCGGCACCAATCGTCGATCGCCGAAAGATAACCGGCAATCGACTTCAGCTCGCTGTCGCTGAAACGGTTGTTATTCTGAAAGTTGGCAATTTCGCCGTGGCTCGGGCTGAATACCCAGCCGTTTTTGCCAACCAGCAGCTGGTCGCGAACCTTTAGCGGATCAAGCCCGTACAGCGTATAATTGTACAAGCCGATGAACGCCTTGCGGCCGAGGAAATGATCACCGAACCAACGGTCAAACTGACGGCCGAAATTTTGATTGATGCTGCCGTCCGCCAACAGGTCTGGAACCGTTGCCAGCCGCCGGCTTTCTTCTTCCGAGCTTTCTTTGTCGTCTATGTAAAGCATCGGCACGAACAAAAGAGTGAAAAACAAGGCGACGAAAACGATGTCTGTCCGGGAACGTCCTTCTTTTGCCGCCAGTTCAGAAAGATAACCGAGCAGCTTGTATGCCGCGGCACAAATCAGAGTGAGCAGAATAACAAACATTTTTTCGTTGAAAGCATAGCCGGCCCTGATATTTACCGGTTTGGTCAAATTCACCGTCAGCACCGTTCCGGATCGTTTTTGTTCGAGGCGCTCCGTCAGATCAACGACTTTTCCGCCGCCGACTTTATAGTCAAGAATTTCAACCCGTTCAAACCGGCCGGCAAAAGCCAACGTCAGATTTTTGATCTTTTTGGTGTCAAAATGGAAAATTAATTTTTGCTTTTCCGCATTCAGACAGATTTTACGCGTTTGTTTGTGACGGGAGGAATAATCACCTTCGGCTTTTTTGGAAAAATTGGCAGTTGCCGCACCGCACCCTTTTCCCGACACTTCCAACATTACGTTTATCGGCAGACGTTTGAGATAGGCTCCGTTCAGCGCCGCAACCAAAACAACGGACAACAGCAGTCCGAGAGCAAGTCTTTTCTTTTTCATATCAGGCACTTTTAGTTTGTTCGTTTTTTAGAGGAATAATATAATTTTTTTCAGAATACAACCCGCAATATAAATTATGTGGATACAAATAAAAGGGCAACGACGACGCGCGACCGGCGCCCCCCCCCAAAAACCCCCGTTTGCACGGGGGTTGCGTTGGCAAAAGACGTCATCGACGGGCGTCCCGAGGCGCCGGTCGACGCGATACCGTCGGGATCGTCAAATGCGAAGACTTCCTGAAAAAGGCGGCAAGGTCAAAATTCCCGGACTTGAAAACGGCATGATCCCGAAAGCCGAAAAAGCCTGAACAGACAAACAGCCTCAAAGGAAACCCGGCGTTTAACGGGGAATTTCCAGGATACGACAAAAAGGCTCCCGGTAAGGACCCGGCTTTCAGATTCCGGTTTTGAAACGCTTCTCTTTTGACAATTTTTTAACGGCTTTAATCTGCTGTTTCAGTTCCTTCCTTTTCTTTTTCAGTTCCTTTCTGCTTTTGCCAAAAACAAATTTGGAGGCTATCCACAGACACCAGTAGCGTCTTTTCAGGGCAGGCAGACTCTGCATCCGGATAACTTCATTTATTTTGTCGTCAACGTTTTTGCAGACGTATCCGTAAACAATCCCCGGATAAAAAGGGGTTTTGACCGCACAACGCCACCATTTATCCGCCCAAATGTTGCCCGGATAATTCCAAGGTTTGTAATTGGTGGTATAATGGATGATCAGCGGGTTTTGCCGCGCAAGCTCATAATCCGCGGCCTGCCGGACAGACAGATTTCCCCTGAAAGCAAAAGGCCGCAATAAATGCTGCCACATTACGTTCCAACGCATGTCCAAAAACATTACCTTTCCCCGGCAGCAAAGATTGAGCAGATCCTGATCGGGACATACCAGTTTGTCAAAATCTCCCAGCTTTGCCAGACATTTTTCTTTCAATCCGAAACGACGGCACGCTTCCAGATCCAGCAGCAAAACGCCCGAGTTGAAATAGTCCGCGGCATCCAGCTTCAAAATATCCGTAACATATTTTGTCATTGTCCAGCTCAGATAATTTCTTACCGCTCGAGCAGAAAGCCCCTGACATCCTGCTTCCAGAGTTCGCCGACATCACCTTCGATCAGCAAATCGCAATCAAGGTACAGCGCCTTTTCATAATGCCCCAGCAGATCGGGAATAAGCAGCCGATAGTACATTTCTTTTGAATAATGAGCACGGGAATAGAGAATTTCCCCGTTGATATAACGCCCGACATTGAAAAAAGTTATCGCGGCATTCGGGTGTTTTGCCGCCTGCTCCGCCAGCAGCTCCCTGTGTTCCGCCGACAATTTGTCGTAAAAGATAAATATGTCATAAAAGTTGTCCCCGGCAGCGTTGGCAAGCATTGATTCCAGCGTAACCGCCAGATAAGGAAGATAATTGTCGTCTGCGGAAAAAACAATCGGCATCATCGGCCTATCGTTTGTCAACAAACGATAAAAACCTCTCCTTTCCGCCGAAAAAACGTCATTTTCGCGAACGGCGTTTTCTGTCAGGAAAGCGCCTAATTTTTTCCTGATTGCCGGCGTCAACGCGGAAAGATTCTTCAAATAGAGGTTATATAAGTCAAAAAAACATACGTCAGTCGCCATTCGACGCAAAAAAGTATCCTCAAACAAGCCGACGATTTGGGCAAATCCTCGCAAATGATCATCCCATGCCCTTTCGTCCTGCAAGTTAGACAAGCTTTGCGGATTATGGTTGACCATATAATTAACAAGAGGTTCGTTAACAAAACAAACCAAAGGATTGGCAGCCAGCAGGCGGAAATAGAACAAACGGTCGTTGGCGCTTTTGACTTCGTCAAACAAAAGTTTCCGTTTTTTTAAAAAAGAACGCCTGTACAGTTTGTTCCATGGTACAACCGCACTGTAAAAAAAGACGTTTTCATGATCCCTGACGCAAACAAGGCCCGTATTGACAATTTCGGGACAACGCCAGAAGATATCGGACGGCGCTTTCTTTTCCGCGGAAACGTCAATGTTATAATACTGGCAAAAACACACGTCGGACCGGGTTCGGCAAATTTCCTCATACATGGTTTCGTAAGCCTGCGGCTGCAGGCTGTCGTCACTGTCCAGAAAATGAATATATTCTCCCGCCGCTTTTGCCAAACCGAGGTTTCTGGCCGCGCCGCCTCCCTTGTTTTCCTGCCGCAGAACTTTGATCCGTCCGTCTTTTTTCCGCCAGCCGACAAGCTTTTCATAGCTGCCGTCGGTCGAACCGTCATCAACACAGATAATTTCCAAATCCCCGACACTTTGTTCAACAATGCTCTGTAAACATGTATCAAGGCTTTTTTCCGCATTGTAAACAGGTATGATTACGCTTATTATCGGCATAGTTTAGTCCCTTCGTCGTTTTAAAAGTAATAAACCACCTGCAAAGGTGGCCGGGGAGTTCGAAAATCATGTACATGAGATGACCCTTTTAACTTTTCGGCCCTTCGCGGGCTTTGGACATCTGTTAAAAGCTCCCCGGCCTTTTTACCAGGGGTAATAAAACGGTGCATAATATATATGCACGAAACTTAACGATGCTATACCATGCACCGCATGTACACAAAAGAGCTTTCGACGGCTCCCGCACCTTTTCAGGCACAAGGGAGATGTTAGGCAAAAAAATCCCCCTTGGCAAGGGCTATTTTATAAATGTGGAAAAGCACCGCGCCAAAAGAAAGCCCCGCGTCTAACGCGGGGCTTTTCCTTTTTTTAAGACCGACTGCCGGTTATTTCTCTTCCGGGCGGTAATCTTCTCCGTTATAAGCAGCAATATAAATCCGGCGGATATCCTCCATCAGCGGATAAACCGGGTTGGCGCCGGTGCACTGGTCGTCAAACGCCTTTTCGACGATGTCGTCCAGTTTGGCGTAGAACTCGTCTTCCGGAACGCCCCACTCTTTAATCGAGTGCGGAATTTCGATATCGTCCTTCAGCTTGGAAATCGCCGCCAGCAGGTTTTCCAGCTTTTCGTCGTCGTTTTTGCCGCCCAGTTTCAAATTGCCGGCAATCTGTCCGTAGCGCTGTTTGGCGTTCGGGAACTTGTACTGCGGGAAAATCGCCTGTTTGCGCGGGCAGTCGGTGGCGTTGTAACGGATCACCTGATTGAACAAAAGCGCATTGGCAATGCCGTGCGGAATGTTGAACGCGCCGCCAAGCTTATGCGCCATCGAGTGACACAGGCCGAGGAACGAGTTGGCAAACGCCATTCCGGCGATGGTCGCCGCATGGTGGATTTTCTCCCGCGCTATCGGATCGGCAGCGCCGTTCTGATAAGAACGCGGCAGATAACGGAATACCTGCTTGATCGCTTCCAGAGCCGCCGAATTGGTGAAGTTGGTAGCCATTACCGAAACATAGGCTTCAACCGCATGCACCAGAGCGTCAAAGCCGGAAGCGGCCGTCAGTCCCTTGGGCATATGGTCGACGAAATTGGCGTCGATAATTGCCATATTCGGCGTCAGCGCATAATCGGCAATCGCGTATTTAACATGGGTTTCGTCATCGGTGATGATTGCAAACGGCGTCACTTCGGAACCGGTGCCCGAGGTGGTCGGGATGGCAACCATCATCGCCTTTTTACCCAGTTCGGGAATAGCGCAGATACGTTTGCGGATATCCATAAAACGCATGGAAATGTCTTCAAAGTTAACCTCCGGATGCTCGTACATCAGCCAGATGATTTTGGCCGCGTCCATCGGCGAGCCGCCGCCCAGAGCAATGAACACGTCGGGCTGGTACGGACGAACCATGGTCAGCGCTTCGTCAATCGTCGACAAAGTCGGATCCGGCTTGACGTCAAAGAAGATCTGATAGTCAATATTCATTTCTTCCAAAACTCTGGTTACATTGTTAACGGTGCCGGAATCGAACAAATAGCGGTCGGTGACGATAAAGGCGCGTTTTTTGCCTTCCAGCTCGCGCAGCGCCTGATCGACGGCTCCGCGTTTGAAATAAATTTTCGGGGGAACCCGGAACCACAACATATTTTCTCTCCTTTCGGCAACGGTTTTGTAATTCAGCAAATGTTTGACGCCAACGTTTTCGCTGACGGAGTTTCCGCCCCAGGAACCGCAGCCGAGCGTCAGTGAAGGCTCCAGCTTGAAGTTGAACAGGTCGCCGATGCCGCCCTGCGAAGACGGAGAATTGATCAGCAGACGGCCGGTCGGAAGTTTAGTGGCAAAATAGTCGATCCGTTCCTGCGAACGGCTGTCGGTATAAAGTACCGAAGTATGGCCGACGCCGCCCAAATTGACCAGCTCCAGCGCCATATCTGTCGCCCGGTTAAAGTTGTCGGCTTTATACAGCGCCAGAATCGGCGACAGTTTTTCATGCGCAAACGGATTGGCACGGTCGGTCGAAGTTTCTTCGCTGACCAGCACTTTGGCATGCGCGGGAACTTCAAACCCGGCCAGTTTGGCAATGGTTGCCGCGCTTTGGCCGACGATTGCCGGATTGACCGTCATTTTTTCCGTCAGAATGATTTTCGAAAGCTTTTCCGCCTCGTCTTTGCTTAAGATATAGGCGCCGCGGAACTGCATTTCCTTCTTCACTTTTTCATAAACGTCCTTTACCGCGACAACCGACTGTTCGGAAGCACAGATCATACCATTGTCAAACGTTTTGGACATCAGAATGTAAGAAACGGCCATTTCCACGTCCGCAGTTTCGTCAATAACCGCCGGAGTGTTGCCGGCGCCTACGCCCAAAGCCGGTTTGCCGCTGGAATATGCGGCTTTGACCATGCCCGGCCCGCCGGTGGCAAGAATGGAATCGACCAGCGGATGGGTCATCAGCATGTCGGTCAGTTCCAGAGTCGGTTCATCAATCCAGGCAATAATGTCTTTCGGCGCACCGGCGGCAACCGCTGCATCGCGAATCAACCGGGCGGCAGCAATGGTTGATTTTTTGGCACGCGGGTGCGGGGAAAAGATAATTGCGTTGCGCGTTTTCAGGCAAATCAACGACTTAAAAATTGCAGTCGAAGTGGGGTTGGTGGTCGGGATAATGCCGGCAATCACACCGAGCGGTTCGGCCACGATCTTGGTGCCGTTGGTGCGGTCAGACCTGATCACGCCGCAGGTCTTTTCATTTTTGTACTTGTTGTAAATATATTCGGCAGCAAAATGGTTCTTGATGATTTTGTCTTCGACAATTCCCATTCCGGTATCTTCCACCGCCATTTTGGCCAGCGGAATCCGCGCCTTGTCGGCAGCCGTCGCCGCCGCTTTGAAAATGGCATTCACCTGAGTCTGGGAAAAAGTTGCAAATTCCTTCTGCGCGCGTTTTACCCTTTTGATGAGGTTTTCCAGGGCTTCAGCGGTGCCGACAACCTCTTCCGCCGGTTCCGGCGCAATTTGCGTATCTTTATCAGCCTTATTCATCATTATCTCCTAAAGGTTATTTTTCTGCCGAAGGATAGTACAGACAATTGGTAATTTTTTTATTAATTTTTACCGGCGCATTTTATTTTCGACACAGCCAGACAATATTGTCGTCATATTCCGCCGGTCCCCTGACGGCTCTTATTTTGCGCGGCAAATCACCGCCTTTGACGGCTTCCGCGCGAAAACCGGCATCTTCGATGCACTCCCTGATATCGGCGCCGAAAATCCGCAGATGATCAAATTGTCCGTAATAAAAAATTTTTTCGACCATTGATGCCGCCGGTTCCCCTTCAAACGTGCGGGAAAAACGCCACAATGTCGGAACGGTCAGAACGAGCAGCCCGTCTTCCCGCAAAACCCGGTAAACTTCCCCAAGCGCTTTATGCCAGTCTGCAACATGTTCCAAAACATGGTTACAGATGACAACGTCGTATTGCCGGTCCGCACAGTCAATATTCTGAATGTCGTATTTCAACTCCGCGCCGCCGTACGGATCGGCGGTTTGGTATTTTATCCCGAGACGGTCAAGCCACCGGTGTTCGGCGCTGCGCATGCCGAAAATGAGGATTTTTTTGTTTTTCAGCTCTTCCCGCCGACGGTTGAAATAGCGGGCAATGATCCGATGCCGGGGCAGCGAATAACATTTCGGACAAATCGTGTTTTCGCTGTACCCGGGATAAAGACAGGGATTGTATTTAAAACCGGGATAATTAAAATCGGCAAAACGTTTAAACCTTCCGCCGCAACACGGACAGCGGCAACCGCGGCGGAAACAAAAAATATCCGTCAGCCGGTCTTTAAACGCCTTCAAGCATTTGGCGGCAGAAAAATACATTGCGGCCCTGTCAAAATACACGGCCGCAACAAACGGCAGATATCCCAGCCTCGGAAAACGTCCCGAACAACCGCGGGCAAATTCCGTCAGCGAAAAGCGACGGGATTTCAGAATATGTTCCAAACCGTCCGTTTGTCCGGGGAAATTCTTATACAAGTAATAATTCCAGACAATTTCAATAAACAGCAGGTCGTTTCGGCCTCTGCGATCAGGCGTTTTGGCCCGCAACGCCTTCAGTTCCGCCAGCATGTTGTCATAAAATGCCATTTTGTCGGTATGCTTCATTTTCCTCTCCCTTCGCTACGGCACGTTTTACCGTGCCGAACTTTAACGATCCTTTTTTTGTATTGCTTCGGGAAACGACACGAACATTGTCAACTTTTTGAAAAAAAATATTTTTCTTGCCTGATGATAAAAAAAGTCATACGATTTGTCCGGCGCAAAAAAAGGATCCTTTTTCCGCGGCAGTTGTATATGGGGAACAAGATACGGCAAGAATTTTTGCAACCCATTAATTTTCCTATATTTTATAAAAAAAATGCAGAAAAACAAAATTTCTGCTGGACAATAAAAGAAATATCCATTATAAACCTTTTCAGCAATCAATGCTCGGGTAGCTCAGTTGGTAGAGCAGAGGACTGAAAATCCTCGTGTCGGCGGTTCGATCCCGTCCCCGAGCACCACTTAAAAAGCCCTCTTTCGAGGGCTTTTTAAGTTTTAAACTTTCGGCGCCCGTTTTACCGTTTTCAGCAGATACCGCAAGCGGCGCCGCACCCTTGCCGATAAATTCAGTCAGCTTCAGCATCAGGTAAAGTTTCCTTAGCGAGGAGGAAGTACATTTTCTTAACGGAACTGTCAAACGGAATACGTTATGCCTCATGAAAATTGACGAAGCAGGACATATCAGCGACATGGTGGTTGAACTCCTCAAACAGGAAAGAATTCGCCGGGGTATCAGCCAGCACAAACTGGCCAAAGAGTGTGGATTGTGCAAAACCTCGATTGCCTTTATTGAGCGTTTTGAAAACAAACCCACTCTTCGCACGTTGTTGATGATTTCCGATTGTCTGCAAGTCGATTTGGGTGACGTGTTGAAAACGGTCAAAAAAACAACCTGCCGCCAACCCCCGGCATTTAACGCAAAATGTTTTGAAGCCCCGTTTGCAAACGGGGCTTCATTCTTCAGAACAAACGCTAAAAACGGAAATAAATAAACGGATTGTAGGTTGAAGCCGCCATTGCCGCCGAAGACAGCAGAAACAGCACCATCAGCCAGACGTTTACCGCTCCGCGCAGAAACTTGCGGCGATATTCAATGCTGAGGATTCCCTTAAACACGGGCAGTGCGCAGACAATACCGGCAACAAAAGCCATAATCTCTATATTGTCGATATAGTATGACAATTCATAAAGCGGTTTGCCCTCCGACATCATACCGGTCATATTTTTGAGGTATTGAGCGGCATAGGAGAGGCTCTCCGAACGAAACAGAACCCAGCCGACAATGACAACCGCAAGCGCATATACGTGATGAACCGCACGCAGGACATATCCCCCTTCACTACGGTGCCACCCCGTCGCTTTCTCTATTATTATGAACAAACCGTGCCATAACCCCCAGATCACAAACGTCCATTCCGCTCCGTGCCACAAACCCGTCGCCAAAAACACTATAAACAGGTTCACATACATACGCCATTTTTCAACCCGGTTCCCTCCGAGCGGTATATACAAATACTCCCTAAACCACGTCGACAACGATATATGCCACCGACGCCAGAACTCCGTAATCGAACGCGATATGTACGGATAATTGAAGTTCTCCAAAAAACGAAATCCGAATATCATCCCCAAACCGATCGCCATGTCCGAATAACCGCTGAAATCGTAAAACAGCTGCAGACTGTACGCAAACGCTCCCGTCCACGCCGTCAACGCGTCAAACTGTTCCACTGGCTGCGAAAATATCTTGTCCGCTACCGAGCCCAGCGTGTTGGCTATCAGCATCTTCTTCGACAAACCGATAATAAATCGCTTCACACCGTAACTGACCTTCTCAAACGTGACTTCCCTATACTCTATCTGATCCGAAACGTCGTGATACTTCACTATCGGACCCGCTACCAGCTGCGGAAACAACGTGATGTAAAGTGACAATTTGTACAAATCCTTCTGTACCGGACTGTCCCCGCGGTAGACGTCCAGAAGATACGACATCGCCTGAAACGTGTAAAACGATATCCCTATCGGCATGATGACTTCAATAAACTTAATATCCAGCGAAAACAATCCGTTGATGTTCTCCGCTACAAAATTGAAATATTTGAAGTAACACAGAAAACTTAAATCCAACACTATCGTCACTATTACTATCGGAAGCTTCCAGGCTCGGTACCGGTCAAGCAACAACGCTCCCGTATAATTGAGCACTATCGTCATGATCATTACCGCAAGATAGTTCGGTTCTCCCCAACCGTAAAATATTATGCTGGCCAGCAACAGAAGACAATTACGGGTTTCCGGCCGGACAAAAAAGTAGGCAATGCAGACAAGCGGCAGGAATATATAAACGAATGTCATTGATGAAAACAGCATCTTTTTTTAATCCTCATTGAATTTCACAAAGCCGGGAATATTAGAAATAGTGAAGCAGAAAACCAGAATGTCCGGCTTATATTCGAGAATCTCCCGCTTGTAGCGTTTCATGATTTTTTTCTCTTCGGCCACGGGCACGATCGGGCTGTTGTTGGTACGAAAATATTTCAGCTCCGAGAAATTCTGCGGCAAGAACTGCAGCAGGTTTTCGCTCATGCTGGTACCGATAAGCATCACCCGCAACCCGTTGCCGTCCGGGTTATGATAATGCTTGGTCATTTCGGTATCGTTGACGTCTTCGGCAAGAACCTTTTTCGGGTTATAATACTTGTATTCGACATCCAACAGTTTGTCTTCGGGATATTTGACGTTCATCTGAACAAAGGTTTGTCCCAGGGTGAAATCTTCGCGATCCCAGTCACCGCGAACCCGGCGTTTGTAAAAAATGTCATAGGCGTCTTCACCGACCGCCCCGGCCGCGGGAAAATCTTTTGCAATCGTCTGCATCAGCTTGCGATAGCCGAGATAAGCGCCCCACTCCGTCCAATGATGTTCGGTCTTGAAAAAGACGAAGTTTTCCTTTGCGCCTTCCTGCAGCTCGGCCAGCGGATAAACCACGGGAAACGGCAATTCCGACATCATTCTTTTGATCGTTCCTTCGTTTTAGATTCCGCGAACCTTGTAATAAGGCTCTGCCGCCTTGGCATAAATGTCAATTTTGCCCGGCACCATCAGCATATAGGTTTTGATGCCCTGCCTGCGGAAAAAACGTCCGGCGGCGCTTAATTCCCGCAAAACGCGGTCTTCCGTCTGCCGGGACAGCTTCCGGATCTTTAACTGTTCGTTGTTAAAGAGCCAATGGGTCTTTTTGTTGAAAAAAGCGACCTTGTTGTTGATACGGCTGTTTAAGAGCATTTCCAGGCCGGAATAAAACGAGATGACCGCTTCCCGATAATTAAAGCGATCGTTAAACCAGGCCTCAAAATCCTGTCCGAAACGGTTATTCAGCCCTTGGTCGGAAAACAGCGGAACGTAGGCCGCCAGCCGCCGGTTTTCCTGAACGGACTTTTCTTCACGGCTGATTTTTGAGGCCGGCACCAGCAGGAGAAAGAAAAAAACGCAGACGAAAACGATGTCAATGCGGCTGCCGTGTTCCAGCAGTTTGAATCTGGACACGTAAGCCACCAAACCGTAAGCAAGCAGAAAAGAAACAACCGTCACCGTAAACAGCATGCAGAAATTGATGCCGTATTCTTTAAGATCGGCAAAAGCAAAACGATGACGACGCGCTTCAAACGCCAGCCGAAGCGTTTCCCCTTTTTTTATTTTCGTCGTATATTCGTAAGGGTGCATGACGGAAAATGCCCGTTCCCCGCGGAACATCTCCCGGCCGTTGATTTTCAGGCCGCGGAAATCGGTTCGCGTAATCCGGCCGTCCCTGACCGGGCTTTTCAAAACAATTTTAACCTCTCCGTCGGCGGCAGCCTGCGCCGTCAGTTCATACGCACGCCATTTGGATTTCAGGCCGCCTTCAATTGCATAACAGCCGGACTTTTCCGTTCCTGCCGGACAGCGGTCGGAAGAAAAACGGAGCATGGACATCTTTGAAAATGTCAATCTGTTGTCTTTCCCGCCGGTTTTTAACAGGTCGAGCCGTACGGTTTTGTTGTTCCTGCTGTTTATAATCCCCGTCCATATGCCGCCGACGGAATACAGCGGCTGTGCCAGCGCCGCCAAAACTGCCGTCAAAACGACGGTGACGATCAAACGTCGATATCCCATAGTCTGTTCCTGATAGTTATGAATTTTAGATTCTGCTTAACCGAAAAGAGCTTCGGTTTCAAATGCTTTTTGATTTTTGTTCACTATTTTTGGCAGAAAAAAACGCTTTCTTCGCCAAATAATGTGAAAAAAACTTTATCGTTCTTCGTTTTTCCGACAATGCAGCGCGACGCTTTCGGCCGTAATCTGCCGGTAAATTTCCCGGCCGTTAGTTTCCATTACCCGGAACAGCCGACGGCTTTCCGCGGTATCCGCCGCCAGATTTTCAATTGAGGGAATCGGTTCAGACGCCGTCATAACGCCGTTGATCAGCACCTTTGCCGCCAGCGTTGCCAACGCCTGCCCTTCCCGACTCATTTCCGGCGAGGGATGAAAACCCCAAAAATTATGCTGATCCATATCTTTGCCCATACTGCCGACAAGAAAAAGGCTGCCTTGCCGGCCGGGGAAATAGCAAGGGGGAATTTCCCGCCGGGCGTTGATTTTCCGTATCGCCGCTTCAAAATTGTTGTAGTGGCTCACTTCGTCATCCAAAACCGAAGCAAAAGACACAAACGTCGACTGCGACTGACCGAGCGGACAATACGGCGACTGCGCCATTATCAGCAGCTGTTTCTGCACCTGCCGCCGCTCTGCCGGCGTATAGCCCAGTTCTTTCATTTTCTCCTGCATCATCTCTTCCAGCCTGAGTGCCGTATAGGCGCCGTGACAGTGAGCAACGATGTTTAAACGCCGGACGCGCAAAGCCGCCTCGTCCGCGCTCAGACGCCGTCGGCCGCGGTCGGTTGAAATCCGCGGCAAAAGAAACTTGTCGAAAATTTCCCCGACATACTTCGGATCCGTCGTTTCCGGCGAAAGCTCCCGATCAATGCGGATATTGCGGCCGTATTTTTCCATTTGTCTTCGACGGGCGAAACCGACGTTCATAAAATCGCCGAAATCGTATACCACGCCGTAAACTGCCGCTTTCTCATGCAAACCGTGTTCTTTCAGCAGCCGGTAAACGTCGCCGAGATATCCGTTCAGCGCCTTTTCGCTTCTGGTGCCGTCGCCGCCCAGCAGCAAGACGCCGAGTTCGCCGGCATCTATCGTTTCCACTCTCTGCAAACCGAATTCGTTGTCCGCACTTTTCTCCACCCGGCGGCAAAACGACACGCGACTGCAAAGGTTGCCATAGTCGCCGAGCAGCCGCCAGGCGGTTTTGCGTGAAACCGTATCGTTGGCGGCATTTTGCAACCCCGTTCGCATCACCGTTTCCAATTCCCGTTTATCGTCCGCTGCTGCCATCATTTCTCCGACCGCTTTATAAGCCGCGGTAAGCGAAGCCGGCGTATTGTCTCCCTTTTGCAGATACGAAGACAAAAGCCCGATGACTCGTCCGCGTTCTCCGGCATCAAACAAACCGATCTGTCCGAGATTGGAATAAAAGGCGTCATAGTTTTGCGGTTTCAACAACCGGGGAGTTTCCAACAGGGAAAAAATCTGCTCTTTCAGCGCCGGGTGGCGTGAATAAATCTGCCCCAGCGAGCGATAGAGGACGCGGGAAAAATCTTCTTTTTCCTTTGCCGGACGGAAAGCAGAATCGAGCATTGCCGCCGCTTCCCGGTCCGAAGCGCACAAAAGCGCGGCTTTTGCCGCCGCAGCCGCCGAATAAACACAATTTGCCTCAATTTTCGCCAATCCGGCTTCCGCCTCCGGAAACAAAGCTGCCGACAGTTCCGGTCGCCCGCTTAACAAATCGGGCATCAGATAATAGGCAAAAGACGGACAGCGTTTAAAAGCGTGAACGACGTTTTTGACAACGTCTTCCGCCGGCAAATTGAGTGCCGCAGCGTTAAAAACGCGCGCCGCCGCCGGCCGAATATCGGCATTAAAACCTTTGTCCGCAGCCGTCTGTACCACGATCGGCAGCACATAATGCGACAATTCGGGATATTCTTTGACGACTTCTTCCATCGTTTTGTATGCCGCGGCAAAATCTTCAAAATCGCGATTGTCGTCGTCCGCTATCGCCGACAGCTGCCCTAAGGCTTCACTTTTAAGCATTTGCTTCTCCATTTGAAACATTTTTTATTTTTATCATAAAAAAATTTTTTGTCCATATCGGTTCGGCATCGCAGACAAAAAGCCGCTCCGCACAAAGCGGAAGGGCTTTTCTTTTCAGTTTCGAGGCTACCAAAGTTCCAGCGCCTCTCTCGGGGTCGGATAGTTTCCCCGCGTCAGTCTGTCCCCGATTTCCGGCGTATAAACGTATTCGCCGTCGATCGTATAAACAGAGCCGACGTCAATCCCCTTATACGAGAACATCGGAAAATCGAGCAGTTCGCCGATTGCCAAATCCCCGTACCAAAGCAGCTGCAAAACGTAAAAATACTGTTTCGGCTCGTTACCGGTCGGATAAACCGAACCGTCGGCCTTTTGCAGCAGCAGCCATTTGCCGGCACCGGTCAGATCGCCTTCGTTAACCTTTTGCAGGAACGTCGAACGAACAAAACCGGCCTTGCCCATACGCATGGCGGCAAGCGTAACCACCGCCATCTGTTGTTTGCTCAAAACAACCTCCGGGTTGAGATGGCCAACGACGAGCGGCTTCCAGTCGCGGGCAACGACGTCAACGGCCTGATCATAGGTCATGCCTTCAAAATCGAAGTCCCTGACCGGCCGGTCGTTGATAAACTTGAAGCCCACCAAAGCACGCGGACAGTCATCGGAAACTTTTTCCTGTACGCCGTCGAGATAGGCGCGCGCCACGATGACTTCGTCAAACGCCCGGTCATATACGACCGTCGGTTCGCCCTCTCCCTCGTCTTCGGCGGACGAGCAACTGCGCCAGGTGCCGATCAGCGCAACCAACAGCGACAGCAGCAAAAGCCACCACATCCATCGATCGCTCCGGCCTTGCTCCGGCGTTTCCCGTTCCGGCGACGGCGTTTCGGCAGTCTCGGAAGCAGGTTCAGTCTTCGGTTTGCGTTTACACATCCGGCAAAGTCCGAACCACAGGGCAGCCGTTCGGAGAGCAATCGCCGAACCCAGGGGTTTCAACCGTTTAAACAGCCAGACCGCCCCCAGATACAGCCCCTTTCCGACATAGAAAAGCAAGAGGAAAGGAACGATAACCAGGCCAAGCAGCAGTTTTGCCGCCGTAAACAAATCGTAGCGTACGGAGAATTCCCCATGCCACCATTGACCGCCAGGGGTCTTTACTGAAAAAATGTTCTTCATAAAAAACAGTTTTTATTTTGTTAAACAAAGATTTTTTGCAAAAGCCTTCGTGTTTCCGCGGATTTCACCGTCATCGAAAAACGAGTCAATCCGCCGCTGCCTTTATACAAAGAAACAGGCCAAATAATTCCACACAATAACTTTTTCAACTGTTTTTCAGTGTAATACGGTTTGCCGGCAGCGTCAACAGGAATTTGTCAAATTTTGGCAGTTTATGATTTTTTATTCTGTCTGTTCCGCCGGGTGTTCAGATTCATATTTCCGGCACAATTCCCATTCCATCTGATAGTTGGTCAGGTTGTCCAGCTTATCCTGTTCTTTTTCCAGCACCTTTTCAAAGGTCGTGATCAGCGGGCCAAGTCTGGCCTGATAGTACTTCATCAGTTCTTCGGCTCCGTCTTCTCCCTGTTCCGGCGAAGAAACCTTGACCGCCTTGACGTCGCGCACCGCCTTTTGCAGTTCGTCGCTGATCAGCGGCAGAAAATATTCCAGCACAAGTTTGTTGATGCGCTGGTGCACCTGTTCGTGACGGATCACCACCGAAAAGCGGCAGCTGTCCTTGTCCAGATCTTTGGAAACATATATTTCCGGCTCTTTGAAACCGAAGAAAAATTCCACTTCCGCCGGCAAAACGCAGGTGGCGCCGGCATCAAGCCGCCGCACGGTATAACGCCGCAAGCGGAAAGAACTGCGGGTGCCGACACGCGCCAGCCCGTCGACAAAAAAGCCCTTTTCCGCACCGGAAGCCTTGGCGGTAATCTCGTCCGTCGAAAGATTGAAGTCGTGAACCAGCTGTCCGTAAGAGGTTTTGAAGGTAACCGCCGGCATCGGATTGAGCGCGTTGCAGGAAATGAATTCGCCGTAACTCCAGGCATCTGCCCGGGAACTGCCGGCAAGCAGGGAAAACACCGCAAAAATCAAAGCGTTCTTCATCGTTTCTTCCATTGTTCTTTTTTGATAACAATATTTTTACCATTAATTGATTAATATAAATTTAGCGTCAAATTAATTTTCGGGGAAAAAGACATGAAACAACTGCTGAACGCCGTCTTCGCAATCTGCTGCGCGGCCCTTCCCTGCCGGGCGGGGGAAAACCCGCCGGAAGCGGAATATGCCAGACTCGGCAACGCGGCCGCGGCGGAAATGCTGACCCGTTTCGACAGTATGGAAAAGCCGAAGTTTCAACGCGCTTACGATGATTATCTCAACGATCTGAAAATTATTGCCGAAACCGGCCGTGCGCAAGACAACCGGGAACTGTTCAACGACCTGCTGGAAATGAACAGCGAAGAGGAATTCGTCTATTCGCAGACCAAAGGGCACATCCGGGCGGGCTTCGGCCAGCTGATGCGGCCCCGATCCCGTTAAAGTGTCCGCGCACGGATTTTTAAAATCGGCGAAAAATCGGCATTTCTGCCCGTTTTTATGCTTTTTTTACCCCAAAATAAGCAATTTTTGAATATTTTTGTTGTTTTTATGTCAAAGGTGGTTTATGAATCTGCTCTGACCAACCTAATTGTTTTTTAACTGCAAACAAAGTGAGAATCTAAAAAATGTCTGATCCCATTGATACCAAAATTGTCAGCAGACTGGCAGCCATCCTCAAGATGAACGATCTGGCCGAACTGGAATACGAAACCGAAACCTGCCGGATTTCCCTGATTAAATCGCATGCGCCGCTGCCGCCCGCGCCGGCGCCCTTTACCCCTGCTCCGGCTCCGGTTCCCGCCGCTCCCGCCACTCTCGCCGAAACGCCTGCCGTCGCCGCGCCGGCTGCCGACAATGCCGCCGATCTGTCCAAACTGCCGGGCTGCGTCAAGTCTCCGATGGTCGGCGTCGTTTATCTGTCAAGTGATCCGAACACCCCCAACTACGTCAAAATCGGCGATACCGTTGCTCAGGGCGACACCGTCTGCCTGATTGAGGCGATGAAAACCTTTAACCCGGTTAAAGCCCACACCGCCGGCAAAGTTACCAAGATTCTGGTTGAAAGCGGCGATCCGGTCGAATACGGCGAACCTCTGATCGTGATTGAATAAGCCATTTTTAGCTTAAAGGAAAATGTTATGTTTGAAAAAGTACTGATTGCCAACCGCGGAGAGATCGCCCTGCGCATTCATCGCGCCTGCCGCGAAATGGGCATCCGCACCGTGGCGGTGCATTCCGAAGCCGACGCCAACGCCATGCACGTCCGTCTGGCGGACGAAGCCGTCTGCATCGGTCCGGCCCGTTCAATCGACTCCTACCTTAACAAGTCGGCGATTATTTCCGCCGCTCTGGTCACCGGCGCGGACGCCATTCACCCCGGTTTCGGCTTCCTTTCCGAAAACGCGGACTTTGCCGAAATGGTCGAGGAACACGGCATCACCTTCATCGGCCCGACCGCGGCGCAAATGCGCAAAATGGGCGACAAAATCACCGCCCGCCAGGCAGCGATCGAAGCCGGCATTCCGGTCACCCCGGGTTCTCCTTCTCTCGACACTTTGGAAGACGCCAAAAAATGGGCGCATGAAATCGGTTATCCCGTCATTATCAAAGCCAAAGACGGCGGCGGCGGCAAAGGCATGAAAGTCGCCTTCGGCGACGACGACATCAAGGAGGCCTATACCATGGCCCGTGCGGAAGCCAAAGCGGCCTTCCCGACCGATGTGGTTTATATGGAAAAATACCTGCAAAAGCCGCGCCATATTGAAATGCAGATTCTGGCCGACAAATACGGCAACGTGGTTCACTTGGGCGAACGCGACTGTTCCATTCAGCGCAACAACCAGAAAGTGATCGAAGAATCGCCCTCGCCGGCCTTAAACCAGGCGCAGCGGGAAGAAATCGGCGAAATCGTCCGCAAGGCGATTGCCCAAATCGGTTATTTCAATGCCGGAACGCTGGAATTTCTGTATGAAGACGGCAAATTCTATTTTCTGGAGATGAATACCCGCCTGCAGGTCGAACATCCGGTAACCGAAGCCGTCAGCGGCATTGACATCGTCCGCGAACAAATCCGCATTGCCAGCGGCGCCGCGCTCGGCTTTGAACAAAAGGACATCAAGTTCAACGGTCATGCAATCGAATGCCGGATCAACGCCGAAAACCCGGAGACTTTCACTCCCTGCCCGGGTAAAATTACCGAATGGCATGCGCCGGGCGGCCTCGGCGTACGGGTGGATTCCGAAATTTATTCGGGTTACGCCATCCCGCCGTTTTATGACAGCATGATTGCCAAGCTGATCGTGCACGCGCCGACCCGCAACGCCGCCATCATGCGCATGCGCCGGGCGTTGGAAGAATTTGTCATTGAAGGCGTGCAGACGACCATTCCGCTGCATCAGGAAATCATTTCCCAGCAGGAATATATCGACGGCATGTACAACATCCATTGGCTTGAACATTACATGAAAGCCAAACAGGAGAAAAAACAGACGTCCTAGATATTTCCTCCGGTAAACCGGGAGCAGTCTGTCAGGCATCAAAACCAAAACTCCCCGTCGGAACGGGGAGTTTTTGTGTAAAAAAAATCCCAAGCTATGCCGAGAAATATTTTTGCGTTTTGAACGCTGCCTGCTACGCATCATCAAAAGACGGACATTTTCCCTCAACTTAACTACGCATGGGCAAACCGTGTTTGAGCGTCACCCGTAAAAAATCGCCCTTCCTTCGGGGGGAAAAGCCTGTATTGGCAATACCGTCAAAGCCGGAAGCCGCTAATTTTCCGTAGCCGTCACAGAGAAATAAAACTCGGCGAACCGTAAAAAAGCACTTCGTTCTGCCTGCAAGTCAGGCATGCAAACAAATCCGGTTAAGTATCACCCGTAAAAAACAGGCCGACCTACGAGAGAAAAAGCTTGCCGGCCAACCGAACGGGACAACTTCTCATAACTAAACCCGGACGGATGATATCCATTATTTGGTCAGAGGAACCTGCAGTTTAAGAATAAAATTCAGCCTTTCGAAGAAGACCCCGTTTTTTCCTTTTGTTTTTTCAGTCTTTTTCTATTGACGACGATGCTTTTTCTCCTTACTCCGTTTCCTCTTTGTTTTCCTCTTCCCCCGACAGTTCCTCGTCTTCTCCCCTGCTTCGCGGATCAAAAAAACGTCCGTCACGTCGACGATCCGCATGGTAACCGGGATCAACCGGAATAAGGTCTATCTTTGGGTTATAAAAATTGTACAGTTTGTTATAAATGTCCCAGTTAAAAGTTTGTCCTATTTCAACTTTATCGATTTTTTGCCGGGAGTATCCCGTTTGGTTCGGCAACGCTCTCTAATCTCAATGACAGTTTTTTCCGACAACGGTAAAATTCCCTTCCCTGTTGTCTTTTCAGTATTCTTCTGATCGGCATGGTAAACTCTCTAACCCGGTTAAAACAAAACTCCCCCTGAAGACTCAAGACGACGGGATTGCCGTATGGCCATAAGCTCTCTGCCCCCGGCCCGGCCGGAAGTTTTCGGAATACAAAAAACCTCCCGTTTTCGGGAGGTTGACGGACAAGGAAAATCACTTATCGGGAAAAGCCGCCAGATCATCGGCAATCATCCGATAAAAGGCCGCATCTTCTTCGCTTGCGGCGTTTTCCAGTCTGTCTGCTGCTTCTTCCTGCGTAACATTTTTACGGGCAAGCGCCTTTTCGGCTGAAATCGCGCAGACATTATCGACAATCTGAACCACACCGTTGCCGACAAAAAACTTTTCTTCCGCCTTGCCGGCCTCGTTTAAAAGCTGAACAATGCCCGGTTCCAGCCGGACGATGCTCGGCGCGCGGCCGGCAATCACGGTCAGGTTGTCCGGGCAGCCCGGCAGCACGATCCCCGCATACATTCCGCTTTTTATCGTTTTGTCGGGCCTTGCCAGCACCAGTTTGACTTTTTCCGCCATTTGATTCCTCTTCTATTCGCCGCCTTTTTTCATTTTTTCCGCTTTTTCCAAAGCCTGTTCAATGGTGCCGACCATATAAAAGGCCTGTTCGGGAACGTCGTCGTGCTTGCCTTCGAGGATTTCCTTAAAGCCCTTAATGGTATCTTCCAGCTTGACAAACTCGCCTTTGGTGCCGGTAAACACCTCGGCGACAAAAAACGGCTGCGACAAAAAGCGCTGGATCTTGCGGGCACGGGAAACCGTCAGTCGGTCTTCGTCGGAAAGTTCGTCCATGCCCAGAATGGCGATAATATCCTGCAGCGATTTATATTTCTGCAAAATTTCCTGTACGCCGCGAGCTACCCGATAGTGTTCTTCGCCGACAACCGACGGCGACAGTACGCGGCTGGTGGAATCGAGCGGATCGACCGCCGGATAAATGCCCAGCTCGGAAATGCTGCGGCTCAGCACGGTGGTGGCGTCCAGGTGGGCAAAAGTGGTGGCCGGCGCCGGGTCGGTCAGGTCGTCGGCCGGTACGTAAACCGCCTGCACCGAGGTAATTGACCCGTTTTTGGTCGAGGTGATGCGTTCCTGCATGGCGCCCATGTCGGTACCCAAAGTCGGCTGATAGCCGACGGCCGAAGGAATGCGCCCCAAAAGCGCGGAAATTTCCGATCCCGCCTGAGTAAAACGGAAAATGTTGTCAACGAAAAACAACACGTCCTGATGCTCCACGTCGCGAAAATATTCGGCTTCCGTCAGGCCGCTCAAAGCCACGCGGGCGCGCGCCCCCGGCGGTTCGTTCATCTGTCCGTAGACAAGCACGGTTTTGGAGTTGCCGCCTTTTATGTCGATAACTCCGGACTGGATCATTTCGTTATACAGGTCGTTGCCCTCGCGGGTGCGCTCGCCGACCCCGGCAAAGACCGAATAGCCGCCGTGGCCTTTGGCGATGTTGTTAATCAGTTCCATGATCAGAACCGTTTTGCCGACTCCGGCGCCGCCGAAAAGGCCGATTTTGCCGCCTTTGGCATAGGGTTCCAGCAGGTCGATGACCTTGATGCCGGTGGTGAGAATTTCCGTTTCCGTCGACTGTTCGGTAAAAGACGGCGCTTCCCGGTGAATGGAAAAATAATCCCTGGCTTCGACTTTGCCGCGGCCGTCCACCGGATCGCCGGTCACGTTGATGATGCGGCCGAGCAGTCCCGGCCCGACCGGCACCTCGATCGGCTTGCCGGTGTTCTTCACCGGCTGGCCGCGGGTCAGACCGTCGGTCGTGTCCATGGCAATGGTGCGAACCACGCCTTCGCCCAGCTGCTGCTCCACCTCAAGCACCAGCCTTTTGCCCTGATTGTCGCATTCAAGCGCGGTATAGATGTTCGGCAGGTCGTCCAGACTGTCAAACTTGACGTCGACAACGGCGCCCATCACCTGAAAAATATGTCCCGACTGTTCTGTTTTTTCGCTCATCAAACACTCCTTAATCCTGCTCTAAATTGCCTCGGCGCCGGCAATAATTTCCACCAGTTCGGTGGTGATCGCCGTCTGCCGCATGCGGTTATACCTCAGCGTCAGACGGGAAATCATGTCGCCGGCGTTGCGGGTCGCGTTGTCCATTGAGGTCATGCGCGCCCCCTGTTCCGAAGCCTGGGAATTTATCATAATGTCAAAAACCGCTTCTTTGAAAACCAGCGGCATCAATTGTGCAAGCAGCGGCCCGCTTTCCGGCTCGCTTTCAAAAAAGGCGCCGCCGCTCATCTCACCCGGCAGTTCGTCCGTCAGCATTTCCGGCGTCAGCGGCAGAATCTGCCGGCTTTTGACGTCGCGGCTCATCGCCGAACGGAAATGGCTGTAAACGACTTCGCAGACGTCGATTTCTTTTAAGCCGAACATCGTCAGCACTTCGGCCGCGAGCGCTTCCGCCTCTTCGTAGTCAACGCCCCGGTTGGCGGCAGACTCCGCCGAGCGGACGATTTCGTCCGCATAATGACGCTTGAGCGCATTGTACCCGCGGGTGCCGAGAGTGATGATTTTAACCTCTTTTCCCGCCGCTTTCAGCTCCTCGATCCGGTTCATCGCCGTCCGCGCAATCATGGCGTTGTAACTGCCGCACAGGCCGCGGTCGGAAGAAAGCACTACCAAAAGGTATTTTTTATCCTCGCCGCTGCCCCTGCAAATGGCCGGCAGCTCGGGCGGACGGCCGCTTTCCTCAGCTTTTCGCCATACGAAGCGCCAGGTGCGCCCGGCTGCGGCATAGAGGTTGTCGCGGTACGCCGCGCTTTTGTCCAGCACGTCCTGAGCGCGGCGCAGGCGGGAAGCGGCAACCATTTTCATCGCCGAAGTGATTTTTTCGGTCGATTTGATCGCCTCTATCCGTCCGCGTAACTCTTTTAACCCTGCCATTTTGCTTTCCTATGCCGCCTTTTGCCGCTTGTCGGCAAGATAGTTGTCGGTAAACGCGGCGTAAAAATCGCCGATTTTCTTGTCCAGTTCCTCGGAAATGACTTTTTTCTCGTCGATTTCCCGCAGGAAGTCCTCATGGGCGGCGCGGATTTCCGCCAGCGCCCGGTTTTCAAAATCCGCCGTTTCGCTCACCTCAATCTTGTCGAGATAGCCGCGGACGCCGGCAAAAATGGCAACCACTTCTTCCGCCACCGGCATCGGATGATAAACCGGCTGCTTCAGCAGCTCCGTCAGTCGTTCGCCGCGGGAAATCAGCCGTTTGGTCGAAGCGTCCATGTCGGAAGCAAATTTGGCAAAGGAAGCCATTTCCCGGTATTGCGCCAGTTCCAGCTTGATTTTGCCGGCCACCTGCTTCATCGCTTTGATCTGCGCGGCAGACCCTACCCGGCTGACCGAGATGCCGACGTTGACGGCCGGCCGCACGCCCTGATAAAACAACGAGGTTTCGAGGAATATCTGGCCGTCGGTAATGGAGATGACGTTGGTCGGGATGTAGGCCGAAACGTCGCCCGCCTGGGTTTCGATCACCGGCATCGCCGTCAATGAGCCGCCGCCTTCTTCATCGCTCATTTTCGCCGCCCGTTCCAACAGGCGGGAATGCAGATAGAAAACGTCGCCCGGATAGGCTTCGCGCCCGGGCGGACGACGGAGCAGAAGCGACATTTGCCGGTAAGCCGTCGCCTGCTTGGACAGGTCGTCGTAAAAAATTACCGCATGCATGCCGTTGTCACGGAAATATTCGCCCATCGCGCAGCCCGAATACGGCGCGATGAACTGCATCGGCGCCGCGTCGGAAGCGGTGGCCGCAACCACGATCGTATAGTCCATTGCGCCGTAGTCTTTCAAAGTTTTGACCACCTGGGCCACGGTCGAGCGTTTTTGCCCCACCGCCACGTAAATACAAAACAGTTTTTCTTTGTCCGACTTGGCTGCGTCATTGATTTTTTTCTGATTGATGATGGTGTCGAGAATGATTGAGGTTTTGCCGGTCTGACGGTCGCCGATGATCAGCTCGCGCTGGCCGCGGCCGATCGGAATCAGCGCGTCGACGATTTTGAGTCCGGTCTGTACCGGTTCGTGCACGCTTCGCCGTTCAATGATACCCGGCGCCTTCACTTCCGAATTGCTGTATTCGGTTGCATTGATTTTGCCCAATCCGTCAATCGGCTCACCGAGCGCGTCGACCACCCGGCCGAGCAGTTCTTTGCCGACAGGCACGCTGACGATGCGGTCGGTGCGGCGGACAATGTCGCCTTCGCGGATTCCTTCGTCGGAACCGAACAAAACGACGCCGACATTGTCTTCTTCCAGGTTAAGAGCCATTCCCTTAACTCCGTTGGCAAATTCCACCATTTCGTTATAGCGGACATTATCCAGACCGTATACGCGGGCAATGCCGTCGCCGACGGAAAGCACACGTCCGACTTCGGCTACGTCCGCCCCGGCTTCCGAGCCGGCGATCTTGGCCTCTAAAATTGAAGATATTTCACTTGCTCCAGACATTTATTTCGTCCCTTTCATCAATAATTCCAGCTTTTCCAGCTTGCCTTTGAGAGAATCGTCAAACATTATTGATCCGCATTCTACCAGCAGTCCGCCCAAAATTTCAGGCTTTATCGTATATTTAATCACAACTTTTTTTTGCAGCCACTTTTCAAGACCGCGTTTCAGCCGTTCGTCCTGATCTTTTTTCAGAACCGCCGCGCTCGTCACCGACACTTCGGCGATATTGTCCGCAGCATAAAAAAGAGCCTTACAGCGGTCAAGAATTTCCGGCAACAGGTTCAACCGGTTATTGTCGGCGGCGGTCAGCAACGCGTTTACCGTCACCCCGCTCAAGCCGAGACGACTGCCTATTTCGCTTACGGCGGCTTTTTTAGCGTCCGTTTTCCACAGCGGGTTGGCCAGCATGCCAACGATCTTCGGATCTTCTTCCAGCGCGCTTTTCAGCGTTTCGACGTCGGACAGGACCCGGCTCCCGGCTTTTGCCGCCCGTGCCGCTTCAAACATTGCGTCCGCATAAGACGCGGCCAGTTTGTTTTTAGAATCCTTTTTCATTTTTTTCTCTCACAATAATCTTCGGTTATATATAACATTTGTTTCTTTTTTATTAATGGCGCCTTTTTCTTTAATTACATAAACGAATAGGGATCAATGTCAACGGCAACCCGCACTTTGGCGGGAATTTTTACCTTTTGCAGCCATTGCCGCACCACGTCCTGAATCTTTACCGTCCTGTCGGTTTTCAAAAGCAGCCGGTAGCGGTAGCGGTTACGCAGCATGAATATCGGCGCCGGCGCCGGCCCGAGGACGGAAACCCGGTCCGAAGCCGGTCCGCAGCGTCCCAGTTCGGCCGCCGCCTTTTCCGTCAGCGTCTGATTTTCGCCGGAAACGACCAGCGCCGCCAGTCGGCCGAACGGCGGCAGTTTGAGCATTTGCCGGGTCTGTTTTTCCAACTCGAGAAAACGACCGCGGTCATTGTCGACCAGCGCCTGCAGCACCGCGTTTTCGGGATACAGCGTCTGGATCCAGACTTCGCCGCTCTTTTCGCCGCGGCCGGCACGCCCGGCCACCTGCGAAAGCAGCTGATAGGTCTGTTCGGCCGCCCGCAGGTCGCTGCCCATCAGCCCGAGGTCGGCGTCAACGATGCCGACCAACGTCAGCTCGGGAAAATGGTGCCCCTTGGCCAGAATCTGGGTACCGATCAAAATATCCAGTTCTCCCCTCTCCATCTTTCCGAAAATTTCGGAAACTTCCGCCAGACTCGAAGTCGTGTCGCTGGAAAGCACCGCCGTCCGCGCCGCCGGAAAACGTTTGGCCACCTCTTCGGCAATCCGTTCCACCCCCGGCCCGCAGGAAGTGAGCCCCTCTTCCGATCCGCAGTCGGGACAACGCACCGGCCGGACCATGGTATAGCCGCAATGATGACAGATCAGCCGGTTTGTACTCCGGTGTTCGGCCAGCCAGGCGGTGCAGTTCGGACATTGAATGCGATATCCGCAGTCGCGGCAGATGACAAGCGGCGCATAGCCCCGGCGGTTTAAAAACAGCATTGACTGTTCGCCTTTTTGCAAGTTTTCCTCCAGCGCCCCGACCAACGGCGGCGAAAGCCAGGAAACGCCCCACGGCCCTTTTTGCGGCTTGTCTTTTTTGAGGTCGACGATTTTCAGTTCCGGCAGCCTGGCATCGGCAAAACGCCGGGTTAAACGTACCGCGTCATATTTGCCGCTTTCGACGTTGACCATGGTTTCCAAATCCGGGGTCGCGGTTGACAGAATGAGCGGAAACTGCTCAAACTTGGCTCGCATGACCGCCATGTCGCGGCATTGATAGTTGACGATTTCCTCCTGTTTGAAGGAATGGTCGTGGCTTTCGTCGACAACGATCAGCCCAAGGTCGGTATAGGGCAGAAACAGAGCCGAACGGGCGCCGACGATCACCTGTACCCGGCCTTCGGCAATCGCCGTCCAGGTGTCCGCACGTTCGCGCTGCCCCAAACCCGAATGCCAGCAGGCGGGACGCACCCCGAACCGGTTTTCAAAACGAGCCAGCCATTGCGTCGTCAGCGAAATCTCGGGCACCAGAATCAGCACCTGGCGGCCGTTTTTCAAAACTTCCGCCGCGGCCTCGAAATAAACTTCCGTCTTGCCGCTGCCGGTCACGCCGTCCAGAAGCGTCACCGAAAAACCCCGTCCGACTTTTTGCACCAGAGCGTCTGCCGCCGCCTGCTGCTCGGGTGAAAGTTTTACTTTGCGAAAATCCGGCCGCGGCGGAGAAAACGCCTTCTTCTTTTCCACCGTAAAGGGAATCAGCACTCCGGCTCCGATCAGAGTATTGACAACCCCCGCTCCGCAACCGGCGCCCCTGCATATTTCGGATTTTGAATAAGGGGCATGTTTCAAGAGATCCATCACGTGCCAGCGGGCGTCGGAATTTTTCAGTTTGGCCTCGGCCAGGGTTTTGCCGCTCAATCGGTAAAGCGTGGCCGTCTGCGGGGCGTCGAACGCCTGCCGCACGCTGATCACCATTTTAAGTACCAGCCCGAGCGGCGCGCAGTTGTAAGCGGCGGTAAATTCCACCAGCCGGCGCAATTCTTCCGCAATCGGCGGAAAATTAAATTTTTCGATCACCGTTCGGATCCGTTTGTCATCAAGCCCGGAACTTTTGCCGTGCCGCCAGACCACACCGATCTGTTCTTCCCGCCCGAAAGGCACCCGCACCATGGTTCCGAGAGGCAGTTCTTCTTCGCTCTCGTAATCAAACGGTTCATTAAAAGGCAATGGCAGCAAAACTCCGATAATCATTTATCCGCTCTTTTTTCAAAAAAACGCTTTTATCATACACGCTGCCTCCCAAAAAACCAGACGCAAGGCGCAACAATCCCCAAAAACCTGACAAACCCGACGCATCCGCCGATTGCTAAAACGCAAAAAGCATGTTATACTGACCGGTAACGGAGAAAAAAATGACGGAACAAGACAACAAAGGCGTAACCGTTTTGTCCGAAGACAACGGCGAAATTTCGGACGCCCAGCGCCGGGAAATCAACGAAGCCGTTTCCTGGCTGAACAACTGGATCGAAAAGCGGCACCAAAGAGGTTTTATGAGCGACGCCGAATATGAAAAAGCGCACAAAAAGCTGCAAAACCTGATAGTCGCCACCAAAGACGAAGCTTATGACTTTGCCGGCGGCATGCGGGCAAGCGGCTATTTCAGCATAACGGACAACAACGAAAAGATAACCATCAACCGAAAAGAATATCCGGTCGACAACGTTATCCATGTCAGCCGCAACGCGGACAACCTCGGCAGCCGCGTCGTGCACGAGGCCACCCACGCCCTGAGGCTGGAAGACAGCGAAAAAGCCTGCACTCCGGAAAAAGTTCAGTCATATTATATGGACGACAAACGGGAAATCTACGCCCGGGTGATGGAAACCCGGTATAACTTCAATCTTGATCCCCAAGCAAAACTGAGCAAGGAAAATCTGCGTTATTTGAGAGAAACGGAACTCGGACCGGAAGCTCTTGCCCGGGAAAAAGAACAGGCCGAAAGGGATCGGGAATTCGACGCAATGCTGAGGGAACTGACGGGAGAAACGCCTTTGCCCGAAGCACAGGCGGAAGAAAAAGAAAACGTTTCTCCGGTCAAGCCGCAAACTACCGGCTCGCGCCGCTCGGAACAAAAAACTTTTATTCTCGACTCTTATTCCGAAGACGAAAAACTGAAATTTTTCAACGATACCGCGGACAACGGCAGAGCAAACGAAGGCATGAACGGCCTGCACGCCGCCATGGCCGCAAACCATTCCGCCATTTCGGAGCGGATTGCCGCTTTCCGCGCCCGCCGCAACAGCGAAAGCGTTCAACGGGCAAATATTGTGGCCGGCATGCGGGCCGACAATCTGCGGCTGCAGCAAAAACGGCAGGAACTGGCGGAAATGACCGGCAGCAGTCCGGTGACGCCTTATCCGCATTTTGCCGACAGGCATTACCGCTGCGAAGACACTGCCGCCGAAGAGGCCGTCCGGCGCCGGCAAGCGGCGGAAGCGGAAAGGGCTTCCCCTTCTTTGGACGCGGACAAGCCGACGGTTTCCAAATCTTCGGCGCTGCGCAAATTCATGAACTTTTTCCATGAGGAATACGCCTGAAACGAATATATGCCTTCAACACACGCCTTGTCATGCAAAAAAAATCCCGTATGCCGCAAAAGCAAACGGGATTTTTCTAAACATCAGACTGTTCAAGCCTATTTGACCATAATGACCGGGCCGGAGTGTGAAGAACCTTCGATCTTCAGACTGTCGCCCGTTTTCAGCAGCATCATCTGAACGCCGTCCCGCGGGTATTCAAAAATCCGGCAGGCGCCTCCTTCCAGCATGATCAGATTGCGGCTGATGATTTTTCCGGTTTCCGGGTCGGTATAAATCACGAACTGTGCCCGCGTGATCTTATACCATCTGCTTGTTGTTTCCATGACGTTTGTATTTTAAAAACGGTTTATAATAATGTGTTAATCGTATTTGCGTATTTAACAGCTTATATTATTCTCCGCCTTTGTCAACAAAGCTTTACAAAATCTTAAACTTCGGCGGATAAAATTTATTTTCATGAAAGAGGAAATAAAATTTCATGCCGACGGCATTTTAAACGAAGCGATCCGCAGCTGGCACCAATGGCTGCTGGACGAACGCCGCTATTCCGTACACACGGTTGACGCCTATGCCCGCGACCTGGCTTTGTTCACCGCCTTTCTGGCAGCCCGGGAAGACCTCTGCCCGGAGGGAAAAGTATCGCTCGGCCTTTTGAAAAAACTGAAAATCCGCGACTTTCGCAGTTTTATCGGTGCCCGCAGCGCCGGCAACAAAGAAAAAAGCACCATTGCCCGCGAACTTTCAAGCATCCGCAATTTTTTCCGCTGGCTCGATCGGCAGAATCTGGTTCAAAACCCGGCCGTCAGCATCCTTTCATCCCCGCGCAGAAACAAAGTGCTGCCGAAAGCTGTCGGCGTCAAAGAAACGCTTAAGCTGGTCAACGAGGCCGGACAAGAGGAAAACGAAAACTGGCTCATGCTGCGCGACAAGGCGGTATTTACCCTGCTTTACGGCTGCGGGCTGCGCATTTCGGAAGCCTTGTCCATAACTCCGGCCGACCTTAAAACCGGCGACATTCTCCGCGTCCGCGGCAAAGGCGGCAAGGAAAGGCTGGTGCCGATGCTGCCGGTGGTGATTAAAAGAATCGAAGATTATCTCAACGCCTGCCCTTACCATGTTCACGAAGACGAAGCGTTGTTTCTGGGCGTGCGCGGCGGACGCCTCAATCCGCGAATCGTCCAGCGGCTGACGGAACGGCTGCGCGACGGACTGCATCTTCCAGGCAACGTAACGCCGCACGCCCTGCGCCATTCGTTCGCCACTCATCTGCTGGCGGAAGGAACCGACCTGCGATCCATTCAGGAGCTGCTCGGACACGCTTCGCTTTCCACCACCCAACGTTACACCGAAGTGGAAATTTCCACTTTGCAAAAAGAATATGACGGCGCCCGCCTTCTCGGCGGCAAATAAAGACGGCAAAGAATATGACGGCATCCGTTTTCCCGGCGGCAAATAAAGACGGCACGGATTTTTTTCAAACAAAAACCCCGGACAAACCGGGGCCTTTTCGTTTTTTGCTCCGGACGTTATTTGCCGGCATTGACCAAACGGTCGAGAATGCTCTCTGCCGTCGAAACCGCCTCATCGTCCAGCCCGGCCGATTGCAGCGCCAGTTTGCGCAGACAGTCGTCGGCAATTTCGTCGGCCGTTTCCTTCAGCGTTTTGTCCAGCAAAGTGCCGTTTTGCAGTTTGTCGTTGGCCTCGCTCAGCATGCAGGCCCGCAGTCTGGTTTTGAACGGCGCATTCCTGTCCGCCCGCATGTAACCGGACAAATCGCCGCAAGCCGTCAGCGCCAGCCCCGTCAGCAACAGTCCGCAGATTTTCTTTTTCATCTTTTCCAGTCCTTGTCAGCAGTCGGTTAAAAACGTCCTTATTTTATACCTGTTGCCGGAGTCGTCAATTTTTATCTCCGTTTATCCCACCTTTTCCGGCATTCCGCTTATTATTTATTGACGAAAATTTGTTCTTGCGCTAACCTTTTTGTGAAAAACAATGTTTGGGGGTAAACACTCATGCGGATTGGCGAATTTGACATAAACCGCGCCGACGGAAAAATACTGCTTAACGACATACGTCTTGATACCGGAATCCTTCCCCGCGGGCATAAACTGAGCAAAGAAGACATTTTATACCTCAAAATGACCGGCATCAGGAAAATCACCGCCGGAGAAATGGGTGTGGCCGATCTTTCGGCGGAAAACGCGCTTTCCAACCTGGCGCCGAGAATCGCCGGTAAAAACGTCGTTTACGTCACGCCGGAGCGCAATTTGTGCAAAATCGCCGCCGATCGCGACGGCATCTTCATCTGCCAGGAAAACCGGCTGTTGAAATTCAACCGTATGTCTTCCAAGGTTGTATTGAACACGATCGCCCCTTATCAAAACGTCCGCAAAGGCGAAGTCATCGCCGTTCTGTCGGTTTGTCCGCCGGCGCTGGAAGAAGAGCTGCTGGAGGAAATCGATTTTAAGCTTTCCGGCAACGAACCGCTGCTTTCGGTAGAAGAAACCAAAAACGAACAGGCGGCGGTCATTTATACGAAATTCTACGACGACGCGGCGGAAAACCGTCATTTTTCCGCAATCGTGCGCAAAATGGTCAAAAACTACACGCCGTTCGGTTTGGAATTTACTGCCGAATACAGCTGTCCGCATACCGTTGACGGCATTGCCGAAGCGGTGGCGTATGCCGCCGGCAGGCACCGCGTCGTGATGATCGTTCCCGGCATGCCGGCCTGTCACCCCGACGACACCGCGCCGGCCGCGCTGAAAACCATTGTCGACAGCATCGTCTGCTCCCACATTCCCCAAGCCGACGCGCCTGATTTGATGATTGCGGTCAAACGCAACGCCAAGATTATTCATATGCCGTACAATTACGACAAGACGGTGTCACCGCTGGCAGACCGCTTCATCCGCATCGCGGTCAAAAAAGACAAAATCACGCAAAGCGATTTCGCTTTTGAGCAAAACGTCTTCCTCGGCAACGAGATTTTAAGCAATGAGGAAAAAAACAGGATTATTGCGCCGGACGACAAGAAAAACAAGAAAGAACCCTCCATTGCCGCGGTCATTCTGGCCGCCGGTGTCAGCTCCCGCGCGCGCCGCAACAAACTGATGGTCAAAATAGGCGGCAAACCGTTGTTCATGAAAGCGGTGGAAGCCGCCGTCAGGTCAAAGGCTTCGCCGGTTTTCGTAATTACCGGACATGACGCGGAAAACCTGGAAGAACATCTGGAAAACATCGACATCAACATATTGCGCAACCACGACTACGCTTCGGGCGTCAAAACCTCCATCCGGCTGGGGCTGAAATCGGTGCCCTCCTCCTGCGACGGCGCGCTGCTGATCCCTGCCGACATGCCGAACATTACGGCCGAATACCTTAACCGGATGATAAAGTCTTTCAACAAAGGCAAAGAACGCCAGCTTTTGGTCTCCGCGTACGGCGGACACAAATACAATCCGGTTCTGTGGAGCAGCGACCTTTATCCGACGGCGGATCTGGTGCCGGAAGATTCTCATCTGCGTCAGGTTTTTCTTGAACATTCCGATTATCTCAGCCTGGTTGAAAGCGACGCCGAAACCTGCCTTGACGTCAATTTTCCCAATGATCTGGAACTGCTGACGAAAGACGGTGAAGAAGCTTCCTCCGCCGCGCCGGCCGCCAAACCGTAAAAGCGGCAAAGGCGGTTCCGAAAACAAAAAACATCCCTGCTTCAACGGGATGTTTTTTCATGGTTTGAACGTCTTCTCCGGCAGACAGACCGACATCCGTCCCGGCCGCAGGGCTTGCGAAGCTTTGGGCCGAACGAACGCAGTTCGGAACGGACAATACAACCCGCGTAAACAGGCGGAAGGTTAATTGACAGATAAAGTCAGCTCACCGCGCATCGTTTCCTTTCTGCATACGGTTTAGCACTTCGGTGGCATCATAAGTTTCGTCATATTCCTCAACCAAGCCGACCGCCCGGTAATAGCGGTCTGTCAAAACGGTATCTAGCGTTTTGTCCGGCCGGGCAATGACTTCATATACCGTCTGCAGCCGTTCAAGCGTGCGGTCGGAAGCCTGCGGACAGTTTTCCGCCAGCATCGCCAGGTCTTCGCTTTTGCCGCCGCAATAGCAGACCAGATCACAGCCGGCGGCAATCACCGCCGCGGCCTTTTCCCCGACACTGCCGTTTAAGGCCTTCATGTCAATGGCGTCGGAGATCAGCAAACCGTTAAAGTTAATCAGGCCGCGAATCAGGTAATCAATCGCTTTTTTGCTCAAAGTTACCGGCAGACGGTCGTCGACCGCACTGACGACGATATGGGCGGTCATACCCGCCGGGCAGTCGTTATTTTCGGTAAACGGATAAAAATCCTTTGCCAATTCCGGCAAAGCATTATTTAAAACCGGCAGCCCCAGATGGGGATCCGTTTCCGCCCGTCCGTGCCCGGGCATGTGTTTGATGCAGGGACAGACGCCGTTGGACAGGTAGGCGCTGATCATCGCCTTTCCGAGCAGCGCCGTCTTCTGTTCGCTGCTGCCGAAACAACGCGATTTCAAAACCGGATGGGTCGCGGGATAAGCCATATCCAGCACCGGTGAAAAATTGAAATTGATCCCCGTCCGGCGCAAATCGTTACTGATAATTTCCGCATGGGCGGCAGCCATTTCTTCGTCCAGTTGTCCGAGCACATACTGCGACGCCGCAGGATGAAAATCAGAGCCGCTCAGACGACGAACCCGTCCGCCTTCCTGGTCAACGGCAATCAGGATATCGTCGCGGCCGGCCGCGGCGCGGATTTCCCCGGTCAGGCGGCGCAGCTGATCCGCATCGCGGATATTGCGGGCAAACAGGGAAACGCCTGCCGGCTGATACTTTTCCAACCAGCGCTTTTCCTCGTCGCTTAAACTCAGGCTGCTTACCGAAACCAACGCCGACAACATGATTCTAACCTCCCAATATTTCCATAAACCAGGACAACACTCCCGACAGATACCAGCGCAGCGGGTCAATCACCGGCACGCCGAACGCAGCGCCGAAAGCAGGCAGAACGACGGCCGCAACGATCAGCACCGCCAATCCGTAACGGTCGGAAGAAACATACTTTTGCGCCCACGGACGGCGGATCCAGCCGAAAAACAGTTTGGAGCCGTCCAGCGGCGGGATCGGCAGCAGGTTGAAAAACGCCAGCACCAGATTGCTGATGACAAAATACAGCAAAAACAGCTTCAGCAAGCCGGGTATCCCGGGAAAAAGATTGAATATCAGCCCGGCCGCAAGTGCCAGCGCCAGGTTGGCGGCAATGCCGGCGCCGGAAACAATCAGCATGTCGCGGGGAAATTTCTTCAACCGGTAAAAACTGACCGGAACCGGTTTGGCCCAGCCGAACAGAAAGCCGGTGCCGCTCCAGAGCAAAAACAGCGGCAGAAAAACCGAACCGAACGGGTCGATATGATTAAGCGGGTTGAGCGACAGCCGCCCCGCCCGCCTGGCGGTATCGTCTCCGAGCATATAGGCGGCATAGCCGTGCGCCACTTCGTGCAATACGATCGCCAGAAAAACGGAACACAGGGAAACGGCAACGCCGAGATACACTTCCATCGCTATTTCCTTGCGGTAAAGCAGCTGCCGCCGGCGGCCTTTAATTTGCCGCACAAAGCGGCGGCCTCGGCCTTGGTGGCAAAACTGCCGGCTTTCAGGCGGTAATAGGTTCCCTTGGCGCCGAGATCAACGCTGCTGACCTCATGGGGCAGCCCCGACAAAATCTTGTATTTTGCCGACATGGTTTTCCACGATTTTTCAACCGCGGCTTTGTTGGGCGAAGACATCAACTGAATCTGCCAGGTTCCTTTGGCAATCGTTTCCTGCTTTGCCGCGGCGGGGGCGGCCTCTTTAGCCTTCGGCGCGGGCCGTTCGGCCTTAACTGCCGTTCTGACGGCCTTTGTTTCTGCCGGAACCGGCTCTTCGGCCCTGCCTGCGACAGGCTTTTCCTTTTCGGCGGCGGCTTCAGCCGTAACCGGAACGACCGGCGCTTTTTCCGCCTCCGTCTTTACCTCTGCCGGTTTGGCCGGCGCGGCCAGCGATTCCGCCCGGATCTCGTTTGTTTTGGCAGCCGGCGCGGCGTTTTCTTTGGCGGTTACCTCTTCGACCAGCGCTTCAATGGCGTCGGCGTTCGGCTGTTCGGAAGGCGGCAGGACGTTGGCTTCCTCCGGATTTTCGGGTTTGCGCTCAATAATGTCGTAGACGGTTTTTTCCTGGTTGGAAATTTCCACACTGCCGGGTTCCACCGGCGGAATTTTCACTTCTTCCTGCGGACGGCGGATCACCGGCACTTCCTCTTCTTCGCCGCTTTGGTACTGCGGCGCCAGCACGAACCAGCCGACCACGGCCGCCATTGCCAGACCGGCCAGCGCGCCGATGAACAGACTGCGGGAATTGTTGATTTCGTTGCGTTTTTCCTCAAGATCAAAATTTGCCTGTTTTTGGCGGAACTCGTTTAAAACATCATCGTCGCCCATTCGGAAATTGTCCGGAAAACCGTTTAACATCATCTTTTCTCCTGTTACCTCCGCCTCAAAACATATATTATGCGCCAAGGCGTTTTTTTAGCTTTCAATCAAATTAAAAGTAATATACATTATAAAAGATCAAATAGTAAAGGTATAAATTTATGAAAATTGCCGCCTACAACCTGAACTCGATTAACGCCCGGATCGAAAACCTGACCGCATGGCTTGCCAAAGCGGCGCCCGACGTCGTTCTGGTACAGGAAATAAAAAGCGAATACAACAACTTTCCCTTCTTTGAACTCCGCGCCGCTGGCTACGAGGCGAAAATGCTCGGACAGAAGAGCTACAACGGGGTGGCGGTGCTGAGCCGGCATCCGCTTTCCGTCGTCCGCGAAGGGCTGCCGGATTTTGACGACGAAAACGCCCGATATCTCGAAACGGAAGTTTCAGTACAAGGACAAAAATGGCGGCTGGCCTCAATTTATCTGCCCAACGGCAACCCGCCCTACAACGATGTTGCCGACCGTTCCAAATATCTCTACAAACTGGAATGGATGAACGCTTTTCTCCGCCATGCCGCAGATTTGCGGAAACTTGACTGTCCGGTGGTTCTCGGCGGCGACTTCAACGTCATTTTGACCGAAAACGACGTTTATGATCCGAAACCCTTTGCCGACGACGCCCTTTTTCTCCCGGAAGTGCGGCGCAAGCTGAACGCCCTGTGCCACGGCGGTTTTTACGACGCGTTTCGCACCCTGCATCCGAAAGACCCGGGATATACCTTCTGGGACTATACCGGCAACGCCCTCGCCGCCGATTTCGGCATGCGGATAGACTATCTGTTTCTGAACGCGCCGGCGGTTGACCGGCTGCTTTCCTGTACGGTCGACAAAAGCCCACGGCTGGCGCCCAAACCCTCCGACCATACCGCCCTTGTTGCCGAGTTCCGCCCATGAGAAAACATAACGACAAGGCGGACGAACGTTACGTTCCGTTCAAAATAACCGCCGTCGACAAAGACGGCGAGCCGTTGGCCGCCGCCCTCGACGGAAAATACAAAAACCGGAATTTTCCGCTTAAAAGCAGCCGCCGGCTGCCGGCACCGGCCGTCGGCGACGAATTTTTGGGAAAACTGCAGAAAACGGCGGAAGGATTTTGCGTCAAAGCAGTCTCCCGCCTTGCCGGAGAACGAACGGAAACAGGCGAAAACCTGTTCGGAACGATTGAGCGGCAAAACCACGTTTGCCTTGTAACACCGGTGGAACGCGGCGCCAAACCGATCGTCCTCGGCGAAAACAAAACTCTGAAAAACGGTGACTTCGTCGAAATCGCCGTCAGCGGCAGCGGCGCCGCCCGACAGGTGTCGGTGGTTAAAAACCTCGGCCCGTTTAGCATGGAAAAGTTAAACGAAGTGCTGATCGCGCAAAAATACAAACTGCCGCAGGCATTTGAACGGGACGTAACCGACGAATGCCGGAAATTTCCCGATTTTGCCGCTTCCGAACGAGTCAACCTCTGCGAACTGCCGTTCGTCACCATTGACGGCGACGACTCCAAAGACTTTGACGACGCCGTTTACGCCTGCCGCACCGACGACGGTTTCGGGCTGATCGTTGCCATTGCCGACGTGTCTTTTTACGTGCGTCCGGGCAGCGCACTCGACCGCGAAGCCTGCCGCCGCGGCAATTCTGTTTATCTGCCGCAGACGGTAATCCCGATGCTGCCGGAAATCCTAAGCAACGACCTTTGCTCGCTCAACCCCGGCGTCAAGCGCCCGGCAATCGCCTGTTTCATGCAGATCGACCGGGCGGGAAACCTGCTTGACTGGGAATTCCGAAGGGTTGTCATCAAGTCCGCCGCCCGGCTGACTTACAAAGAAACGGAAGCGGCAATCCGGGGCGAGTTCAACGGCCGGACCAAAAAGCTTTTCAAAACGGCGATCACGCCTCTTTACGAAGCTTATCAGGCGCTGGCTCTGGCCCGCAAAAGACGCGGGGCGCTGGAGCTGGAAACGACCGAAGTCAAAATCCGCCTTGACAAGAACGGAAACGTGGCTGCGGTTGAAAAACGGGAAAGCCTCGTCAGCCACAAAATCATCGAAGAATTCATGATCGCCGCCAATGTGGCCGCCGCCCGCCGGCTGCAGCTCTCCAAACAACCGGTCATGTATCGCGTCCACGACCGTCCGTCAGAAGAAAAATTAAAAGAAATCAAACCGCTGCTTGATAGTCTTAAACTAAAACTTCCGGATTGTCAGGCGTTAAAGCCGGAACATTTTAACCGCCTTATCGAACTTTGCCGGCAAAAGGACCGCGGCGCCGGCATTGACGACCTGGTTCTGCGTTTGCAATGTCAGGCGCAGTATTCTCCGCAAAACATCGGGCATTTCGGACTTGGTCTGAAAGAATACGTTCATTTTACCTCGCCGATCCGCAGATACGCAGATTTACTGATCCACCGGGCACTGGTCAACGCCTGTTCCTTTTCCCCGGCGGAAGAAGAAATACCGTCCCAACGCGCCTTTGCCGAAACCGCCGATCATCTCTGCACCGCCGAACGCGCGGCCGCGGCGGCGGAAAGGGACTTAACCGCCCGTTATCTTTCGCTTTATCTGAAGCCGCTGACGGGAACCGAATTTGAAGTTAAAATCAGCGGGTTGACCAACGCCGGAATTTTTGTCAGAATAGAAAGCCTCGGCGCCGAAGGGCTGATTCCGATGCGCTCGCTGCCGAAAGACTATTATACCCTGCTTGACGCCGGCAGCTGTCTTAAAGGAACGGAAAACAAACTGAAGTTCCGTCTCGGACAAAAGCTTGCCGTCGTCTTATGCGAAGCCTCGCCGGAAAGCGGCGGCCTGATCTTCCGCTATGCGGGCGAAGACCCCGTCAGGGAAGAAAAACCCGCCCGCCCAAGCAAGGCAAAAAAGAAAAAAACAACCAAGACAAAAAACAAAGAACGCAAAAAAAACACTAAGCGCCCCGATAAGAAAGCCTGAATACCGATGCCAAAACTGCTCCTGCTGCTGATCTCCCTGTTTGCCGCCGGCAACGTCTGCGCCGACGAGCTTTCGCTGATTACCGCATTCTATACTACCATCGGCGAAAAACACGCCGAACCGATAACAGCCGAACGTTTGACCGTCAACGGCTTACAGGGATTGACGGCAATCGACAGGGATCTGCTTTTCGCCGACGGCAGGGAAATGGTTTATCTCTATCACAAAAGGCAGCAGGTCGACCTGTGGCATAAACCGGAAAACCCCGATGACATTGATGCCTGGGCCAAAATCACCCTGGAGGTGACGGAAGCGGCCGTCAAAAACTCGCCGAAAGCCGCCGAACGGGATTTTGAACTGATCGAAAAAGTAATGGCCGCCGCGGCGGAAAGCCTTAACGACAATTCCCGCTATTATTCGGAGCTTGACGAAACGGAGAATGATGCTCCCAAACCCTTAAGGCTTTTTGCCCGGCGGATGATCGGCGACGTTTTGTACATCAGAATCGGCAGCTTTAACGGCGCCACCAAACAAAACGTGCTTTCCGCCCTCAAGGATTATCCCGCGGCCAAAGGCGTGATTCTTGACCTCAGGGGCAACCGCGGCGGTCTGCTGACGGCTGCCATCGACGTGGCCGGCATTTTCATTGACGGCGGCATCATCGCCTCGGTCAAAGGCAGGGACAATGGCGCGGTCAAATATTACAACGCCGACGAGGAAACCGGCTTTAACCTGCCGGTCGTCATCCTGATCGACGGCAACACCGCCTCCTCCGCCGAAGTGGTGGCCGCCGCCCTCAGCGAACAGGTTCAGGCCAAACTGGTCGGCACCAACAGCTTCGGCAAAGGCAGCATTCAGGAAATGTACAGTTTTGAAAACGGCGGCAAACTGGCTCTGACGACGGCGCATTTCTATACCCCCTCCGGCCAGAAAATCGACAAGATAGGATTGATTCCGGACTATTGTACGTTCAACGCCGACGACAACGTGCCGATCGACCGCGCTTCGGCTTTTACCAACCTGCGCTGCGAACGGGAAAGCCGGGAAAGAAACGAAGCGGACATTGAGCTGGCGGTTTCCATCTTAAAATAGACGCCAAAACTTAAAAAAACCGGACATTTGCGTCCGGTTTTTTCATTTGCCATAACTCAAGATTGTAATTTTATAAAAAAGCATACAAAAGAAGAATTTTATTGTTGACTGTACAAGGTATAATTGTATGATGCTAATTACAACTTCAAGGTAATGTTTTTTTTAAAAACAATTATTAAAGGCAAGATATTTTATGATAAACCGCAAAGACCTACAAAACATAGAAAGCCTGTTTATGCTTTCCACCCTCGGAGAATGTCGCAGCAAGCGCAAAGCGGCGGAAGCCATCGGCGCCTCGGTAGACACCCTGAACAAATACATCGGCAACCTGGAAGCGGAATTCGGCCTGCAGCTCGTCATCAGTTCGGAACACGGCTGCACTCTGACACCCAAAGGCGTAAAATTCACCGAAAACGCTTCCCGGATGGAAGAACTCTTGCAGCAAATGTATGCCGAAAACGGCAGAAACACACAAAATTTCTTCCCGGTCAAGGTCGGAATGGACGTCGGCATCAGCAGCAACCTGATGTTTTACGACATAGACGCCTTTTTCTCCCGCTTTCCCGACATCCAGATACAAAGCATCATTTTTCAGGACAGTCTGCAGCTGCAATACAACAACCTGGACATAGGCATCTCCTACTGCGAGCCGAAGGAAAAGGACGTGACTGTCCTTGCCGTCAAAAACATTGAATGCAAACTGTTTGCCTCTCCCGCTTATTTGAAAAAATACGGCTACCCGCAAAACATCAAAGACATTATCAAAAACCACCGTATCGTCTGCAAGTCCGATCCCGTTTATTATGACAAGCAATACCGGGAGATTTTGAAAAATTCGGAAAACGTCCGTTACATTTCCAACTCCAGCGGATCGGTTATCGACGCCGTGCGTAACAATGCCGGCATTTGCATCATGCCGCTGCGCTTTGCCGAGGAAGGCCTGATTTGTCTTGACAATTTTGACTGGAACAGTCATATAAGCATCTACCTTTTCAGCCGCAAACGGGTCAAGGACCTGCCCCGGGTGCGAGCGGTGATAAACTATTTCAAGGAAATACTCCAAAGGATGTAAGCATGACCGAACAAACAAAAAAAATTATCGACATCACCCGGCCCGACGACCGGCAGACGGACGAACTGGTCTGCCTGTGGCAGGCTTCCGTCAGAGCTACGCATCATTTTTTGAGCGAACGGGACATTCTCGCGCTTGAAAGCGAAGTCCGTTCCGCTCTGGCGCAGATTCCGGAACTGTATGCGTTTTCGGAACGGGGAAAAATTCTCGGATTTATCGGCCTTGCCGACGGTAAGGCCGAAATGCTGTTCGTTTCGCCGGACTGTTTCGACATGGGTACCGGCTCCGAACTGCCGGCTTTTACCGTCAGACGGCACGGCGTCACGTCGGTTGACGTCAACGAGCAAAATCCCGCCGCCCTGAAATTTTACCGCAAGCACGGTTTTGCCGTTGACGGCCGCAGTCCGCTTGACGATCAGGGCAATCCGTTTCCGATTTTGCACTTGAAACTCGGCAGATAATCCGTCGGAAGGCGCACAAAAGAACCCCGCCGGCCCGGCCGGCAGTTTTCCCGATAAAAAAAACGCCGGGCACGTACCCGGCGTTTTTTATGGCCGCCGTTTACCGGCAGCTCCGAGTCTTGTACGGCGCAACGACGCGGAAAGTCAGCTTTTGCTTTCCTTCCGCCGGAACCGTAACCTTCCAGACATAGGTGCCGGCATCTTTCAGACTGCCCTTCAGGCTTTCGTTTTCCACTTCCGCCTCACCGCCGAGATTTTGTTCAAACACCACTTCCTGCGCATGAAGGTCGGCATTGTTGAAGGTAACTTCGGCGTCATAGGCGTAACGCGCGGTCAGAGTGGCACAGGCTTCGCCTTCCTCCTGCGTCTTGTTTTCCGAAAGTTTGCTGATCCTGGCAATCTTTCCGCTGACAAACACATTGAAAAAGCTGCCGAGGTTTAAGCGCATTTCTTCGCCTTTGGCGACATGGGAAATCGAATTTTCGCCGATAAACTGCATGTTGCCGTCATTGTCGTTTTCGTAAAAACGCATAATCCCCGACGGCAGCGGCAGTCCGAGGTTGCCGGCTTCGGTATTTTGCAGCACGTAAACCATGTCCGGATGAACCTGTTTGAATTCTGCCGCGGAATTATAATTGAAATAAAGCGGGGAACGCATATACGCTTCTTTTTTATAAGCAACGTCGTTTTTCTCAAGCAGACTGATTTGTTTGGTCTGCTTATCCTTAATATCGGTTTTCAAAGGCAGATTGTAAAGATGATAGCCGCTTAAGTTTTCCGACGCCGGAGCGCTTTCGGCCGCGGCGTAGCTGTCCATGGCACGGCTTGCCTTGGCCATCATCATCAGCGGACGGACGCCGCCGGCATTCGCAACCTGATTGACGTCGCCGGCAATCAGCTGCACTTTGGCATCGTTATAATCGGCACCGGACTCGTTGTTGATCGTCACCCAACCGGTCAGGTTAAGTTTTTCGCCGGAAACGACTTTGGCCACATAATTGGTCTTCCAGCCGATACCGCCGGTCAGATAAGCCAGAGAAATGTCTTTCGCCGCCGTTTCGCCGCTGTCGATTTTGGCAATCAGCGTCGGTTCACTGCGCAGGCTGTCCGGCAGCTTTTCAAACACCAGCCGACCGGGAAAATGAGCTTCAATGCCATAGCTGAACTTCAGCAACGGCTGGCCGTAAGCGGCGCTGACAATTTCCGCACTGTCAAAAATGTTTTCGCCGTTTGCGGGATTGACCGTCACGGTTTTCACTTTTTCTCCGACGGATTTGTCGATAATGTTGTTGGCCGTCAGCAGGTCATAGTCGTAATTTTGCTCCAGCACCTTGATTCCCGGCGCATCCAACAGCGCGGTTTCCGGTTTGATCCGGGAGGCTACGCCTTCAAAGGCGATGTCGTTGACGCCCTGTTTCAGCTCAACTTTCCGCTGCTCTTTGACAAGAGCCAGATCGTTGTTGTAAATGCTGATTTCCAGTTCCGTCTTCTTGTCTTCGCCGACAATGTTTTCCGCGGCCGAAACCGCCGAGGACAATCCTATACAGCCCATTAACAGCCAAGTTGCTAAACGCATGTGCTTTTCTCCTTGAAAAATTGTACATGGAAATAACGTAAGCCATTTTTTGCAAATATACAAGCGCGGATGTCCGTCGCCGCATAAAATTTGTTCCCGAAACCGGCAGCGGTTTCGGGAACATTAAAGACATCAGCGCCGACAACAGGCGCGGAGAGCATTTTTCCAGCGGAGAACGGCAGCGGCGGGAAGTTCGCCCTTCCTCTGCCATACGCCGTTTGTCAGCCGGGATTTCAAAACATAAATTTCGGCGCCGATTTGCAACGTAAAACTGCGTTCCGTCAACCGATCGGCAACAGTCCCGTTGGTAAGGTAAACGCGGTGAGTTTCACAGCAGTCACCGTTTGCCAGATACCTCTGCGTAAAGACAATACGTTCGACTTTGCCGGGTTTTCCGGGAGAGCCGGGATCTTCACAACGGCTGACGAACCTTTTCTCCAGCAGGATGAACTTTCCCTTGGCGGTATAGTAGGCCTTGGTGCCGGGAATCAAAATATCCTCATACATCAAAACGTTTCCAAGCTGAGGATGATGCACCCTGACATACTTGTAATTTCGCGCCAAATCGTTGACAACACACGTTCCGTCCATCACATTCAGCGATAACGGCTTGCGAAAAGAAAATAATCTCATATTTGAATAATTTTATAGGCTTTTTCAGTATAGCGCCTTTTGCCGGATATGCAACAGCAAAAAACGGTCAATGGCAAAAAAAACGCCCAACGCCGCTTCGACATGGACAACAGTCATTCCCCGGCAACCCGGGGCCTGAACGGCTGCAAACGTAACTGATCATGATCCAAGGCGCAAAACGGCGTCGTTCCGGAACTAAGGCGTTCAGTCTCCAAATAAATTCGGGATTTCCGTCAGAAATGTCATAAAAAAAGAGTCTGCTTCACGCAGACTCCTTTTGATAGAAAAAGTTTCACTTATTTGAGCTTTTCCTGCACTTCCTTATAGGAATAGTGAGGCTCATTGGTGTAGAGCACCATTGTCAGCGGGGCGGCGAAAATTTCGCGGGAGATGATTTTCACTTCGTGAGCCGACACGTTCCAGATGTAATTGATCCGGTCGTTGATGTCGTACATCTCGCCTTTTCCGAACAACTGCCAGGCAGTTTCCACGGCGGCAGGCTGCGGCTGTGAGAAAAGCCAGAGTTTTTCGCTCATTGCCCATTGCTTAGAGGTTTCCATCCGTCGTTCCGACGCTTCCGTATTTTGCAGACGGGAAACGTTTTGGCAGACGATGTCGAGCATTTCGTTGGTCGACAACTGGGAAGAAGTCACCGAAATGCGGAGCGTGCGGCGTCCGTAATAACCGGCGATTTTCACCTCAATCTGCGCATCCGTCGGCCGAGGAATCTTCACGTTCCTTACCGGATCGTACACTTCGTTGAACGAACGTTCCAGACGTTTTGAGAGCATCGACATCATTACGTTGGCGCTGGAAGAACCTTTGATTTCGGTTACGTCCCATCCCAGCAGAATCTGACGATAACTTCCGTCCGACGGAATCAGATTGTAACCGCCGGTATAGATCGACTTCTGCACGCGCTGGCGTTCGCCGGCCGGAATGTCTCCGAAATATTTCTCCGCCAGAGTTTTGACCTCGTCTTTTCCGACATGGCCGCCGGCAACCACAACCACCAGATTCTTTCCGGTGTAGTATTTGTCGGCAAACTCTTTGAGATCCGGAGCACCGTAGCTCTCAATCGCATTGATGTAGCTTTCGGCATCCCACAAAACGCGTTTTTTGCCGAACGCGGTGTGTTTGTAGAGAAGCTTCATCTGTCGTTTTACCAACGGAGCCAGGTCACGGGTATGTTCCACGATGTCGAACGCGGCGGCCTGAATCAGATCGCTTCCCAGATGAGGAGCTTTGATCAGGTTTGCCATCTTCGACATGGTCATCTCCAGTTCTTCTTTTTCACATCCGGTGAAAAAGCTGGTGACGGTTCCGCCGTAAACGGTCTGCACCCGGCTTACCTGTTTCATGAGCACGTTTTCGTACAGAGCGGCAATTCCGAGTTTCGGTTCATTGACATGACCTACGTTTACGGTTACCGATACTGACAACTCTTTTGATGAACACTCGGCAATGACAATGGTCGCACCATTGTTTAATTTGAACTTTTCCATATGTTTTGAAAAATAAATAAGTGAATAAATAATAGTTAACTACAGAAAAGACGTATACGCCTTTCTCCGTAATTTGTCAATATTTTTGGCGATTTTTTTTGTATTTTGTCCTCAACCGTATGAAAAAACGGTTTTATTTTTTTATTCTCACTTTTTGAAAATTGATGAAAACAACGTTTCCCGTTTAGGACTCGGCGTTTCGTCAACTTCGGTATAAGAAATGTAATCGCATATGTCCCAGTCTATCCCCTCGCGAATCACACGGGCGGGAACGCCGGCGATCAGCAGGTTTTTCTCCTCAAATTTCCTGTTGACCAAGGACATTGCACCGACGACGGAATCGGCACGGATTTTCGTTCCCTTAAGCAACATGCAGCGGGCGCCGATCCATACATGGCGGTCAATAACGACGTCCTGCGGCTCGTTCAAAGGATCGCGGCTGCCTTTGTCAACGATCGTGTGGCCGTCGCCGGTGCGAATGATGCAGCCGGTTCCCATAATCACGTTATCGCCGAGAATGACGGAAACGCCTTTTTTTTCTTTGGCCAGAATGGATATATTGCCGTTAAAAAGGCAATTGCGGCCGATAATGATCCGGCTTCCGTGATTGAGATGAAAAAACACGCCGCCCGTTTTGGCCCCGCTGCGTTGCTTTTCAAAACAATTGCCGTTTCCGAACATCTCCAGCCGCGAATTTTGAAAATCCTGCGGAAAACCGATCCTGACCAGATTGTCGTTTCCGTTAACGACGATGTCAAGCCCGGGGATCTCTTCCGTCAATTCCCGTTCTTTTCCGTTTTCGACGATTATCAGGCGGTTATTTTCTCCCGTGATCGACAATCCCATGGTCTGCACTCCTTTAATAGTTCAAAAACGAGGGTTCAAACGACGGCTGTTCGGGCGGAATGTCGACGGCCTGCCACAAATCCTTGTCCGGATCATAAGTTATATGAATAAAATCACAGTTGGCCAGACGATAGATTCTGCGGCCGAACAAAACGTTGATCAACACCGTCATGGCGTTGCCGTGAGTGGAAAGCGCAATGTTGCGGCTGCTGTATTTTTGCGCCGCGTCGCGGATTGCCGCCTTCATCCGCTCGGCCACTTCGCCGAAACTTTCCCCGTCGGGAAATTTTGCCCCGTAATCGGCATAACATTTGCGAAAATCGGGATATTTCTCTTCCCGTTCAATCGTGTACATGCCGTTTAACTTCCCGTAATCCACTTCCCGCAGGCGGGGATCGTACTCAATTTCCAGCCCCAGCCGGCCGGCCACGATTTCCGCCGTCTGGGCGGCGCGGAGAAGGTCCGAACTGATGAGCCTTTTGATTTTCCTGTCTGCCAACTTTTCCGCCAGAGAGGCCGCCTGTTCGCGGCCGTTCATCGTCAGCGGAACCGGATAGGGATGCTGGCCCTGCGGACGTCCTTCCGCGTTCCAGACCGTTTGTCCGTGGCGAAAAATGTAAAAATGCTTTTTCATCTGTTCCTTAAATCCGACTATTGTCCTTTACTGCCGGATTGTACCCCAAGAGCGGCAAAAAGCAAACGCTTTTTCCCGTTTTCCCGACACAAAAAAACTCCGCGGCCGACCGGCCGGGAGTTTTTTCGTCATTCCAGCTTCTTGATGGCCAGAACTTCGTTGGGAAACAGCGTGTAAACGTTGTACACGATCCGGTCACCCGGCTTCAGTTCCAGCTTCAGCTTGCTTTTTTTCACATAGACCAGACCGCCGTCATCAAGCTCGATAAACCAGGTGTCAATCGGCAGAAAAGTCAGGCTGTAACGGATCTTCATGTCAAAAATGTCCGTCACTTCCGCCTCAATCGGATCACTCGCCACCAACCCGCGGCTTTGTCCTTTTCCTTCTTCGCCGGCAGCATCGCTTCCGTCGCCCAGTTCGACCCCGTTTAACACCGCGATTTCATCCGGACAAAAAGAAAAAACGCGATAACGGATTCTTTCCCCTTCGTGCAGATCCCGGTTATAACGGTAGCGGAGCATGTAAACGTCACGGCCGTCGGACAACCTCAGCACGTACGCGGAAAACGGAAAGGGAACTTCCCGTCGCATGCTGACGGCATAAAGCTTTTCAACCACCGCGCTTTCTTCTTCCTCCACCGGATGGGAAAACTGCGGCTTTGTCTTTTCCTCTTCTTTGTCGCAGGCGGCAAAAAGCAGCAGCGACAACAGCAAAACAAAAGTTTTTTTCATATGCATCATAGTTAATTAATAATTTCAAACCGATTGTTTTATACCTCTTTTGCCGGCATTTGTAAACCCTTTGCGGCACAAAAAAAGAAGCGTCCCGGGGACGCTTCTTTTACAGGCCTTTCTCAGCGGACGTTCACCGCATAACGGATTTTGTCCGGCATCTTGTGGTAATGAACCATTTTGGGCGTCAGGTAAGAACCGACAAACGGATCGCCGCCGATTTTTTTCAAAATCCGGTTTAATTCCGGCTGCGCCTGCCCGGCCGCCTCAATCTGCCAGCTGTCGAGAACTTTCCATTTTTCCCCTTTGTATGCCGGCAGTTTGCTGCGGGCATAGGCCTCGGCCTTGTTCAACGGCAGGCCGGAAATTTCGTCGCAGAAATAGAGAACGAACTTTTCATACTCCAACGCCTTGCGATTGTAGGGAACAAATACGCCAAGCGGCGTTCCTTCCTGAAGCACACGGTCGGAAACAACCATCCGGTCACGCCAGCGGTAAAGGATATCCATGGAATATTCTTTACCCATTTTCAGCTTTTCGATTTCTTCCCTTTCCGCCGCGGTAAAACCGTCTTCGTCAACCGCCGGGTTTTCGACTGGAGAATCTCCGCCGCTTTCCGGCCGCGCCGGTTCTTGCGGACCGGGCACCGTTTCCGTCGCCGTTTCCGCCGGTACGGGAAGCACGCTTTCCTCTTCCGTTTTCGTCTGTTCCGAAACGGCGGCGTTTTCGTTTTCAACCGTCTTTCGTTTGCACGGCCGCCCCAGCTTTTTGCCGTTGCGGCTGTAACCTTTACGGGGGACGGGCAGCGGCGTTTCTTCCGCGGCAGAAGCCCCGCCTTTTTTCTCTCCGGCGCCGAGCACATAGCCGACAATACCGTTTTCGTCTTCCAACGGCATTTCCTCCGTTTCCGTCTTTTCGGACGCCGACGGCAGAATTTCGGCCGCGGCGGCGGAAAAAGGAGAACTTTCCGTCAATCGGAACAGTTCGTCACACTTGTTTCTGACGTTTTTCAGAAACAGTGCCGTTTGATCCGCGGGGAAACAGTCGTCAAGCGAAAGTCCGGCACGCGTCATCATCTCCCGGGCAAATCCGGCATAAACTTCTTTCGGAAGTTCCATTTGCAGAATCGCCTCAAGCAGAGAACTCAAAACTTTCTTTTCATCAGCCATAAGCAAAAGTTTTTAAATTGGACATAAACATAGTGACAATAAAATTTCAAACGGTTTTAATATAATTGAAAAAAGCCGGAAAAGCAATCTTTTATTTTGTTTATTTATGTCTAAAACGCTCTTTGCCCCGCCGGCGGCCTTCAACGTCGGCATTCTTCCCGCTCAGGCCGGCATTTTTGCCGCCAGACGACGTTCATGTTTTCCTGCATATTCTTTACCGTTTGCGGCGACACGCCGAAAGCCGCCGCCAATTCGCCCGTCCCGACCCGCATGCGATCGGCGGCATCAAACAGATCCAGACGATGGGCGCAGGCCGCCTGCACTTCCCCGGCCAGGGAAACCAGCAGTTTTTCGTCATGCCGCAGTTCGCGCGCGGCCAGAATCCACAAAACCATCCATTCGTGCGGATAACGATAGTCGGAAGCCATGTCGCGGCCGTCTTCGGAAACTTCGGCGCCGCCTTTTTTGCCGAAACGGGAAAGCGCTTCTGTCAGACGAATTTTACAAAATCCCCGCGCTTCGGAAAACGCCTCGCGCCGCCCCTTTTCACTTAAACCCTGCAGCCGTTCAAGCGTCCGGGCATCGGTTTTTAAGAGAAAGCAGCGGGGAGTGACGGCCCAAACGTGCCCTTCCCCGTTCCAGCGGTTGACGGCAAAGTTGTCGTCGCAGGCTCCCGGCACGTCGGCGGCCTCAAACGCCGCGGCAGGCAGTTTAAAATCATAAATGCCGAGGTTGCCCAGTTCTTCCCGCATTTCCCGGCAAACGTTGCGGCGGGCAATTTCCTCTTCGTCGGAAATCAGCGCCGCTTTGCCGGCCGAAACAACCACGTCATCGCGGACGGCCGCCAGCTGCCGCCGCCGTTTCTCATCCGCGGCGGCAAATTCTTCCGCGCCCGTCCTTTCCGCCAGACCGCCGAGCGCGCCCAGACCGTCGGGTCTGCCGGTTTTGGCGTTACGGCGCAGCAGTACGCCGACGCAAACGCTTTGCAGCCGCTTCAACGCGCCGCCTTCCGTTCCCGCCGATCCGGCATAGAACGTAACGTTGGCGCCGCTGCCGGCAATCAGCCGGCGGTTGTCCCCGGCGGCCAGAATCTTTTCCCGCGCCTTTCCCTTCGGCGCATTCCGCAGGGCATTCTCCACTTCCGCCCGGTCGGCATAACCGACGATCCGTTTAAGCTCATGTTCCGCCGTTTCCGGTCTGAAAATCACCCCGGCCATGCCGAGAGCACGGGCCGCCTCGACGTTCTTCGGCTTGTCGTCGACCATGATCATTTCCTCAAAACGGCAGTTCAATTTTGCACGCACATATTCATACACCGCCGGATCGGGTTTCAACAATCCGGCTTTATACGAGACAAAAACATTTTCGGGACGCAGCAGTTCGGGATAGCCGACGGTATCGGCAAGCGCCGGCATTGCGTTGGAAAAAACGGCGTTTTCAATTCCCTTTTGCCGCATATAGGCCATCATCCTGCGGGTTTCGGCAAAATAGCGACCGACCCCGCGGTGCAGTTCCCGGTTGACCGCCGCCGGGGTTTCTCCGGTATAAGGCACGCCGAAACGTTCGCATATCTCCCGGCACATTTCCCGCGTATCAATTTTTCCCAGCATATAAGGATCAAAATCATATGCCCGCAGGCCGCCGCCGAACCGGAATTTTTCCGGATCGGCCGTTCGGGCGGCAATCCAGCGTTCAAGCGGCTCCAGACTGTAATCGTAAATCGTTTTGCCCACGTCCCATATGCAGTATCTGATCATCTTTTTTCTCCCGCCATTGTTGCCGAGTATAACCGATATTTTACCGTAAGGCAAACCTTGTTTTTGTCCGCCCCGCCATTATATTGGCTAAAAAAAACGGAGATCGGACATGGGATATCTGCTGGCAGTCACTGCCATTTTTTTCTGGAGCTGGAACATTATCGTCGCTACCGGTTTCGCCTCCTCGCTGGCACCGCTTGAAATTGCCTTCGGCCGCTGGCTGGTCGCGGCCTGCATCCTGCTGCCGCTTGCATGGAAAAGGCTGGCGGCGGGACGAAAGCTGCTGCTGAAACATGCCCCGCTGGTCGTCGGGCTGGCGGTAACCGGCATTGTGCTTGACAACACCCTGATCTATTTTGCCGGACATACCGCCTCGGCCGTCAACATCGGCATGCTTGACATGACCGGACCGATTTTTCTGGTGCTGCTTTCGCGCATTTTTCTTAAAACCGAAATTTCCCGCCGTCAATTCGCGGGACTGATCGTTGCCGTCATCGGCGTCGTCGTCATCATTTTAGACGGCGACTTCACCCGGCTTTCCCGGGTCAAACTGGTCAGCGGCGATTTTTTCGTGCTGGCCAACACCTTCGGCTTCGCCGTATATTCCCTGCTGCAGTCGCGGCGGCCGCCGGAAATCGACCAATCCGCCATGCTCGGCGCCACCGTCATCGTCGCGCTGCCGATCCTGGCCGCGGGAATGCTTTTTTCCGTTCCCGCCGCACGGCTTGAGAGCATTCGCGGAGAAGACGTCGCCGTCATTGTTTATCTCGGCGTTTTCAATTCCGTCGTTTCCTATCTTTCGTGGAACACCGCGCTCAACAAAATCGGCAACGTCAAAGCCGGCATCATTTACTATATGCTGCCGGTGTTCAGCGCGCTTGAAGCGCATTTCGTATTAAAAGAGCACATCAGTTTGTCACAGGCATTGGGCGGCGCCGTCGTCGTCGCCGGCGTGCTTCTGGTCAGCCTGCCGAAGAAAACACCCCGCCGCCGGCCGGAACCGCAATAAAAATGTCCTTGGCCGCCACCCGGTCAAACAATGTATAGACGTCGACCCCGATTTTGCGGTCAAAATAATCTTTCAGCTCATGCATCGACTCGAGCATTCCCGGCGGAACGTCAATGCCGTGGCGGCTGGCGTATTCCGCCGCCCGCTCCTCGATCGTCACCAAACCGTAAGCGTTGGCCAGTCCGTCGGCCATCTGCACCAGCAGATCGTAATCGTTCAGCGGATGCGAACGGATAAAGGCGGCCGTCGTCTCATAATCTTCCCGGCGGTCAAAAAACATTTTGCGGCAATGCTCAAAACTTTCCAGCCGGTTGAAAGGGAAAGTATGGACCAGACAGGCCCGCGCCACGTCGGCATTTTCCTCTTTGAGCATTTCATAGCCCAGCACGCCGTGGAAACGTTGTTCGTGTTTTTCCCTGATTTTGCCGATGTCGTGCAAAAGCGCCGAAAAATAGGCCAGATTGGCATCCATCCCCGCCAGATCCGCCACCGCCCGCGCCACTTCCGCCGCGCCGAACACATGGTTGTGGAACAAATACCAGGTATTTTCCGGCCGGCCATGGGCGATTTCAAAATTTTTTTCCCGTAAAATTAATTCATTAGCATAGCTGAAATTCATTTTGTCAACCCCGAAACAAAAAAGACAACCGAATTTAACGGAATTGGTCAGTATACCCTTCCGCCGGATCTTTGTAAAGCAATATTATACAGTATTTTCAGATTTTAAGCAACGGACGAAAACGCCGGCGGCCTATACCTTTTCCATGTAACGCGCCAGCATTTCCATCGATTTCAGATAATATTCCTTACTGTGTCCGGCGACTTTGCCGGGGGTAACGGTGATCACCTCCCAGGTATAGGTATTGTCGTTGTTGCGGTGCACGCCGTAAGCGCCGATGCTCTTGCAGTCTCCGTTGATCAGGCGGACAAAGTCGTTCAGCTCCACTTCGTAAAGTCCCGCCACCTCTTCCGGCTGCAGCCGCACTTTGGCCAGCAGGTTGTCTACCACCGCCATATACAAAACTTCAAATTCCCGGTTATAGACTTCCCCCTCCTGATAAACCTCGCGGGTGGTAAACATTTTAACCAGATCGTCCTTCTGCAGGGAAAGTCCCAGTTCTTCCGTCACTTCGCGGTAACCGTCCTTCACCTCTTCGCCGGATTTGACATGGCCGGCGGCGGAAACGTCCAGCATGTCGGGATAAATGGACTTGTCCTTATTGCGCAGCTGCAGCCACACCATAACCCTGCCCTCGTCGTTCTTGCGCGCCAGCCAGCAATGAAAAGTCTTATGCCACAGTCCTTCCCGGTGCGCCTGCGATTTCAGCGCCGTTCCCAGCAGATTCATGTTTTCGTCAAAAATATCAATCAGTTCGTCAGCCATAGTCTAAAAAGCTCCGTCATAAAGTATCATATTATGACTTCATCATAGCATTTTTATCCGCCAAGGCAAGCGGCAAAACGTCCGGCAGCCGTTTTTTTATCCCGGTTTGAAGGCCACCGCTTCCGCCGCCCGGTAGCGCCCGTAGTGCCTTTCGTTTCTTTCGCATTCATTGATTTTTGCTATTTCAAAGGATTGCAGCAGCTCCCTTAAATATTCCAAACGGAAGAAATGGCGGACATGACCGTGTTCAAAAATATCCGGTCCGACCTCGGTTCCCTGTCCGTATTCGAAATCGGAAACGGATTTGCAGGCAACCGAAAAACAGCCGCCGGGATTAAGCGTTTTATAAATTTCGGCAACGATCGCCCGGGTTTTCGCATCGTCCCAATAATGCAGGGAAAGGTCGGCCAGTACCCAGTCATAGCGCCGGCGGCCGCCGTCAAAGCCGGCAATGTCGCCGCAAACGGTTTCAATCTCCGGATTTTGCCGGCGGATGTGCGCCAACGCCGAAGGCGAAATATCCAAAGCGGTCACCTTGTATCCGCGGGTCGCCAGCCACAGGCTGCCGCGTCCTTTGCCGGCACCGAGATCAAGCACGGTTTTAAACCCGCGGCAGCGGAGGTACGCTTCCGTTTCTGCAACAAAGCCGCCCGGCACCGCGCCGTCTTCGGTAAATTTGTTAACCCATTTGTCTTCCCAATACGCCTGATCCGCCATATTTCATCTTCCTTTCCCGCACTGTCATCTTAACGCAAAATAAACAAACGGCAAACAAAAAACTCTTCCGCCCGCAAGCGGAAGAGTTTTTGTTGTTCAAACGGCCGCCGCGCTACCCGCGGACAACCGACATTTTTGCCAAAGGCGCCGTTTCTTCGACGTACCAGGCGTCGTTTTCGTCCCGGCACAGCTTCCAAAAACGGCCGTGATCGTAAAAAGCTTCGCCTTCGTCTATCGCCTCGCGCGCCAGTTCCAACGGGTCATACGCCATAAACCGGTCAACGTCGTCCTGAAACAGTTTGACAAACAAAGTGTCTCCCGTTTCTGGCACCCAGCCGATCCAGCAGACGCCGAGAAGCTTCTTCACCCTGCCGATCACGTAAACGCGGCAGAGCATGAACTCGGCGCCGGCAAAACCGCGGATGGCGGCTTCCGCCCCGGCATAGAACTGATGGTAAAAAAAGAAAACGTGCCGCAGATAAAATCCGCGCCGACGGTCAAATTTTACCATATAAAGCCGGCCGTCGAAAAGGAACATTTCTCCCTCTTCCAGCGGCCGAAAGGTCAGCAGTTCGCGTCTTTTCGCCAGTTCATCGTATTTGAACAGCGGAAACACATGCGTTCCCTGCGGACTTTTGACGTTCCAGACGAAAAAACCGGTTCCTTCTTCGTCCCCCGGCCGGGCGGAAACACCGGGCTGCGGAAGCTGCAAAGGAGAAATTCCCCTGCCCCGGCACAACTGCCCGACAACGGCGGAAGACCACAAAGGACAATCCGCGCCGGGCTGTTCCAGATAATTCTTTTCTTTCATAGGCTTGGCATTTTATAAAACAAAATAATCATTCTCAACGGGCGACGGTTACTTCTTTTTCACCAGCCGCAGATAAGGGTTGTGAAAAGACGGTTCCAAAAACCGATAACCGTTTTCGTCTTCCTTCAGTACAAAGCTTTTACCGCGCATTTCAAAACGTTCGCCGACGTCTATCGCCTCGCGGCCGAGTTCGGTATAGGAATAGCCGGCCAAAAGTTCCCAGTCTTCCTCAAACAGCTTGATAAAAAGAGTGGCGTTGGCCGTTTTGTCGTAACCGATCCAGCAGCAGGTCAGAAAACGGCTGTTTTCTTCCGTTACGAACAGCCGGCACAACATATAGCGGGCATTCGGATATCCGAGAATCGCGCCTTCGCCGATCGCATAGCGTTCGTGCCAGTAGAAACTGACGTTGCGGATACAGCGGCCGAGCATTTTGTCATAACCGACCAGATAGGTGCGGCGGCGGACGTACATGATCATTTCGCCGCTTTCCAGCGGAGCAAATTCCCAGTCGCCACATTCGGGAATTCCGATTGCCGGAAAAAGCGGCAGCACATGAAATTCCTTTTCACAGTCGGCCCAGACGCAATATGTCGTCTGCGGATGACTGCGGCGGCGGATGGTACCGAGCACCGGCATTTGTCTGATGTCGACGCCCGCGGTGCGAAACAAGGCAAAAGCCTCGGCCGCCGAACCGGCGCAAACTTCTTCTCCGGGCGGCAGCAGGTAATCACAATCCTTCATAAGCAATATGTTTTTAAGTTAATACATATAAAATAATTCTCTCTAAACGTTTTGAGGATATTCCATTTAGACAAAATTTTCAATATTTTTTTCATGAAGGAGTGACAAGAAAACAAAAAGGCGTAACGGCGGGAAATGCAAAAAGGCAAACGGCAAAACTAAACTTCCGCCGGCCGACGCAGGCGGAATCGGCTCATTCAAACCTAAAACGCCCGCCCCGAAAAGCTTCGCAGGCCTCACAGACGGGCCGGCATGTCGGTATCCGCGTTCGGCGCATAAAAAAAGTCCCCGGCGCAAAGCACCGGGGACAACCGCCGGAAACTGACTTCAGAAACGGAAATCGCGCTCGCCGTTTTCGATTTTCCCCAGTCTCTCAACCACGATGTCGCGCACCTTTTCCCGCGGGATGCTGCACAGTTCTTTTTTGATCAGCTCCAGACCGAGTTCTCTGGTTGCGGGCGAAGCATAATCGACCAGATATTCCTTAAGCGTCATCAGCGCGTTCGGATGGCAGCAGTTTTGGATCTGTTTGCTTTTGCACAAAGCCATGAAACGGTCACCGGTACGGCCTTCGCGGTAGCAGGCGGTGCAAAAGCTCGGAATGTAGCCCATCGTCATCAGCCAATTGATCACTTCGTCCAGCGTGCGGGTGTCGCTGACGTCAAACTGAGCGGAATTTTCTTCTTCCGGTTCCGGCTCGGCATAGCCGCCGACGCTGGTTTTTGAGCCGCCGCTGATTTGCGAAATGCCCAAATGCAAAACCCGCTCGCGGCATTTTTGGCTTTCGCGGGTGGAAACGATCATTCCCGTATAAGGAACGGCAATGCGGATGCAGGCAACGATTTTGGCAAACGTGTCGTCGTCGATGCCGTTGGCAAAACTGGCCGGATCAATGTCGTCGGCGGCGCGAATCCGCGGCACGCTGATTGTATGCGGACCGACGCCGTGCACCGCTTCCAGATGTTCGGCATGCATCAGAAGGCCGGCAAATTCGTACTTGTATCTTTCCAGCCCGAACAAAACGCCCAGTCCCACGTCGTCAATGCCGCCTTCCATTGCCCGGTCCATCGCTTCCGTATGCCAGGCGTAATTGTGCTTCGGTCCGGTCGGATGCAGCTGCTCGTAGCTTTCCTTATGATAAGTTTCCTGAAACAGGATATAAGTGCCGATCCCGGCCTCGTGCAATTTGCGGTAATTTTCCACCGTGGTGGCGGCAATATTGACATTGACCCGGCGGATGGCGCCATTCTTGTGCTTAATGCCGTAAATCGTTTTGATGCATTCCAGAATATATTCGATCGGATTGTTGACCGGATCTTCTCCGGCTTCGATCGCCAGCCGCTTATGCCCCATGTCCTGCAGGGCGATCACTTCGCGGCGCACTTCCTCCTGCGTCATTTTTTTGCGGGCAATATGTTTGTTTTTGGCATGATACGGACAATAGACACAGCCGTTGACGCAATAGTTGGAAAGATACAGCGGCGCAAACAAAACAATCCTGTTGCCGTAAAAGTCTTTTTTTATCTGCTCGGCCAGCGCGCAGATTTCCGCGTTTTTGTCCGCCGATTCACAGGCCAGCAGGACCGAAGCTTCGCGATGGGAAAGACCCTGGCGCAGTTTTGCCTTGTCGAGAATTTCATCAATCAACGCTATGTTGTTTTTGTTGGCTTCGGCATATTCCAAAGTCGACAATATTTCTTCATGGCTGATAAATTCCTCAGCCTTCAATGATTCGGGATTATACATAAACACCTCTTTCTTATGGGTCAGAACATTCTTCCCCGTCAGTTGATAAAACGGCTATTCGCCGGCGCCGGAATAGACGGTTCGCGCGGTAACGCCTTTCAGACTGCCGATTTTGCCGGACAACGCGCTGATCACGTCGTGCGGCGCGTCAACCACCACGCTGATGATATTGATCTTTTTCGCGCGGTAGGGAATTCCCATCCGGCCGATGATATAATCGGCATAGTCGTGCAGAATTTCGTTCAGGCGTTCGACGGAATCGCGGTCTTCGACGACGACGGCGACAACGGCTACTTTCGTTTCCATGAATTTTTCCTTTTTTTAAAACAGTTTCAAAAACAATATCACGTTAGCACGGATACCGGCAAAAAACAACGGGGAATTTCCCCGTTGCAAAAAAATCCGGACGAATTTTCTATTTCAGCCAGTATTCGACGGTGGAAACCACCCGCACCTTCTTGTCGATCTGTCGGTTTTCCTGCATATTAAGAGCGTCCACTTTCGGCTGTACCGAGAACACGCCCTGGCTGGCGCGGCGGATTTTGCCGACCTTGCTGCCGCTGTTTTTGGCAAACTGCAATGCGGCTTCTTTGGCGTTGCGGGTCGCCTCTTCCAGCATCTCGGGCTTGATGTCGTTCAATTTCGTAAACAAATACGACACTCTGGAACCGCCGCCGTAATCCTGGCTGAAAACAATGCCGCCGGCGATCAGTTCGTTGCTTGCGGTCAGAGCGTCGGCCACCGCGTCGACTTTGTTTGTCTGCAATTCGACCGACTGGGTCAGAATAAAGCGACGGCCGTTCGTTTCCGCCGTATTTTGGTACGGATTGGCAAACAGGTCATTGGTCGTGATCGGGCTGACCGAAATTTCCTCCTCGGCAAAACCGCGCTTTTTCAGAAAGGCGACAATCGTTTTGGCCTGTCCGAGTATCTGCGGCTGGAGTTCGGACAAATCGTTGCCGGTCACCACGAATTGCAGCGACCAGACCGCCATGTCGGCACGGACGTCGCGTTCGGCCAGGCCTTTGACGGTTACGCTGTTGGCGTTGATTTTTGACTGATAGTAATAGTAGCCGGGGAAAAAACCGCCCAGCGCAATACCGGCAGCCAGCACCATTGCGGCAGCCGTCCGGCAGCGGCGGGGACAACTTTCGCCCTCTTCCGGCAACGGTCCCCGCGGCGGCGGCGGTCTTTTGAAACCGGGTCTTTTGTAGGCCGGCCTTTCTTCGGCCGCTCTTTCCGGCGCCGCCTTCTCGGGCACGCTCTCGGCGCCGCGGACGTAAACCGTGTTTTTATCTTCCGTTTCTTTTCTGATTTTTTCTTTTTTCATCAGACACCCCTTTGACTTTTGTTGTTTCAATCCGATATATGTTTTGTCGGCCGAAATTCAAGCCCGCATCAGCTCCGGCCGTCGTTTTTCACGTTTCTGAAGCCGCCCGGCCCTTCCCGCCGGGCAAGATACCACGCTTCGCGTTCGGGATGGCGCAGATAAGCCGTACGCCGCATTTCCCCGGCGATGCCGTATTGTTCGAGAAACGAACTTTCTCCGCATTTTTCCGTCAGGTAATCGACAAAGACCTTGCCGGTTCCGAAATCGTTGCTGTTGGTTCGCACGATGCGTCTGATTTCCTGAACCGCACGGCGCACCATAAAATCGCGCATTTGTTCGCCGCTGCCGCCGTCGGGCAGCCATTCCTCCACGGCATATTCCCCCGCCAGCAGACGCTTTGAATAAGCCAGCATTCTTTTCAGCCGGCCGAAGTCTTTCCTTCTTTCCAGACGATAGAGATTAGTGGTGTGAACGTCGATTTCCACGCCGCGGCCGGCGCACCAGCCGCCGATCCGTTCGGGAATGGAAATTTCAAGCGGGCCGAACTCTTTAATTCCCCGCGCTCCGGCTTCTTCCATAACCGTCCTCACCTGGTCGGCGCAGTTGTTCGACAGCAGGCTGTAATCTCCCGTCTGCCCCCGGCGGCGAAGAATCGCCTCCCGCAGCCGTTCGCGGCTGATGCCGGCCGCAGCCGGAAAAACGTAATAATGACGAACGCCTTCTTCAAATATCTGCGGCTGGTCGGCTTTCAGGTTCCGCATGCCGCCGGCTTCAAAGTCGATCACCAGCCCTTCGTATTCCATCTGTACGTGTCCCCACGGGTATTTTCTGCCGAAACCGGGCGCAAAGACGGTGACTTTGACCGGTTCCTCCCCGATCTCCAGCCGCCGCCCGTTCATATCGGTGACGTCGCGCGGCGTGCGGTCGTAATCAAACCAAAAATCCGAATTTTCTGTCATAAAATTCCTCATTTCTTCATTTTACGAAGGCCAATTTAGCATAAAACGCCGATGAAGACAACAAAAAAGCCGCCCGTTGCCGGAGCGGCTTTCAAAACGGCGGAACGTGCTTACGCTTCCGGCGATTTTTCGTCTTTTGCCTTCCACAGGGAAACGGCAATGCCGGCAAACAGCAGGCCGAACGTAACGCTTAAGGAATGCCAGGCTTCAAGTTCAAAACCGAGAACCCTCGGTGCAAAAATCTTCAAACCGATGAAGATGAGAATGATCGACAGCGCCGGCTTCAGATATTTGAACTTGTGAACAACCGCCTCCAGCAGGAAATACAGAGCCCTCAGGCCGAGGATGGCGAAAATGTTGCTGGTATAGACGATAAACACGTCCTGAGTGATAAGGAAAATCGCGGGGATGCTGTCCAGCGCGAAAATCACATCCATGGTTTCAATCGTAATCAGGGCAAAAAACAGAGGCGTAATGTAGTGTTTTCCGTTTTCCTTGACAAAGAAATGCTCGCCGTGGATCTTGCCGGTAACGTGAAAAATTTTGGAAAAGAACTTAAACATCCGGGTTTCTTCAAACGCCGGCTCTTCTTCGCCCTTGTGCAACAGCATCTTGACCCCGGTGTAGACGAGGAAGGCGGAAAAGACGTACAATACCCAGTGGAAGTTCGAGATCAGCGTTTCCCCGACCAGGATCAGCAGAGCGCGCATGACGATTGCGCCGAGGATCCCCCAGAACAAAACCCGGTGCTGGTACATCCGCGGCACCCCGAGGCTGGAAAAGATCAGCGACATGATGAAAATGTTGTCGAGCGAAAGGCTCTTTTCCACCAGAAAGCCGGTGAAAAAGTCCATTCCCTTGTCAACCCCTTCCTCATAGATGATAAACACCCCGAACACACAGGCCGCCAAAATGTAGATAATGCACAAATTGAGAGTATGCCAGAAGTTTGGCACTTCGTTCTTGCGGTTGAACAAAAAGAGGTCAAAAAACAGCAGCAGCAAAACGACAACGCCGAAAATGACCCACAGCCACTCCTCGGGAATGACATAATGGTCGGTAAACAGTTGTTTCAGTTTTTCCATAATTTTTTACTTTCAATAAAAAGACCCGAATTTCGCTTTGTTATAGACCGGTTTTCCCGGGCAGTCAACAGCCGCAAACCTCTTGTCCAAAGCTTTTGCACCCCCGACGAAGCAAAAAACAAACGTTCCCCCTTGTCAAAAACCGCAAAGGATAGTATAATAAGAATGCAAGCGACGGAAGTCCGAAGGACAAAAACCGGCGTTTGCACCGGATTAACAAGTATGGAGTTTTTATGTACGCAGTAACACCGATTGCGGTGCAAAGCAACCAACCTCCCCGAAAAAACAACCGTTTGCGGGGCATTGACAATTCGTTTCAAACTTTGAACCAGCCGTCTGGTTTTTCTTATCTCTGCGAGGGCTTATCGGTTCTGAAAGGAGTGTAATTATGCTTTCTTTCAGAAACAAACTGAATTCCCGGGATCCGGAAGCGATCCGGAAAATTTCGGCTTCTACCGGCTTTTTTGACGCCACCGACATTGAAATCAGCGTCAACCTTGCGCACAGCGCCCTTGACGGGCAGCGGCACGCCAACGACAATGTGGAAGAACCCAGTTTCCTGCTTGCCGAAGACAACGGCAAAACCGTCGGTTATGCCTGTTTCGGCAAAATCCAGGACTGCAATTCCGCTTACGAACTGCACCTGATTTCCACTTTAAGCAGCTACCGCGGGCACGGCATCGGCCGCAAAATGATCGCCCGGCTGCTTGAAACCGTGCGCGAACTCGGCGGCAAAAAGCTTTTCGTCAAAACCGAAGGGACCGAGCAATACCTGCCGACCCGCAAATTTTACGAATCCTGCGGCTTCAAGCTGGAGGCCGTCCTGAAGGAATATTACGACGACAAGGATGACTGTTACATCTATTCGTACAAATTCTGCGAAGACGACGCAGCCGACACCGTCCCGGCCGAATAACGGTTCAAAAATCGACAATCCCCCGCCGAAAAGCGGGGGATTTTTTTTGGTCTCCGGCATTTTGGCCAAACCACGCTTTTTGACCGAACCTCTCTTCTTTTATTTTACTTGACAAAATTTGCGGAATATGTTCAAATTTTTTTGCAACACAAATTACTTTGTCAACTTTAAATTATTTAACTATTTAAAAAAAGCCCTTCAAGTCAAGTAGAAGGCATGAAAAAAACTATGAACAGCATTATTATCGAGGGGACGCATCCCGTATTTTTCAAAACCGCCGAAGAGGAAACGGAACTGTTGGTCAACGGCGGAGAAAAAGAACGTTTCTATTACATCTGCTGCCGCGGCATCCAAACTCTTTCCGCCCAGCGCAAGCTTCTTGCCGGCGGGGAAAGATGGATCGAACTGCAGCAGACGGTTCACCCGGAAATGTGGAATTACCGCCTTTTTTCCGAACTGCGCCGACGCGGCATCCTGCCGCCGGACGACCGCTCGGAAGAAGAAGCCAAGGCGGACTTTCTCAAATGGCTGCGACATAACATGATATGTTCGCCGCTTGCTTATAAAAGCGAAAAGGAATACGGCGTGACGTCACAGCTTCTGATGGCCGCGGGCGCTTGTTTCAGCAAACTGCTGAGCGAAGAGGAAGAAATTTCCCTGCTGGCGTCAAAAGACTGGAAAAAGGTGCGCGAGTACGCGCGGAAGTGGAAGCCGAATGCGGAAATCCTGTTCTTCCGAACGGCGCCGCTCGAACTGATATTCGCTTATATCCGCCTTTTCCGGCCGCAAACCGTCGAAGCGGAGCGGGCGCTGATTTTCCGCGGCGACAGCATCCTTACCTGGGAGCTGGTTTTAAATCATCCGCTGAGCTACGAGGCCAGCCGGATCATTAAAAAATCCGGCAATCCCCATATCTGGAAACTGGCCGTCGAACGCAACTACACTTTTGTTCACCGGTTTGAACAAAAGTTCGGTTCCGTCCGCAACTGGGAAAAGCAGCTGCGCAAAAGCTTTGATCGCAAATATTTCAAGCGAAGCGCCTGATCTTTCCAAAGTTTTTACCCCGGCAATCCGCCGGGGTTTTTTGTACCGTGAAAAACTCGCGCCAAGCGCGCGGTTCGGTAAAGCTTAATATGAAAAATCCCGCGCATCTTTTTGTTTGCGTTTTCTACTCGCAGGCAAACGGAAAAAACGGCAATTCCGTTGACTTTTGCCGTTTTTATGTCTATACTTTTCCATATATTTTAATCAGGAAGGAACTGCCATGGACAACAGCGAAGATATCGAAGAAGAAAAAAAAGCCCGGCCGGAAAACGAAATCAAACCGGAAGTCAAATCCTTTAACGACGAAATTGAGCAAAAAGCCGCCGAAATGCAAGCGCAGCACGGTGACAAATTCAACGCGGAACGCTTCAAATCGGCAGCCAGGGAATATGCCGAGAAGAACGGCAACCTCAACGGCATCAGCGCCGACAATTTCGTTGAAAAAGACAAAGAAAACATAGGCAACGGTCAGGGCAAAAGCTACGGCCTTGAACAGGTAAACGGCAAGTTTATCGCGCGGGGAAGCGACGGCAGCATCCTTGAAGGCAGCAATTTTGAAGAAATTAACGACAAAGTCTGCGCCGATCTGGTTCAACACTGCAAATCCCAGGGCAGAGAAGCAACCATCGGCCTGCACTCCGACAACGAAGAACACAAAAAGACTTTTTCCAAAAACGCCTTGTTAAAACACAACGCCACCATCATCGCCGGCTGGCCGGAAGACAAGCAGTTCTGGAAAAACCTGAAAGACGAATACCTGAAAGACGAAAACCACACGCTGGCGGACTGGGAAAAGATGACGCGCAAAATTCCCGACGACGTCATGAGCCGTACCCCCGAAGAGCGCGCCCGCGTGAAAAAACTGAACGACGCCGAACTGCTGAAGGCAATGCGCCGCGGCAACAATCCTTATCTTAATCCGCAGGAAAACAAACCGCAGCAACCGGCAAACGCTTTGCAAAACAATAACAGCAAAGGCAAAACGCTGACTGCCGGGCAAATGAAAGCGCTGAGCGGCCGCGGCGGCCAGAGCCTGTAGTTCGTTTATGCGGCAAAAACACTCCCGGGCAGGTTTCGGGAGTGTTTTTTTATGATTCGGGCGTCTGCGCAGGCAGATGCAGGTATCTCGTCCCGGCCGCAAAGATTGCAAAGCTCTTGGGCCGGGCGTTTGATGTCCGGAACGGCTATGCCGCTTGCGTCAGCCGGCGGAAGTTTATGCCCGGAAACACGGATACGGGACAAAAACGCATCGCTTTCTTTCCGTCGCCCGGCCGGCCGTTTCAAAAATCGAAAATATTTTTTGTCAATCTCTTGACAGCCGTCAAAAAAGTTGTATTCCTACCACGGTTTAAAAAACAAGCAAAAAAAAGAAAGACGACTCATCATGCTGGCACTTTGGAAAAAATTTCAACAATTTTACGGCAGACAATTTGCTCCAAAAATTTACGAAGTCCTTAAAACGGGCTATGACACGGAAAAATTCCGCCGCGACTGCATCTCAGGAATAACCGTCGCCGTCATTTCAATTCCGCTGGCAATGGCTTTGGCAATCGCTTCCGGCGTTACGCCGGCACAGGGACTTTACACCGCCATCGTCGCCGGATTTTTCATCGCCCTGCTCGGCGGCAGCCGCTACCAGATCGGCGGCCCGACCGGCGCTTTTGTCGTCGTCATCTTCAACGTTATGCAAAACTACGGCTACAACGGCCTGGCCGCCACCATGCTGATCGCCGGCTGCGTACTCGTCATCAGCGGTTATCTGCGTCTCGGCTCTTACATCAAATACATTCCCTATCCGGTGGTCGTCGGCTTTACCGCCGGCATCGGACTGTCGCTGATTTCCACCCAGGTCAAGGATTTGCTGGGGCTGAAAATAGAAAACGTGCCGGCCGAATTCCTGCCCAAATGGGAAAGTTACCTCGCCAACCTTAACTCTTTCAGCGCCGCTTCGCTGGTCATTTCTTTGTTATCGCTTTCCGCTATCCTTTACATGCAGATCAAAAAACTGAAGCTGCCGGCCTATCTTGTCTGCGTTACCGGCGCCACGCTGCTGGTCGCCGTCTTCGGCCTTAACATTGACACCATCGGCAACAAATTCGGCGGCGTGCCGCATTTTCTGCCGATGCCGAAAATGCCCGACATTTCGGTCAATTTGCTGCTCAAAGTGCTGCCGAGCGGCCTGACCATCGCTTTTCTGGCCGGCGTGGAATCGCTTTTGAGCGCCACCGTCGTCGACGGCATGAGCGGCGACAACCACAATTCCAACGCCGAACTGGTGGCGGAAGGCGCCGCCAACATCTTCTGCATGTTCTTTGCCGGCGTACCGGCCACCGGCGCCATTGCCAGAACCGCCGCCAACTTCAAGGCCAGAGCCTATTCCCCGGTATCGGGCATCATGCAGTCGGTATTTTTGCTGCTGTTTATGCTGCTGTTGGCGCCGGCCGCCAAATACATTCCGCTGGCCTGCCTGTCGGCGGTGCTGGTTCTGATCGGCTGGAACATGATGGGGCTGGGAAAAATCTTCAAACTGCTGCAGGGACCGCGCGGCGACCGTTACACCCTTGTCGTCACCCTGCTTTTGACCGTTCTGGTCGACCTCAACACCGCCATCAGCGTCGGCTTCATCATGGCCAGCATTATCTTTATGCACCGCATGAGCCGGGAAATCGAAATTGAAACCGACGAACAGGTGCTGGAAGAAGACGGCGGCGGCCGCGACCTGACACAGGTTCTGCACGAAAAAGGCGTGATGTCGCTCAGACTTTCCGGTCCGCTGTTTTTCGGCGGGGCTTCCCAGGTATCGCACTTTTTTCAAAAAATAGGCGAAGCGCCGAAGGTACTGATTCTGCGGATGGGATACGTTCCGGTCGTTGACGCCACCGGCGCCAACATCATCATCGAATTCATCAAAAAAGTGAAAAAATACGACACGAAGATCATTCTTTCCAACGTCAAGAAACAGCCGCGGCGCGTTCTGCACAACGCTTTTCTGAAAGAAGGAATCGACTTTCACACCATTTCCATCGCCTCTTCTTTCCAAAACGCGCTGAAAATTACCCGGCGTTATCTGAAAAACAAAGAACAGGAGGAAAAACTGCCGGCAGCGGAAAAGACGGAGGAAAACGTCTGAAAACAAAGCCCCGGCTCCGGCCGGGGTTTGTTTTGCCCGCCCGGCAAAAAGCCGTACGAAACGGCGCTGGACAAAAACGCTCCGTTCGGTTATAATCTGACAATATCTATAACCAGCAGCAGGAGAAAACATGAAAGACGTTTATCGTGTCGTATGCAGCGAAAACCAAAAACTTTATCCCGGACAGGTTTTTGTAGACTTTATGCCGGCCGGACAAAGCCGGCAGGAAAACTGCCTTAACCACGACGCCATTTTGCAAATGCGGCGGACGATCAACCCGGGGGTTGACAGCGTGGAAAACGGACTGATCCTGACCGACTACGGGTTCGGCCGGCCGGAAATGGGTTATGAAGCGGCTTACGGTCCCGAGCGGCGCAAGCCCGGATATGACGCCGGAAAATACGAACCGGTTATTCTTGAGCGTTTTCGTCAAATGCGCGAAGCCGGAAAAGAAAAAACGCTCGACGTCAGCATAAGCGAACTGGCCGCCCTTTACGGGTTTGAACAAACGGAAGACAACTGCTCTCCCAAAAGCGCACGGGAAGCGGCTTTAATCGAAGAAGCCAGGCGGCAAAAGGAAATTGCGCGCAAGAAAGCCGAACAAAGGGAATATGAGGCAAAAAAGCAATCCAACCTGTCAACCGAACAGATTTTGAAATGGAAGTATTCCCGCTATTCCGGCGACTGAACGGCATCGCCGCCCTTTCCCGTCCGCCTGCACGACGTCTTCGGCGTTTTTGCCGCACAAACTTTCATCTGCTGAACAAACGGCATCAACGTGTTTTGAATCCTGAACGCCTATCATTGAAGTTCCGCAAGTCTGACGATCGGATCAGAATGTCCGCATTCGCCTGCCCGGAAGGACGTTCAAATCATAAAAAAACGGCCGGACCCTTTACGGGTCGGACCGTTAAAATCAATAAACGAATTTTGCCTTTAATCGTCACCCTTGATACAGCCGAACAGATCGGAGAACAAAGATATCGTGAAAAGCACCGCCACGAGAAGAAACATCAGCAGGCTGAACAAAAACTCAACGCTGAACAACGTTGCCGCCACTGTTCCCACATAAACGATCAGCGGCACCAATCTGAACAAGATTCCGTTCCTAAACATTTTTCCCAGACGCAACCGGTTTCTTCTGTCCACGAATTCTCGCTCGTCAATTTTTGACAGCCCGATTCCGTAAACGAAAAGCCACAGCAGATCGGCAATCTGAAGATAAATGATCTCACTGACAAACAGGTGAACGGTGATGATGCCGACGATCAGAAACAAAGCAACGAAAAATTTTTTCATACATTTTTTATTTTTACGGTTAATAATTTACTGGTAATTGATTTGCGGAAAAAATTATATTTTATTTTCATTTTTTTGTCAAGTTTATAAAAAAGCGTCTGCTCCGAAAACCAAAAAGCGGACGCAAGACCAGAACCCGAAAAAAAACGGAGAGGCAGTCCTCTCCGTTTTTTGTCGTCCGAACAAACGTCAGAATTTATATTTGGCGTTTAACAGACCGGTATGGTCGGTATAATCGTCACGGAACTGTCCTTCATAACGGAGCGACAATTCGACATTGTCGTTGACTTCCGCCGTCAGGCCGGCGCCGAGTTCAACACCGAAGCGGTCCAAAGCTTCGCCGTCGACGCGATATGCCGCGCCGTTGGCCAAAGTAACGACCGAACCGCCCGCATCATTAAACATATCATAAGTGAGGGCAACCCGGACTTCAGGACGCAGGGTCATCTCGTTTTCAAGCGTAAATTCCCTGTCCGCCTTGGCGCCGATCACGCCGGTCAGGATGTCGGAATCGTTGGCAGAAACCCGCTGGTCAACCGTATCCGTATAAGCGTCCTGACTGGTATGGACATAACGCAATCCTGCTTCCGGAGTCAGGTTAAAGCCTTTGACCTGCATTTCATAACCGGTCATCGCCTGCAGACCGAGAGAAGTTGCGTCATAGTCGGCGTTAACATTGTAACCGGCCACGTTTTTGCTTTCCGAATAATCGGACCAGCCGTACGAAACAACGCCGTTGACAAACCATGCGGAAGGTTTGTATTCGCCGTACAAAATCGCCGTATGGGTATCAACGTCGGTCGAACGCATAAAGCCGTCAATGTCGGTGTTGGTATAGGCATAACCGATACCCAGCTTGACCTGATCGTTCACGCGTTTTTCCAAACCCATGGCAACCCCGGCGGAATCGGCGTCAAAGCCTTTGGTTTTTGCCGTATCGTCAAGCTCGGAACGGTTGAACATTCCCTGAATCCACATGGCAACCCGTTCAAAAACGTTGTCGCCGGAAGAAACGCCTTCTGCTCCGGCTTCACCGGCAGCAGCAATCGCACCGCCGCTCAAACGCGTGGAAACGGCACCGAACACCTGGTTAACCGTCTGGCTTTCGCTTTGCGTAACCATCGGCGCAACTTCAGGCGCAAGAGCCGTCGCCGCATTCAAAGCGGTCTGGACGTCGGAAGCGTGAGCCGACTGGATCAGGCCACCGATACGTTCTGCCACCGCGTCAAAACGTGCGCTGCCGGTTTTGCTGCCGGCAACGGCGCTGATGGTATTGGCCTGGTTGACGTTTGCACCGGTCGAAGCGACAAAGTCGCCGGCTGTTTTTTTGCTGATCGTATAAGAGCCGTTTTCGTTGGCCTTAATATTATACAAGGCGTTCTGGGCAATGTTGAATTCCTTGTCCAGCGAGCCCTCTTCCGTAATCAGATCATATTCGCCGCCCGCATATCCGTTGGCAAAGACAAGCGACAGGGTTGCCCCTTTGTTTACAACATCGTTGCTGATGGTCGTCGTGCCCGTCTTAACCGTCAAAACGGTGTCTTTGGCAAAAGTGGTGGTACCGTTGCCGGCAATACCGCCGTCAAGCGTAACGTCACCGGTAAAGTTCAGTTCGCCGGCATTATAGACGTCGTTTAACTTGCCGCCCGCCTTGTTGCCGGAAAAAACGGCGCCGCCCATATTCAGCTTGCCGTCATTATAAACGGCACCGCCGAGCCCCGTTGCTTCATTGTTTTCAAAAACGCTTACGCCGGCAATCGTCATTTCGGCGTTTTTGCCGCCGTAGTTTGCGTTATAAACGGCGCCGCCGTCGGTCGCCGCACGGTTTTCGGCAAAAGAGGCTCCTTCGCCGAGCCGCATGCTGCCGCCCCAGTTGGCAACGGCACCGCCGGTTTTGCCGGCAGAGTTTCCGCTGAAGACGGCGTTTTTGCCGATGGTAATTTCGGCTTTGTCACCGGCATTGAAATTCATGACCGCGCCGCCGTGGGAAGTTTCGCTTTTGTTTCCTTTGAATTCGGCATTGTCACCGATCGTCAGCACAGCTTCCCGGCCGTCGGTATCCTGATAAACGGCGCCGCCGCCGTAACCGATGGCCGTATTGTTATGGAATTTGGCATTGTCGCCGATGGTGCTGGTTGCGCGCTGATTGTGATAAGCGCCGCCCTGCATGGCGGAAGTGTTGCCGATAAAAGACACGTTGTCGCCGATTACGGCCGCGCCGGACGCATCAACGGTCGAAACGGCACCGCCGACGGAACCGGCATTGCCGTTGAAAACGACGCCGTCGGCAACGGTCAGTTTTCCCGAATTGAGGATTGCGCCGCCCTGGAGTTCACTGTTGTCATTTGCCGACATTTCGGCATTGACAGCTTCTTCTTCCCCCGACGAAACGACCAGTCTTTCCGCGCGGGCATCGGAAACCGCAAAAGCTGCAGCAATCAACGCTGTTGTAAACAAAAGTCTGTTTTTCATATTTCAGTTCCTTAAAATTTGAGTCAAAAACGGATGATAAAAATATCCGGCCTGTCGTCGAAGATCCGTACCCCGACAAAACCGACCCGGCGCTTTCGCACCGTATCGGCAGCAATTCCGCCGGCATTTCAAAAAAGTCACAAAGCTTTGTTTTCTTTTGATTTTCCTTTCTAACTTCCTGTTTTATCAATAGCAAAACAGTCACCTGATACGGGTGACTGGGAGTTAGAACCAATTGTAAGAATTGTGCAGCGTATTGAGCATATGCAAATGCCTTATTAACTGCCTCCCAGTCATAGACCAAAAGGCAGTTTTACACCTACTATCCGTAAGCAACTTACAAGAGGGTTCTAAACCTCGCACCGGTTATCTGCCGGTGCAAAAACAGATTATTCTAATTTAAGCTTCAAGTCAAACATAATCACAAACAATGGTATATAAACTTTTCAGCTGGTTGTTTTTCAAACGAAAAACGGAAGAAAAAAGGAATACGGAAAATTTGAAGGACTGTGCGACGCTGTCGCTCCTTCTCACAAAACATCTAAATTCGCAATTGCCGCTTTGCG